>Ga0209079_10000960_pt1 | contig 11097 bp, 6 predicted proteins | sample PPLLaktember2015_2_FD_187259 | JGI IMG/M metagenome (GOLD analysis project Ga0209079, IMG submission 187259) | Freshwater sediment microbial communities from Prairie Pothole Lake near Jamestown, North Dakota, USA - PPLs Lake P7 Core (6) Depth... | ecosystem: Environmental > Aquatic > Freshwater... | reverse complement strand
CGACCCATCACTCTTCATGAGATTGTACGTATCGTTGTTTCTTAGGAGATGACGTTAATTTTTTTATCTTACCTTTGTGCAGAAGACACATTTTATCAATGGGGAGAGAATATGAACGATTCATGGGCAGAAGAAAACAAGCCACCCTTGCCACCGTTCACCAGGGAGACGGCGGCTCAGAAAGTCCGCATGGCTGAAAACGGATGGAACTCACGCGATCCCGAGAAGGTATCGCTTGTCTATACGCCCGACAGTATCTGGCGCAACCGGGCCGAGTTCGTCCATGGCCGCCAGGAGATTATTGCATTCCTGCGACGGAAGTGGGCAAAAGAGCTCGACTACCGGCTGATAAAAGAAGTCTGGGCGTACACCGACAACCGCATCGCAGTCCGCTTCGCGTACGAGTGGCACGACGATGCCGGCAACTGGTTCCGCTCTTATGGCAACGAGAACTGGGAGTTTGCCCCGAACGGCCAGATGCAGCGGCGGTTTGCCAGCATCAACGATCTGCCGATCAAGGAGGCAGACCGGAAGTATCACTGGCCGCTGGGACCCCGCCCGGAAAATCACCCCGGACTCTCCGACTTGGGCCTGTAATTCTCCGGATATCCCGGTGATCTCTGCTTGTATCCAGGGTCGGACCATTCCTGAACAAGGGAGATCTCCTGACCAGCTGTGAGATGTGGATGATCTGTCATTGCTGACAATCATCCTGATGTTTATCCAATTTGTCCCCGTCTTTTATTCGTGCCCATTGAATTACTTTCCCACAAACAGACCCTGTTTGCGTTTGTATCAGACAGGGTGACGGCGCACCACATCTGTCGGCCACGCACTCGTCACAAGCTGATCAAAGAAAGGGATGAATTTTTTAACTCCGGAAGATTCCGTTTATTTCGATAAATACAAGGAACAGGTACGATGACAAAGGGGAGAGTCTCTTTCCCCTCACAATTCCCATCACTTCAAGCAACAGGTTTGTATTATCTTATCCGAAATTAACGCATCCGGAGGAAGCCATCGGCTGCCGTCTGGAACCTCCAAGAACGTTTCGCTTGTCAGGGAAATCATTTCCGAATCCGTTTTTCCTGTACCATTACCATAACCGGGATACTCTTACCGGTACCCTGATAATAGCGTCATTTATTCCCGACTCCTTCCGGTCATCTGCACAGAGGTAATACTTGCCCTGGTTCTTTATCGTGACGGTCTTTTCCTGGGTTGAGGAGACATCATTGAACTGAAGGAGGGGCACAATACTCTCGTACTCCCATGTCTTGGCAATGGCGTTCCATTCCGGCCGTGTTGCCTGCAGCCTTTCCTTGTCGCCGACATCAAGAAGCAGGACATTCACATTGACCTGATTGTTGGGAGGCGACACCCGGATAGTATACTTCTGATCGGGATTGAGATAGACAACACCCATCTCCTTCTGGACATCGAGACAATCATAGTCATTATAACGGATGATTATTGTGGTGTCGACACTTCCACTTCCTCCCGCCTGCGTACCGGAAGTTGCCTGTACCTGGGTGGAACCGGGACTCACCGGCGTAGCCGTAACGATGGTCGTGGCAGGGGTCGGGGAATCGGGGGGAGTATTCCGGGTCGTTGTGCAGCCAGAGGTACAGAGAAATAAAATTACCATGACGGTAAAAAGGCATGTATAATCAAACGATCGCATGATGTGTACTATAAAAGTCACCCATATATGACTTACGATTTTAACGTTTCGATTATTATTAATGACACCGACACCCGTTTTCCGGATTAAGGAGAAAAACTACTTTGTCCTCCGGCACCAACATTTCTTTACGCACATTTTCGCGTTATATTCAAGAGGGGTTTTGTGAAGGAAGTCACCGCCAACTTCAATGCGCAGTTGATCGAGCGTGAGGTGCAGGAATTCTGGCGCACCCATGACACATACAAGTCAGTAAAAGATCGGCGCAGTGCCGGGAAACCATTCTTTTTTGTTGACGGCCCACCGTATACCACAGGGACCATCCACCTCGGGACCGCGTGGAACAAGATCCTGAAAGACAGCATCCTGCGCTACCAGCGGATGAACGGCAAAAATGTCATCGACCGTGCCGGCTACGACATGCATGGGTTGCCGATTGAAGTCAAGGTGGAACAGGCACTGGGGTTCAAATCCAAAAAAGACATCGAGAAGTTTGGCATCGAGCCGTTTATCGAGAAATGCCGGGAGTTTGCCGTCAACAACAAACTGCTCATGGATGACCAGTTTGCCAGTCTTGGTGTCTGGCTTGACTTTAAAAACGCGTACCAGACCGTCAAACCTGAATATATCGAAGCGGCATGGTGGACACTAGCACGTGCAGAAGAAAAAGGAATGCTCGAACGGGGACACCGGGTAGTGAACTGGTGCCCGAGATGCGAAACCGCGATTGCTGATGCGGAAGTTGAATACTGGGACGAAAAAGATCCTTCAGTCTTTGTCAAGTTCCCCCTCACCGGAAAACAGGATGAATATCTTATTATCTGGACAACGACACCCTGGACCCTGCCCGCAAACGTCGCTGTCGCAGTTTCAGACACGATTGAGTACGCGAAGGTCTCGGCAGTGAAAGATGATAAAACGGAGTGTTTCTGGATTGCAGAGCCTCTTGTCACATCTGTACTGAAAAAGGGGCGTTTCAAGAACTTTACCGTACTTGAAAAGAAGAAAGGGTCCGATCTCAAGGGCTGGGTATACGATTCGCCCCTCCACCGGCATGTGCCGGCCCAGCGCGAGATTAACCATAAGGTCGTATCTGCTGATTTCGTCCTGCTTGAAAATTCCGGCATCGTGCATATCGCTCCAGGCCATGGCTGGGATGACTATGTGCTCGGGATGAAAGAGGGCCTCCCGATTTTCTGTCCTGTCGATGGTGCCGGAAGGTTCAAAGAAGAGGGGGGAGAATTTGCCGGCCAGTACGTGCGGGATTCGAACGAGAATGTCCTTGTCGCGCTCGGCAGTCACCTGCTCGCACAGGAGGCCGTCATCCACCGCTACGGGCACTGCTGGCGCTGTAAAACCCCGATCATTTTCCGGGCAACATCGCAATGGTTCCTGAAAGCCTCCGAGATGCGTGACCTGATGTTGTCGGAGGTCGCAGACGTCACCTGGTATCCCGAATGGGCAGGCAGCGCACGATTCTATGACTGGATCAAAGAAGCCCGCGACTGGTGCATTTCGCGCCAGCGCTACTGGGGAATTCCGATCCCTGTCTGGGTATGTCCGAAGTGCGACCGGTACCGGGTTATCGGCACGCTCAGGGAACTGGAAGAGGCAAGCGGCGAACCTATCAAAGACCCTCACCGTCCCTGGGTGGATGAAGTAAAAATCCCCTGCAGCTGCGGCGGTACGATGAAGAGGGTAGAGGATATATTCGATGTCTGGTTCGATTCTGCAGTTGCATCCTGGGCAACCCTTGGTTTTCCGGGAAAAACTGATGATTTTGAGAAGCTCTGGCCGGCAGATTTCATTACCGAAGGCCAGGACCAGACCCGGGGCTGGTTCTATTCGCAGCTGGGTGCAAGCACGATCGCGTTTGGCAGGGCACCGTATAAGAGTGTCTGCATGCACGGCTTTGCCCTCGATGCTGAGGGCAAGAAGATGTCAAAAAGCTTTGGCAATGTGGTTACACCCGAAGAGGTCATCGCAAAAGTTGGTGTCGATGTTCTGCGGCTGTACGTGCTCTCCTCATCGGCTCCCTGGGATGACCTGAAGTTTAACTGGGAGGGCGTGGGCACCATCAACCGTGCGGTAAATATCCTCTGGAACGTGTACCGCTTCCCCCTGCCCTACATGAGACTCGATGCATTCGAACCGTCGAACAAGGGGGGGGTATGGGACGATTCGTACGTCAGGACGCATATCGGTCGTATGCCGGACGAGGATCGTTTCATCATTTCCCGCATCAATTCGGTCGCTGCCACGGTCGACACAGCATTGAAAGGATGCCAGCTCCACCGTGCAACCCGTGAACTGGTGACCTTCATTTTAGAAGATCTCTCACGCTGGTACGTCCAGCTCGTCCGCCCGCGGATGTGGCTTGAGGGAGAGTCGGAACAGAAGGTGTTTGCCTACGAGACAATATATTATGTCATGCGCCGGCTTACGTCGCTGCTTGCCCCGTTCTGCCCGCATCTCACCGAAGAGATCTACCAGAACCTCAGGTGCGGGAATGATCCGGCTAGCATTCACCTGCTGGACTGGGATGCCGGCGATTCCTCGCTGGTCGAGACATCTCTGGAACAGGCTGTTAATATCGTCAGATCGTTTGATGATGCATGTGCCAATGCCCGACAGGCGGGCAGGCGGAAACTCCGCTGGCCGGTTTCCGAAGTGGTCGTTGTTACCAGCTCGGAAACGGTGAAAGGCGCGATTGAACGGCTGAATGCCGTCTGCATGGACAGGGCCAATGCCCGCAAGGTCTCCGTCATTACCGGAGGGTGGGACCGGATCGGATGGCATGCAGAGCCGGTGATGAAGGCGCTCGGGAAGGGGTTTGGCAAGAACTCCTTTAAGGTAAAGGGGCTCATCGATGCCGCTGATGGGAACTTCCTCAAAGTGGAGACAGAAGCCGGGCGGACCGTCAGACTCGGTGCCGGCAACGAGACCTTCGAAATCGGGGCAGAACATGTGACCTTCACCGAAAAACTACCGGCTGACATCTTCGCTGCCCCCATGCAGGATGCAACCGTTTATGTAGATGTCAGGCTCGATGACGACCTCGAAACGGAGGGGTATGAGCGTGAGGTCATCCGCAGGATCCAGGAGATGCGAAAACAACTGGATCTCGTTGTCAGCGAATTTATATCGGCAGATGTGCTGGTTAAGGATGCAAGAGTGTACGATCTTCTCAGCAAGAACAGTGTATCTGCCATCGCCGGAGAGGTTTTAGCTGCAGGACATGACAATGAGGTCCGGTTTTCCTTCCTCAAAGCAGGAGACACCCTGAAACCCCATGACATGGTAAGGGACTGGGAGATTGAAGGGGCAACCGGGACGGTCAGCATGACAATCGGGATCTCCCGTGCCTGATGTAAAAGCCGTCCGGTATGATTGATCCGCGAGAGGCGAGGATTACCACAGGGAAAACCGTCCCTTATCCAGATCCCCCCGGATTACTGGTCAACTAAGACCCTATACTCCACTTCATCCACAACCGTCTCATCCTGACTGTATGAAGGGAATACATGCTTTAACAAGCGCAGATGGCGGACGGGATACAGGCACTCCCTTCCTCTGATTGTTCCGCGGATTACGCATTGCTGTGGAATCTATACTTTATCCTGGAACCTGAACCGGAATTCCGCACCATTATATGAATGGACCTCGACAGATGCCCTGAGCTGGTGCTTTGCAAGGAAGTTGACAAGCTTAAGACCCAGTGTTTTTGTGCTCGCTATATCGAAATTCCGGGGCAGCCCGATGCCATTGTCCCTGACTGTCAGGATATAGGAACCATCGTCTTCGATGAGGCTCACCGTTATCATGCAGGGTGCCCCCCGGATCTTCTCGCAGTCAAACGAAGGCGGGAACGCATATTTGAGGGAATTGGTCAGAAGCTCGTTGATGATCAGACCGCCGGGTGTCGCCCGTGAAAGATCGAGGGTTATACCATGGGTTTCCACACCAGTTTGTATGGATTTTCCCGATTCATAGGAATTGACCACCTGTCCGACGAGGGTGGATAGGTATACATCCATGTTAACCCGTGAATATTTCTTTGTCCTGTACAGGGTTTCATGGATGAGCGCCATGCTCCGTGCCCGGTTCTGGAGATCTTTTTTCAGTGCGAGTCCGGCAGGAGTATCGTCGTAAGAACTTTCGAGAGAGAGCAGCGAAATGAATGCGGTAAGGTTATTTTTAACCCGGTGATGGACCTCACTGAGCAGGACTTCCTTTTCATTCAGGGCTTCATTCAGCTCATGCCCCTGCCGGGTAAGTTCTTCAATTGCACTATTGAGTTCCTCGTTTCTCTCTTCAAGTTCAGCTTCTGTTATCTTGCGTTCGGTGATATCATTGCCCTGGGCAATGGTCGACTGGACGGTGGTACCATCAGCTTCAAAAAGGGTCGCGGAATTCCAGAGGACAATCCTGATCTCTCCTCTGCGATTAAGGATGGGAATTTCAACGACTTTAAGCCGCTCCCCCTTCATGGTCTTCCTGATAATAGCCATCGAAGCATCAAGGTATTGTTGAGGGAAGAGCACCTCGAGGCGCTGTCCGATGATCTCCCTCGCAGTCCTGCCCGTCAATTCTTCAAATGCACGGTTAAACCGGGTGATCACGAAATGCGGGTCCCAGACAACAATCGGGGCGTTTGCATAATCGATCAGGTTTTCAAGATACTGGCTTGTTTTCCGCAATTCCTGTTCTGACTTGACAAGCTCATCATTGGACTGCTGCAGTTCTTCCTGGGTCGACGTAATCTCTTCGTACGCAGCGTTGAGATCTTCATTCCTGCGGAGCAGTTCTTCCTCTGCTCTCTTGCGTTCGGTGATATCACTTCCCTGTGCAATAGTCGACAGGACCGTTTTGCCGTCAGCCTCAAACAGGGTTGCGGAGTTCCAGAGAACCGTCCGGACCGTTCCATTCACATGGAGGATGGGGATCTCCACGACTTCCAGCCGTTCACCACGGGTGGTCCTCCTGATGATATCCATCGCAGTGCCGGCGTATTTTTCCGGGAAAAGGATTTCGAGATGCTGCCCGATGACATCCGATGCTCTCCTGCCGGTCAGCCGTTCAAATGCATGGTTGAACCGGGTGATCTTAAAATCAGGGTCCCACACGATTATCGGGGCATTCGCATAATCGAGAAGGTTCTCGAGATACCGGCTCGTATCCCGCAGTTTCTCTTCGGTCCGCTTAAGCTCGGTGATATCCCGGACAACCGAAACTGACCCGATAATGATACCTTTATCATCGCGGACAGGGGTTGAACTTACCTGCCGATATCTCAATTCCCCATGACCCGGGGTCCTGATAATTTCTTCCTGGTTCCGTACGATCTCCCCGCCAAGGGCCCGCAACGGAGGGGCTTCCTCCACCGGGCGGGGGGTGCCATCCGGGCGGAGTACGTCCAGATTCCCGGCCAGGTTTTCAATATCAATATCATCCCCACGGTGCAATCTGAATTCCAGAAGAGCAGAAGGATTTGCGAGGGTGAATTTCTTCTCGTTATCCGCATACCAGATTTCGTCGCTGATACTGTTGATGAGGGCTGATAACCGGTCTTTTTCTTCCCGGACTTCAGAAAGCAAGCGGGCAATTTTCTCCTCCGCTTTCCTGCGTTCAGAAATATCGAGAATGGCGTAGGCAAAACGGGGGTAACCCCCGGAGGGTGTACCCATGTAACTGACCGTAGTGTGCAGCCAGGCCTCTCTTTCTCCCCGCTTATCATGATATTCGAATATCACTGGTTTTCCGGTCTTCTGGCTCTCGATATAATAGCTGACCCACATGCGCAGGATGTCGCGCGGTTCACCCAGTTCCGAGCCCTTTTTATTTTTCATGGCCTCCGGAGATAATCCGATAAATGCGGCGGTGGCGATATTATCGGTGATGTGCAGTACATCATCCTCTGCAATCACCTCTACTATTCCACGCATGACTCCGGACGAATCAAAGAAACTGCGCAAAACGGATTCGCTCTCCCGCAGCGCCTCCTCCGCCCGCCTGCGTTCCGTGATATCTGAGAAGAGGGTCGCAAACTGCTGCGGGGCGGGGGAGAAGGCGTATACATCGTAGTACCGTTCAAGGGGAGCTGAGTAGTTTTCAAAACGGACCGGGGTCCCGGTCAGGGCGACCTTACCGTACGTTTCGATCCATTCCAGCCCGATACCGGGGAGGACCTCACTGACAAGCCTTCCCACGACTTTGTCCCGGGGGAGAGTGGTCTGCTTTTCGAAGGCCGGATTAATTTCGAGGAACCGGTAATCCATCGGCACGCCGTCAGCATCGCAGATTATCTCATGGAGGGCAAATGCTTCCGTCATACTGCTGAACATGGTCCGGTACCGCTCTTCGGACTGTCGCAGTTCCTCTACAGCTTTGGTAAGTTCGTCAAGGTTGTGGTGCAGTTCCTCCTGTGTCGCGGTCAACTCCTCGTTTATGGCGTTGAGATCCACGTTCTTCCGTCTGAGGTCTTCCTCGTTTCTCTCCAGGCGAACATTGGCCTGTCGTAGTTGCTCCTGAGCTGCGACGAGCTGCTCATTGATGGCAATCAGTTCCTCGTTTCGCTCCCCGACCTCCTCCTCAGCTTTTTTGCGTTCGGCGACCTCCCGTTCAAGCTCTGCCTTCGATGCGGTAACCTCTTTGAGATCTACCGTCATCTGGTTGAAAGCCCGGGACAGGTCGCGAATCTCGTCATCCCCTTTTTCAGGGATTACATGATTGAGATCGCCGGAACCGATTACCTTCACACTGTCCTGCAGCTTTGCAATCGATGTGATGGTGCGCCGGAACACAATCAGGTAACTGGTAAGGATGAAGAGCGAGAACGTCCCCATCAGCAGGAAGATCAGGAGGTTGCTGACCTGCTTCACCTGATCCGCTTCGTCTCTGAGCAGGAGCGACAAGCGGCCGGCGTCAAAGACGATTCCCTGGGTCTGAACAGCAAGCCTGCTCCATGAGACCTGTACAACTGCCAGGTCGATCGCGGGATCGCCCTGAGGACTGCCAGTGATTCCTGATTTCACATCGTCAAAGACATGTCTGAGCCGCTGCTGGTTTTCCATTAAGTTGTCGACAAGCACCTTTTGTTCCGGTGTGTCCACGGCAAGAGCCGCGAGAGTCGAAGCAAGAGCCGAATACTTTGATTCCCACCGTTCTGCCTGCTGGCTTTCGCGGTACAGGATATAGTCGCTTGAAAGGTAGCTCAGCTCGTTTGCTTCTATCTCGATGGTTTTTGCAAGCTCTTCCTGTTTGTTCAGTCGGTCCACCTGCTGGTTCGTGACGATAACTGATCCGATGATGATGAGCAGGGCTATAACGAAAATGGCAACAGAGAGTATTAGCCGGGTCTTAATCTTCACAATTCACCTGACTGATATTCCTGCATTCCGGTTTTACATTCATGCGGCTTTTTCATATCGGGAGATGTGGGTATTTTGATTATTCCTGCTCCCTGCCTGATTCTGGTCTCCATGACAATGCATTTCATCGTATGATCTTCACCGAACCCGGTTTTACGTTTTCAAGTCCGTCTGTGTAAAGGTAGTTACGGAAATCCGGGACCGCTGTTGCATCCGTCAGGTTATTCCTGATCATCCAGCGTGCTTCATCCTCCATCGCAAGCACAAGCGACTGGTCGAGCGTGAGGGAGAACTGGTTCTGCTGCCAGACCGTATTTATGTACCCATAGTCGAGGTCCAGCCATTTATGCATGATAGCCCTCGCTTCGGTTGGATGGGCGTGGAGATACTCCTCGGCCTGTGTCAATGCCGTGAGGAACCTCCCGGCCTGCCCAGGATGTGTTGATAACCATTCATCGGGGCAAATAATCAGCCCGTATAACGGCTGGCTGCTCTGCACAGGCCAGGCAACAGCATTATCGCCTAACCGGTCCCGGGCTGCATTCGCATACGGCTGGGCAGTCACGATCGCATCGATATCCCCCTTTGCTACATCTTCAATCCATCCTTCCGGCGTTTTGACATTTACAAGGGTTATGTCCCGCACGGTCATGCCGTTCAGCATCAGGAACCTTCCGAGATGGAATTCTGCAATGGTCCCGATTGCAGTCCCGATCCTTTTCCCTTTAAGATCGGACACATTCACTATACCCCGGTCCCTCCGCGCCACAAGATAGATGAAATCGCCCTTGTCGATGTTTCCTATCGCACGGACTGTCGCATTCTGGAACGCTTTCCTGACGAGGGGAAACTCAGATATCCCCACCGCGATGTCAGCTTCACCATTGACTACTCCTTCAAGGGCAGCAGCTCCGGAATCGTACTTCCGCGGAGTTACGTTGAGGCCGTTCTTCCCAAAGAAGTCCTGATCTTCTGCAATCCAGAAAAGTCCTGTCGGCTCGAACGGCGAATACGCTACCGTGATCGATTCTATTCCGTCATCGGTGTTTTTCTGTGAGTCAAGGAAAAACCATCCGCCAAGTCCCGCGATCACTGCGATAGCGATGACAACCGCCGCAGCTGTAATGGTGTTATTCATGGTTCTCCCTCGTGAGGAAGAGATTTTTTAACATCTGTCTCTCGAAAAATTCCCTGTTCTGATCGGGAAGGAGAGGCAGCGGGATAATTTTTAGCCGCTCGCGTGAAAATACGAGACCGTACAGGTTATGCAAGGCTGAATCTTCTGCTGGTGCCAGGAGCAGTGGTGATTCCATCATCGTACACAATCCGTAATGGGATGTATTATCCGGATGTGATGAATATACATTGCGGTTTTATTTTCCGACGGGGCGCCCGTGACCGCTTGTGGCTTTTTCTGAAAAAGGGGGGGAATTCCATGCCGTCATTGGAAGAAGGTCCGTTAATCCATAGACAGGTTCCGGATAAATAATTCCTCTTCGGTCAGAGGCAATCACAGGATTTATCCTGAAGTATGCTCTTGCCCTATACAAAGACCTTCACCGGAAACGTGAATAGTCCCCCAGTTCACATTCATGTATTTTCAGGGAGCGGCGGAACGGAGGGGATGTATATAATCTCCTCACCCGTATCAGAAAGAGTGCCGATTTCCCTGACTTCCCTGCCAAATCAATTAACCGCTCTTTGTTGTGAACGGAATACTGACAGTTGTGAGGACAGCAGAATATCCTCTCGTATTATTCTCCGACCAGACTTCGCAGGAAGGCCTGCCCTTCTGGCGTAGTAAACAGGGTGAGATCCTGATCTGCCGTAACCGCACTCCGCTCTGCCACCACATGCTCTTTGGTAATCGGGTTAAAACCTTCTTTTAGCGTGATTTTCTTATAGACCAGTACCCCACGGCGCTGCCAGGCAGGGGTGGTGGCAAGATTGAAACCCCGCACATGCATCATCTCGTGGAGGTCTTTGGCCGGGAGTCCTTTGAGCTGTCCCGCGGCTTTTTTAGCACTCATTCCTTCCTCAATC
>Ga0209079_10000957_pt1 | contig 11103 bp, 11 predicted proteins | sample PPLLaktember2015_2_FD_187259 | JGI IMG/M metagenome (GOLD analysis project Ga0209079, IMG submission 187259) | Freshwater sediment microbial communities from Prairie Pothole Lake near Jamestown, North Dakota, USA - PPLs Lake P7 Core (6) Depth... | ecosystem: Environmental > Aquatic > Freshwater... | reverse complement strand
GGAAGGAGGGCAGTGCCTTGTTTTTGTTTCATCGCGCCGCAATGCCGAGGCTTTTGCGAAACGTGCTGCCGCGGCAATAAAAAGTGAAGATCCAATCCTTGCTTCATACGCCGAGCGTATCCTGAAAACTGCTGAGACTGAAATGGGAAAGTCCCTTGCTACATGCGTTGCCAGGGGATCAGCTTTTCATCATGCCGGTCTGAGTCGCCTCGAGCGTACTATAGTTGAAGAAGGATTCCGTAAAGGTTTGATAAAATCAATATCTTCAACACCCACCCTTGCTGCTGGACTTAACCTTCCCGCACGGCGAGTCATAATCCGCGATTACCAGAGGTTTGCGGCAGGTGAGGGAATGCAGCCGATTCCCGTGAGCGAGTATCATCAGATGGCAGGAAGGGCTGGACGTCCTCGACTGGATCCTTATGGTGAAGCGGTGCTTATTGCCAAGGACAAAGCGCAGGTAGAGGAGCTGTTCGAATGGTACATTGAAGCACCCCCGGAGGAGGTTCATTCAAAAATTGCAGAACCTGCAGCTCTCTATACCCATATATTATCTCTGGTTGCATCCGGTTTTGCAAAAAACCGTCATGAACTGACTATGTTCATGAATCGGACATTTTACGTCCATGAACACCGGCAGGGACGCCTTATTCAACGAGCAGTAGATGCGGCACTGACCTTTCTCATCAATGCTGAGATGGTGGTAGAAGTCGGAGATAATCTCGGTTCAACAAATTTTGGTACACTTGTTTCGAAATTATATATCGATCCAAGAAGTGCCGCGCTGATTGTCAGTGCTCTGCGCGAAAAGGAAGTTTATTCCGATCTGGGTCTGCTTCAGGTAATTTGCAGTACTCCGGATATGCCCAAACTTTATGTGCGGAATTCAGATATAGCTGCATTGTCCCGTATGATAGAAGATCATGCCGAGGATCTCTGGGTTTTCCTGCCAGATGAAGAGGAATCGGCAGAAGCATACTATCGTTCACTTAAAACTGCAATGCTTCTTTCTGACTGGACTGATGAACTATCAGATACAAAGATTTGCGAGAGATATTCCGTCGGGCCTGGAGATATTTATGGCATGGTTGAAAGTGTGACCTGGCTTCTGCACGCAAGTACGGAACTTGCACGTATGTTCGCTACAGCGTTCCATGCAAAAGTACATGAGTACGAGATTTGTATGAAAAACGGGAGCCGGCGTGAACTTCTGCCGCTCATACGCCTCCGCGGGATCGGCAGGATTCGGGCAAGAAGGCTGTTTAATAGCAGAATGACAACCCCTGAAGAGATCCTGGCACATGGTATTGAAGAAGTGACGAAAATATTGGGACGGAGCGTCGCTGAACAGATTTTTGATCAGATTTTGCGAAATAAAGGAGTACGGCCAGTACAGAATACCCAAACTGCATCCCTTTCAGGTCAGTCAACACTCAATCGTTTTGGTGGATAAAATGATAACCACTTCTGACAGTTTTGAAATCCGACAGGCAAAGATGACCGTTGATGATCGTTCAGAATTCCTTTCTCTAATACAGTCGATTGCCCGGAAGAATTCTACCCATATCATATGTTTTAATGCAGACAACATGGCAGGGCACCGGCATGTAGAAGCAGCGTTACATTACGCGCAGCGATCATTTTCTTCAGGAAAATCTATTTCAAACTCATTTGAGATGGAGGCACTACTTTACGCAGCCGGATCCCGCCAGTGCAACATAGCTGCTTTGTTCGGAATTCATGAACAGGAGAATGTTGTGTTTATCTGTTCCTGTCCAGTGAATGGAAATGTCTGGGAAGATCTCTCACATCATATGAACTTTGTATCTGAGGCATGGGAGGAAATTACTCCTGAAAAAGAAGAGCGACTGAGGTCTTTTTTTAGTATCACTCCGGAAGAGCTTGTTATGGTCGGCAGTGAAAGGATCATTGATCTTGTACTTGAACGTATTGCACTTCTTGAAGTATACCGTTAGAACAAACCTTAACTGCAATTCCATTTCGGTATGAAATTTTTATCTGAGAAAAAAAAGATCTTTTTTGTGTCGTTATACGGTTATTCAGGAACGATCACATTCATGTGTGTCAATGGACTGCATAGTTGTAAAACAGTTATTGAAATCTGCTCCGTTTTAACAAAAAGATCATGTGACCATTCTGGTCATTTATTTGCATGAGAAAGGATATGTGCTATCTCAGGAATAATTAATTCGTTTGTCGCGAGGGTTACCGCTGGAGTTGAACCAGGAATGCAGAAGATTGCTTTTTTATGACAGACCCCTGCCAGTGCACGGGAAAGCATCGAAGATGTACCAATTTCCTGATAACTTTTCAACCGGAAGAGTTCTCCGAATCCATCAATTTTTTTTTCAAGAAGGGGCAGAACAGCTTCAATCGTGCAATCATCGTGAGTAAGGCCGGTCCCGCCATTGATAACTATGCAATTCGATTTTGCCAATGACTGATAAACTTCAGACCGTATTATTTCAATCTGATCTGGCACGATAACGTAGTGAGCAACGGGAATTCCTGCTTTTTTGAATATCTCATTGATGGTTTTTCCACTGGTATCATTTTCTCTGGTCCTTGTACTTGAAACAGTAATAATCGCGGCAACGATATGAATTGGTGAAATATGTTTTTGATCCATCGTAAAAAATTATCTTATTTTTTCCACTTTAATAATCTCTGATTCAAATGTGATGTTGCTTTGTAAGAGACCCCATCATTTCCATTGGAGATCCCGTTAAATGCGAAGCTTAAATGAGAAAAACCCAGAACATTTTCATAAAGATACTTTTATATAGTATTAAATATAAAATTTAACTGCGATTATTCCTGATATTTATTCAGTTATAAGTCTGAAATATTCCATACTTCCACACGAAATAAAGGGGGGTCTCCCATCAGAACAAAAAATTTTATAATTTAAAGGAAAAGAGCCGTGATGAAAAGAAAATAAATTTGGATTATTATAATATTAAAAATAAAATGTAAAGATTTGGGCTTCAATCCTAAATTTATTAATAAATCAGGCGAACTCCACTGGAAGAGAAGGGGTTTATAAACAGTATAAACCGATCGTTTTTTAGTCTTAGGTCACTAAGTTTCAGCTCCTTAGTGTAACTATGCCTGAACCAGAAGATCCATCAACCGGGTTATTTAAAAAATACCTTGCAAATAACAAGATATTCCGCGACCGTGAAGTACTCCGCCATTCGTACCGCCCTCAGATACTCCCTCATCGCAAACCTCAGATAGATAATGTAGCATCAATTCTGGCACCATCTCTGCGTAATGAAACGCCTTCAAATATTCTCATCTACGGGAAGACTGGTACCGGGAAGACAGCTTGTGTACGATATGTAGGTTCTGAACTTGAGAAGGCAAGCAGTAAAATGGGTACTGTCTGCCGGATTGTTCATTTGAACTGTGAAGTGATCGATACCCAGTACAGGGTTCTTGCCCAGATAGCAAAAAACATTGATGGAATAGACGAAGTTGGCAGCGATAAAATCCGCACGCATATCCCCATGACAGGCTGGCCAACGGATCAGGTGTATGCCGAGCTGAAAAATCAACTGGAAGCCGGAGGGGGTGTGCTGGTGATTGTACTTGATGAAATCGATAAGCTCGTTAAAAAAAGTGGTGATGATACCCTCTACAATCTTACGCGGATAAATTCCGATCTAAAAAACTCAAAAGTAAGTATTATTGGCATTTCAAATGACCTGAGTTTTAAGGATTTTCTCGATCCCAGGGTACTTTCATCTCTCTCCGAGGAGGAGATTGTTTTCCCGCCTTATAACGCGCCTCAGCTTGTCGATATCCTTGCCCAAAGGTCAGATGCGGCATTTGTTGCGGGTGCCATAGCAGAAGGTGTCATCCCCTTATGCTCAGCTCTTGCAGCGCAGGAACATGGGGATGCCCGTCGAGCCCTTGATTTATTAAGAATTTCCGGCGAACTTGCAGATCGTGATGAATCTACCCAGGTTACTGAAGAGCATGTAAAACAGGCCCAGGCAAAGATCGAAACTGATAGTATGATTGAATGCATAGCGACACTTCCTACGCAAAGCAAGCTTATCCTCTTTTCAATGCTCATACTCGAACAGCTCGGACAGAATATCTTTACAAGCGGGGAAGTATCACGTATTTATCAGGACATTGCCCCGAGCATTGAACTGGATGTACTTACGCATCGGCGTATTACTGATCTCATCTCTGAGTTGAACATGCTCGGTGTGATCAATACCCGTGTGGTAAGCCGTGGCCGGTATGGCAGAACAAAAGAGATGTGGTTTGACTCGAACACAGCAAAGATTCGCGAGGTAGTGCTCAAGGATCCGCGACTGAACGGATTAAAAGACCTTGACGTGAAACAAATGGAATCCAAATGGTTAAAAACATGGTTCAGGTGAGGAGTTATGGACGATAAAGATCTTGAAATCCTTCGCATTCTCGAGGATAACAGCCGGCTCTCAGCGCAGGAAATTGGCATGATGATCTGTCTTACTACGGTCGAAACAGAGGCTCGTATACAGGCACTCGAGACTGCCGGGGTAATCCGCAAATATACTGCTGTCATCAACTGGGAGTTGGCAGGCAATGGGGAAGTGTCGTCCATCATCGAACTCAAGGTCAGCCCGGAACGCGATTATGGTTATGACAGGATAGCAGAACGGCTTTCACGGTTCAGGCAGGTGAAATCCTTGCGTCTCATGACCGGTACCTATGATCTCCAGCTTCTGGTAACTGGCAGGAACATGCAGGATGTTTCCCGTTTTGTCTCTGAACATGTAGCCCCGATGGACAGGATTCGCGAAACTGCGACCCATATCATTATGAAATCTTACAAGGAAAATGGCAATATGCTTTTTGAACAACAGGAAGCAGAACGCCTCCCCTACTCTTTCTAAGAAGGTGAGATAATGCGTAATTTTATTTCTGAACGTGCACGGACCATCCCGCCATCCGGAATCAGAAAATTCTTCGATCTTGCTCTTTCGATGGAGGATGTTATATCCCTTGGTGTAGGGGAGCCAGATTTTCGTACGCCCTGGAATATCTGCGAATCAAGCATTTACTCCATTGAGCAGGGTGTAACCTCCTACACTCCCAACAAAGGCCTGCCTGCACTCCGGGAAGCGCTCTCAAATTATCTGAAACAGCACTATGGTCTTACCTACAATGCCGATAATGAAATTATTATCACGAGCGGAGTATCAGAAGCCCTCGATATTGCTGTCCGTGCTCTAGTAGATCCTGGTGATGAAATACTCATCGCACAACCGAGCTACGTTTCTTATGCTCCGTGTGTGACACTGGCAGGAGGCAAACCGGTTCCTGTTGAATGCACAGAATCTGATAAATTCAGACTCAATCCGGATGCCCTCCTGGAAAAGATTACCCGAAAAACAAAAGCCCTCATGATTAATTTCCCGAATAATCCGACGGGGGCAGTGATGAACCGGAAAGATCTTGAAGCAATTGCTGATATTGTCATAGATAAAGATCTTTTACTTGTCACTGACGAAGTATACGCAGAACTTACTTACGAAGGAAGTCATATCGCCGCTGCTACTGTTAGCGATCTTTGGGAAAGAACAATTACGCTCAACGGTTTTTCCAAGGCATATGCAATGACAGGATGGCGTGTGGGGTATCTCTGCGCTCCAAAAGATCTCTGTGAAACCATCCTTAAAATCCACCAGTATGTTATGCTCTGCGCACCCGTTATGGGTCAGGTCGGTGCGCTGGAAGCTCTCCGATCTGCGGAAGAAGATAAGAATAATATGGTGAATGAGTACCGGTTGAGACGTAATATGTTTGTCGCAGGATTGAATCGCATCGGCCTCTCCACACATATTCCGGAAGGTGCATTCTATGCATTTCCAACGGTGAAAGGCACCGGACTTTCTGATACGGAGTTTGCAGAGCGATTATTAAAAGAGCAGCGGGTAGCTGTGGTACCGGGGAGCGTCTTTGGAGTGGGGGGGGAATCCCATCTCCGTTGTGCTTATGCGGTCTCAAGAAAGCAGCTTAATGAGGCTCTTGCCCGAATGGACATATTCCTCAACAGTCTCTGATTCTGCGGAAAAATCCCATCAAACCCTGTTATCCGGTGAAATAAAAATCCCGATCTCAGGATACTTTATTTTGCAACTTGATCAATACTACTTGATATTACAATGAGCTGTACAATCATCGTTGGTGGATTTTTTGGGGATGAAGGAAAAGGTAAGATTGTTGCCCATATTGCATGTAATGACAAACCTGTAATCATCTCCCGCGGTGGTGTGGGGCCGAATGCCGGGCACACTGTTCAGGTCGGAGAACGCGAATATGGTGTCAGAATGGTTCCTTCCGGTTTTGTTTACAAGGAAGCGAAACTCTGTATAGGCAGTGGTGTACTCGTCGACCCCCGCGTTCTGAAACAGGAAGTCGATATGCTTGATGTGAAAGGGCGGATATTTGTTGATAAACGCTGTGGTATAATTACTGAAGATCACATCAGACGTGATAAAGGAAGTGCTCACCTGTCCAAAAAGATTGGAAGCACGGGATCGGGATGCGGGCCCGCAAACTCGGACCGGGTAATGCGTATCTCGCCACAGGCAAAAGATGTCCCTGAGCTTGCTGAATACATGCTTGACGTCCCCAAAGCGATTAATGACGAGCTGAAACAAGGTAACACCGTATTGCTTGAAGGAACGCAGGGTTTTGGGATTTCTCTCTATTATGGTACGTATCCCTTCGTTACAAGTAAAGATACTTCGGCGTCACAGATTGCAGCCGATAATGGCGTAGGACCGACAAGAATTGATGATGTGATCGTGGTTTTCAAAGCATATCCAACCCGTGTCGGGGAAGGGCCATTCAGTACCGAGATGTCTTCTGAAAAATCAGATTTGATGGGTATCCAGGAATTTGGGACGGTCACCCACCGGAAGAGGCGTATCGGGGGCTGGGACGGAGATATGGCCAGGTACTCCGCAATGATCAACGGATGCACCCAGGCAGCGATTACCGGCATCGATCATGTGGATAAAACCTGTTTTGGGGTTACAGAGTATGGAAAGCTGACAAAAAAAGCCAAGAACTTTTTAAAGATTGCAGAAGATGAAATTGGCAGCCCCATCACTCTGATTTCCACCGGACCCGAGATGACCCAGATTATCGATTTGAGGAATGAACTGGTATGAGACGGGCGCTTATGGATATTCTATGCTGCCCGGTGTGTAAAGGGAACCTTGTACTCAAAGTTGAAGAAGAGAATGTAAATGAAATTCTGGAGGGTGAATTACTTTGCAGCGTATGCGAAGTAAGGTATCCAATCCACGAAGGTATTCCCAATCTTCTTCCCCAGACATCCAGAATAAAATAAGGAAAGGAGAAGGATGAATTTCCCGTTGTCATTCACTGTGCTGGCTGCTGCGGGTCAGGTTTCGCGTGAAACGTCTTTTGAATTTTTCCTTAACCGGTTAGGAATCAATATAATTGAGGGTCCGAAGGAGAATATCTGGGGGGAAATTGGAAGCACCCTGCGACTGATTTTTAAAAACCGCGGGGCCCCAATCCACATTACTATTTCATCCCCCAATTCCGGCATGTATACTGATTTTTTCCACGAAAACATGTATATCGTTGATGAAGCAGTCCTGTCGATTCCGCTACGTAAAGAGAGTCCGGAAGGGTTTTTTGATCTTGAAATTATTTCAGGATATGGGGGGGTAAAAACATCCCTTCACGTTGACGTTATTCAAGGTGGCTACCACCAGAAATCCCTAGTAAGGGATGAACCGCCGCTTCAGCCGGTTGCCCATGGGCGGCCCCATCCCCTGATGATTATGATGGGTATTGCCCTGATCCTCTTCAGCGCCTCGCTCTACACGAAAATTGAATTTCTCAATACCGCATCCTTCATTATCCTTATTGTTGGTGCTCTTTACACATGGTACCGTCAGCAATAGAAGCAGCCGTTCTTGTATTGGTTGCTGCTCTTGTCGTGGATCGTCTCGTTGGTGATCCACATTCCTCCTGGCACCCTGTCGTTATTCTCGGAAGATTTATTGGATGGTGGGGGAATCCGGAAAATTATTCCCCAAACATCCAGCGATTTGCCGGTGTTGCTTTCTGGATAATTACTGCAACACTGTTTGCCCTTCCGTTTTATTTGTTTGCAGCGGTTTCACCGTGGTACATTTATCTTCTCGCAGGGCCGTTCCTGCTCAAGAGCTGCTTTGCCTGGCGCGCTCTCGAAGAACATACGCTTGCTGTTGTAAATGCGTTGAAGGATGGGGTGGAAAACGGGAGGACTGAAGTGAAAATGCTGGTATCACGTGAAACGGGTAATCTCGGCCGCGAACAAATTCTTTCAGCTGGGTATGAATCGATGACGGAAAATATTACAGACAGTATTATCTCCCCCCTTTTTTACTTTTCCTTATTCGGACTTGCCGGGGCGTCGGTGTATCGAGCAGCTAATACGATGGATGCTATGTTGGGATATCGCGATGAACGGATACGATTAGGCTGGTGTTCAGCCCGCATGGATGACATACTTAATTTCATCCCCGCAAGAGTAACCGTATTGCTCCTTCTTCTCTATTTTACCATCCTGGGAAGGTTTTCGGGAGCGGTACGTGTGATACACCGTGATGGCCATAAACGCCCTGGTTTTAATGGTGGCATTGTGATGGCGGCTATGGCAGGAGGAACCGGAGTCCGGTTCGAGAAGCCCGGAGTATATAGTATCGGGAATGGTGAAAGGACACTTGATGAAGCAGGTCCTGATATCCTCCGCGCAGGCAGGTTTGTTGTTATTGCCTTTGTAGTACTTTCTTGTGGTACTCTGTTTTTATTGGGATCATTGATCAATAATATAGCCATATGAAGAACCAGCGGGTAAAGCGCGTGGGCATACAAAAAAGCGGTTCGGAACCCGGGCGTTTTAAAATGGAAGAGCTCCGGTTCGGGACTGAGCTCCTCAAACGGGGTTTTGCATCCATGCAGAAAGGAGGCGTGATCATGGATGTTGTCGATGCCAGTCAGGCCAAGATTGCCGAAGAGGCTGGTGCTGTCGCCGTTATGTCGCTGGAACGAGTACCTTCTGATATCCGGAAAATGGGGGGTGTCGCACGAATGGCGGATCCGGAGAAGGTTCTTGAGATTATTGATGCGGTTTCTATACCGGTTATGGGAAAGGTGAGGATCGGCCATTTTGTGGAAGCCCAAGTTCTGGAAACCCTTGGGGTCGATATGATTGATGAAAGTGAAGTCCTGACACCGGCTGATGAGCAATACCATATCGATAAGAAATTGTTTAAAATTCCCTTTGTCTGCGGCGCACGGGATCTGGGAGAGGCGCTCCGCAGGATACATGAGGGTGCGGCGATGATCCGTACCAAAGGTGAAGCAGGAACCGGGAATGTGGTCGAGGCGGTCCGCCATATGCGTACTATCATGGGAGAAATACGAATGCTGAAAGGCATGGATAACCAGGAAATGACCGATTACGCCCGGGAGATAGAAGCTCCTGCAGAACTTGTCATTGAGTGTTCAGAGCGTGGCCGCTTACCCGTCGTGAATTTCTCTGCCGGTGGTATTGCCACCCCATCGGATGCAGCGATGATGATGCAGCTGGGTGCTGACGGGGTTTTTGTCGGATCCGGCATTTTCAAATCTTCAAGTCCCGAACGGATGGCCAGGGCAATTGTGGAAGCGGTAAATCACTTCAATAATGCAGAGGTTATTGCCAGGGTAAGCAAAGGTCTCGGGGATGCCATGCCCGGACTTGATGTGCACACCCTCAGGGACGATGAGGTGCTGCAGACCCGTGGACGTTAAGATTGGCGTACTCGCGCTCCAGGGTAATGTGAGCGAACATATCGATGCTTTTTGCCTCGCACTGGATCGGGTAAAAATAAGGAGGATAACTGAGGTTTTCGAAGTCAGGAGTCCCGCGGATCTTGCACGATGCAGCGCACTCGCTATTCCCGGCGGAGAATCCACAACCATCTCCCGGCTCATCGATAAAAATCAACTTTACGAGCCATTGTGTAAATTTGGGGGAGGCATTTTTGCGACCTGTGCGGGTATGGTTCTTATGGCGACCGAAGTTAATGATCCCCGCATCCACCCGCTTGGACTGATAGACATGGTCGTGGACCGGAACGCATTCGGAAGGCAGCGGGAATCCTTTGAAACGGATATTCATGTTAAAGATATGGAAGGAGGATCCTTCCATGCGATTTTCATCCGTGCACCAGTAGCTACATCATCCGGAGCTGATGTGAATGTGCTTGCCCGGCTAGATCAGGGTATCGTTGCTGTGGAGCAGGGTAAGCACATGGCATTTTCATTCCATCCGGAACTTGGTGGGGATACCCGGTTGCATGAGCGGTTCTTACGGATGCAGGTTACCTGAAGATTTTACGACCATGAAAAGGTCGTAATATAAATACCATTTTTAGCCTTCTGTCATTGCTCCTTGTATACGTGGCAGTCTTTTACAACATCCCGAAAAAACAAACAAACCTTGTCACCAATAATTTATACTCGATTTTATCGTTATTTCGCTCTGTTGAAACCCTAAGATTCAACAAATTGCGAATCACCTATTATCAGAGGGGACAGTGCCTGTCCCCCCGAACTGCCCCGGCCTCCCTGAACCGCACCTGTGCTTTGCGATGATGTTGCATTACCTTCTCAAGAGTAATCGCTATCTGGGGGTGTCACAGCGGCGGGGGCGTAGGCATCACGTGCCGTAGCCCCCAAGAGCGTTGAAAAAAATATTGTGAGGATTTCCCATTAAAACTCCACAATTACAGTAATTTCGGGAAGTGCCAATCCCGCTATTGCGATGATCTGCGCCGCACCAAAAAGGGACGCCCCCGCGGCGCTTCAATTACCTGAAAACTCCGACCCTGGCCTCTCAATAGCCTTTTGCGAGTGCCAGTCGAACCTTCACAATTTTTCATGGTTGGGTGAGAACCATTCATTTTCATGCCCGTTTCAACAGAGCCGTTATTTCAGGAAATTATTTATTGGGATGACTGAATCAGCAGCCTGGTCGTAAGGGTATCAATATCTGTGTCCACA
>Ga0209079_10000955_pt1 | contig 11120 bp, 26 predicted proteins | sample PPLLaktember2015_2_FD_187259 | JGI IMG/M metagenome (GOLD analysis project Ga0209079, IMG submission 187259) | Freshwater sediment microbial communities from Prairie Pothole Lake near Jamestown, North Dakota, USA - PPLs Lake P7 Core (6) Depth... | ecosystem: Environmental > Aquatic > Freshwater... | reverse complement strand
CACCATGAAGTTTCCCTGGCTCTTGTGCCGACGATTGACCATGTGCTGGCCGGCGAGCTATTCATACAGTGGCAGGGCAAAGCCTACGGGCTATATAGGCTGACCCAAGACCGGGCGCCTCGGTTCATCGGCTTATACAGGGACATCATGGGAGCCCTGTTTAAAGCAGAGCAGCTGGACTGAAATCCAGCATTTCAATCCGAGAAAAACGGGGCCTAGGCCCCGTTGTCTTTTGTCAGAACGCGTCTAGGTTCTCGGTGTACGTCCCTGCTGTACGGTTGAAGAGGAGGGTCGTTTCCCCCTGCGTCCCGACCCACCGATACCGGCATTTCCAAACTGCGATCTCGACGTACCTATCCTGCCGGTGGACCGTCAAGCCGCAGTCCGCCTTGGCCCACCATGCCATTGACCCGCTGATGCTCATGCCATCCGGTCTTGGTTGATCTGTCCCTGACCGCTGCATCTTTGAGGGATGGGCCACGAACCATGTGTGAACGTCCTGAGCCTTGCAGAACCTCTGGACCCTGGTCAGCATCTGACTGATGGCGTCCGTCTCTGTGGTGTCCTTACGGTCTAGATCGATGTAGTTATACGGGTCGATAACCATTCCCCGGACGCCCATGCGCTTGACAGCTGCCCTTGCCCTGGTCAGGATGCTATCCAAAGTGTTCGGCTCTTCCCCCGCTGAGTCGATGAAGAGGAAGTGTTCCTTGACCCATGTAAACGCATCCTCCTTCTCCTTCTCAGTCATCCGATCCCGGCCCTCAAAAAATCTCTTTCTCGTGTAAATCTCCATCAAGCGACTGATATGGATCTCCGGACTGTTCTCAAACGACGCAACAGCAAACTTCCAATCACTGTCCCTTGCGAGGTTGACCATCAACTGATCAACGAAATTGGACTTGCCGGAGGATGGATAGCCGGTGACCACGGTCAACTGCCCCGGCGCCACCGTGTAAATGCTGTCTAGTGCCGGATAGCCGGTGCTGAACCCCGAGCCCTGCCCCTTGGAGTAAAGGTCGTTTACACGTTCCTCGAAGGTGCTGGCGTCCGACAGGCCTGCGATGGGGTACGGTTCAGCCGCCTCCGCGATGGCCCGCACATCCTCCTTGCCATTCCGAGAGGGGTCATTGAGGATCTCGTTGAAATCCTTGGCATCGAACTTTGCCAATCGGCACTTGTCCTTGCCAATCCTTCGGGCAAGCTCTTCGGCCAATGCCTGCCCCGGCGGATCCTGATCTGTTGCAAGAACGACGTAAGGAACAGCATCAAGAAGTTCGCGTGCGTTCCATACAAATGCGAACTTCTTGTCTTCAGATGGAAGAACCTTACCATCTGCCACCTTCAGTGGTGCACCACCCGGCACTGAGACTACGTTCTCGATGCCTGCCTCCTTGGCAGACAGGACATCTATCTCCCCCTCAACGATAACCAGAGGCTTTGTCTTGTCTGTCCACTGCATTCCGAAGAAATCATGCGCCCCTCCGGAATCTTGTGTAAATGCCTTTTCGGGTACGGAACGGTACTTCGCCGCGACTATCGTGCCATCTCTGAAGTATGGAAAGCCGATGGCATCTTCTTCCCTGTCCAGCTTATTGAAGTACTTCCGGGTGGAGAACAGCTTGGCTTGGTCTGCCGTGAGCCTTGAGATGCCTCTGCTTTCAAGCCACTGGTAATGCTGTTCTGTAAGCGTTGTGTCCTCGATCTTGGGGACTGCTTGCACGTATCTCTCCTTCCTGTGTTCTCTGTTATCCCTCGAAGGGATGATTCCGTTTACACCGCAGTGATGGCAAAAGTACAGCACTGACCCGCCTTCTTTCCGGGTCAGGGTCATGTCTTTGCTTCTTGTTTTTCGCCTGTCTCCCGAGCACTCGGGGCAGGTCACGCGGGCGTGGTCTTGGAACTGAATGCCTTCTAGGGCTATCACTTCATTGACCCGTCCTTCCTCCTTTGGAAGCTACGGTTCTTGGACGGAGTCTGCAGCTTGTACCCGTCCTTGTTTGAACCGCCCTTGGACAGCGCAACGGTGTGCGCTACGTCTTTCCCTTGCCTGTCCACTCCCTTCGCGTCCAGGGCTCTCCTGGCCCTTTGGCGCTCCATCCGAGAGGGGTGTTCACCTCTCGCTTTCTGGGTCTGGTACTCCTGCTTGTAGTCCCTCATTGCATCATCTCCGTGCGCGTTTGAATGTTTTCCCGAAGCATGCTGACAGCTTGGATAAGGGTGAGAACTACCCCGTACTCATCGAGGTTGAAGCTGCACATGTTGATCTTGTAGCTGTTCTCGTACTCGTCCACGGTGATGAGGATCGCCGGCTTCCCGGATCCGCTCCTCAACTGATCCACCGTGGCACTCATCTCATCGATGCCCATGCCGATGGGATGCTTTTCCTTGCTCAGTTCCTTGTTCACTTCGATCTCCAAACGGGCTGTGCCCGTGCATGGCTTTTCAACGCACGGCTACTCCTGTACTCGCCAGTCTTCTCGATGAGCTTTCGCTTTGACAGGTGTAAACAAACCGCGCCCCAGGCGTTCGGGGAGGGAGGACCGGGAAAGCCATTTCGCTCTGCCCGGAGCCTCAACTCCTCAAACAGAGCGCCTTTGTAACCGATGTCCTTCAGGTATGCAAGCACTATCTTCTCTGCTGTGCTATGCCAATCTTCACCGGCATTGAACAGAGCTTGCTGAGCGCCTGCATCTCTCAGAGATTGACCATCCATTCCTGCACCTGTTTATGTTTAGACATGAGGCTGCCAAAGCCAGGGGTTGGGTGATCCCCCTGTCTTGCACTGCCCTTCCCTGAGAGAGTCAGAGAAGAACCTGTCATCCTCCGTAATGCCTGTCATCCTCTGTATCGGATGCTGACCGATTGAGAAGGTGGGTAAGTCCTTCCGGCTGGTCCCTGCCGCCCCGCAACATCACCCTGTACGCATCGTTCGCTGCTTGTGATGGAGGTCACTTGCAGCACGGTCCCCTGGAGCACCGTGGTTGACAGGCTCGGGCACATGCTCTGGCCCCGATGAGGTGTTTCTTGGGTTCAGCCCATGCAGGCCATTGCTCACGCGCCCTGACGACCATCTGCACTGAAAACCCCCGGCACCTGGGGTCAGAGGCTCAGTCTGATTGCCCAAGGGTGAGAGCCCCGGGGGTCATCAGTGAAGACGGCAGGAACATCCTAAGACAAGTTCAAAGGCTTTGCAAGGGCCAACCTCTGTGTTATCCTTGTCTCCGCTCTGTTGCTGGAGCGATCTCCCTCCTGTGGCGCTTCGGCGCCTTGGCCCCGGTTGACCTCCGTCCCGGGGCCTTTTTTTGTCCCGGTATCTCCCGGACGGTGATGACACATCGAGGGCACTCCTTGTCTTGATGCCAGTAGATGTGCTTTTCCTTGACCTGTCTGTCGTTTACATAGAGCCTTCCCTGGAGCAGATCCAAGATGAGGCTCTCGTCCAAGTCTGGTCGTCGGGAGGCGTACCAGATATGGATCTCCGCAGAGACATCCTTGTCCGTGGGGTTCTCCGCCGGGGCGCATTGCTGTTGAAACATCTCTGAGTAGGTCAGGGCCTTCTGGCTCTTGATCAGCCGAGACATCCCGCCGAACCGGACGACCCTCCTGCTGTTGGCCTTGCTTGCAGGCTCCCCAAAAATTTCTCTGGTTTCGCAGAAAAGTGCTTGCACTTGGTCTGCGCTAGTGCTATGCTCTGTCTCATCGTTCAACACAGGAGATCTCCTTGATCATCACAAACAACCATGGCGCTCCGGCTACGTTGGTCGCCTTGGCCCGGAAAAACTACTACTCAAAGGGGGACTCGGACTACTCCGTCACGGAGCTTCTGTCTCCACCCAGGGTTCGACGGCTTCAAGAGCGGCACGATGCCGTCTTGACAAAGGATGTCTCTGACATGCTCTGGGCCCTGCTTGGATCGGCACTCCACGTTGTAGCTGAACGGGCCTCTGCCGAGGATCATGTCACAGAAGAGAGGATCGTCGCGGACATCGACGGTGTCAAGGTCTCTGGCGGCATTGATCTTCAGGAGATGACTCCTTCGGGCGTGATCATCACCGACTACAAGTTCACTTCTGCCTACTCCGTGATGAACGAGAAGAAGGAGTGGGAAGAGCAGTTGAACCTGTACAAGTGGCTGGTAGAGTCCGTCAAGCGGATTCCGGTCAAGGGCCTTCGGATCTGCGCCCTGATCCGGGATTTCTCTCGCCATGATAGGCGCGAGAATTACCCGGACGCTCCGATCCATATGGTGGACATCCCCATGTGGGACTCTGTGACCGCAGAGGCGTTCGTGCGCTCCCGTTTACAGCTTCACACCGAAGCAAAGTTTGCAGATGCGATGGAGGAGCCCCTTCCACCATGCTCTGCGGAAGAGCGTTGGTTTTCCGAGACAACCTACGCCGTGAAGAAGGAAGGCAGGAAGACTGCCGTCCGCGTGTTCAAGACCATCGAAGAGGCCCAAGAGTTGGCCGCAAAGGAGAAGGGATATGTCGAAACCCGAGCAGGAGAGCCCCGCCGCTGCACCGGAAACTTCTGTGGAGTCGCAGAGTTCTGCGAGCAGTACCAGTCAGAAGTCAATCTACGACTTGCTGAAACTTGATGTCAGCAAGTTCATCGAGAAGAAGCAAGGGCTCAGCTACGTCTCCTGGGCTCATGCCTGGGCGATTGCCCTGAACGCAGACCCATACGCGAACTTCCGCGTTCATACGTTCGGGCCCAACGGTGACGAGTGCTACATGCGTGTAAATGGCACGGCGATGGTGTGGGTCGATGTCACCCTCTTCTCCAAGTCCATCACTTGCTGGCTTCCGGTCATGGACCACCGCAACAAGCCCATCGCTGACCCGGATTCTTTCCAGGTCAATACGGCACTCATGCGTTGCTTGACGAAGGCACTTGGATTCCACGGCCTGGGGCTGAACGTCTACGCGGGGGAAGATCTGCCTCTGTCCGTCCCTGGAGAGGAAGAAGACAAGCCCGCCAAAGTGCCTGCAAAGGCTCAGAAGGACTCTCCCAAGGAGCCTGTGAAGGAGCCTGTGAAGGAGGAGGCGAAGAGCCCTGATGAAGATCCCCAACTGTCTGCAGAACTGTTTACAGAGGGGTTTGTGGAATACATGATCGTTGTGCAAAGCACAGACGGCCTGAACAGCTACTGGAAGTCCAACCAGACCAAGCTGGACAAGCTCAAGGCGAAGTACCCCGATCTGTATGAGCGATGCCTGTCCGTTGCCAAGGACAGGAAGCAGCAACTGAGCAAGGAGTGATCATGGCATTTGAACAACGTCCCGATTCCGGGCGGCTGATGGCCGCTCAGAGCAAGCGCAGCGAGAAAGCCCCGGACTACTGGGGAGAACTTGCGATCAACATCAAAGACCTGACCAACGCTCAGGTCGAAAAGGGTTTTGTGACTTTCAAGCTGTCAGGCTGGAAGAAGCAAAGCAAGACCGGAGTCACTTACCTGAGCTTGGCAATCGACCGCCGAGTTCCCCAGGAGCAGACCCGCAAGCCCAGTCGTCAAGACGATGACGACATTCCTTTCTGAGAGGTTCCATGAGCAAGACGAAGCAGGCCGAGGAGATGTTCCAGGCAAACAAGGATGTGGCTGTGAAGGATGTCGCAGCCCAATGCGGGATCACGGTGGCACATGCCTACGCTGTGCGTAGCCGGGTTCTTGGCAAGCCCAAGCGGGCCTACCGCAAGCGCCAGACAACCTCACAAAAGGTTGTGATCTCGTTGATCAAGAACGAGGCCAAGGCGTCAAACGAAAAGGATGAGACCATCAAGTCTTTGAACAATTCGGTCATTCTTTTGGAGGCTCAACTGAGCGAGGCACTCCGAAGGGTGGAGGAGTACCGGGTGGTCATCCGCTACCTTGAGCGGAAGATCGAAGATGCCGATGCAGTTTGAGGCGCGAAAGGTCGCCCTCAAGCAGGACCGCACGGGGTTTGTACTGACCCTGTCCGTCCACCCCGACGAGTTCCCATCAGAGCTTCTGAGGGACTTCGTCGGGGCAAGGTATGCCTGCGCGATGGTGCGGATCAACGAAGACGAAACGCCCGTCACCTACAAGAACCGGGTCCAGCAAGCAGCCATGCTTTGCAAGAACCCGTCGTTTCAACAGTTCCTTGGCACCGATGGAGAAGATGCCACTGCGAAAGCCCTGTGCTCTCGTCTGGGAATTGACTCCCGGACAGAACTCAATGGCAACTCTTTGGCTCAATCCCTCTTCGATGACCTTGTGGCGGAGTTTGAAAATGAAGCCTTCTAAGCTACGTCCCTTCTTCGCCTATCTTACCGACGAGCAGTATGCATCGTTGAAACAGTTCAGCGTAGAGACTGGGGTCCCCATGACCCAACTCATCAGGGAAAGTGTCGATGCGCGGCTGTCCAAAGGCGATCAGTATGTCGCCGGGTACAACCAAGCTATCAAGGATGCGATCCAGACAATCAACGGTAACAACCTGTCGAAGATGGCATTCCCTTCAGGGAAGACCTTTGGGGAAGTGATCATCGAGGACATTTCTGCACACATGAGGCACAACGATGGAACTGGAACAAGCGGAGCCGATGCGCAAGATCGTCAAGTTCGTGAAGAGCAAAGGCTCTCTCTCAACCCCGGAGCAGCAACGTGAAGCGCAGCGACTCAAGGATGCGGCGATCCGAGCCTGGGCATCTGACCGAAAGGTCGGAACTCAACCCCCAACGTTCCCGGAACGTCGCTAATTGGCCCTTCCCAATCTCCATCATCGATGGAGAGGTGGTGAGAAACGTTTACAGGTTCGACCGCAAGACATTCCTTGCGGCTCAGCAGGAGGCTCTTCTATGAATCCCATGCATCTCAACAAGCCGGAGGAGAGATATCTTCAACACGCCTACGTAATTGGCAAGATCATCTGTCTGCCCCATTACGTGGAGAAGGGGAAATTTGTCTGGCCGGGGCACACCAAGGATGCCCCCCGGCTTGTCTCAATGACGGAATTGATCAACCGGGGAGCCAAGAAGATTGACCTATTTCTTTGGAAGAGGGCCTACGCATGATGACCTACCCCATCGTGGAACTGGAGGTGATCCGCTGGGCTGAGGCCCGGGGCATCATTCCAAACGCCACCCCAAAGTCTCAGCTTCTCAAAGCCATGTCTGAGTTCGGTGAGCTTGCCGACGCGGAAGGCAAGGGAGATCTTGACGGGATTAAGGACGCAGTAGGTGACATCATGGTATGCCTCATCAACTACTGCGCTCTCCACGACATCAACCTTGTTGATTGTCTTAACGGTGCGTTTGAACAGATCAAACACCGCAAGGGCCGAATGATGCCTGATGGCACGTTCGTCAAGGAGTGACTGTGAACAGGCTGGAAAACTACGAAACCCTGTATCAAAAAGTTGGCCGCAAATACAAAGCCGTTTGCACGGTGCGTGACCTTCACTTCAAGTATGAGAACCTTCTACATGCAGGTCAATGGCGGATGGAATACTGTCCCAAAGACGGTTGCGGTCGGTACTGGTACGACGTAACACCAGATATAGCATCTTGGTCTGCAGCGGCCATGATGGCTGAAAACGCGATGATCGAGTCCATTAACTCGGCAAGGTTTGCTGTGCCAAATTTTGGAGAAGGAGTACCTTTGACCAAAGCACAACAAAAAGCCGTGAAGCAAGCCAATAAGCTGATGAAGGATGTCGGTCTCCTTGATCCTCTGTGGTGGTCTCAACCCAGTGCCTTTGACATTGCAAAGGCCGGCATTGATGCCGTTAAGGAGTTTGGGAAATGATTCACACTCCCGGACCCTATGTGGAAAGGAGGGCGCCATGAGCGGCGGCTTCTTTGGTTACGCTCAGTACAAGATCGATCAGATCGCGGATCAGATCTCTGATGTGATCCAAAGAAACGATCAAAAACCATTCCCCTATTCCCCCGCCACTATTCAGCAACTGACAGAAGCTGTCAGGGCTTTAGAGATTGCCTTCGTTTACGCGAATAGAACTGACTGTCTCCTCAGCGGAGATGACTCAGAAGAATACTTTGAGAAGCGTCTTCAGCAAGACTTGATTGCCGTGGATGAAGATCTTAAGGACTGACATGGACAAGTTCTACGTCATTTCGTTTGATTCCGTTGGAAACGTCATTGACACCAAACGGGTCGCTGTAAACGCCAAATCCCCAGACCGGGCATTGGATGCGTTCTGGTGTTGGGCGCGGCTTCAACCCTGGTATATGCACACCTGGGATTTGAAGATCCATTTGGAAGAGATCCGCCAGATCGACACCCCAATGGGGCCAGTCAAACTGAACTAAGGGTTAGTACTAGTAGACAGATCTATCTGATCTGCGATGCTATCGCTAGCTGTGATGACAGCAACGTCACCATCAAGATAAACCAGGAGAAAGCAGATGAAAACCAAGATGCTGACAATGTCCCGCCGCCTGTGGAACACGGGCAACCCTCGACTTGACCGGCGCAACCAACTGGAATGGGTGCAGGCTGTGCGCCGTCTGGGCGACAAGTGGCTGCTGGCAGTGCCGGTGGCACGGAAGGAGCAAGCATGACCACCGAAGACGAAATCCGCCGCGTGCTGCACCCTGAGGCGCACGAACCCATGCGATACGAGCCGCGCATCCCGCTGGGTTGCGACCAACAGGGCCGCTACCCGCAGGCCGCTGAACCCTGCACTGACCTCGATGAACTGGGCGTCAAGCTGCCGCCGCAGGAGCCGTGGTGGCACGATTGGCTGCTGGTAGCCATTGGCGTGCTACTGGTGTTGGCGATTTTTGTGCCGCTGGGGGTGAAATGACCATCAACCCCCGAGCCTTCCTACGCCGCTGCTTCTCTTGCAGCCGAGACATGCGCGACCACCCGGGCAGCAGTCTGCGGCGGGGTATCTGGAGATGTGCGGAATGCACGAAGAAGGAGAAGAATCATGGCTGACCTGAGACAAGCCGCCCTCCAGGCGCTGGAGGCGTTGGAGAAGACACACACGCAGCCGGGGTGCGAACAGTGGCAAGCCGAACGTAAAGCGTCAGTAGCCCTCCGCGCCGCGCTGGCGCAGCCGGAGCAGGAGCCGGTGGCGTGGCGGTATCAGAACGCCAACACAGACCACGTTTATCTGGTTTGGAACAAAGGAACAGGGGGTAGAAACTGGACGCCCCTCTACACCACCCCACCCCGCCGCGAGTGGCAGGGGTTGACGGAGGGGGAGATCACCGACTGTTGGACCGTGAATGATCCAGTGCTTCCGTTAGTGGGGACCATCACGCGCGCCATCGAGGCCGCGCTGAAGGAGAAGAACGCATGACTGATCTGAAGAAAGCCGCCCTCCAGGCGCTGGAGGCGTTGGAGATGCTGGCGCAGCCGACGAAGACGAACAGCGAGACTCCGCGCTACAAGGCGCACAAAGCAGCCATCACCGCCCTCCGCGCCGCGCTGGCGCAGGAGGAGCAGGAGCCGGTGGCGACCGTGGCAATGGATGTGTCAGGTGCTCATCTGTCTTGGAATGGGAAGTACCTCGGGCAGAAACCTGACACGAAGATCGCAATGCTGCTCAAGGATTTGCCTGTTGGGACTTTGCTGTTCACGGCCCCACCCCGCCGCGAGTGGCAGTCGTTGAGTGAGGAGGAGATTGAGGATATGTCGGTGACCGGCACAGATAGCGAGCTTCGTAGACAGCAATTCTCCCGCGCCATCGAGGCCGCGCTGAAGGAGAGGAACCAATGAGCCAACCCAAAGCCCTATTTCTTGCTGATGTCATTAAGGCAGACCCCGCAAGCAAAACACATCACGACGAGGCCGCAGCCGAACTGCGCCGGCTGGTTGCGGTGAATCAGGGCTTGCTAGAAGTAGTTCAGAAGTACATCGCGTGGGCAGAGGCCGAGAACGACCACAAGGAAACCACCTTCTGGGAGCGCGTTGAAATGTGCCGCGAGGTCGATGCTCTTGCCCGCGCCGCCATCGCCAAAGCGGAAGGAGCGAAAGCATGACCACACAACCCGAAGCCATGCGGCTGGCTGATGAAGTTGCAGCTATGCAACCCGCGTATTTCACGCGTGAAGTCGCCGCCGAACTGCGCCGGCTGCACGACCACACCCAGATGCTTGAGCACGCCTACAAGTCCGCTTGTGACATCGTTGAGGAGCAGGACAAGAAGCTGGTGGATTTGGAGGCGGTGAATCTGGAACTGCTGGAAACGTTGAAGTTGGCGCTGTCCGCGCACGGGGTCATGCTGCTGAGTGACCCGCCGCAAGAAGCGTGGAAAACCTACGGCGTGGAGCAGAAAGCCCGCGCCGCCATCGCCAAAGCGGAGGCCCAACCATGAAACTCCGCGCTTTCCTGCGCGGCTTCGTCAACGGACTAGCACTGCTGCCGCTGTGGCGGTGGATAAGGAGGAAGATATGGACAAATTTGTACTAGGAACAGGGTGCGTCGCCGCCCTGTTTTTGGCAATGACGCTAGGTGGCGTTGCCCGTAAAGCAGACCTAGTAAATGACTGCAAAACAATGCAGTCTTTTCGCCACGACGACAAAGTGTACGACTGCAAGGAGAGGAACAAACCATGAAACTCACCCCGTGGTTTTCGCCTGATGTCAACCCTGTTAGGGCGGGGCCATACAAAATCAAGGAAGACTTCCCGTCAGCTTGGTATCGCTACTGGGACGGCGAAAACTGGTACGTTGGGGCTCCTACGCCTGATGCGGCAACGCATTGGCCGCGTAGTCGTTTGACGGACTCTTTGAAGCGGCCCTGGCGCGGCCTAGCGGAGGAACCAAAATGACCACATGGCACAAAGGCCCGCCGCCTAGCATCGGCTGGTGGCCGGCGAGTATAGCGCGTGATCCAAGCATCTTCCGCTGGTGGAACGGTAAGTGGTGGAGTTGTGGTTGTGTTGCCCGCTATTCTGCGCAAACAGCGGCAGGCAGCGCCGCACAGAAGGCGCGTTATCAAAACGACATCGAATGGACCGACAGGCCCGCATCGTGGCCGGAGAGGGCAAGGACATGACAGACAGAGAAATGCTGGAGTTCGCTGCGAAGGCGGCGGGGTTGCTTGAAATGGCTGTCGGTGACAAAGACATTCAACGGTATTTATTGAGATGGAACCCCCTCACCGACGACGGCGATGCGCTGCG
>Ga0209079_10000954_pt1 | contig 11148 bp, 7 predicted proteins | sample PPLLaktember2015_2_FD_187259 | JGI IMG/M metagenome (GOLD analysis project Ga0209079, IMG submission 187259) | Freshwater sediment microbial communities from Prairie Pothole Lake near Jamestown, North Dakota, USA - PPLs Lake P7 Core (6) Depth... | ecosystem: Environmental > Aquatic > Freshwater... | reverse complement strand
ATCGTTCTGGAGAAGCTGAACCTGAAGACAGGAAAACCCGACCTGCGCCGATGGACGCGGTTCATCCAGAAGATCCGCCAGCCGAAAGGAAAGGTCCGCATTGTGGTGTGCGGGAAGTACACGGAATTGCGCGATGCCTACAAGAGCATTTCCGAAGCCTTCGTCCATGCGGGGGCGGAGAATGATGTCGAGGTCGATCTGGAATGGGTGCGTGCGGAAGACATCGAGGACGAAGGAGCGGAGAAGTATCTGAAAGGCGCGACGGGCTTGCTGGTGCTCCCCGGCTTCGGCAGCAGGGGCATCGAAGGAAAGATCGCAGCCGTGAAGTATGTCCGCGAAAATAAGATCCCCTTCTTCGGCATCTGTCTCGGACTGCAGTGCGCCGTGATCGAGTTCGCAAGGAATGTCTGCGGGATGAAGGACGCGAACAGCTCCGAGTTCAAGAAGACGAAGCACAATGTGATCGACATGATGCTTGATCAGAAGACGGTGCGCAATATGGGCGGAACCATGCGCCTTGGTGCCTATCCCTGCGCGGTGAAGAAGGGGACCAAGGCATATGCGGCGTATCACCAGGAACTCATCACGGAACGGCACCGGCACCGCTTCGAGGTCAATAACGCATTCCGCAAACAGCTGGGAGACGCAGGCATGATCTTCAGCGGTCTGTATCCCAACAACGACCTCGTGGAGATCATCGAACTTCCAGACCATCCCTGGTTCCTCGGCGTGCAATTCCACCCGGAACTCAAATCGCGTCCCATCGCCGCTCATCCGATCTTCAGGGAGTTCGTGGCGGCGGTCAAGACGGCGGCCACAAAGAAGAAGAACGGAAAACGGTAGCCGTATGGAGCCTTTCCATGAGATCGATCCTCCCTCTCCTCCTCCTCGCTACGCTCATAAGCCTCATGTCCGCGCAACCGTGTGATCTGATCCTGACCAATGCAAAGATCTGGACGGTCGATCCTGCGCACCCGGAAGCGGAGGCGGTCGCGGTCTGGCAAGGACGGATCATCGCGGTCGGCAGTGCGAACGATATCCTCAAACTCCGAACGCCGTCAACGACGGTCCTCGATGTGCACGGGAAGCGTGTCCTGCCCGGATTCATCGATGACCATACGCATTTCATGGAAGGGGGATTTCAACTCCAGAGCATCGACTTGCGGGATGCGGCCGATGCACAGGAATTCGCACGACGCATTGCCGAACGGGTGAAGAAGTATCCGGGTCGATGGGTGACGGGGGGAGATTGGGATCATGATCGCTGGCCGGGCGGAAGACTGCCGACGAAGCAGATCATCGACGGCGTCGCGCCGAACACACCGGTGTTCGTTCGTCGATATGATTGGCATATGGCGGTGGCAAATTCACACGCGCTCGAGCTCGCGAAGATCACCAAAGAGACACCGGACCCGCCCGGGGGAACGATCGTGAAGGATCCCGTCACCGGCGAACCGACTGGGTTGTTGAAGGATGAGGCGATGTCGTTGGTCTACGCGCACATCCCTGATCCATCGGAAGAGGAACGGCTCGAAGCGGCGGAGGTCGCCCTGAAGGAGGCGCGTACGTGGGGCGTGACGAGCATACAGGATGTCTCGTCGCGGTATGATTTGGCAACATTCCGGACGTTGCGGGACCGCGGGAAGCTCACCGCGCGATTCCACTGCCGTCTCCCGCTCTGGCAATGGAAGGACCTCAAGGAGGTCGGTGTCCGCGTTCCCTTCGGCGACGAATGGCTTCGAATCGGATCGCTGAAGGCGTTCGTCGATGGATCGTTGGGATCGTCGACGGCGTTGTTCTTCGACAAATACGTTTCGGAGGACACGAAGGGATTGCCGATGGATGTCGTGCTGGACGGACGGCTTGAGCAATGGGCACGGTCAGCGGACAGCGCGGGATTGCAGCTTTCCATCCATGCGATCGGCGACAGTGCGAATAGCTGGCTGCTGGATCTCTTCGAGACGATCGCGCAGACGAATCCCGCTTGGGACAGACGATTCCGCATCGAACATGCACAGCACATCCATCCGAACGACTTTGCGCGATTTGCGAAGCTTGGCGTGATCGCGTCGGCGCAGCCATACCATGCGATCGATGACGGCCGCTGGGCGGAGAAGCGGATCGGACGCGAACGCTGCAAGACGACCTATGCCTTCCGCACGTTCTTGGACAACAATGTCCATCTCAGTTTCGGCAGCGACTGGACCGTTGCGCCGATGAACCCGCTTTGGGGCATCTACGCCGCGGTCACGCGTCGTACGACCGACGAAGCGAATCCGGGCGGATGGTTCCCCGAACAGAAGATCAGCGTGAATGAAGCGATCGCCTGCTATACCATCAACAACGCATACGCGGTCTTCGAAGAGAACGAGAAGGGGAGCATCACCGTCGGAAAACTCGCAGACCTTGTCGTGCTCTCCGAGGATATTCTGACGATCGACCCCGTGCGGATCGAGCATGTTCTCGTGGACATGACGATCGTCGGTGGTACCATCGTCCATCAACGGTGACCACAGAACGCATGGAGACAGCGCACACACGAACAGAACGCAGGGGAGAGCCGCCCGGAAGGGGGACCGAAGGGCGGGAGTTGCTCCAGCTCAAGGGGATCAAAGACCAGCGCCGGATGGCGCTCGTTCGCGAGGGGATCGTTTCGATCGAAGACCTGCTTTGGAACGTCCCGTACGGCTACATCGACCGCTCCACCGTTGTTCCCATCAGTCGTCTCCGGGACGTTGCGACGCGCGACCCGAAGCGGGAAGTGACCGTCGTCGCACGCGTCGTGAATGTCCGCCCGGTGATTCGCCGGGGGGGCGGCAGATTCCTGACTCTCACCGTCTCGGACGCGAGCGGATTTCCTCTGAAATGCTATTGGTTCAACGGCGTTCAGTATTTCGAGAATGCATTCCAGGTCGGAGAGATCCTGGCGCTCTCGGCCGTGCCCGCGTGGGATAAACGCGGCCAGGATGTCATCTTCACGCACCCGAAGTTCGACCGCTTTCGCAGTACGGAGGAGGGGGAGCCGGACTGGGACCGGATGTTCAACACCGGCCGCATCATTCCGAAGTATTCCTCGACCGCTGAGCTTCAGAAGGCCGGACTCGACAGCAGCCGCCTCCGCTGGATCATTCGCACCGCGCTGAAGCAACACCTTCCGCGGATTGCCGAGTGCCTTCCTGAGCACATTCGCGTCAAACATCTACTCCCGACCAGGCAGTCGGCGCTGGCCTCGTTGCATCTCCCTGAGAACATCCAGGAGATCGCCGCCGCGCGGCAGCGCTTCAGCTATGAAGAACTGTTCTTCCTGCAGCTGATGTACGCGCGCTTGCGGCACGAGATCAAATCCCGAACGCGCAGCCGGCGTATCGATACGCACGGGGCGCTCCTCTCCCGGTTCTACGATCAGCTGCCGTTCACATTGACCGGAGCACAGCGGCGAGTGCTTGCGGAGATCGCGGCGGATCTCGCATCGGACCAGCCGATGAACAGGTTGCTTCAGGGAGATGTCGGCAGCGGAAAGACCGTCGTTGCGCTGGCGGGGTCGTTGATGGCCATCGAGAGCGGACTCCAGGCGGCGATCATGGCGCCGACAGAGCTGCTCGCGGAACAGCACTTTCGTACGGCGACGACGCTCATGGAGGGATTGCCCGTGAACGTCCGCCTGCTGGTCGGGGGCCAGAAGAAGAAACTTCGCGAGGATGTGCTTGAGGACATCCGCTCGGGACGTGCGCATCTGGTGATCGGGACGCACGCGCTGCTGGAGGGGAAAGTGGATTTCGCATCGCTCGGCTTCGTCGTGATCGACGAACAGCATCGCTTCGGCGTCGAGCAGCGCGGGACGCTCGCAGCGAAGGGTTCGGTCCCCGACCTGCTCGTCATGTCGGCGACGCCGATCCCCCGCACGCTGCAGATGGTGAAATTCTCCGACCTTGACGTGTCGCGGCTCGATGAGATGCCGGCGGGGCGCAAACCGGTGCGGACCGCGGTACGGCAGGAACACGAGAAGCAGCGGGTGTTCGACTTCATCCGTCAGGAAGCGAAACACGGGCGGCAGTCGTACATCGTTTATCCGCTCATCGACGAATCGGACCGCGTGGAATGGAAAGCGGCTACGGCGCACTTCGAGGAATTGAAGAAGCGGACGCTCGCAGGTCTTCGCGTCGCGCTCCTGCATGGACGCATGAAATCCGCCGAGAAGGACGAGGTGATGCGTCAGTTCAAGGCGGGCGAGTACGACGTGCTCGTCTCGACCACCGTCATCGAAGTGGGCATCGATGTGCCGAACGCAACGATGATGCTCATTGAGAATGCGGAGCGATTCGGCCTCGCACAACTGCATCAACTGCGCGGGCGCGTGGGCCGCGGATCGGATGAATCGTATTGCGTGCTGGCGACATCGCTCTCCTGGTCCAAACACGAGGAGCAGCGCGCGCTCGCGCAAACGGAGACGCTCCTCCAGCAGATCGGTGCACATGCAACGCCGACACCCGAGTTCGAGACGGACCGTGAACGCTCGCTCGCGCGGTTGTTCTCCATGCAGCGCACGACAGACGGATTCGTCATCGCCGAGATGGATCTTGCGCTGCGGAGTTCCTTCTTCCTGACATTCGACGAACAACAGAGCGGCATGAAGCGATTCAAGTTCGTCGAGATGCCCGACGACATGCATCTGCTTCCACTCGCGCGACAAGATGCATTTGAATTGATCGAACGTGATCCGCAGCTGCGATCATCGGAGAATGAGATCGTCGCAAAAGAATTCGCAACACGATTCTTCGAGGATTACGAACTCGGAAAAATTCTCTGACATCTCCCAGCTCACATTTGTCATTTCACATTTGCAGTCTCTCATCTCCCAACTCGCATTTCCCATCCCTCCTCTCCTCTCTCCCCTCCGTCAAAAAGTTTGCGTTTTTCGCGTAAAAAACTTGACAACGATTCGCAAATCATTATATTTGTAGTAGTTCCACTGTTCATTGAAACAGTTGGTGTATCGCTCAACAGCAGAAGGTATACATTTCCGCTTGATACAGCGATTGGACGTCGCGCTCGTCTTCAATATGAAGAACGACACGCCTGACGATTTGTCCGGCGATGACGGTGACCCGAACAGACGAAGCATTGTCACCGAGGCTCTTGGAGCCAAGCCGGACCAGAAGAAGGCAAGCGCAGACACATACGCAGAATGGGACACGGAAGAGACCATTCTTGCAGTCAAGGCAGCGCTCGAACCGCATCACGACGTCTCCCTCATCGAAGCCAACGAGGAAGCGTATCCTCGTCTTCGCGCTTCTCGACCCGACATCGTCTTCAACATTGCTGAAGGACTTCGTGGCCCCTCACGCGAGGCCCAGGTTCCCGCGATGCTGGAGATGCTCGACATTCCCTACACCGGTTCCGATCCTCTCACGCTCGGCATTTGTCTCGACAAGTCTCGCGCGAAGGAGATCCTCTCATACTATAAAATCCCGACCGCACCGTTCGTCGTCATTCATTCGATGGACGAATTCCGCACTTCCTCACTCCCGCTCCCGGCCATTGTCAAACCCCTGCATGAAGGTTCGAGCAAAGGGATCTTCAACGCCTCGGTCGTTCGAACGAGGACCGAGCTTGAGGAGCAGATCCGTCTCGTCCTGGAGACCTATGCGCAACCGGCTTTGGTCGAAAAGTTCCTTGTCGGCCGAGAATTCACCGTGGCGATGCTGGGGAATGACGGCGACCTCAGGGCGCTCCCGATCGTTGAGATACGGTTTGATGCACTGCCAGAAGGGGTGAATCCCATCTATTCATATGAAGCAAAATGGGTTTGGGATACGCTCGAGAATCCCATCGATGTCCACCAATGTCCCGCAAAGATCGATTCTGCACTAGAATCGAGCATTGTGAGGACATGTGTCGACACGTTTCGCGTGCTAAAATGTCGTGATTGGTGCCGAATTGACATACGGTTGGATGAGAAGGGAATCCCGAACGTGATCGAATTGAACCCGTTGCCCGGAATTCTCCCGAATCCTGAGGAGCATTCGTGCTTTCCGCAGGCAGCTCGCGCGGAAGGGATGAGCTACGAGCGAATGATCAATTCTGTCCTTGAGGCCGCGGCAAAGCGGTACGGTCTGAGCTGATGTCGAACGCATCCCTCATAGCCGTCGTCTTCAATGAGCCGACCATGCAAACGGCGCAGGGGCGGATGTACGTCTCCGACATGATCAAGCTTGATGCCTTGGCGCCAATGGCGCAGATCATCTCCTCCATGCCCGAGGGCTCGGTGGATATGTCGGAGGTCGGGGTCATTGAGGCGCGCGAGCAGGTTGAGACGGCGCTGAGAGAGGAAGGATTCACGACAACCCTCTTCAATATCAACGGCGACTTGAATCGGCTCATCACGTTTCTCACGGAGACGAAGCCACGGCTGATCTTCAACTTGTGCGAGGGCGTGCGCAATCAAGCCATCCATGAGATGCACATTGCCGGCATCTTTGAGTTGATGGGAATCCCGTACACCGGTGCCGGTGCGTTCGCGCTCGGCACCTGTCTGAACAAGGTCCGATCGAAGGAAGTCTTCGCGTATCACGGCATCCCGACCGCCCGCTTTGCAATGGCAGAATCTGCGGCGGACGTCGACGCGTGTGCAGCCGGACTGCACTTCCCGTTGATCGTAAAACCCTCGAAGGAAGATGCGAGCATCGGGATCGAGAACAATTCCGTCGTGCGCGATCTCGCATCGCTCAAGGCAAAGGTGGAACATGTGGTACGGTCCTTCAATCAACCGGCGCTGATCGAGGAGTTCATCGAGGGACGGGAGCTGAACATCGCGATCATGGGGTACGAGGACCCGGTGATCCTGCCGATCTCCGAGATCGATTTCTCGGGGCTGCCGGAAGACTATCCAAAGATCGTCACCTACAATGCGAAGTGGGTGGAAGGAACGAGAGAGTACGACGGAACCATCGGAACCTGTCCTGCGAACCTGGACCCGGCGGTCGAACAACGTGTGCGCGAGGTGGCATTGCGCGCGTATCAAGTGATGGAGATCCGGGACTATGGGCGCGTCGACATCCGGCTGACGGACGATGGCACTCCGTACGTCCTCGAAGTGAATCCGAATCCGGACCTTTCGGATGATGCGGGTTTCGCCCGTTCGGCGCGAACACACGGACTGACGCATGCCGGCATGATCGCCGCGATCGTCAAACACGCGCTCGCGCGCACAGCGAAACCTGCACATGCCCATCCGAGCATTTGAGCGAACTGATCTTGAACCGTTGACCGCCATCGTCCGGGCGACGGGCGTGTTCCGGGACGAGGAAGTGGATGTCGCGGTCGAATTGATGGAGATCGCAGCCAACGATGCGCATCAGACGGACTACATTGTATACACGTTCGTCGACGCCGACGGAGCGCCACGCGGTTATTATTGCGTCGGTCCGACCCCGATGACCGTGTCGACCTACGACCTCTACTGGATCGCCGTCGATCCGGCCGCGCACGGAACAGGAATCGGATATCAGTTGTTGGTGCATTGTGAGTCGCTCGTTCGGGCGAAGGGCGGATCACTGATCATGGTGGAAACGTCGTCGCTCCCGAAGTATGAGGCAACGCGACGGTTCTACGTGCGGAACAAGTATATCGAGGAAGCACGTGTGCGGTCGTACTACGCACCGGGAGACGACCTCGTCGTCTATTCCAAACACATCACGGAGGCCTAAAGGACCTTATGGAACTTTGGCAAGAGATGCTCAGACAGAGCGTCGATAGCGGGAAAGACCTCGTCGAACGATTCGGGTTCGACAAGGACACGGCAGACAAGCTGAACCGCTTCTTTCACATCCGCGTCAACCCGTACTACCTGAGCCTGATCCGGTATCCGGGCGATCCGATCTGGCGTCAGTGCATTCCAGACGCGATCGAGCTTCAGGACGAGAAGGCACCGGAAGACCCTCTGAATGAGGATGCGGATAGTCCCGTCCCGAGCGTCACGCACCGCTATCCCGATCGTGCGTTGTTCCTCATCACGAGCCAATGCTCGATGTATTGCCGCTTCTGCACGCGCAAGCGGAAGGTGAGCGACTCGACGAAGATCAATGCGAAGTACATTCAGGAAGGGCTGAGTTATATTGCAGCTCATCCGGAGATCCGAGATGTGATCATCTCCGGCGGCGATCCGTTGATGGTGACGGACTACGCCCTGGAACGGGTCCTCGCAGGGTTGCGGGAGATCCCGCACGTCGAGATCATTCGTCTCGGGACGAAGATGCCGTGTGTGTTGCCCCAACGCATCACCACGAAACTCACGAGGATGCTGAAGAAGTATCATCCCATCTATATCAACACGCATTTCAACCACCCGTGGGAATGCACGCCCGAAGCAGAAAAGGCGTGCGCGATGCTGGCCGATGCAGGCATGCCGATCGGGAACCAGGCCGTGCTGATGAAAGGGGTGAACGATGATGCAGATGTCATGCTTGAACTGCATCGGAAGCTGTTGAAGATGCGCGTCCGGCCGTATTACATCTACCAGGCCGATTTGACGAAAGGGACGAATCACTTCCGAACGCCGGTTCGTGTCGGACTGGAGATCATGGACAAGCTGCGCGGTCATACCTCCGGATTGGCGATCCCGCATTACGTCATCGACGCGCCGGGCGGAGGGGGAAAGATCCCGTTGCTTCCGCAGTACGTCCTTGGACGGAACGGCAAGGACATCATTCTGCGGAACTACAAGTACGAGATCTACACCTACCCGGACGTGGAGGAAGGGCCGATCGAGCAGCTTCCGGTGGAGAAGAAGTACATGCGGAAGCGTCAGCCGATGCGTCGGAAGAGCACCAACCCGGCGCCCGTCCCTGAGCCGGTCCCGGTCGAGAGGGTTGGAAAGTAGAAGAAGCTCTTGTATCTTAAGCCCGTCGGTCACCGCTGACGGGCTTTTTTGTTGGTGCGGCTCGAGAAGTGATTCCCGCGGGGACCAATCTCTATCAACTCTCAGAAGAGGACGTCAATGGCTGAGAATACGAATTACCCACACCTGATCGCACGAATCCAGGAGGCGCTCAGAGCGGAGAAACTGGACGGTTGGCTGCTCTACAACTTCCGGGGCAACAACGTCTTTGCGAACCGGCTGCTGGATCCGCCATCACACCTGATGTTCAGCCGGCGGTACTTCTACTTCATCCCGAAAAAGGGGGAGCCGCGAAAGCTTTCCCACGGCATTGAGCAGTATCATCTCGATTTTCTCCCGGGCGACAAGACGCTGTACGTCGGATGGCCATCACTTCAGCAGGGGATCAAGAAGATCCTGCGCGGCGCCAAGGTCGTCGCGATGGAGTATTCGCCGATGTGCGCGATCCCGTATGTAGCGACGGTCGATGCGGGAACGATCGAGTTGGTGAAGAAATCCTCGGGTGCGAAGATCGTCTCGTCGGCGAACTTGATCGCCCATTTCGAGGCGCGGTGGACCGAGGAGCAGCGCGCAGACAATTTTGAAGCGGCGGCGCATCTCTACGCGACGGCGCAGGAGGCATTCCGCTTCATCGGTCAGCGCATCAAATCGGGGACGCGAGTGACCGAGTATGACGTCCAGCAGTTCATGCTCGCGGAATTCGAGAAGCGCGGGATCCGCTCGGACAGTGATCCGAATTGCTCGGTCAACGCCAACGCGGCGAATCCGCATTACGAGCCGACGAAGCAGATCCATGCGGAGCTGAAGAAAGGGGACCTTGTGTTGATCGATCTGTGGGCGAAGAAGAACAATGCTCGCTCCGTGTATGCCGACATCACCTGGATGGGATACATCGGCGAGAGGGTGCCGGAGGAGTACGAGCGGGCATTCCAGGCCATACGCGGAGCGAGGGATGCGGCGGTCGATTTTCTGCGCGATGCGCTTGCGAAGAAGAAAGAGGTGCGAGGGTACCAGGTCGACGACGTGACACGCAACTATGTTGCCAAGCGCAAGCTGGCGAAGTATTTCATCCATCGCACGGGGCATTCCATCGGCGAGGAGGTCCACGGCAACGGCGCGAATATCGACAACCTTGAGACGCACGACGAACGTCGCATCATTCCGATGTCGTCATTCTCGATCGAGCCCGGTGTATACTTCACCGGAAAGTGGGGAGTGCGAACCGAGATCGACGTCTACATTTCCAAGGAAGGGGAAGTCATCGTCACCGGTGGCAAGCCGCAGGAGTCGATCATCCCGATATTGGCGGAGTAGCTGCGCACGCGTCATCCACCAAATGAACGGTTCGCTCCCCCCAAGGCCTGGTCGCAAGACCGGGCCTTTTTATTGGACAGCAATGCGCTCCATTCCTTCGCAAACCACTCCCGGCATCTTAACCTGCCGGGGGCGTTTCTCACAGATTGGCCTTGACATATGGAATCCATTGTTGTATATTGGAAACTAATAATACGATAATCGTTTCCAATAGAATTCAATCGGTATTTGTTGATTTCCAGGACCTGTTCCCATCTGTAATCCGAAACCGGGGACAGCCTCAAGGTTTCCTCATGATCGCTGATTCTACAGCATCTCCCGACGAACGCCAGCGCATCCTCGATGCCGCAGAGGAGCTCTTTCGCAACGAGGGATTCCAGCGGTCCTCCATGGATGACCTGGCGAAACAACTTGGGATGAGCAAGAAGACGATCTACAAGCACTTCCGCTCGAAAGATGAACTCACAAAGGAGATCATCCAGCGGACTATGAACTATTTGTCGCTCCATGTCCGCGAGATCCTTCATGCCGATCGTCCCTCGGTTGAAAAACTCGCCATGCTCTTCACCTTCTTCGGATCGCAGTATTCACGGTTCTCAACGATTCTGAAGACGGATCTCCTCAAGTTCCGTCCTGAATTGTGGAGAGAGGTCGAAGCGTTCCGGCGCTACATGGCGCGGACAGAGATCCTTCCCATGCTCCATCAGGCGAAGAATGAGGGGGTGCTTCGTCCCGATGTGAATCCGAACCTGCTCTTCATGATGGTCCTCTCCAGTATCGAGGGGATCCTGAATCCGCAGGCACTCGCTCAGCAGCCCTTCTCGGTCGAGGAAGCTTTCACCGGCATCTTCAAGACACTTTTTGAAGGGGCGATGACACCTGAGGCAATCACCCAGTTGAATGAACGATTTCAGTCCCCATACCATTTCGACATCTCG
>Ga0209079_10000953_pt1 | contig 11155 bp, 8 predicted proteins | sample PPLLaktember2015_2_FD_187259 | JGI IMG/M metagenome (GOLD analysis project Ga0209079, IMG submission 187259) | Freshwater sediment microbial communities from Prairie Pothole Lake near Jamestown, North Dakota, USA - PPLs Lake P7 Core (6) Depth... | ecosystem: Environmental > Aquatic > Freshwater... | reverse complement strand
TGAGCACCGGAACAGTATCGACCACGCCTCGAGAGGACATCGTCCACATTCTGCTCTGTGCCGGCAGGGATGAATCCGAGGCGACGACGCTCACGAAATCGATCCTCCCGAAGGTCGAATCCGTGGTGGCCGAACGAGCCTCCCGGATGCAGCGGCTCCTCGACGCGGCGCTCTTCCGTACGAACGATGCTCGATTCGACAAAGCCTATGCGTGGGCCGTGATCTCCATGGATGCGCTCATCATGGACCAGGTGCGCAAAGGGATCTTCGCCGGTCTGCCCTGGTTCAACAACTACTGGGGGCGTGATTCCTTCATCTCACTCGCCGGAGCGGCGTTGGTCACCGGCCGATTCGCGGAAGCGAAGGAGATCCTGCGATCGTTCGCAGATTGGCAGGAGAAGACTCCCGCAAGTCCCAACCATGGCCGCATCCCCAATCTCGTGACCACCTCGAACATCGGCTACAATACGGCGGATGGTACGCCATGGTTCGTCATCGCGCTCAACGACTACGTGAAGGCCTCGGGCGACACGGCATTCGGGCTTGCATTGTACCCCGTCGTGAAGCGGTCGATCGAAGGAACGATCCGTCATCATTTGGACAAGGATGGATTTCTCACGCACGAGGACGCGGAAACGTGGATGGATGCCGTCGGACCGGACGGGCCCTGGTCGCCGCGCGGCAACCGCGCATGCGACATACAAGCGCTCTGGTTCCGACAACTCCTCGCCGGAGCATCATTCGCACGGCAAGCCGGCGATGAACGCGCGGCAGCCGAGTGGGAAGCGCTGATGGATAGACTGCTCGCTTCCTTTCAGAGATCGTTCATCGATGCAAAACGCGGATTCATCATCGATCACTTGAACACGGATGGCTCTGCAGATCAGAAGCTGCGCCCAAATCAGCTCTTCGCACTGAGTCTCGTGCAAGATCCGAAGATTCGCGTCAGCGCGTTCAAGGCGGTCACGGAAGGATTGGTCTATCCGCATGGCGTCGGCTCGTTGGCTCCGGAAGACCCGGACTTCCATCCGTTTCATCATTATGAACCGTACTACGTGCAGGACGCCGCATATCACCAGGGGATCGTCTGGACTTGGCTCGCCGGACCGTGGATCGATGCGGCCGTGCAGTTGGGTAAGCCCGACCTCGCATTTCAAGTCACGGAGAACATGATCGGACAACTGCTCGACCGGGGTGCGGTCGGAACCATCTCCGAGTTGTTGGACGCTGCCCCGCGAACCGGGGAACAAGAGCCTCGGCTCTCCGGGACATTTTCACAGGCGTGGAGCCTTGCGGAGTTCATCCGGACGGCACACCAGTCGTACGCAGGCGTCACTGTCAACGCGAATGAGCGAACGATCTATCTATTCCCACGCTTGCCGGAGAGACTTCATGACGCACACCTCGCGGTGCCCATGGGACGCGAGCGCGTATTCATTACCCTGAGCGCCGGGAGCGGATCGGGGACCATCCGCCTCACGATGAAGGAAGCACGAGCGCCAATCACCTTCGTCCTCGGCTGGCCCGTCACACATCGCACAGGCAGACGCTGTTCATTCACCCTCTTCCCGGAACACGATGTCAGCGTTCGCATCCTTGAGGAGGATTATGAAGTGACAGGACATCAGGGCGATCCGGTCGAGATCGAATCGTTTCGTCAGGATGTGCCTCTGTTCGATGAACTGAACGAACTCCGGCTCGCGACGCCCCGAATCCCATCCGCCACGCGATCGGTGCTCGGTCCCTCCCATGAACTCCTGACGCATGCCCAGATCAAGTCGCCGCAACGCGGAGCGCGCATCGTGCTCGATGCCGTCGACCTTGAGAGGGACGATCACGGTCCGGGCTACTTCGCGTATCCGCTCAACGCAAGCTTTCATCCCGGTATCCTCGACCTCACGCGCTTCTCCGTCGCGGAGAACGACTCGAACATCTTTTTCCAGCTAACCTTCCGCAGCTTAAGCGATCCCGGCTGGCATCCGGAGTATGGATTTCAACTGACATACGCCGCCATTGCGATCGATACGGACGGAATACCGGGGCGTGGACGAACGGACGTCGGGAAAAATTCCCGCTTCACTCTTCCCAAAGAGCGAGCGGCGGAATTCTGCGTGTTCGTCGGAGGAGGAGTTCGTTTGGAAGGCGCGAAGGGTGAGATCGTTGCAGAGTACCTTCCCTCCAGCGGCGATGACCGTGATCCTCTCGGGTCAACAGCGGCGCAGGTGATATCATTCGCACTCCCCAATCGATTGTTGAGAGGGAATCCCGCGGATTGGCGATTCACTGTCCTGGTTGGTGCCCAGGATGACCACGGTGGCGCCGGTGTAGGTGATTTCAGGTCTGTCGAAACAGTCGCCGGCGAATGGGTCGGCGGCGGGCGGCGCACTTCGACCGAATCCAATATCTATGATACATTAGTCCACTGAGCGTTCTCTCAATCACGATGTACGCAAACCAAAACCAAAGGAGGTCCCATGGTCTTCATCGTCAGCGTCCTCATCGCCGTCATCGCCATCATTGCATGGTTTGGCGCCCGCAAGAAGGTTCAACAAGAGCACAATCCCCTCTTTCGCACATCGGCCAATCTCTCCGCCGTCGTTGCCTTGCTCTTTATCCTCATCGCTTTCAGCCAGATGTTCACCGTGATCCCGGCGGGGCATGTCGGCGTCATCGACTTCTTCGGCACGGTCTCCGACCGCACGTTGCTTCCAGGAATCAATCCGGTCAACCCGCTTGCCAAGGTGGTCAAGTTCACATGGCAAACGCATGAACACAAGGAATTGATGCAGGTCCTTTCCCGCGAAGGATTGACCATCGGACTTGAGATCAGCGTGCTGTATCGGATGAATCCCGACTCCGCTGCGCGCATCTACCAGACGATCGCCGACGGCGATTTCGAGAATATCATCCTTATTCCTCAATTCCGTTCGGTGAGCCGCGCAGTAACGGCATCCTTCCAGGCGAGTGCATTGTATTCCTCGGAACGCGAGCGACTCGGTGAGAGCATCCAGGCAGAGCTCTCCAAGCTCGTGGAAAAGCGCGGTATCGTGATCGAATCGACCCCGCTTCGGAACGTCACCCTCCCTCCGCAGCTGACAGAAGCCATCGAGCAGAAACAACGCGCCGACCAGGAGAGCCAGCGCATGCAGTTCATCCTGACGAAGGAGCGGCAGGAAGCGGAACGCAAGCGCATCGAAGCCCAGGGCATCTCGGACTTCCAGAAGATCGTCTCGCAGGGAATCAGCGATCAGCTTCTCCGCTGGAAGGGGGTCGAGGCGACCGAGAAACTCGCCGCCTCCAACAACACCAAGGTCATCATCGTCGGATCCGGGAAGGACGGCCTCCCCGTCATTCTCGACACCAAGTAGCGGATCGCGCGAACAGGAAGGAACGCAGTGCGACACGTCGTCAAAGGCAAGCAGCAAAACAGCAGATCATGCCTCGTCTGCGGGCTGAAGAATCCGTTCAGCCTGAAGACCTCGTTCTACGAACTTGAGAATGGAGAGCTGGTCGGGATCTTCTTCCCGTGCGACGAGCATCAAAGCTATCCCGGCCGGCTCCATGGTGGGATCACCGCTGCGCTGCTCGACGAGACGATCGGGCGAGCCATCCGTGCGAAGGTAGGAGAAGAGGTCTGGGGTGTGACGATGGAGTTCTCGGTGAAGTACCGGAAGCCCATCCCGCTTGAAGGTCCGCTCCGCGTCGTGGGACGCATTTCACACGCGGGAAGTCGCCTGTTCGAGGGAACGGGAGAGATCCTTCTGCCGAATGGCGACATCGCCGCGACGGGTGCAGGCAAGTACTTGCGGCTTCCGATCGACAAGATCGGCGAGTTCGATCCGGAGAGGGAAGAATGGAAGATCATACCTTCGCCTGACGATCCGAAGGAGATCGAGCTGTAGTCAGCCTCACGCGCGTCATTCCGACGCTCCAGATCGCCAACGACACCAACAGCCCCGGATACATCGGTTCGATGCCGAACCAGTACCGGGGCGTTTCTTGTACGGCGCTCATCACCCCCGTCAGAAGGCTCCCCGTCGATACCATCCATCCCCCCACCATCGCCGCGAGCGCTGTCGATCCCGGAACGCGAAGCCTTGGCACGTAGGCGCCAAGCACCGGCAGGAGAAGTCCGGGGATGATGCACGTCCCGATCGTGTACCAGAGCGACACGACCGACGGAAGCGCAACGGCGAATGTGATCGATACGACTGATGCGATCGCCAAACCGTAGCGCGTCCATCGCCGAAGTTCATCACCATCGTCAGAGTGATTCCGCATCCTCCCGATGATGTCCTTTCCTACCGTGATCCCCGAAATGAACATCAGACTGCTCAGGGTCGACATGATCGTCGCGAGCAGGCCGATGAAGAAGATCCCCTTGGCGACAGGGGGAAGGACCGATTCGGCAAGCAGCGGATACGCGTACATCGGCTGCTCAAGATCCGGAAGGAGCGCACGTGCGTACAAACCGGAAGCGCTCGTCAGGAAGTCGAACCCGAACCAGAAGAGGATCGAGACGACGATTCCCCGTTGTGCGGTGGGCCCGTCTTTTGCGGCTGCGCACCGCTGATGAAATGCGGGATCGACAAGCGTCCACAGCGCAATGAAGAACCAGACAAGAATGAACTGCCACGTATTCCCGCCATGCCACGTCAGGTGAAGCGACGGGACATGTTCTCGAATGAATGCGATTCCCCCGAAGTTGATGAACGCAAAGGCAACCATCACTCCAAATCCGACGAACATCAGGATGAATTCCGCGGCATTCACCCACACATCGGAACGGAATCCCCCTTTCCAGAGATAGACTACCGTAACCGCGGTCGCGACAACAATGGCGATCGTGAGGTTCCATCCGAAGAGAAGCTGGATCAGCACACCAAGCATGAGCACATAGGCTGCCGGTGTGGAGAGAAGGAATGTGAGGACCGCACCGACAACGGCCACCCGTCGCCCGTAGACCCGCTCGAGGCGATCGGGGATCGTGGCATCTTCTGATTGCCTGATGCGCTTTGCAAGGAACAGCGCGAAGACGAGCGCGAAGAGATAGTACGGAACGCCGAAGACGATCCAGTTCGATATTCCGAACCGGTAGGAGTACTCGCCGACGCCGAGGATCCCGCCATACCACGTCGAAACCAGCGTGGCAACGAAGAACGGTAACGTCAGCGTCCGGCCTGCGAGAAGGAAATCCACGCTTCCGGTCCCCGCGCGCCGCGACGCCCGAAAGCCAACCACGAGAATGAGCAGAACATAGCCAGCGAGCAGTAACAGATCGACGGTAGCCAGGCGCACCATCACTGCGCGCCTCGCCGACGGCGGATCACGCACAGGAGGAGCGTTCCTCTCTTCACCCGAATCGTTGCCCGTCGCGCATCGACGACGTTCGACGTGCTTTCTCGCTGACCGAGCGCCAACGTCTCGTTGCGCAAATTCCAGCGGAGTCCCGTCGTCCATATGCCAGAACATCGGACCAGCGGAAGGAGCGAGATCACCGTTCCCTTGGGAGCGTGAATGGTTCGCGCGGAACGGACCGGAAGGATCTCGCAATGATCGTCCGCGAATCCAATCTCCAACCGAGCGGAGAACTTCGCAAGCGCACTCAGGTTCCCGATGCTATGATCCAACCGTCCCCCGGTCGCTCCGAGAACGACGACAGTTGAGATCCTCTGGCGGACACACCAGGCGAGCGCTTTCTCGAGATCCGTGCTGTTCTGCTCTCCGACGCGGAGAACATTTGCGTTCCGACATTTCTTCAGGGCAGCGGGTGTGACAGAATCGAGGTCGCCGATGATCAGGTCAGGACAGCATCCGAACCGTGCTGCGGTATTCGCACCGCCGTCGGCGCAGAGAAAATGCGAATGATCCCTGCGGATGCGTTTGAACAACGAAAGAGAAGGAGGATCCCCGTTCGCGAGGATGAGTGCGGATTGCGTGGAAGAGTGCTTCATAGGGGGAAAAAAAAGAGTCGCCGAGCGAGGGGAGGCGGTTCACCCGGCGACCGAAGCAACCACTTCGGTGGGGTCCAAAGTGGCACCGGAAAGTTACATGTTTACCCGGACGGAAGCAAACAGATTCCGCGTCGCCCCAGGGAAAAAGTGATCTGCCTCACCACTCATCGCGTAACGACGATTCAATAGATTCTGGATCTGTAGTTGAAAAGCGACAGTAGCCCCCAGCGCCTCCGCGGGTATAGCGTATTCAAGCCAGAAACTCAGAATTGACCGGGCATCAACGGTTCGATCATTCAGCACACGCTCGTCGTTGGGATCCTGCATGTTATCCGTATAAAACTCCCCCACATGCTGCAATCCGAGTCCCGTCGAGAGGAGATCTGTGACGTAGGTCACCCGCAGGTTTGCGAGGAAGTCAGGAAAGCCGGCGATCGAGTTGCCGTCAAGGACGAGCGCATTGCCGTCCTCGTAGCTCGTAAAACGGACGAACCTGTTGCGGCTCATCGTCGCATTGCCATCGATCGAGAGCGTTGAGGTCATGTGCACATTGGCGACGAGTTCTATGCCAACATGACGCGTCCGCTCGGCATTTCCGGTGACCGGCTGACCGAACCGGTCGAGCTTGCCATTCTTGACGATCTCGTCGCGGACGTTCATCAGGTAGGTATTCACCGTCCAGCGCAGGCGATCTCCGGTATATCCGATCCCAAGTTCGATGCTGGAAAGATGTTCAGGCGTCACAAGCGGACGAGAGAAGTCGAACGAGCCATCAGGGAGAAGTTCGAACTGCGGCACGACGGCTCCCCAATTCGCCGGTGTGCTTGCTTCAGCCGCATCATAAAGGTTCTTCAGGCGCGGTTCCCGCGAAGTATATGCGAACTGCGCATAGAGATTCCAGGACGCCGAGAGGTTGTAATTCAATCCCACCTTCGGATTGAGAAATCGATAGGGCATCCGAAAATCCGTACCGAGGAATTGTTCGTCATACAGGCGATACCGATTGAACACCAGTTGGAGCCCGACGAGTAGCCGCATCTGCTCTGAGATCTCTGCAAGCTCTTGTACGTGCAGAGAAACGATCTCCTTGCCACCGCGGTACTCATAATATCGCCGGTCAGGGACAACGCCTTGTGGCAAGCCGTCTCCCATGCGCAGTGCGCCCCAATGCAGAGAGCGATGGACTCGGAACTCAAGTCCCGCTGTCAGTGCACCGCCATGGTGCTCCCAGCGAATACGGGGAAGCCAACCCCATTGACGGTTGGATACGTATGCACGGATGAGCGCGTTGGGAGAATACAACTCCTCCGGATCGCCGGAGAGCGTGAATCCGTACTCCGGAGTGATCCGGTAGTAGGAAAACGGCGCCCACGAACCATCATAGTCAAAATATCCGTCGCCCGTCACCAGGAAGAGGGTGTTGTTCAGGGTGACGCGGTCGTTGATCTGCCACTCATGCAAAAGCTCATAGTGAGGCTGGCTGAATTGTTCGACCTCCTCCTCACGAACGATCGGATTCTGCCTCCGCTTCGTCTCATCGTGCGAGTAGGCATCCTCTTTCGGGATTCCGTAGTACGCAAGGTGATCGGTGATCGGACCGCCGTAGAGGTTTGCCTGGATCGTGGTCCGGTCACCATACCGGACGGCGGAAACGTAGTAACTCCAGAATTTCGTCCATGAGCGTTCGCGGTAACCGTCGGAGGTGATCCGTGAGAGGCGACCGGAGAAGGCATAGCGGTCATCAACGAGCCCGGAATGGGCTGCGATCGAGTATTTGCGTGTGTTGAACGAACCGCCCCCCATGATCACTTCGATACCCGAGGGGCGGTTGAACGTCGTCGTGATGAGGTTGACGGACCCTCCGATGGCCGGCGGCCCGAAGAACGCGGTCCCTCCGCCGCGCTGGACCTGCATGTCTGCTGTGGACGCGGCGAGATCCGGGAAATCCAACCAATAAACGTTATGATCCTCCGGGTCATTCTGCGGAATGCCATTCACCATCACCGAGATGCGACGCTGGTCGAAGCCACGAATGTTCAGGTAGTTGTAGCCGATGCCGTTCCCGTTCTCCGAGTACCATGTCGTTGACGGGAGATCGGAGAGCAATTGAGGAATGTCTTGTGTCGAATACCGGCGAACGATATCCTCGACCTTCAGTGTGGAGAACGTCGCGGGGGTTTCTCGTTCCGTTCCACGCGTTGCCGTCACGACGATCGTCTGCCCCGGAAGGATCGTCGGTTGGAGTGCGAAATCCATCGGAACAAGATCGGCGATCATCGCGTGAACGGTTTTCGAGGCCGTCACATACCCGATGAACCGCACCTGGAGGGTAATCTCTCCATCCGTTGCCACGCGAATCGAAAACCCGCCGGCCGCATCAGTACTCGTCGCAACGTCAGAATCCAGCACGAGCACCGACGCGCCGGAAAGAGGTCTTCCTGTTTCGGCATCGATCACCCGACCGGCGAGCGTTACCTGTTCCTGGGCTCGCGCGGCAGTCCCGACGGCAAGTGCGGTGAGAAAAAGCAACGCGATGGACTTCTTCACGTAACGCTCTCCTTCACAAGGGAAACACCCCAATCAACAATCCACAAACCCCAATCAACAATCCGCAATCCAAAATCAACAATAGAAAAGGCCGTTCCCTGAAACACCGGATCAGGAATACGGCCTTGGACGCACACGTGGCGCTCCGTTTTCCTCCGCTGGCATGATCCAGATCAGGTCTTAGGGTTTAATCTCAGCCCCGGTTCTTCGCAGAACACGCTTGGAATCGGCGGGACACCCCTAACGGCGTCAATCGAAATCAAAAGAACTGATTCAATATACATTGTTCCAAAGCGCTTGTCAAGCGCAGTCAACTTGGTTGGAAATCCCCGCAATGCTCCATACATTTGCACGTATGCGAAGGGCATGCTCGCTCAGCATTTCAACGCCGCCACACTTCGGCTTTCGTCCCACCGTATTCAGCCATGGCTGGTGCGCTCTCGCCCCTTTTTCGGTTGATGCGTCAAAACAGACATTGGAAGTTCTCCTGGAGTGCTCCGACCGCACGCTGACGCTCTGCCGGATCGCACAACACTCCTCCAAACAATTGAGCATATCGGTGGAAGCCGATGGTCCGATCGCCTCGCGCGCAACACGGGAACTCAAGCAATGCATCCGCTCTTGCCTGCGATTGGACGACGATCTTTCCGCATTCTATTCACATTGTCGGTCGTATCCGCAGTTCCGCTGGATCGAGCGCGTTGGTGCCGGACGGATGCTTCGCGCGGCCAGCGTGTTCGAGGACATCGTCAAGATGATCTGCACGACGAACTGCAGTTGGGCGTTGACCGAGAGTATGGTCTTAAATCTCACGCAAGCCCTCGGTCGTCCCTTCGGAGATACGAGATGGAGCTTTCCCACTCCGCAGGCATTGGCAGGCCAGACCGAAGCATTCGTCCGAAAGGAAATCCGGGCGGGATATCGGGCTCCATTCCTTCTTGAACTTGCTGCCCGCGTCGCATCCGGCAATCTTGATGTGGAGTCGATTCGAACCGACCCACGCCCGACCACGGAGTTGTTCCGCGCTCTCCAAGCGATCAAGGGTATTGGAGACTACGCCGCCGGCAATCTTCTGAAACTGATCGGGCGCTATGACTATCTCGGCCTTGACTCCTGGGTACGCGGACAGTATTATCAGTTGTACCATGGCGGGAGGAAGGTCAAGGATTCGACCATCGAGCGACGGTTCCGACAGCACGGACAATGGCGCGGTCTCGTCTTCTGGCTCGACATGACCAAACAGTGGTACAGGAAGAAATTTCCATTCTAAGATGCTGATCGATTTTGCACATCGTGCGGCAGCCCTCAGGTATCGATTGCACGGTTTCGACCGCAAGAGCATCGCGTTGCCGTTGGCAGACATCGTCTACTTCGATCGTCCTTCGACGGACGCACATACTCCGCTTCTCTTTGTCCATGGACTCGGCACGTCGTCGAGTTCCTGGACCCGAGTCATCCCACATTTGCCGCGCGGTCGAAGGATCATCTGTATCGATCTGCCGGGATTCGGCTCGTCCACAACGAGGCCTGCTGGTCAGCCGTTGAGCATGGCGCTGTTGGACGATGCTCTGAGCGCGTTCATCGACGCCGTCCTTCCAGATCGGCTGGTCCTCATCGGCCATTCGTTGGGAGGATGGTTGGCGATGCGTCTGGCGGCCCGCAGGCCGGATCACCTTGAACGACTTGTGCTTGTTAATCCCGCCGGTGTGAAGTATCCTGGCGTGGAGCAACAAGCCCAGCTTTTTGCCGTCAAGGATCGATCGGACGTCCTTCATCTCATGGATACGATGTGGCATCGGTACCCCTGGTACTTTCGTCCGCTCGCCGGCGCTGTCGCCAAGGAACTCAATCAACGGGGCGTGCGGAAATTCGTCGATTCGATCACTCCTGACGACGTGGTAAATTCCGTTCTTAAGGGCATCAATATCCCCATTCGAATTATTTGGGGCATAAACGACCGGCTCATCCATGAGTCGGCGCTTCAGATTCTACAGGATTCGCTTCCACAAGCGACGACCCATCTCATCAATCGATGCGGGCACATCCCGCAGCTCGAACGACCGCGGGAACTTGCGGCAACGCTCGTGGATGCCACGGAAGGGTGCGATGGCTTGGATCGATGAAGCACGATCGGAACTTGCCCGCGGCAGGCAGCACGAAGGAAGCGGTAATATGGGAAAGGTGCGAACGTGCGGGCGGCGAGCGGCGGGGATCGCATTGCGGGAATATCGACAACGGGCGGGGCAGACCGAGGCGTCTAATGATTTCATCCAACTCCTGCGAGACGCCGCAGTTGACGATTCAATCCCTGTGACTGTCCGCGAAGCTGCCGACCGTCTGCAGACGCGACTCGACGCAAACTTCGCTTCGCCATCTCAGGATCCCCTGCAGGACGCCGAGGCGATCATCGCCTTCGTGATATCCCAATCCTGAGACACACTTCCCCCTCAAACACTCCCGGCAGATTAAGAAGCCGGGAGTGCAAAAGCCCCGGAACCTCTCGGCCCGGGGCTTCGTGTTGGTACAGGCTCGAATCGCCCTGCGGAGTCTATTGCACGAGGAATGGGATTCCCCAGATCTCCGATGAAAATGGCGCCACATTGTCGAACAGCGAACTCTGCGTCACCGCGCTGATCATGAGATGATGACGGCCC
>Ga0209079_10000952_pt1 | contig 11156 bp, 10 predicted proteins | sample PPLLaktember2015_2_FD_187259 | JGI IMG/M metagenome (GOLD analysis project Ga0209079, IMG submission 187259) | Freshwater sediment microbial communities from Prairie Pothole Lake near Jamestown, North Dakota, USA - PPLs Lake P7 Core (6) Depth... | ecosystem: Environmental > Aquatic > Freshwater... | reverse complement strand
GGACAGCTCGCCGCCCAGCGCGCGTGCTTCGGCCTCGAACAGTTCGGCAAAGCGCTTCAGGTCGATCTCGGCGCGCTCCATCTGCGCCCAGGCGTTATGGTCGGGGTTGACGGCATTGATCCGTCTGATGAAGTCGCGCGGCAGGCCGAGTTCGGCCTCGTAGCGGTTGAAGGCCTCGAAGGGGCTGGTCAGGATGACGCCGCCGAAATCCCACAGGACCGCCTGAAATCTGTCGTTCATGCGCCGATTGTCAGGTGCCGCGCACCGGTGTAACGTCGCGTGCGCGACCCGCCCACTGGCTGGCCAGCACCAGCAGCAGCAGCGCCAGCCCGATGGCATCGGTGACCCAGCCGGGCTTGATGAGCAGCAGCGCCGCCGCCACCAGCAGCACGCGCTGCCAGGCGCTGCATTCGCGCAGCAGGTAGCCGAACAGCCCGGCGGCCAGCAGCACGCAGCCGATGCTGGCGCTCAGCACCGCCGAAAGCACCGCGGTCCATGGGCCGATCATCAGCAGCGCCGGCTCGTACACGAACATGAAGGGCACGATGAAGCCGGCCGCGCCGATGCGCATGGCCTGCCAGCCAGACTGCCACATGTCGGCCTTGGCCAGCCCGGCCGCGGCAAACACCGCCAGCGCCACCGGCGGAGTGATGGCCGACAGCACCGCGAAGTACAGCGCGAACATGTGCGCCGCCGGCGTGGCCACGCCCAGCTTGATGATCGCAGGCACCAGCAGCGAGACCATCACGATGTAGGCCGGCGTGGTCGGCATGCCCATGCCGAGCACGATGCCGGCCACCGCAGTGAGCAGCAGCGCCAGCAGCAGGCTGTTCTGCGACAGCGCCACCACGCCCTGGGTGAAGCTGATGCCCAGCCCGGTGAGCGAGATGACGCCGATGACGATGCCGGCGCAGGCGCAGGCCATGGCCACCGACAGTGCGTCCTTGGCGCCGCCCTGCAGCGATTCGAGCACCGTGCGCCAGCTGATGCCTTCGCGCGTGCTCTTGCGCATCAGCGCCACCGGCAGGCACGACAGCGCGCCGACCAGCGCACACAGCGGCGCCGAAAACGACATCGACATGCCGCCCAGCACGATCAGGATCGGGATGAACAGGTGGCCGCGTTCGGCCATCACCGCACCCAGGCGCGGCAGTTCGCTGCGCGGCAGGCCCATCAGCCCGGCGCGCTTCGCGGTGAAGTGCACGGCCGCGAACACCGCCACGTAGAACAGCAGCGCCGGGATCCAGGCCCACACCGTCACCTGGAAGTAGCTGACCGCCAGGTACTCGGCCATCACGAAGGCGGCCGCGCCCATGATCGGCGGCATGATCTGCCCGCCGGTGGAGGCGGTGGCTTCGACGCCGGCGGCGAAGGCCGGCTTGAAGCCGCTGCGCTTCATCAGCGGGATGGTCATCGGCCCGTCGACCATGACGTTGGCCACCGCGCTGCCGCTGATGGTGCCGAACAGGCTGGAGCTGACCACCGACACCTTGCCGGGGCCGCCGGCGGTGTGGCCGGTGAGGGCCAGCGCGAAGTCCATGAACAGCTTGCCGGTGCCCGACTTCTCCATGAAGCTGCCGAAGAGCACGAAGACGATCACGTAGGTCGCCGACACGCCCAGCGTCGAGCCGAAGATGCCCTCGGTGGACAGGTACATCTGTTCCAGCAGCACCTGCAGCTTGATGTCGGTGGCCAGCAGCGCATAGCCCAGGAAGATCATCGCGGTGATCGGCAGCGCCCAGCCGATGACACGCCGCGTCGCATCGAGCACCAGCAGCAGCGTCAGCACCGCCATCAGCTTGTCGGTGGGGCTCAGGTCATCGATGTAGATGATGCGGTTGGTGATCGCCTGGTAGGTGATGAAGATGTGGCCGATGGCCGCCACGCTGCCCAGGATCAGCGCGGCGTCGATCCACCACAACCGGCGCTGGCCATCGGCGGCGCGCGCCGCCGGGTACAGCAGGTACACCAGCACCAGAGCGAACAGCAGGTGGCTGCCGCGGAAGATCAAGGCCTCCGGCGGGGCCATCGCCGTGGCCCACATGTGGTAAAGCGACATGGCCACGGCCAGCGTGCCGGCCAGCCAGCGTGTGGCGTGGTTCAGGCGACGTCTCGCAGGGCAGTGGAGGGTGCAGCCGGAAACACGATCACATCGCGCCCACTTCCTTGTAGAACTTGATGGCGCCCGGGTGGAAGGGCACGCCGATGTCCGCGGCCATCATCTTCGGCGTCAGCCCGTCCATGGCCTTGTTGATGGCCACCAGGTCCGGCAGGTTGGCGACCATGGTCTTGAGCATCGTGTACACCTGATCGGCCGGCAGCGAGCAGGCGGCGACCAGGTGCGCCGAGTAGACGATGGCATCGACGTCCTTGTCCTGCTTGGGGTAGGTGCCGGCCTTGATCGTGCCCTTCGTGTAGCCAGGGTTGATCTTGTTCATCGCCGCGACGATCTCGTCGTTCACCGGCACCAGCTTGATGTCGCGCCCGGCGGCCACGTCCATCACTGACGAGGCCGGGATGGTGGTGCCCAGCGTGAACACCTGCGCGTGGCCGTCCTTCAGCATCGCCGCGGCATCGGTGTAGCTGTTGACGAAGCTGACCTTGGCACTGTCGTAACCCAGGCCCGCCGCCTTCAGCACCTGCTGCGAGATCAGCTCGGCGGTGTTGCCCTTGGGCTGCACTGCGATGGCCTTGCCCTTCATGTCGGTGACCGTGTTCACGCCTGCATTGGCCAGTGCCACCATCTGGAAGTACTGCGGGTACAGGTTGGCCATCTGGCACACCTTGGTCACCTTCTGCGGGTAGGGCGGCGCGCCGGTGATGCCGTCCACCGAGGTGATGCTGTTGCCGAAGCCGATGTCGGCCTTGCCTTCGTCGATGCCGCGGATGTTGGCGATGCCCGCGCCGGGCAGCGGCTGCACCGCCACGCCAGGCAGGGCTTTCTCCCACATGTTCTTCAGCGAGCCGCCCAGCGGCACCCACACGCCGCCTTGCGGTCCGGTCATCAGGCGCAACGCCTGCTGGGCCTGCGCCGGTGCGGCGATGCACAACAGCGAGCTCAGGCCGGCCAGGGAAACGACGCTTCGGATGCGGGCTGCGTGCATGGGGTTGTCTCCGTCAATCGGTTTAGGTGTGCGGTGCAGTGTGCCAGCCGTGCCGCGGCACCGGCATTGGTGCAATCGAGCACATCGCGGCTAGCATGGTGGGGCCCACACGATGGAGGCTGCCATGTTGATCTTCCGCCCGCTCTTCGACTCCAGCTCGTCGACCTGGACCTATCTGCTGGGTGACCGCGCCAGCGGCGAGGCCGTGCTCATCGACCCGGTGTTCGAGCAGCTGCGCCGCGACGAGACGCTGATCCGCGAGCTGGGTCTGACACTCAAGTGGACGCTGGAAACCCATGTGCATGCCGACCACGTCACGGCGGCGTGGCTGCTGCGCCAGCGCCTGGGCAGCCGCATCGCGCTGTCGGTGGACGGCGGCGCCAGCGGCGCCGACCGGCTGCTGCGCCATGGCGAGCACATCGCATTCGGTTCCCGCCAACTGCAGGTTCGCGCGACGCCGGGCCACACCAACGGCTGCCTGAGCTATGTGCTCGACGACGAATCGCGAGTGTTCACCGGCGACTGCCTGCTGATCCGCGGCTGCGGCCGCACCGACTTCCAGCAGGGCAGCACCGCGTCGCTGTACCGCTCGGTGCACATGCAGCTGTTCACGCTGCCGGCCGACTGCATGGTGTACCCGGGCCACGACTACAACGGCATGGGCGTCAGCAGCATTGGCGAGGAGCGGCGCTTCAACCCGCGGCTGGGCGGCGACGTGGCCGAGGCCGACTTCGCCGGCTTCATGCAGCACCTGGGGTTGCCGCACCCGAAGAAGATGGACCTGGCGGTGCCGGCCAACCTGCGCTGCGGCCGGCCCGAAGGTGACATCGAGATGCCGGCCGACCCGCTCTGGGCGCAGTTGAACTTCAGCATCGCCGGGTTGTGGGAGATCGGCCCGCACGCGCTGGCCGACGTGGCCGCCAAGGTGCAGGTACTCGACGTGCGCGAGCCGGAGGAATTCGCCCACGGGCTGGGCCACATCGAGGGCGCGTTACTGGTGCCGCTGGGCCAGCTGGAAGCGCGCCTGGCCGAACTGCCGCGCGGCAAGCCGATCGTCACCGTCTGCCGCTCGGGCGCGCGCTCGGCGCGCGCCGCGGCGATGCTCGGCAAGGCCGGCTTCGCCGAGGTGGCCAACCTGCGCGGCGGCATGCTGCGCTGGCGTGCCGAGGGCGGCGCGGTGGTGGGTGCCGGGGAATAGTCAGAAGTCCAGCCGCGGCCGCGCAATCGGCCGGATCATCTCGTAGGCCCGTGCCGCGCGCAGCACCAGCGCATCGCCGAACATCGGGCCGACGAACTGCAACCCGATCGGCAAGCCGTCCCTTGTCAGTCCGCAGGGGATGGTGCAGGCCGGCTGCTGCGTCAGGTTGAAAGGATAGGAGAACGGCGTCCAGCCGAGCATGGTCTGCGGCGTCAGCTTCACGCTGCCGGCCGGCCGTGCGTCGTAGGCCGGCACCGCCACCGCGGGCGTGACCAGCAGGTCGAAGCGCTGCATGAACTGGCGCATGTGCGCACCCAGGGCGCCACGCGCCAGCGTCAATTGGTGCAACTCGAGCACGCTGTATTTCGAGCCCTGCTCGGCTTCGCTGGCGAAGTCGGGGTCGGCGACAGCCCGCTGCTCGGCCGACAGGCCGCTCCAGATGGCCCAGGCGCCGGCGAACCACAGGCCGATGGTGATCGGCAGCGGGTCCTCGATGCCCGGGTCCACCTGTTCCACATGCGCCCCGGCGGCCTGCAACTGTTGCACGGCGGCGTGCACCGCGGCCGCCACCTCGGGGTCGATGCCCTGGGCGTAGCCGAGGACGGGCGAGTAGGCGATCTTCAGGCCCTGGATGCCGCGGTCCAGGTGGGCCAAGTAGTCGTGGTCGTCCGGCGGCAGCGAATGCCAGTCGCGCGCGTCCGGTAGCTTCAGCACGTTCATCATCAGCGCCGCGTCGCGCACGCTCATCGTGTGCGGGCCCAGGTGCGACACCGTGCCCATCGGCGACAGCGGGTAGGCCGGCACGCGGCCGAAGCTGGGCTTCAGGCCGAAGTTGCCGCAGAAGGCCGCCGGGATGCGTACTGAGCCGGCGCCGTCGGTGCCCACCGATAGCGGTCCCATGCCGGCGGCCACCGCGGCGGCCGTGCCGCCGGAGGAGCCGCCGGGCGTCTTGGCCAGGTTCCAAGGGTTGCGGGTGATGCCGGTCAGCGGCGAATTGGTTTCGCCCTTGCAGCCGAACTCCGGCGTGGTGGTCTTGCCCAGCAGCACCGCGCCCGCCTCGCGCAGCCGCGCGCTGGCCGGTGCGTCCACGTCCCAGGACTGGTTCGGGTCGACGGTGCGGCTGCCGCGCCGGGTGGGCCAGCCGCGCGCCAGGATCAGGTCCTTGATCGAGGTGGGGACGCCGTCGAGCACGCCGCAGGGGTGGCCGCTGCGCCAGCGTGCCTCGCTGGCCCGGGCTGCGGTCAGCGCTTCATCGCTCGCCAGGTGGCAGAAGGCATTGAGCTTGGGGTTGAGCCGCTCGATGCGCGCCAGCACGGCGCGCGTGGCCTCCACCGGAGAGGCGTTGCGGCTGCGGTACAGCTGCAGCAGTTCGATGGCGCTGCAGTCGGCAAGGTCGGTGGCGTGGGACATGGCGGCCCTTTCGTCGAAACGCGGATCGGCGCACCATAGCGGCATTCGTGCGCCGGCGGGGCAGGGGTTGCCCCGCAGCGCGTTCTGGAACGGGTTGCCGGCAGCGCCGAACGCGAGGTGACGCAAATGGACAGGAACCTCATCCCCCGGCCGGCGGCCCGCGCCGCAGAGCGCCGCATTCCGCGGCCCGCCGCCTGGGTGCTGGGCCTGCTGCTGGCCGCGCTGTCGTATGCCGGCCCGGCGCCGGCGCAGGAGCGCGTCGCCCGCGTCGGCTGGCTCACGTTGCAGCCCGGCGGCCGCTACGAGGAGATCACCGCGCGTGGCTTCGCCATCGGGTTGCGCGAGGCCGGCTTCGTCGAGGGCCGCAATCTGGAGTTCGTCAAGCGTTCGGCCGACGGCGATCTGCGCCGCCTGGGCCCGCTGGCCAAGGAGATCGCCGCGGCCCGGGTGGACGTCATCTTCGCGCCGGCCAAGCCGATGGCCGACGCCGCCTGGTACGCAAGCCGCCGCATCCCCACCGTCATCGCCACGGTGACCGACCCGGTGCGCGTGGACTATGCCGTGTCGCTGGCGCGGCCGGGCAAGCACATCACCGGCGTGACCACGGCCAATGCCGAACTGATCGGCAAGCGGTTGCAGTTGCTGACCGAAATGGTGCCGGGTGTCAGGCGTGTCGGCACCTTCATCGACCCGGCGCTGCTGGACAGTTGCTCCGAGGAAGTCGACCTGATGGAGCGGTCCGTCAAGGCGCTGGGCCTGAGCCTGGTGCGCATCGAAGTGCGTGCCGGCAAGGACGCCGACATCCAGGCGGCCATGCAGCGAGCGGTGGCGGCGCAAGTGCAGGCGGTGGTGACCGCGCCAATGACCAGCAACCAGGACATCACCGACCGCCTGGCCGAGCAGGCCACCCTGCAGCGCATGCCCTTCGTGCACGATGTGCCGCAACTGGCCGGTGACGCGCTGGCGGTGTACGGTCCCGATTTCGAGGACATCTACCGCCGCGCGGGGCATTACGTGGCGCGCATCCTCAAGGGCGAGAAGCCGGCCGAGATGGCGATCCAGGAGCCGCAGCGTTTCAGGCTGATCGTGAACGCCAAGACCGCCAGGCAGCTCGGCATCGTGCTGCCTCAGGCGGTGCTGCTGCGCGCCGACGAGGTGATCCAATAGCCGGCTGCCTGCGCGCCGGCGCGCGGCGCAGGGGCCGAGGGGGACCAGAGCAACACCATGTCGATCGCCGAGTTGCTGCCGCTGCTTCAGCAGCACGCGATGGCCGTGCTGGCCTCGCCGAAGGACATCGCCGCCTACCTGGCCGGTGGCCTGGCTGGGTCCTTCGTCATCGGCGCGGCCTTTGTCAGGACCATGATCCCGCTGCGCTGGCTGGCCGTGGCCGGCAACCTGGGCTTCGTCATCTTCGGCGCGCTTCGGCCGCAGTACCTGACGCTGTTCGTGTCGGCGGTGCTGCTGCCGATCAACATACACCGGGCGCGGCAGATGATGCGGCTGACGCGCCGGGTCAAGGCGGCCGAGGTGGCCAGCGATCAGAGCGGCCTGTGGCTGCGGCCCTACATGAAGCCGCGCAAGCTGAAGGCCGGCACGGTGCTGTTCCGCAAGGGTGACCTGGCCGACCACCTGTACTGCCTGGTCGACGGGAAGATCGAACTCGAAGACATCGGCGTGACGCTCGAGCCGGGCAAGATTTTCGGCGAGATCGCCTTCTTCGCGCCTGACAAGCGGCGCACTCACACCGCGCGCTGTGTCGGTGAGTGCACCGTGCTCATGGTGGACGAGGCCACGCTGAAGCAGCTGTACTTCCAGAACCCGTCCTTCGGCTTTCACCTCATCGGCCTGGTGGCAGGGCGGTTGTCCGAGGACGTTCGCCGCATCGAGAAACGCTTCAGCGGCAGCGACGTGGCCGTGCCTCCACAGCATTGAGGATGGCGGCGGTTTGGGGTTTGCGAGCCAGGGCAAGCCGGAGTAGTCTCGCCATTGCAGCTGCGGGCCGGGCCAACAGCCCCGGCGCATGGAGGGGACAGGGCATGAACAGGTTCGTGAACCGCTTTTTGCTGCTTCCCGAGACGCCTTCGCGTGGCACGGGTGCTGCAGGGGCACGGCAAGCGAGCGGCCAGTGCCAGGCGGGCGCGTCCATCGGCCTGAGTCGGCGACGGCTCGTCGGCGGCTTGGTGCTCGGCGCCACCGGCCTGCCGTACCAGGCGCAAGCGCAAGCGCAACCCGCACCGCTGGTCGGCGTGCTCGTCTCGACAGGCCTGCATGCATTGGACTACTTGCGTCAGGGCCTGCGCGAACTGGGCTTCGTCGAAGGGCAGAACGTGGCCTTCGCTTTCCGCTCGGCCGACGGCAACCCGCGCGACCTGCCGGGACTGGCGCGCCACCTGGCCAGCCTGAAGCCGGCCGTGCTGTTCTGCTCTGGTCCGGCTGCGCTGGACGCGGCGGTGCATGCGACGAGCATTGTGCCGATCGTCGCGCTCGACCTGGAAACCGACCCGCTGCGCAGCGGGCTGGTACGTTCGGTGGAGCAACCGCGCACCAACGTCACCGGGGTCTTTCTCGACCAGCCCGGCTTTGCCGGCCGCTGGTTCGAGCTGCTGCGCCAGGCGCTGCCCAAGGCGACGCGCGTCAACCTGCTCTGGGACTCGAGCACAGGCCCTTGGCAGCTGGCTGCCGCCAAGTCGGCTGCGAGCCGGCTGGGCTTCGACGTCGATACCCTGGTGGTGCGCGACGAAAGCGAGTTCGAGCGCGAACTGACCGACGGCATGGGCCGCAAGCCCGATGCGCTGGTGCTGCTGTCGTCGCCGCTGGTGCGCGCCCGCTCCAGGCCGATCGCCGAGTTCTGCGCCAGGCAGCGGCTGCCGGCGATCTCGCCCTTCATCGAGTTCGCACAGGCGGGCGGCTTGATGTCCTACGGCCCGGACGTGCGCGACTTCTACTTGCGCGCGGCGGCCTTCGTCGACAAGGTGCTGAAAGGGTCGCGCGCCGGCGATCTGCCGCTGAGCATGCCCAGCAAGTTCCAGTTGACCATCAACCAGCGCGCTGCCGACCCGTTGGGCCTGGTGCTGCCGCCGGCGCTGCTGGCCGCGGCGAACGACGTGATCCGCTGAAGCTGTTGTCTGCCTGGAGTCCGAGCATGAAGCGAAGGCTCCTCTGCAGCACTTGGATCTGATGGGCCGCCGTGCCACTGACGGGATGGGCGCAACCCGCGCCGCGCCGCGGCCGGCGCGCGTCGCCGGGCCGGGCGCCAGCACTTCTGCGGCCGTGCTGGGCGACGCGCTGGCAGGTCGAATGGCGCAGCCCGATCACCGACTGACACTTTGTCAATGAGCCTTCGCGCTCGCGGGCGGGCTATGCTTCGCGCACACTGCGCAGCGCCCCGTCGACCGATCTGCCAGTCGCAGCGCAGACCCGGTCGAACAGTTGATCACCCTGGACACGGGCCGAGACATGGATACCCAGTTGCCTGATTCGCTGCTGCTGCGCCACGCCCGGGGGTTCGGTTTGCGACGGCGTGCGCTGCTCGGCCGCGCCGTGGCGACGGGGGCCGCGGTGGCGATGCAGACGGTGTTGGCGCAGCCCGCAGCCCGCGTGCCGCGCATCGGCGTTCTGCGCTGGGGCGCGCCGGGCGACGAGGTCCAGATCGGCCTGACGGCCGCGCTGCGCGTGCTGGGCTACCGCGAGGGTCAGACCATCCAGATCGAATGGCGCTTCACCACGCGCCGCGACCAGGCCCAGGCCTATGCCGCCGAACTGGTGGCGATGAACCCGGATCTGCTTGTCGGTCTGGCCACGCCGGCCGCCGAGGCGCTGCGCGATGCCACGCGCAGCATTCCCATCATCCTGGGAGGGGTGGCCGACCCGGTCGGTGCGGGCCTGGTGGCGTCGCTGGCGCGCCCGGGCGGCAACATCACCGGGTTCTCGACCAACCTGACCGGGGTGGTGCCCAAGCAGATGCAACTGCTGCGCGAGGCGCTGCCCGGCCTGCAACGGGTGGCCTTCCTGGGCTCCACCAACGACGTGGCGACGAAGCTCTTCGTCGAGCAGGCGCAGGTCGGCGCTCGCGCGTTGGGCATCCGTCTGCAGACGGTGCTGATCGGCCAGCCGCGCGAGTTCGAGGCCGCCGTCGACAGCATGCAGCGCGAGCGTGCCCAGGGCGTGGTGGTCCAGCCGCTGTTCATAGTGAGCCAGGCCGCGCCGTTGGCGGGGATCCTGCAGCAGCGGCAGCTGCCGTCGGTTTCGGGGCTGCGCGACTTCGTCGTCGGCGGCGGCCTGATGAGTTACGGGCCGAGGCGTGATGAACAGTTCCGGCGTACGGCCAGCATCATCGACCGCGTGCTCAAGGGAGCGCGGCCCGACACGTTGGCGGTGGAGCAGCCCACCACCTTCGAGCTGCTGTTCAACCTTGGCACGGCCCGCGCGCTGGGACTGAAGATCGCGCAGAAACTGCTGTTGCGCGCCGACGAGGTGATCGATTGATGGGTGATTGCCTCGCCCGCAGTCGTGCCGGCCGGTCACTCGGCGGTCAACCGGGTCCAGAACTGCCGTGGCGAAACAATCGGCAGTTGCCCGGCCTGGTGCAATCCGAGCAGGGCCTTGTCGCCGGTCACGAAGACGTCGGCCGACCCTGCGATGGCGCAGGCCACGACCCAATCGTCGTCGGGATCGTCGATGCCCAAGGCCACGGGCGCCTTGGCCGCAGGCACCTGTTCAAAACGGCGCAGCACCTGCAGCACCTCGTTGCGAGCCGGCGCCGGCATGCCCAGTTTGGTTTCGAGGATCCGGCGCATTTCGACCAGCACCGGTGCGCCGATGAGCAGGGTGTGATCGGTGGCGGCCAGGCGGAACACATCGGCGCACAGCCCGCGCGCCGCGAAGGCTGCAATCAGCACGTTGGTGTCGAGAAAGACCCTCAAGAGATGGCGTCGAAGACATCCTCGTCGGTCAACCAGCCGACACGCTCTGCAAAGGGCCGTGCCGTGCGCCTTGCGCTGACGAACTCGATCAGCGCCAATTGCCGTTCCAGGGCCTCGCGCACCAAGTCGCTGCGTGTTCGGCCGGTGGCGGTGGACAGCCGCGCGAGCCGCGCTTGCAGTGCGTCATCGAGCCGGATGGTGACGGTGGCGGCCATGATGGACTTGCTTGACAATGACGTAAGACAGTGTAGCACCGGACCGTGGATCGGCCGCTTTCGTCCCCGCACAGCGAACCCGGCCGTAGCCCCGCATGTGGCCCAGGTGCCGGGCCTGATGGGCGCGCCGTCGCTGCTGCTGCGGGGCCACGAGGCAATCGAATGATGCAACGCCGAAACCTGCTGCTCGGCGCGGCTGCCGGCGGTCTGTTGGCCGGCCTGGCGCCAGCCGGCGCCCAGCCGTCGGGCAAGGTGTTGAAGCTGGGCTGGCTGCGGCCCAACGCGAACAGTCCGGGGGAGTTCCAGG
>Ga0209079_10000950_pt1 | contig 11159 bp, 11 predicted proteins | sample PPLLaktember2015_2_FD_187259 | JGI IMG/M metagenome (GOLD analysis project Ga0209079, IMG submission 187259) | Freshwater sediment microbial communities from Prairie Pothole Lake near Jamestown, North Dakota, USA - PPLs Lake P7 Core (6) Depth... | ecosystem: Environmental > Aquatic > Freshwater... | reverse complement strand
CATGCGCGCGATGCGGCCGAAGCCGTGCAGCCGTCCGCCGGGAATGTAGGCGACGTGGGCGACGCCGCGAAACGGCACCAGGTGATGCGGGCAGACGCCGTGGATGGCGATGCCGCGCACCACCACCATGTCGTCGCGCTCGTCGGCGAAGCCCTCGCCCAGCGCCTCGCCCGGCTGCAACGCGTACCCGCCGAGCAGGCGCTTCTGCCACAGTTCGCGCACCCGTTCGGCGGTACGCCCGGTGTGCACCGAATCCGGCGCGATGCCGCAGGCGCGCAGCAGGTCGGTGACCGCCTGCTCGAATGCCGCCGGATCGAACTGCCCGACCTGGGGAATGCCGAGCTGGCCGGGCTCATGCGGGGTGTGGCCGTCGTGGTCGCAGGAATCGCTCATGCCTATCTGAGCGTCGCCTTGAGGAAGTCCAGGGTCTGCGCCCACGAGTCGGTGTCGGCGTTGGCGTCGTATTTCAGCGGCAGGCCGAACTGCGCGGCATAGCTGTCGGCCTCGCGGTTGGTGAAGGTGTGCAGCACGCCGGGGTAGGACACCAGCTGGTAGTCGACCTTGGCGTTGTCCATGTCGGTCTTGAACGATTCCACCTGGGCCGGCGGCACGATCGGGTCGGCCTCGCCGTGGAAGACGCGGATCTTCGCCTTGACGTCGCCGGCCTTGACCGGGATGTCGGACGCCAGCACGCCGTGGTAGCTGACCACCGCCTTCAGCGGTTCGCCGACGCGCGCCATGTTGAGCACGACGCCGCCGCCGAAGCAGTAGCCGAGGGCGGCGATCTCGCCTTTCTTCACATTGGGCTGCTTGTCGAGAAACTTGCGCGCGGCGCTGAAGCGGGTCTGGCGGATCTCGGGGTTCTTGTTGACGACGCCCGCCAGCGCGCCGGCATCCGTGGGATTGCCTGCAACCTGTCCGTTGCCGTACATGTCGACCACCAGCGCGACATAACCGGCCTCCGCCAGCATGCGCGCACGCTTGCGGCCATAGTCGTTGGCGCCCCACCATTCCGGCACCACCAGCACGCCGGCGCGCTTGCCCTTGACCGCGTCGTCATAAGCCAAAAAGCCGCGCATCACGGTATCGCCGGCCTTGTATTCGACGTCCTTGCCGACGATGGCGGCGAGCGCGGAGGAAGTGAACAGCAGCAAGGACAGGGCAAGAGCAGTTTTCATGGGGGTCTCCAGATAGGGATGGGGTTGAACGGTGCAAAAGCATACCGCGCCCGCACGCGCAATAACAACCGCGCCCGCACAGCGGCCATGCTTTCATAGCAGGCGCGCCGGGCACGGCGTTAAACTTGCCGGCCGCATTCATTTTCATTCGCCATGACCGAGCCCGTTCGCCTTGCCAAACGTGTCGCCGAGCTGCGTGGCTGCTCGCGCCGCGAAGCCGAGCAGTTGATCACCGGCGGCTGGGTGCGGGTCGACGGCATCGTCGTCGAGGAACCGCAGTTTCGCGTCGGCGCGCAAGGCATCGAAGTCGATCCCCTGGCCGCCCCCGGACAGGCCGAGCCGGTCACCCTGCTGCTGCACAAGCCGCCTGGCTACGACACCCTCGATGGCGACCGACCCGCGTCGCAACTCCTCGACGCCGACACGCTGTGGAGCGAAGACGCCTCGGGGATCCGCCCGCTGAAAAGGCATTTCGCCCAGCTGACCCTGTGCGTGCCGCTGGAAACCGAAGCCAGCGGCCTCGTGGTCTTCACCCAGGACTGGCGCGTGCTGCGCAAGCTGAGCGAAGACGCCGCCACCCTGGAGCATGAAGTCATCGTCGAAGTCGCAGGCGAACTCGCTGCAAACGGGCTCAAGCAGTTGAACCGTGGCATCCCCTACAAGGGCCGCACCCCGCCCGCGATCAAGGTCAGCTGGCAAAACGAAACCCGCTTGCGGGTGGCACTGAAAGGCGCCCGGCCCGGCGAGATCGCGCATCTGTGCGAAGCCGTCGGCCTGCAGGTGCTGTCGATGAAACGCATCCGCCTCGGCCGCGTTCCGCTGGGCAAGCTTCCTGCAGGACAGTGGCGCTATTTGCGCGGAGACGAGCGGTTTTAAGGAAGGAGTGAAAGTCTCCGCAGGTGGCGAAGCTGGCAACCCGCGTGGCCGTCAATCCCGCAAGAACAGTTCCAGCAAGTCGTTCAAAAAGCGCTGCCCCTGCAGCGTTGGCCTGAGTCGGTCTGCATCGGGTTCGAGCAGGCCACGGACCCGCGCCGCTTCGAGTTCAGCGGCGCAAACCATCAGCGGCAGGCCGGTGCGCTCCTCGAACAGTGCGGCAGGAACGCCCGCGCTGAGCCGCAGGGCGTTCATCATGAATTCGAACGGCAGGTCGTCGCGCGTGAGCGTGCGGGTATCGGCAATGTGCGTGCCCTGCTTCACCGCGTCCATGTATTGCTGCGGATGCTTGGTGCGCATCTGCCGCACGATGCGGTCGTGGAAGCTGAGCTTGGAATGTGCGCCGGCGCCGATGCCGAGGTAGTCGCCGAACTGCCAATAGTTGAGGTTGTGACGGCTGGCGTGATGCGGCCGGGCGTAGGCCGAGGTTTCGTAGTGCTGCATGCCCGCCTCGGCCAGCCTCGCCTCGATGGCCTGCTGCATGTCGGCGGCCAGATCATCGTCCGGCAGATTGGGCGGCGCGCTGTGGCCGAAGGGTGTGTTGGGCTCGAGCGTCAGGTGATAGGCAGACAGATGCGGCGGCTTGAAGCCTAGTGCAGTGTCGATGTCGGCCAGCGCCTCGGCCAGCGTCTGTCCGGGCAGGGCGAACATCAGGTCGAGGTTGAAAGTGTCGAAGTGGGTGGCGGCGAGTTCTGCCGCACGGCGCGCCTCGGCGTCGTCGTGGATGCGCCCGAGCGCTTGCAGATGGCGCGGATCGAAGCTCTGGATGCCGAGCGAGACACGCGTCACGCCGGCCTCGCGGAAGCCTTTGAACTTTGCAGATTCGACCGTGCCCGGGTTGGCTTCGAGCGTGATCTCGGCGCCTGGAACCAGCTGCGTCAGGGTGCGCACGCCGCTGAGGATGCGGTCGATGCCTTCGGCCGAAAACAGGCTGGGGGTGCCGCCGCCGAAGAAGACGCTGTGGACCCTGCGTCCCCAGATGTCGGGCAGGGCGCGCTCGAGGTCCGCCAGCAGGGCGTCGATGTAGGCGGTTTCCGGAAGGCTCTGCGCCGCATGCGAGTTGAAATCGCAGTAGGGACACTTCCTCACGCACCACGGCAGATGGATGTAGAGCGACAGCGGTGGCGGGACGGCAAGCCCCTTGCCGGCAAAACGGACGACCGACTCAGCCAAGTTGCTTCAGCTTGTCGACCAGTTCGCGCAGGGCCTGTCCGCGATGGGAAATCGCATTCTTCTCGTCCTCGCCGAGTTCTGCGCCGGTCTTGCCGAACTCGGGCAGGAGGAAATACGGGTCGTAGCCGAAACCGCGCTCGCCGCGCGGGATGTCGATGATTTCGCCATGCCAGCGCCCCTCGGCGATCAGCGGCTCGGGGTCATCGGGATAACGGACCAGCACCATCACGCAGTAGTAGTGCGCGCGGCGGTTGGATTGCCCCTGCAGGGCGGCGATGAGCTTCTCGTTGTTGCGTGCGTCGGACTTCGGCTCGCCCGCATAGCGCGCGGAATAGACGCCGGGCGCGCCGTTCAGCGCCTCGACGCAGATGCCGGAATCGTCGGCCAGCGCCGGCAGACCGGTATGCGCGCTGGCATGGCGGGCCTTGGCGAGACAGTTCTCGACGAAGGTGACGTGCGGCTCGGGACAGTCAGGCACGCCGAAGTCGGACTGCGGCACCGCCTCGATCTCGAGCGGCGCGAGGATGCGCGAGATTTCACGCAGCTTGCCGGGGTTGCCGGAGGCGATGACGAACTTTTTCATGCTGGAACTCCTCAAGGACGATTTATCCACGAAGGGCACGAAGGAACACGAAGAAAGGCAAAGAACAGCAAAGAGACTTTTTATCCGCGAATGACGCTAATCAACGCCAATGAAAGACTTGTTTTGATTCGCGCTAATTCGCGTCATTCGCGGATTATCGCTTTCCCTTTCGTGTTTCTTCGTGTCCTTCGTGGATAGAAGATTCTTCAATCCGCCTGTAGCGCGGCCTGTTGGGCCGCGGTGATCTGCGCGATGCCGGCGGCGGCTAGGTCGATCAGCGCGTCGAGGGTGGCGCGCGAGAACGGCTCGCCTTCGGCCGTGCCCTGCACTTCGACGATGCCGCCGCTGCCGGTCATCACCACGTTCATGTCGGTGTCGCAGCCGAAATCCTCTTCATAGTCGAGGTCGAGCACTGTCCGTCCGCCGAACACTCCGACCGAGACGGCGCCGATGCTGTCGGTCAGCGGCGATTCACCGAGCAGGCCGTTTCGCAGCAGGCCGGTGATGGCGTCGGCGACCGCGACATAGGCGCCGCAGATGCTGGCGCAGCGGGTGCCGCCGTCGGCCTGCAGCACGTCGCAGTCGAGATGGAGGGTGCGCTCGCCGAGCTTCTTCAGGTCGACCACCGCACGCAGGCTGCGGCCGATCAGGCGCTGGATCTCCTGGGTGCGGCCGGACTGCTTGCCACGCGCCGCCTCGCGATCGGTGCGGGTGTGGGTCGAGCGCGGCAGCATGCCGTATTCGGCGGTGACCCAGCCTTCGCCGCTGCCCTTCTTGTGCGGCGGCACCTTCTCCAGCACGCTGGCGGTACACAGCACGCGGGTGTCGCCCATGGCGACCAGCACCGAACCTTCGGCATGTTTGGTGAAACCGCGGGTGAAGGAAAGCGGGCGCAGCGCGTCAGGGGCGCGGCCGCTGGGGCGCGGCAGGAAATCGGTCATGGCAGGTAGCACTTCGGAAAAACCCGGATTTTACCCTAGCCGCCGAAGCCGCCGGCAGGGCTTACTTGCGGGAGATTTTCTGGATCGCGTTCTGGATTTCCGCGATCGCGCGCTCGATTTCGTCGTCGGTGACGCTGGACAGGCCGGGCATCGGACGCAGGGCATTGATCTGGGTGGTAATGCCGTCCTCCGGCAGCGCCAGGGTCGAGATCGAATCCTTGCTCGGCATGCGCGACTCGCCCCAGGTCATGGCGATCAGGCTGAGGTTGTCGCCATGCTCGCCGCCGCGAAATTCGGCGTGATCCATCAGGTGGCGCACCGCGTCTTCCAGCGTATAGGCATGCAGGATGGCGGAAATTTCCGGCAGGCTGATCGAGCCCCAGATGCCATCGGTGCAAAGCAGCATGGTGTCACCGTCATGCAGCGGCATCGGTGCATTGCAGTCGACCTGCGGCGTCATGTAGCCGCCGAGGCAGTTGGCGACCTTGTTGCGGTCGGGATGGGTGCCGGCTTCCTCTTCGCTGATGATGCCCTCGCGCACCAGCTGGGCGACGGCGGTATGGTCCTCGGTCCGCGCGATCAGGCTGCCGTCGCTGAACAGATAAAGCCGCGAGTCGCCGACGTGCGCCCAGTAGACGGTATTGTCCTGCACCACCGCGGCGACGCAGGTGGTATGCGGGATTTCCAGCAGGTCCTGCTCGACGGCGTAATCGTTGATGGCGTAGTGCGCGCCGGACACCACGCTCTCGAGAAAGGCCAGCGGATCGGCCAGGCGCGGCTTGGCCTGACGCTGGAACTGGTCGGTGAGTGTCTGTACCGCGATCTGCGCGGCGATCTCGCCATGCATGTGCCCACCCATGCCGTCGGCCACCACCATCAACAGGGCGTCGCGACTGTAGGAATAGGCCACGCGATCCTGGTTGCTCTTGCGACCACCCTGCCTCGACGCCTGATAAATGGTGAATTTCATGGCGGCAGTCTAAAACAATTCACGGTTCAGCGAACGCTTCAGGCTCCCGATCAGTGAGCGGCGCGGCGGCACCATGGCGGTGCGGTCCAGTAGCACTTTTTGCACGCTGAAGACGCTTTGCGGGCGCTCCATGTAGTTCAGCTTGAGGCACTGGTCGATGGTCTCGAGCAGTTGTACGGAATAGACGCCCTGCCAGGTCTTGCTGGCAGGGGCGAGCTTGTCGTTGAGCAGGCGCGCATCGGCAGCTTGCGGCGGATAGCCGGCAAGGCAGGCATAGAGGCTGGCGCCGATGCTGTACACATCGGTCCACGGACCGAGGCGCTCGCGATTGTGGTACTGCTCGGGCGCCGCAAAGCCGGGTGTGTACATCGGCTGCAGCTTGGTCTCTTCCTGGCTGAGCGTCTGCCGCGCCGCGCCGAAGTCGATCAGCACCGGCGTGCCGTCGAGGCGGATATAGAGATTGGAAGGCTTGATGTCGAGGTGCAGCAGCTTGTGGGTGTGCACCTCGCGCAAACCATTGAGCAACTGGGCGAATACGCGTCGGATGAAGCTCTCGCGAATCGTGCCGCGGTTGGCCTGGATATGCTGTTGCAGGGTCTTGCCGCGCTCGTAGTTCATCACCATGTAAACGGTGTCGTTGGCACGGAAGAAGTTGGTCACGCGCACCACGTTGGGGTGATCGATACAGGCCAGGGCGCGGCCTTCCTCGAAAAAACACTTCATGCCGTGGCGGAAGATGTTGTTGTTCTCGGCCGAACTGGCCTGGACGATGACCGATCCCTCGGTGCGCAGCACCAGTGCCCCCGGCAGGTATTCCTTGATGGCGACCGGCTGATTGGCGCCATCGCGTGCCAGGTAGACCATGCTGAAGCCGCCGCCGCCGATCTTGCGCACGATGGTGTACTCGTTAAGCCGGTAGCCGTTCGGCAAAGCCTGATTGGGTTGAGTCGCCATAGTCGAACGTCTATTATCTTTCTGCTTGCCTGCCGTCCAGCTTCCGGTGAACAGTTTCATTCATTAAATCCATCCAGGATACATTTTCATGACCGCCAGCATGACCGGGTTTGCCGCCCACACATTCAGCCTCGGTGCGGCCAATGTTGCCGTCGATCTCAGAAGTGTCAACCAGCGTTTTCTCGAAACCCATTTTCGCCTGGCCGAAGAGTTCCGTGCACTGGAGCCGCGGATCCGCGAATTGATCGGTCAGCGTCTATCCCGCGGCAAGGTGGAATGTCGCATCAGCCTCACCGCACTCCCCGCTGCCAGCGAGGATAACGGCCTCAATCCGATGATTCTTGAGCGCCTGCAGCAGTGGCAGGACGAGGTCAGACAGCGGTTTCCTTCGGCTCCGGTTCTGGGCGTCGGCGAGATTTTACGCTGGCCAGGCCTGCTGCAGGGATCGTCGCTACCGATCGAAAGTCTGAATCAGCGAGCACTCGAAGCGGTGCAGCAGGCGCTCGACGATCTGGTCGAGGCACGCCGGCGCGAGGGAGAGACCCTGCGCCAGCACATCCTCGCCCGGCTGGATGCGGCCGAGCAGCAGATCGACAGCCTCAAGCCGCTGTTGCCCACCCTGGTGGCCAGCCAGCGCGAAAAACTCGCCACCAGGTTGCGTGAGGCACTCGGCGAAACGGGCCACGAGCGTCTGGCACAGGAAGTCGCCCTGTTTGCGCAGAAGGTCGACATCGACGAGGAGATTTCCCGCCTGCACAGTCATATCGGCGAAGTGCGGCGCATCCTCGGGCAAAGCGGAGCGGTCGGCAAGCGCCTCGACTTCCTGATGCAGGAACTGCACCGTGAAGCCAACACCCTCGGATCGAAATCGGTCACGCTTGAAACGTCGAGGGTGTCGCTCGAACTCAAGGTGTTGATCGAACAGATGCGCGAACAAGTCCAGAATATCGAGTGATCCAATCATGAACCCGACCCCCCGCAAAGGCGTGCTTTACATCGTCAGCGCCCCGTCCGGCGCCGGCAAGACCAGCCTGGTCAAGGCCCTGCTGAAAGCCGACAGCGCCATCCGGCTGTCGATCTCCTACACCACCCGTGCGCCCCGACCGGGCGAAAGCGACGGCAAGGACTATCATTTCGTCAGCCGTGAACGCTTCGAGACGATGCTCGACCAGCAGGAGTTTCTCGAAAGCGCCGAGGTCTACGGCAACTATTACGGCACCTCGAAAACCGGCATCCAGCGCGACCTCGAGGCAGGACGCGACATCCTGCTGGAAATCGACTGGCAGGGCGCGGCCCAGGTCAAGCAGTTCTTCCCGCAGGCGGCGTCGATTTTCGTTCTGCCGCCTTCGTTCAACGCCCTGCGATCGCGCCTCGCCGGACGCGGCCAGGACAGCGAGGAAGTGATCGAGCGGCGGCTGGCGGCGGCGGCCGAGGACGTCAGCCATGCCGGGGCATTCGACTATATAATTGTCAACGACGATTTTGACGAGGCACTGCTCGACCTGCTCGCCATCACGCGCAGCGTGCGCCTGCAGGGTGAGCGTCAGCTGGCCCGTCATGCCGCATTGTTTGACGAGTTTCAGCGTCTCGCCTGAATCCGAATAGACCGAACTGGAGTGATCAAAAATGGCCCGCATCACCGTCGATGACTGTATCGATTTCATCCCCAACCGCTTTGAACTGACCCTCGCCGTCACCTATCGCGCACGCCAGCTGGCGCAGGGTTCGCAGCCCCTGGTGGACTCGAAGGACAAGCCGATCGTCACCGCACTGCGCGAAATCGCTGCCGGAAAGGTGGGGCGTGAAATCCTCAACCGGGGCCGCGCCTGATCTGACCCCCCCTGTTCCAGCGGCGCGCAATCACCACGCGCCGCCGCCGTCGCACGAGTTCGAGACCCTGCTGCCGGCGCTGTCCTATCTGTCGCAGGACGAAATCGCCCTGGTGCGCCAGGCCTTCGAATTCAGCCGCCTGGCCCACGAAGGCCAGTTCCGCAAGAGCGGCGAACCCTACATCACCCATCCGCTCGCTGTCGCCGGCATCCTCGCCGGCTGGCACCTCGACGCCCAGACCCTGTGCGCCGCGCTGCTGCATGACGTGGTCGAAGATACGCCGGCCACCGCCGGGGAAATCGCGGAGCGATTCGGCAAGGCGGTCTCGCTGCTGGTCGAGGGCGTATCCAAGCTCGACAAGCTGTCGTTCGAAACCGAGCAGCAGGCGCAGGCGGAGAATTTCCGCAAGATGCTGCTGGCGATGGCCCAGGATGTGCGGGTGATCCTGGTCAAGCTCGCCGACCGCCTGCACAACATGCACACCATGGGTTCGATGCCGCCCGAAAAGCGCAAGCGCATCGCCGGCGAGACCCTGGAGATCTATGCGCCGATCGCCAATCGCCTCGGTTTGCACACGGTCTACCAGGAACTCGAGGACCTCGGGTTCCGCTATTACTATCCCAACCGTTATCGCGTCCTGTCCAAAGCGGTCAAGACGGCACGCGGCAACCGCCGCGAGCTGGTGGAAAAAGTGAAGGTGGCGATGCAGGAAAAGCTCGAATTCTGCAAGGTCGAAGCCACCATCAGCGGCCGCGAGAAGCACCTCTACAGCATCTACCGCAAGATGCAGGAAAAGAACCTGGCGTTCTCGGAAGTGTTCGACATCTACGGCTTTCGCGTGGTGGTGCGCGACCAGCCTTCCTGCTACCTGGCGCTCGGCGCACTGCATTCGCTGTACAAACCGATCCCCGGCAAGTTCAAGGACTACATCGCGATCCCCAAGGCCAACGGCTACCAGTCGCTACATTCGATCCTGTTCGGCCCCAGCGGCACCCCGCTCGAGGTGCAGATCCGCACCACCGACATGAATCGCCTGGCCGAGTCCGGCGTCGCCTCGCACTGGATGTACAAGTCCGCCGACGCGGCACTCAACGACGTGCAGACGCGCACCCACCGCTGGCTGCAGTCGCTGCTCGACATCCAGGCCGACCATGGTGATTCGCCGGAGTTCCTCGAGCACATCAAGGTCGACCTGTTCCCCGACGAGGTCTACGTCTTCACCCCCAAGGGCAAGATCATGGCGTTGCCGCGCGGCGCCACCGCCGTGGACTTCGCTTTCGCGGTGCACACCGACGTCGGCCGCCATTGCATCGCGGTGAAGATCAACCACGAGCTGATGCCGCTGCGCACCCAGTTGAGGAACGGCGACCACGTGGAAATCCTCACCGCCGCCAATGCCAGTCCCAATGCGGCCTGGCTGAATTTCGTCGTCACCGGCAAGGCGCGTTCCCACATCCGCAACTATCTGAAGAATGCCCGCGTGCAGGAAGCCGCTGCGCTCGGCGAACGCCTGCTCAACAACGCCATGACGGCGCTGAACCCCGAGGCACAGGTCCCCGATCCGCTGATCTGGGAACGGCTGATGAAGGAAAACGGCTTGCGCAACAAGCAGGAGTTGTTCACCTCCATCGGCCTCGGCAACAAGCTGCCGCTGGTGATCGCCCATCAGTTGCTGCACATGCAGGGCGAGAAATCCGGCGAGCCGGCCCACCCGCACGCCATCGTGATTCGCGGCACCGAAGGCATCGCGGTCGAACTGGCGCAGTGCTGCCACCCGATTCCCGGCGACCCGATCCTCGGCTTCATCCACAAGGATCGCGGCCTCATCATCCACACCCACGACTGCCCGTCGATCCGTGCATTCCGCACCGATCCCGACAAGTGGCTGGACGTCGAGTGGGAGGCCGAACCCGGCCGCATGTTCGACGTCTCGATCAAGGTCGTCGTCGGCAACCAGCGCGGCGTGCTCGCCAAGGTGGCGGCAGCCATCGCCGAGCACGGCTCCAACATCGGCAATGTCGCGATGGAGGAGGAGGACGGCAGTCCCTATACCGTGCTGTTCTTCACCCTGCAGGTGGAGAACCGCATGCATCTCGCCCGCGTCATGCGCCGCCTGCGCAGCATTCCCGAGGTGGTGCGCATCTTCCGCATCAAGGGCAGGCGCGACGGTCGCGCGGCCTCGCAGTAGGGTCGCGCCGGCCTGATCCGGGAACCGTCGCAAGGATTTTTCACTCGCAGGAAACAGCATGAGCAAGAGCATCATCCAGACCGCCGACGCCCCCGCCGCGATCGGTACCTACTCGCAGGCAGTGCGAGCCGATCGCACGGTCTACCTGTCCGGCCAGATCGGCCTCGATCCGGCTTCGATGCAGCTGGTCGACGGTATCGAGGCGCAGATTCACCAGGTATTCAGGAACCTCCGCGCCGTCGCTACTGCAGCCGGCGGCAGCCTGGGCGACGTCGCCAAGCTGAATGTCTTCCTCACCGACCTCGGGCATTTTTCCCGCGTCAACGAAATCATGGCCGAATACTTCAGCCAGCCCTATCCGGCACGGGCAGCGGTCGGCGTAGCCGCATTGCCGCGTGGCGCGCTGGTC
>Ga0209079_10000944_pt1 | contig 11215 bp, 34 predicted proteins | sample PPLLaktember2015_2_FD_187259 | JGI IMG/M metagenome (GOLD analysis project Ga0209079, IMG submission 187259) | Freshwater sediment microbial communities from Prairie Pothole Lake near Jamestown, North Dakota, USA - PPLs Lake P7 Core (6) Depth... | ecosystem: Environmental > Aquatic > Freshwater... | reverse complement strand
TGCCGGGGTTGCGCAGGAGATCGCGGACAGTTCGCGGCCGGTCGCGGTCGCGTGGGACGCCGACGGGATGGCGAAGCTGGAGCGGATCCAGCGGGAATACGCCGGCCGGGTTGAGTTGCTGGCGGTGGCGTCCGTGACCGCGGTGCTGACCTTGGAACTCGGGGACGCGGTGACTGACGGGCTAGGCCGGTCTGGGTTCGTGGAGGCGATCAACGGGGATCGGGTGACGGTGCTGTACGTGGACGGGAAACGGAAACACGCGATGGCGGACCTGAAGCTGATCGACATGGTTGACTGACCCGGCGGCGCTCTGAATGCCAGCGGAGCGCCTGCGGATCGGTCCCCAGTAAGGACTGGCCGAGGAAGAAAACGAATGAAGACAGAACCGAACTGTTACGATGCGGCCTTCGCAGCTGCGATGATCGGGCACCGGATGCCTGACTGTAAGCTGAACACAATCACCCGGGCCGCGCTGGCTGGGTGCGCGATCGCGGAAGTCGAGGCCGAGCGCCTGATTCCAGAGGGCGGTTACGAGCCGTTGCTGGATCGGATCGCGGAGCGCCTGCAACAGGTGGACTGGCCGGGAGCCGGGGTGACGGTATCGCAGGGAGTGCGGAACGTGCTGGCAGGAATGGGGGTGGCGAAGTGAGCACTCATGCTGCCGGCCCTTGGAAGGTTGTGCCCTGCCCCATCCACGCCGGGAAACATCCGTGCCATGATGCGCGCTGGATTATGACGGCCGATGCCGAGGTGGAAATGTCGGACTACGTGCCGGATGACTGGCGGCTGACTCAGGGGTCGATCGTTTGCCAGATGCGGGATCGCGACCCGCGAGACGCCCACCTGATTGCAGCTGCGCCGGAGTTGCTGGCGGCGCTGGACGGAATCATCCAGTGGTGGATGGAATCGGACGGCGGGGACGATATGCCTGTGGACCTGTTCGATCGGGCTGAGGCGGCGTTGAAGCAGGCCCGGGGAGGTGGCAAGTGACCCTCGCGAAATGCACCCTTGCGGTTGTCCTTGCCGCTCAGGCGTCGCGGGGATCGGGCCGGCCGGCGATGGATATCGTCGTGGACTGCCTGATGATCGCCCGAACCTGCGACCGCCTCGGGATCGGGTTGAGTCCGGAGGTCGAGACGTTTCTGGCCGGCTGCATCCGGGTCCGCGCCGAAATCCTGAGTCGCGATGCGGCCGAGGATCTGGTCAAACTCTGTATTGACTACTACGCAAAACGCTCTGCGGAATTGAATTGATTCTCAGGGTTTCAAGACCTCAGGGTTTCAAGACCTCAGGGTTTCAAGCGCGACCCTCTGCGTGACAGGCGGCGGGTCTGGCTTGGAATTATGAAAGCCCAACTACTAGCAGCACTGATCGCCGTTGAGAGCGGCGGGAACGACATGGCTCGCGGCCGACATGGGGAGCTCGGGCCTTTGCAAATCCAGCCGGCCGTCGTCGTTGATGTCCGGAGGATAACCGGCCGACGGTACGCCTGGGGCTCGATGACCAATCGGGTGCTAGCATCCGAGGTCGCCCAGGCCTACCTCGGGCACTACGCCACGGAGGCCAGGATCGGGCGGCCCGTGACCGACCAGGACCGTGCCCGGATCTGGAACGGGGGCCCGGACGGCTGGCGGCGCAGGCGCACGGCGGCGTACTGGAAACGAGTCGTCGCGGCGATGCGGCGGATGGATGAGCAACGAGTCGTTGCGGCGAGAATTTCCCCGCGCCAGTAACGCGGGAACGGAAAGCAAACTGAAAGAAGCATGAACGAGAACGAGAATCAGATTCCGGATGAGGCCCCACTGGTGCCTCCCGCAGTCAGTCAGGCGGCTTCCCAGCTGGGTCGTCGCGGTCGCGGTCGAGCGAAGACCATCACCGATGAGGATCGCCAGCGGCGCAGTGACCAGATGAAGGAGATCAACGCCAAGCGCGTGGTCCGGATTCAGGGCGTCGTGGTGAATGGGCCGCGTGGCAACACGACGATTCCGCAAACGGTGAAGACCCCACTGATCCAGCCGGTGACCAACCCGGCGATCGTGGATTCGATCAACCGCGCCTCGCAGACCCCGCCGCCTTGGCAGGGCGAGCGTGTAGCCCGAGTGCAGGGAAGGAGGGTCGAATGACCCGGAAGGTGACCATTGAGATCACGGACGCCGATGGTGGGTTTCACCTGTTGATCGACGTGAATCCGCCCCTGCCCGAGGATGGAACCGTGCCTGAGCCGTCTGCCGCGTTGATCGCCGGCATGGTGGCCCGGCGTGCTATCGAGCAGCTGGTGGCGCAGCAGGTTGATGGAGGCAAGAGTGAAACGAATTGAGATCGCACGACGGGTGTCCGAGGAGTGCGGCCTGCTGGTTCCGCACGCGAAGCAGGTGGTGGACTGCGTGATGGAACTGATGGCCGAGGAGATCCTGAAGGGTGAACTGAACCTGCCGGATTTCGGTCAGTTCCAGGTGCGTTGGACGAAGCCGATGATCGGCCGTAACCCGCTGATCCCGGATGTCGAGATCCCGATTCCCCCGAGGCCGAAGGTGTACTTCAAGCCATCGAAGGAACTGGCCGATCGGGTGATCAAAACCCTTGCGGTTGTGGGCAAGAAGAAGTAGGGTACCACCGCTTGTAGTTGTTAGGTTGTCACAGCCCCTGGGATCGCGAGGTCTCAGGGGTTTTGTTTTGGGGCGGGCTCTCCCTCCCGGCGTCCAGACCAGGAGAGAGATGAGCCGATACCAGACCGATGGATGGGAAAAACGTAAACCACCCCGGCCACGTCGGTTACCCGAAATGGGCTGATAGCACGCCTGGGATCTTCTTGAGGTTCGCCAGGAGCGTGTCTGGATCTTGAGAGTTGGCCACGCAGATGCCGATAACATCCTTGCGGGACCGGTCGCTGAGATCCTTGGTGTCGATCACGACAACCCGGTTACCGGATAGATGAATCCGATGGATGCCGGTGGATTGCTTGGATGGTGCGCTGGTCTTCACGGATCATGGCCTGGTAGCGCCTGGAGACCTGCTGGCACGTCCAGCATGGCTCACGAAAGCAGCCGCAGCCGAGTCGCTCATGCAGCTGGCGGGCTATCGCTTTGAATCTGGAGAGTTCGTCGTTCTCGTGGTTGGTGTCCATTTTTGTGACGGTATCGGTGGATGGTTGCGTAGGAGACGGAGAGGATGCGTGCTAGCTCAGCGTCGGTGACGTGCATCGGGGCGCCTTTGATTGCCAGTCGCTTCTCGATCGGGATGCGGGGGCGGCCTATTGGTTTTACGAGCCCGAGGAATCGTTTGATGAGTTGGATGAGGTTCATTCGCAGCTGTAGATTTCGGTGGTGGTTTTGAGATCCGTCGGCCACTCGGGCGTGACGAAAGAGCGGTCGCAGAATAGGATCTTGTCGGTGGGCTGGATGGTCAGGCGGCCGTTGTCCAGCTGCATGAAGCAGAACTCCTTGGCCTGTTCGGGATAGCGGGAGAATCCATCGTCGATGGGTGCGGCGGTGAAGAGATATTGGCCGGATTGGAATGTGTCAGAGCATTTCACTACGGCTTCCATACCTCGGAGGTAGGTGTACTCGATCGTGCTGAACTCCCGACCGTAGCAGTCCCACCGTTGAGCGTGGTATTCGCGCCAGTCCAGTTCAGGTTGTGGATCGAATGCTAGCGCGTGCGGTGGCGCTGCCCGGTAAACCGCGCCGCATTCGAGCATGATGGTGCAGCCCCACATCCTGCCGGGAATCGAGACCAGCCCGAACCAGACGCAGGGGATAAACCCGGTGCGGCTGGAGATGAACGAGGCATCGACGAAGCAGTATTGGTGGTGAGGCAGCTGGCCAGATTGGGAGAAGGTCATGGGTTTTTGAAGTACGCCACCGTGCGTCGGCACGCGATGCAGGTGACCTTGGATTTGTCGGTGGTGGTTCGGGCGCTAGCACGTCCGCAGGCAGCGCGTTTGGATAGGTGTCTGTAGTGGGTGGTCATGGTTTCAGCGCCTCAACAGCGATCTGAGATTCGGTTGAGCGGTTGCCGCGATAGTCTTGGTTGGCGATCCTGCGGAGCGCAGATTCCAGGTAAAGGACACGCTTCTCAGCCTTGTCGCGCTCGCCGGCAATGCGAGCAACGTCAGCGTTTGCGGACATGAGCAGGTCGATGCGGTCCTCCAGGTGCGCGATCCTGGCACGGGCCTCCTCCAACTCCTTGTACGTTTTGGTGGCGTCGATGGTTCTCATTTCTTCGATGGTCATGGTTTGGATTCCTTGTTACGCCTCCAGCGGGTGACATCGTTGGCGTGTGTTGGATCACAGCTTTCGTCTATCGCATCTGCGAGCGCGTCTCCGAGTTGTTCCAGGCGGGAGATACGTTGTTTCAGTTTGTGGTTTTCGTTTGTTGCGATCGCTTCGTTGGTAACAGCGATGCCGCATTAGCAAATGACCGATTCAAGCTCATGCGCCAGCAGTTTGATGCGGTCATTTGCTGCGTTGAGTTCCTCTTTACTTTTATCTACTCCACGCTTTTCTGCGGTCGTTATCAGTTCGTATTGGAGTCTGTTTGTTTTGTTGGCTTCGTTGAGTTCGCGTTCGATGTCTTGAGACTCTTTAAAAAGCTCGTAAATCCCTGCTCCAGTAGATGCAGCATAGGCAGCATCCGTCCTCGGTGTATCGCTCACGGCTTCACCTCCTTCCCATTCCACAGCAGCAGATCCGCTCGCATTGCGTCGTTCTCCTGCTCTAGTTGTTTCACCCGATCCTCCAATTTGCGGACATCGAGTGCGATTGCGCGGAGTTCGCGTGGATGGTTGCAATCGGGAGACTCCGCTAGGAAAAGGATTCGTTCCTCAACACTCACGGCTTGGCCTCCTTGGCTTTTGGCCAATCGCGCACAGAGTTCCGATCTGTCCAGAAATGCGCGAAGTCTTTTGCCATCGCGTCTCCAGCCTCCTCCAACCGGCGAATTTGCTCCATGTAATGCTTCCTCTCTCCTTCGAGCTTGTCCCACAGAGCGCGGAGACGGTTTTCGAGTTCGGTGACGTGCTTTTCGCGTTCTCTCAAAGAGTTTGAAAGCGATTCGATTTCCTTAAGGTGCAAGTTCATTGCTTGTTCTCCTTTGCTCGCTGCCATGCATTGGCCAGCAGCCGATAGTTTGAGTCGGAAATGGTACCGTCCTTCAGCCACTCAAGCAGCTCGTCACCAGTACTATTCATCAGCTTGATCCGATCTTGCAGGTACTCGACCAGCTCCTTCAGCTCGTTCACATCGGATTGAAGCTCGCGCTTCTCTTCCGAAAGCTTCAGACAGGTCTGCTCCCAGCTTGGCGGTGGTGTTCCGCGCATCGCCTCAAACAGCGGTCTTCCGAATGCGTCGTTGATTTGGCTCATTTGCACTCCTTCCATTTGAACTGATTTTTATTCGCGCAATCGACAACCCACTCAGCGTGGCCCTTCCTAACAGCTTCTTCGCGCATGCTGCTCTTGCCAAGTTGATCGCCCCACAGGATGGCTAAGGACAGAAAACAACCGGCCACAAGTCCGTACATACATTGTTCTAAAAGTGAAATGCTACTCACGGCTTCACCTCCTTCTCGTTCCACAGCAGCAGATCGGCGCGGAGAGCGTCGTTCTCGGATTCGAGTTGCTTGATCCGATCCTCCAGTTTTCGCACCTGAAAGGCGATTGCGCGGAGTTCGCGTGGATGGTTGCAATCGGGAGACTCCGCTAGGAAAAGGATTCGTTCCTCAACACTCACGGCTTGGCCTCCTTGGCTTTGTTCCATTGCTTAAGAGCATCAGACTGAGATTCAGTGAAATCAGATGTGTACTCTGGGCAGAAATTCCAAAGCAGATTGTTGCCAGCCTCCTCCAGCCGCTTGATGCGCTCGTTGGCCGACTCCAGCTTGAGTTCAAGCTCTTTGATTTTTTGGTTAAGCATTTCCATTTTGTTTCCTGTGCGATGCGTTTTGGTTTTGCCACTAAGCATTGCTTCCAGTTGCAATGCTGGTGATAGTTTTGTTTTCATTTGTTGTTTATGTTTCAGCGTTCGGTGAAATTGTTTGATTGAGCTTCTCACGGCTTGGCCTCCTTGATGATTAGAAGTACACCCATGTAAACCATCCAAACGGCTCCGATCGGTATCAGCCAAAACAGCCGGAAGATCTGTCCAAAGTCATACTGCCCGCTGGAACGGTATGGCCTGAACATGATGCACAGCAGGATTACGGTGATGAGTGCTGGTACGATCCACGATTTGATTGTGATGGTCATGGCTTTGCCACCTCCTCTTTGATCACACACGTCGGGAGCCACAGGATCACCCCGATCTTGTCGCCTTCCTTTCCGAGTAACATGTTGGTGATCGAATCTCCCATCTCATGCGGAACCATCACCGTGATTTCGGTGTGGTTTTTCTTCCTGTGGACTCCGGTTGCGGCTGAGTGGACAGTCTGAGTCTCCACACCATCCCCAGCTTTCTGAAGCAGTTCAATGATACTCACGGCTTTGCCTCCTTCCATTTGAACACTGCTCTTCCGCTCTGATCGGCCACCCATTCGGCGTGGCCTTTGATGACCGCATGTTCCTTTACCTGTCGCGCTCCGATATGTCCTCCCCAGAGGATGCATGCAGCGGCAACAAGTCCTGCGATTAGTCCGGCTATGATTGGTCTTGAGTCTTTCATTGGTTGTTTCGGTTTCAGCATTCGGTGAAACTGCCTGATTTAGTGAATGTCGCTCACGGCTTGGCCTCCTTGGCTTTGCGCCATTTTGAAACAGTGTACTGCACGGCATTCAACCGCTCATCGCGTAGCCACGCCTCCATCGCATCCCCCGCTGCCTCCAGCCGCTTGATGCGGTCTTGCTGTTCTGCAAGTCGCTGCGCTGCTTCAGCAATCGCTGCGTTTGCCACACCATCGTCGGATTGGATTTCTGTTGCCAATATGTGCATGGCTGCGATCAGTGTTTCGGTTGAGCTTCTCATTGCTTTGACTTCATGGCTGGTAATTCGATCAGAGAATCATCTCCGAAGCAGTCCGAGTAATCATCGGAATGATGGTCACAGAACGTCGCGCATGTTTCGGGGCAACGATGTGTGGCCGGTGCGCCGCATTCGGCAACGATGTCGCCGTGAGTCAGAATCCAACAACATCTCGGAATGCTCGCGCTCACTGCTTGTCCTCCATGGCATCGCTCCAGTTGAGTAAGATCGTGATTGGGGTTTCTCTTTCGATCCATGAATACAGGCCGTCGCCCGCCTCCTCCAGCCGCTTGATGCGGTCTTGAAGCCGCAGGTTTGCTTCATCCAACAATTGCTGCTGCCGGATGATTGAGTTTGCCGCGTTAAGTTCGCGTTCGATCCTCCTGCACAGCATTCCAAGATCGGCTACGTTGTGCGGTGTTGAGTCTGATATTGGGGTGTCGCTCATTTCGCCCCCTTCCATTTTCCAATCGTGCGAAGGAAAGCCTCTGCTCGTTGGGCTGCGGTGGCTGACCACAAAAAATACTCGCAGTTCAGACCTTGCCTTCCATTTCCAACGACAACATCCAGATGATGGTCCATGGAAACCATTTGATCTGCATTCAACGTCATCACTGCATCGTGCATGGCGTTGAGGTCGAACGGGTAGTTCGGGACATCGACACACACATCAAATTCGCTTGGTGTGCCTTTATGTCGTGTCGTAACTCCCCACACCCTTCCGGAACCTGCATCCACATTCTTCCACCCACACGCTTCCGCGATGGCAATCCTTTGCACTTCTGGTGTCACGGCTTGGCCTCCCTCGCTTTGAGCATTGCGTCGGCCACTGCGTATGCATCTTTGGCCGCTTTATTCCATGCATCTTTGCCTTCGTAATAGCCAACATCGACTGATTGTCCTGCTAGATTCCCCTGCAACGCCTTCGCCGCAAAGTAGTCTCTGACAGTGATGCCAGATCTCGAACCGTAATGGGTCATGCAAGGTTGACCGTCTTGGTAGAATCCATGCGTTGTCGCGGTTGCAGCAGTTGGAAACGCCGGTCCTCCGTCGTTGATTGGTGCGCTCATTTCGCCTCCTCCATCACCCCGCACGGGTGCCATGTTTTGCCGCCGTCGGTGCTGTGTTCGTGATCACTAAACCAATCTGAGCGAACAAGCTCATTTGATGTGTAAGTGATCACCCATCGGTTTGCTGGATTTATCAGTGTTCTTATCCACGCACCCAGCGGAACCTCATCAGAGGTCCACGGGCGGAGCTTTGCGGTGGGTTTGATGCGGTATTCTGTGTCATCCCAGCCCCACCTCGGCCCAGGTGTTCTTCTCCATTTTTTGTCGGGAGACAGGGCTTCCACTTCCTTCCCATCCACAAATGCCTGCATGATGCGGATGGCTTCTTTGGTTTGTTCGATGTTCATAGGTATTCTGGAGTTAATGTGACTTAGTGTATAAATGCAACAAGCGGATTAGTTTTATCCATTGGAAAAATTGCCACCAACGTGGAAGTTCTACGTAAAAGTAATTGTTTTCGATGATATGATTTGTGGATACGAGTGAATCATTTAGTATCGCAGTGGGTCTGCAAAATATAAGTCCACCTGATATTCTAACACTTCCGTCTTTACGAATGTGAATGAATGCTTCTGGTTTTTCTGTGTTCATTTCGCTTCCTCCCCTTCGAGGTACTGTGCCACCGCCTCATCGGCGACATACTGAAACTTGTAACCCTTCCTGGCGGCGTATTCCTTGAGGCGCCGATGCGTGTCGTCCGAGACGACAATCACCTTCGCTGTCGGTCGTTTGGGTTTCACAGTCTTCATGGCTTCCCTTCCATGATGATTGACTTCACGAACCGCTTCTTCACGCCGATGGCCTTGGCCACGTAGGCCAGGCTCTGGCCCTCGTTCCATAATTTCCAGGCGCGTTTGGCGTTGAGTGGCGGAGTTTCGATCCGTGCTGGTACCGCAGCTGGATCGGGAAAGCTGATCCATCCACGGGCCACGGCGTTGGAGATCAATTCATTCACGGTTTACCTCCATTGATTAAGTTCCAGATTACGCTGTTCGATCGTTTGAATTTCTTCGCCAACTCGCGATAGGTGTAGGTTGGATTCTGGCGCTTGGCCTCGATGATCGCCTTACACTCGGCATCGGTCATTTGCCTCCAGGTTCCCCTCGGTTGCTCTTCGATGATCGGAACCGGTGGCTGCTTACCGAGCACGCGCTCGATGGCTTCACGGGAGAGTTTCATCTTTGAGGATCCAGGTAGGCGACTGGATGATCTGGGTTGAATCACCGTTGTACCCGGGCCAGCTGTCGGTGTCTTCGCAGACCATCCACTGCCTGAGCCACGACTGCCAGGTGCGTGACCCGACTTCACAGGACTCGGTGTCCAGCTGGTACACAGCGACCGCAAACGGCGCTTGGTCTTCGACGCAGACCCACTGCCAAGCACGCGTCTCACCGGTGATGTCTCGGTACAGGTCCCGGTAGTACGCAGCCTGCACGTCGTAACGCAGCTGGCCAATCTGCCGCCGGAACCCGGCCTTGCTAGCATCGCGGCATTTCTTTAGGTCCACGATCACCGGGGTCGTGTTGGGTAACCAGTCGATCAGGCCTTTGCGCTCGCAGGACTCGAACTCGCCAAACATTCCGACCTGGGCCTTCCCTGGCTCGGCAAACAGCCGGCCGGCTACCGGGTGTTCGCGAACTGCCTCGACCATGCGCTCGACGGTTTCGATCTCCTCCTGCTTGAACACGGTCACGCCGCGCTCCTTGGTATCATCGCGCCATGCACGCGCTTCCTTGGTGCGGAAGTCCTCGTAGGGGGACGTAGTGTAGAGGTACGGCGTGCCGAGAACCTTGTGGTCCAGCAGGCTTCCGATGTTCATGGCCTCGGTAGGCTCGCGTTCTTCCTCGAAGCCGACCTCAGCGTGAGCCGGCGAGCGGCTGAATGCCTTGAGCGCAGAGACGTTGATTGCGGGGTGACTGCGGTACGTGTTTACGTCGATGGGGTGGATGAGTTTCACTTCGCACCCCCCTTCGCCGCCTGACGAGCGATGCCACGGCGGTTGCGGATCACCCATTGGGCGAGTTCAGGTGGAAGGTCATTGGCAGTCGGGTACGCCTCGGGGTTAGGCCACCAGCTGAGTTCAGTGGCCATGGCGACCAGCTGCTCGTAGGTGAGGCCGATGGAGAACAGTGTGCCCTCAACGGTCTCGACGTTGAACTTTTCCGGAACGGTGGCTTCAGGAACGGCCTGTGCAGGCGTAGCCTCAGGTGCTGGCACCGGCTCAGGCGCGGCGGGCGCGGGTTCAGGCTCCGGTTCTGGTTCGACCTGTACCGGCGCCGGCTCCTGCACGACGACAGCCTCAGGCTCCTTCTTAACCTTGCGCGGCTTCGGCTCGGGCGGCGTCGGGGTCACGTCCATGACGACCGGCTTCACAACCTGCTGGGCGGCTGGAGTGTCGTTGACCTCCTCCGAGGTGTGCATACCCAGCGCGATCTCCGGCGCGTAGGCGCGGGTCCAGAACGCAGCGGCGCGGTACTGGAGCATCTGCTCCGGCATGGTCTTCCACTTAGAACCGTTCTTGGAATACCAACCCTCGGCCTTGGCCATGGCGATCGTCACCAGGGCGCCGACCAGTTCGAGGTTTCCCTCGCGCTCGACGGCGTAGGCGCGGCAGCCCCAGTCGTCGGCGCCTTCCTTGCCGACCCAGCGGAACCGCATCGGTGAGAACCGGCCGCAGCTGTTGACGGTGGCGATCAGGAACGCGGCGCTCCAGGTGGGCTTGCCGTGGATGGGAACCATCGACTGCATCACGGCCATGACTGAGGCGCCGATGCGCTGGCTCAGTTCAAGCGCGATGATGCAGTTACCGAGGTTGGCCTCGCCGCGATAGGAATCGGGAACGAGGGTGCTGGACGCAAGGGCCTTGGCCATGCGTTGGACGGACACGAACGCGTTCTCCGAAGAGAAGGCGCTCAGGGGTTGCGATTGCTGTGTTGCGACTGGTAGGTTGCTCATACGTCAGTCAACGTATGGCAACTAACGCACAACGTCAAGCACTACCGGCGAATCTTTTGCTGAATTTTTTCTCGGGCGTCTGCGCGCATCCGATCAGCGGCTTTGTCGATAACCTCAGCGGCATCATCGGGCTTCATCTTGAGCAAGCGGTCCCCGTTGCGTTCGATCCAAGTGCGGTATCGTTGGCCGACATCCTTCTGGTAGGTGTAGGCTTCGTCGCGGTTCATTCGCCGGCGCTC
>Ga0209079_10000940_pt1 | contig 11237 bp, 6 predicted proteins | sample PPLLaktember2015_2_FD_187259 | JGI IMG/M metagenome (GOLD analysis project Ga0209079, IMG submission 187259) | Freshwater sediment microbial communities from Prairie Pothole Lake near Jamestown, North Dakota, USA - PPLs Lake P7 Core (6) Depth... | ecosystem: Environmental > Aquatic > Freshwater... | reverse complement strand
CGATGCGACGGCATGCGATTCTTATCGCGCTTTAGAGTCGCGCGCGGAGAGTACGGAGCCAGAAGCAGCCTCTACCCATCGCATCATGGCGACTCCCGACAGATCTGCCCTTCCACCCCGTATCCCTCTCGCTTCCTCACGGGGACAGGCACCGCCGGACGGCGGAGCCAGTCCCCTATAACCCCGCTTCTTTCAATACCTGGCCTGTGCATGAGCGCTTGGACTTAGCGACTTCGCGAGGTGGGCCTTCGACCACGATTTCGCCGCCGCGGTCGCCGCCTTCGGGACCGAGATCGATGACCCAGTCGGCGTTCTTGATGACGTCGAGATTGTGCTCGATCACAAGGACCGTGTTCCCCGCTTCCACCAGACGATCCAGCACATCGATCAGCCGTTGCACATCGGCGAAATGGAGCCCGGTGGTCGGCTCGTCGAGGATATACATCGTCCGTCCGGTCGGACGTTTCGAGAGTTCGCGCGACAGCTTCACACGCTGGGCCTCGCCGCCTGAGAGCGTCGTGGCGGATTGGCCGAGCTTCACATAGTGCAACCCGACATCGTGCAAAGTTTCCAGCTTCCGCTTGATGAATGGAATGTGTTCGAAGAATTCCACCGCATCGTCGACCGTCATGTTCAACACATCGGCAATGCTCTTGCCCTTATGCAAAATCTCCATCGTCTCGCGGTTGTACCGCTGGCCCTTACAGACTTCGCAGGTGACATAGACATCGGGCAGAAAATGCATCTCGATCTTGATGAGCCCGTCGCCCTGGCAGGCTTCGCACCGCCCGCCTTTCACGTTGAAGCTGTAACGCCCGGGCTTATAACCACGCACGCGCGACTCGGGCAGATTCGAATAGAGATCCCGGATAAAGCTGAACAGGCCGGTGTAGGTCGCCGGGTTGGAGCGCGGCGTGCGGCCGATCGGGGATTGATCGATGTCGATCACCTTATCGAGGGCATCCACGCCGCGCAGTTCCTTGCAGCCGTCGATCTTGGGTTTTTTCTGATAGAGCATCTGCGAGAGCGAATGAAAGAGAACTTCGAGGACGAGCGTGCTCTTCCCCGAACCGGAGACGCCGGTCACGCAGGTCAACATACCCAGCGGAATCTTCGCCGTCACATTCTTGAGGTTGTGCTTCTGCGCGTTCACAACTGTGAGATAGCCCTTCGGCTTGCGGTCGCGTTGCGGCAGCGAGACGGTCTGAATGCCGCGCAGATACTGGCCGGTGATGGAATCGGGATTACCCATCACCTCTTGCGGCGTCCCTTGCGCGATGACGTGACCGCCTTGCGTGCCGGCGCCCGGCCCCATGTCGAGCAGGTGATCCGCTGCCATCATCGTTTCGGCGTCATGCTCCACCACCACGACCGTATTCCCGAGATCGCGCAGCCGTAACAATGTCTGCAAGAGGCGACGGTTGTCGCGCTGGTGCAACCCGATCGACGGTTCATCGAGAATATAGAGGACACCGACAAGGCCCGAGCCGATCTGCGTGGCCAAGCGAATGCGTTGTCCTTCGCCGCCGGACAAAGTCGCAGCCGCACGATCCAGCGTGAGGTAGTCCAGGCCGACATTCACCAGAAAGCCCAGCCGCTCGCGAATCTCTTTCAGAATGCGATGCGCAATGACCAACTCACGATCGGTAAACTTCAGCGAGACAAAAAACTCCGCCGCCGCCCGGATCGAGAGACTCGTGACCTCGGCGATGGATTTCTTCTCCAGCTTGATCGCGAGACTTTCCGGCTTGAGCCTGGCGCCCTGGCAGACATCGCAGGCATCCAGCAACGTAAAGTCCTCTTCCTCCGGACAACCGGGCGTCATCGCATAGCCGATGCCATCGCAGGCAGGACAGGCGCCGTGTGGACTATTAAATGAAAAAATGCGCGGTTCGACTTCCGGGTAACTCACGCCGCACTTGATACAGGCCAGCTTGTCGCTATAGAGGCGCGTCTTGCCGTTGTCGGTCAGGACCGCCACCAGTCCGCCGGTCAGTTTCAGCGAGGTCTCGACCGAATCGGCCAGGCGCCGCATCAGCGCATCGCCTGCCTTCATGACCAGGCGATCGACGATGATTTCAATCGTGTGCTTTTTCTGTTTATCGAGGACGATGTCTTCGCCGAGATCGACGATCTCGCCGTTCACCCGCGCCCGCACATAGCCGGCCTTGCGCATCTCCAACAGCTCTTTGCGATATTCCCCTTTGCGCCCCCGGACGATGGGAGCCAGAATTTGAAACTTCGCGCCCTCCGGCAGTCCCGCAATGGCATCGACCATTTGCTGCACGGTCTGCGCGGCGATTTCTTCTCCGCACTGAAAACAGTAGGGCCGCCCGACCCGCGCAAACAGCAATCGCAGATAGTCGTAAATCTCCGTGACGGTCCCGACGGTGGAACGGGGATTGTGGCTGGTGCTCTTCTGCTCGATGGAAATCGCGGGCGACAGCCCCTCGATCGAATCGACATCGGGCTTGCCCATTTGCTCCAGAAATTGCCGGGCGTAGGCCGAGAGGGATTCGACGTAGCGTCGCTGCCCTTCGGCGTAGATAGTGTCGAACGCAAGCGAGGACTTGCCCGATCCGCTCAAGCCGGTGATGACGACCAGCTTGTCGCGCGGGATGACGACATCGATGTTCTTGAGATTATGTTCGCGGGCGCCTTTTATGGTTATCGAATTGCTCATAGGCGCGGGATTATACCATGGCCGTCCTGTTGCCTTGACAAAGTCTGAAAGCAGGTGTTACCACGGCGCCATGGTACAAGTGCCACAAACTTCTGCTCCATCCGGCACCCAGGCCCCCGCACAGGCAGTGTCGACCTGGTCCGGACCGGCACGCGAACAGGCCGTGCAACGGATGTTCACCGCCATCGCGGGCGTCTACGATCTCAACAACACGCTGCTGAGCTTCGGACTCCATTACCACTGGAAGAAAATCACGGCATCGTTCGTCCCGCACGTCGAGCAGGGAACCGCACTCGATGTCGGCGCCGGGACGGCCGACCTGGCCCTGTTGGTCGAGCCTCGCATGGGGACCAACGGCCGCGTCGTCGCGTCCGATCTCAACCACGCGATGCTCGCCGAAGGGCTCAAGAAGGTCGACCTTAAGGGACGCACCGGGAAGATCGCCTGCCTGCAAGCCAATGCGGAACATCTCGGATTCACAGACAACACGTTTGATGCGGTGACGACCGGCTTTTGCATGCGGAATGTCGGAAACCTGCCGCAAGCGGTCGGAGAGATTCGCCGCGTGATGAAGCCGGGCGGCACGTTTGTCTGCCTGGAGTTCTCCCGGCCGGTCTTCGGCTGGCTGCGAGCGCTCTATGATTGGTATTCGTTTAAATTGCTGCCCTGGATAGGAACGAAGGTCGCGCGGGATACCACCGGCGTCTACGAGTATCTGCCCGCCTCGATCCGCACGTTCCCCGATCAGGAGCGACTCTGCCAGGTCCTGCGCGAAGCCGGTTTCCGCCAGGTGTCCTATAAGAACCTCACGGGCGGAATCGTCGCGATCCATGTGGCGGTGAAATAAACACATGAATTCTGTTCTCTACGTTTTTCTCCCCTGTAAGAAGGTCTACCCGATTGGGATCACCTATCTGGCGGACTTCATTCACCGCCGCCAGCCGGACGTGCGTCAGCAGATTCTCGACCTGTCGCTCTTTCCCGTCTCGCAGCGCAGCCAGGCCCTTCGCGATGCGGCGACCGCCTTCAAGCCGGATCTGGTCTGTTTCTCCTGGCGGGATATTCAAATCTTCTCACCCCACGAAGGCGATTCGTCACTGGAGCATGCGTTCAATTTCTACTTTGCCAGCAATCCGCTCAAGCGCGTGGTGGCGTCGTTCGAAGGGGTCAAGCAGCTCTACCGCTACTACAGCCACATCTACAAAATTCTGTCGTACCCCTGGCTGATCCGGAAAGAGTTCTCGAAGGCGCAGATCATGATCGGGGGCGGAGCCTTTACGGCCTTTGCCGATCAGCTCATCGAGAAGTTGCCCGAGGGCACAATCGGCCTGCTCGGCGAAGGGGAAGATGCAATCCTGAAAGTGATCGAAGGGCGCTCGATCGAAGACGAACGCTATATCATTAAAGAGGGCGGGAAAGTCCGGAAAGGCCGGCAGGGCTCACCGGCGCTGCTCGATGCCTTGACCGTGGATCTGCCCTATCTCACCTCGATTTTCCCTCAGCATCGCGAATTTATCGGCGAATCCATCGGCGTGCAGACCAAGCGGGGTTGTCCTTACGACTGCGCCTTCTGTCTCTATCCATACATTGAAGGGAAACGGGTCCGGTATCGGCCGCCCTCCATGGTCGTAAAGGATATTTCCCAGCATTACCACCAGTGGGGCGCGCGGCGGTTCTGGTTTACCGATGCGCAGTTCATTACCGGGAAAGAGGCCTATCCGCAATGCACGGAGATTCTGGAACGGATTGTCAGCGAAAAGCTGGACATCGAATGGTCCGGCTATATCCGCACATCTCTCATTACGCCTGAGCTGGCAAAGCTGATGGTGCGGTCGGGCGTGGGAGATCTGGAAGTGGCCATCACATCCGGCTCTCAGGAGGTCCTGAACAACCTCCATATGGGATTTAAGCTTGAGCGCCTCTATGATGGATGCCGCTACCTCGCCGAAGCCGGGTTCAAGGGCAAAGTCATCCTGAACTATTCGCTCAATTCTCCCAAAGAGACGGAAGAGACGCTCTTACAAAGCGTGGAGTCCTACAAGATTGTGGCCTCGATCCTGGGAGAGGAGCGGGTGTTCCCGCTCATGTTCTTCCTGGGTATCCAGCCGAATACCGATCTAGAACAGCGCTTGCTTGAAGAAGGGTACCTGTCGGCCGGCTATAATCCCTTGATGCTGACCCCGACCAGCATCCGGAAGCTGCTCTATAACCCGGCCCCTCTCAACAGCTTCATTGCCAAAGCCTGCCTGAAAGCCTGGGAACGGAAGGAAGGCAGCCGGGACCCCCGGAAATGGACCGGGTCCCTCTCCCAAACAGCCTCCGCCGACACCACTGGTCAATCCGGCCAATACGCCGACAAGAGCCTGCTCAAAGGGATCGAAGGAAACTCCGGCCGGGACGCCCTGCTCTCGCTGGAAGAGATTCTCAAGTCGCGTAAGACGGCAGCTGCCGCGGTCACTACGCACTCCAATTCCCCGGCGACTCCGACGTCCTAAGCCGAAAACTCTTCGATCCTGTATCCCCTGTCGCTCACCTTGCATTCCAGAACTGGCCAATGCTATCATCCGACCTCTTTTATGCCGGGGATCTCAGGCAACCGTTTGGTTTTTCTCACAATTATGACGGTTCTCCCCGACGAAAAGAGGCCTTGGAGGAGGCGTCTCAATGTATAAGACCATCTATATCCCGGTCGATAATTCCGACCATTCGAATACAGCGGTCGACGTGGGCGTCGAGTTCGCGAAGACCTTCGGCTCCAAGATTGTCGGCAGCCACGTGTACGCGGCGAAGATGCACGACAAGCGCTTCAAGCAAATGGAAGCGGGACTGCCTGAGGAGTATCACGATGAAAAGGAACTGGACCGCCAGCGGCAGATCCACGATTCGCTGATCACGCGCGGGCTCCAGATCATCACCGACTCCTACCTCGACTACGTCGACAAGAAGTGCAACGAGTCCAACCTCCCGATCGAACGCAAATCCCTCGAAGGGCGCAATTGGAAAGTGCTCGTCGAAGATATCAATACGAACGCCTACGATCTGGTCATCATGGGCGCGCTGGGTGTCGGCGCGGTGAAAGACAGCGTGATCGGCAGCAATACCGAGCGCGTGATCCGCCGCATCCGCAACTCGGACATGTTCATCATCAAGAACACCGAACCGATGAATAACGGCAAGATCGTCGTGGCAGTAGACGGCAGCCCTTATTCGTTCGGCGGGTTGATGACAGGTCTGGCCCTCGGCAAGGCCTTCAACCGGCCGGTCGAAGTCATCTCCGCCTTCGATCCGTACTTCCATTACGCGGCCTTCCACAGCATTTCCGGCGTGTTGAACGAAGAAGCCGGTAAGGTCTTCCGGTTCAAGGAACAGGAAAAGCTGCACGAAGAAATTATCGACAGCGGCCTGGCCAAAATCTATCAGTCACACCTCGATGTGTCCCGTGAAATTGCCCAAGCCGAGAACACCGACGTCAAAACGACCCTGCTTGACGGCAAAGCCTTTGAAAAAATCATTCAGTACGTCCGCAAGGATACACCCTGGCTGCTCATTGTCGGCCGCATCGGCGTCCATAGCGATGAAGACATGGATATCGGCAGCAACACCGAAAACCTGTTGCGCAGCGCCGCCTGTAACGTCCTGGTGTCCAATCGCAAGTACGTGCCGCCGATCGATACGCAGGCCGAGTACACTATCGCCTGGACGGAAGAAGCCTTGCGGCGGATGGAAAAGATTCCGATCTTCGCCCGCGGCGTCGCCAAGACCGCGGTCCATCGTTATGCCATTGAAAAAGGCCACACGATCATCAGCAACACGGTTCTCGATATCGCCATCGGACATATTCTTCCCAAAGGAGCCATGGATGCCATGCGCGCCCTCGGGGGCAGTCTGGATGCCGCCGGCATCGACCGGGACAAGATGCAGGCGGACGATTCGGTCGCCAAAGACCTCATGGGGAACACCCTGAGCGGCATGATGACCGGCATCGTGGAAGAAAAGCCGAAGAACTCAGCCGGAACCCAGGCCTATCTCGACCGCATGAGCCAGAATTACTTCGTCTGCGACGGATGCGGCTACATCGGGAAGGGCGACACGCCCGTGAAATGCCCGGTCTGCTCCGCCGAAGGCGACAAGTTCAAGCTGGTCGACAAACAGATTTTCGAAGCGGCTGCCAAAGCCGAAGGCGAACTGGAAACCGATCTGGCTTATGACGACGTCCCCATGCAATGGACGAAGGACGCCAAGGAAGCGATTCGTGCGGTCCCCGCCGGCTTCCAACGTCGCCGCGCCAAAGCCAGAATCGAAAAGAGCGCCAGAAAGCTTGGCATGACGACGATTACGCTCGAATTCGCCGCGCCTACGATCAAGGAAGCGGCCGACGAGGATTATCAGCCGATTTTCGCGAATAAGGGCACCGGCACCGCGCCGGCAGCTGAGGAAAAGCTGGCGACCGTCGCCAATGGCTCGAACGGCGAGCATACGAACGGGAACGGCGCCGCCAAGCCCGCAGAAACTTCTCCGTTTACATGGAATGCCGATGCTCAAGCACGACTGGAGCGGGCCCCGGAAGGTTTCATGCGTGATTGCACCAAGGCTTTGATTGAGAAGCATGCGGAAAAGATTGGAGCCACCCTCATTACGGCCGAAGTGGCCAACGAAGGCATCGAACAGGCCAAGGGCTATATGGCCGACGCGATGAAGACCGGCAATCTGAAAGACATGATTGCCAATCTGACCGGTTCGAAGTCCGGGGCCAACTGATGGGTAAATCGCTCCCGATGCTGAGCCTTCCCTCGTTGCAGGGAGCGCTCGGGTCGCTTCAACAGCAGATCACGCAGTTCATGACTCCCGCGCCGAAGGGCGAAGGAGTGTACGACGGCCGGACCGTCGATGATTTCAAGCCTTATCTCGTCGCGCTCAATCTGACGAAGCGCTGTAATCTGAAGTGCGACCATTGCTACCTCGACGCCACGACCAAATCGGCCGGGGGCGACGACGAACTCTCCACGGACGAGTGCTACAAACTTATCGATCAAATCGCTGAGGTCAACAAGGGTTGTCTTCTGGTCATCACCGGAGGAGAGCCGCTGGTCCGTCCCGACATTCTCGATATTGCTCGTCATGCGGTGAAGCTCGGCTTCATGGTGGTCTTCGGGACCAACGGCATGCTCATCAATGACCAGATGGCCAAGGCCCTGGTCGAGATTGGCGTTATGGGCGTCGGGATCAGCATTGATTCGCTCGATGCCGCCAAACATAATTCTTTCCGTGGCGTCCCGGGAGCCTGGGAGGCCGCCGTCGCAGGAATTGAAGCCAGCAAACGCAACGGCCTTCAATTCCAGGTCCATTTCAGCGCCCAGCCGATGAACTATCAGGAGCTGCCTGCCGTTATCGAATGGTCCCACCAGCTCGGCGCGCGGGTGCTCAATGTGTTCTTCATGGTGTGCACAGGCCGCGGCGAAGAACTCACGGACATCACGCCGGCGCAGTACGAAGAAGTGCTGGGTTATCTGGTGAATTGCCAGGACAATTACAAGGGCATGCTAGTCCGCGCCCGTTGCGCGCCCCACTTCAAACGCCTGGCTTACGAGAAAGATCCGAACTCTCCCATCACGAAAGCTACCGGCTACATGGGCGGCGGCTGCCTCGCCGGGACCAACTACGCGCGCGTGACGCCGAACGGCGAATTGACGCCCTGTCCCTATATGCCGCTCTCTGCCGGCAATGTCCGCGAGAATAGCTTCGTCGATCTCTGGGAAAAATCCGACGTCTTCAATTCTTTCCGCTACCCGCAGCTCAAGGGGAAATGCGGCGACTGCGAATATACCGATATCTGCGGAGGCTGCCGCGCCCGTCCCTACGTGGATCACGGCGACTGGCTAGACGAGGACGAATGGTGCCTCTATACCCCCAAAGGCGGCGAGAAGATCAAAGTCGCCTTCAACGTCCCGGAAGAATCTGTCATCCCCTGGGACGAAGCATCGGAACTCCGTTTGAGCCGCATCCCCTATTTTCTCCGCGCCATGGTCAAAAAAGGCGTCGAGAAGCACGCCCGCGAGAATCAAGTTCCTCTGATCACCATCGAGCTGATGGAAGAACTCAGGAAAAAACGGTTCGGCAACGATGCGCCCGTCTTCAACTTCGACATGAAGGGTAAGGAGTGAGGTCGTAGCGCTGGCGGTTTTCCGCTGCGTTCCCTCATGAATTTTCTATGGACGCTCTCCAAAGCATCGTTACCGATCTCAATACCCTGATTCCGATCATCAATCACTGGTTCCACCTGCTATCCGCCATCATTTGGATCGGCGGACTGGCGTTTCTGGTGATGGCCGTGACCCCTGGCCTGAAGAAAGCCGTGGCGAAAGAGCAGATCAAGCCCATCAGCGATGTGTTTTACCAGCACTATAAGAAAATCGCGGGAATCCTCTTGGTGGTGCTTCTGTTTACCGGCGGAGTCAATCTGCACTACGTCAATCAGGTGATGACCTCGCAGACACAGCTGGGGATTCAGCACAATGCCAAGTATTTGACCATATTCTTTATCAAGCTCGGCCTGGTCCTCTGCCTCCTCACACTGTTTCTCTACACCGTCATCTTCAAGTCCGACGATGAAGCCGAGGATGGCGAGGACTATGAAGTCATCCCCTATCAGCGTGCGGCTCTCTGGATGGGTTTTTTCATCGTCCTCTGCGCCGCAGCGATGAAACATCTTCACCTGTAAACTCGTCATCCTCCCTCTCGTTCGCACGCTGTATTAAAGCAGATAGCGCTCGTACTGTTTCAGATACATTGGTTCGCCGTCGATTATTTCCTCTCGCCAAGAATCATCGTCGCCTCAATTCTGCATCTTAAGAAATCAACGCTTTAGAACTCATTCGCTCGGATGAGTGATGTGACCAGCCTGGTACGCCCATTGCTCTACCACTAGTACGTACTTGTACTCCCATACACACATTCGAGGAAAGGATCCTTCATTTTTGCTATGACGACTTTTTCGTTCATCACTCCATTCGATCGGATATGGCATGGCGCGACGCCGCCAGTTACGTACCTTGTCTCTGAGGGTTCCCCTCTGCAGGGTGATGCTGTTTTTGGATTGTGCCCATCCAGAAGCACGCTGGCGCCTTCGTCCATGGCCATGAGCGCCGTGCCTCCGAAAGGAGGCACGGCCTATTGTGATCATTGTTTCAAACAGACTCGCATGAGTCTTTACGTATCGCCTTCATCATGAAAGGACTGCCATGTTGATGATCAATCCTCCAGCAGAATCGACCATAGAGACCAATTCAAGATCAGAACGGCCTCGAGCTCAAAAAGACCCGCAGCAGGTTTCCTCGCATCACAGGCCGACCACCAGGCTGACGATCACGCTTCCGTTGCAGCTGGTCAATCAACTGCGGGATGCCGCCTACTGGACGCCGCACACCACGCTGGCCTGGCTTGTTGAAGATGCCCTTCGTGCGACTCTCACGACGATGGCAATCGCGAATCTGGGCCCATTTCCCCCTCGCGAGCAGGAATTAAAAGCCGGGCGCCCGCGCGGAGTGCGGAGAGTAGGACAAACCAAGACGCTCCTGATACGGCAACCGGTGTCCAGGCAGCCTGGCAGAGCTGCAGCTATCTCGTCGAAACAATGGCCCGCGTCACCAAGTCGCAGTAGAATCAACGCGCAGTCCGTCCCAACCAGCGCAGAAGAGCACGTGCGAAGCTGAGCGTCTCTACGGTTCCGTTATCCTGGGAGGGGGTCGTTGAACAGGAAATTAGGATGTGCGTTGGCTGGAGAACGCGCGCTTGAACACGGTCTTCAAGCCGAAATAGGCGAACGAATCTTTCAGATTTGAGTAGAGCCGTTGGAACCGGCCCATCTCCGGATTCGTCACATATTCCATCGTCAGCGCAACCCGCTCCTCGCCTTCCGCCAGAGGGGTCACTGCATGCCAGAGTTTGTCGCCGTTAAAGATCACCATGTCACCGGGCTCGGTGATGAGTTCCAAGTGCTGTGTTTCTTTCGTCGGATCGTCCTTGAACAAGTCACACACCAGTTTGCAGTGCGATGACCGGTCGACCATTCCCATCAAGATCGTATAGCGCGCGCCCTTGTAGTAGGACGTATCGTAATGAAAGCCGATGTGGTCCCCCGGCTCTGTGTAGTAGTAGAGCGCGCAGGAATGCGGATCGTCATCCGGGCACAGCAGCAGATTCGCGTGAACCAACCGGTTCAGGAAACTGCGATAGACGGATGACCGGTAGAGGTCAAGAAACAAGGGCGCATGTTCCTGCACCGTATAGTAGCTGACGCTGCCGCCCTTCTTGTGGCCGGGAATGTAGTTGCGGTTGATGCGCGGCTTGAGCCCTTCCACCTGCGGCACAAACGTTGATTCGACCAACGACCGCGGAAGAAATTGCTTGATGACAAGAAACTCGTTCTGCTCCCAGTAGGTCTTATGCAACCGGTCGAAATCGAGCGCCGCAACGGCCCGATCCACGGCTTCCATCACTGACATTGTGCTGGTCGCTTGCATGTTCCGCCCTATGCCTCCTGCGTCACTCGCCCGAC
>Ga0209079_10000938_pt1 | contig 11246 bp, 16 predicted proteins | sample PPLLaktember2015_2_FD_187259 | JGI IMG/M metagenome (GOLD analysis project Ga0209079, IMG submission 187259) | Freshwater sediment microbial communities from Prairie Pothole Lake near Jamestown, North Dakota, USA - PPLs Lake P7 Core (6) Depth... | ecosystem: Environmental > Aquatic > Freshwater... | reverse complement strand
GCCTAGAGGTCTTCCACTCCATGCAATTTACTCTACTGATACTTTTGAGTATATTCAAACTCCCCCTAGTGTTGTTATTTGGCAATCACTCTGTAATGAAGATCCAGATACCGATGCTATCTGGAGACTTATAAATCGCAACCATACCAAAGATTTCTACTTTGGTAATGGAAATCCTACAGTATTAACTGCAAGCACTATTTGTCCATTTAATGCACAAAATACACTCTTCACAAAGGAGGCATTTCCTTTACTCTATTTACCTTGTAGCGTGAACATGCGATTCAGTGATATTTTACGAAGTATTGTAGCCCAACCTATTCTTTGGGCTGCTGGTTATCAAGTTGGGTTTACTGGTGGTACTGTAAATCATATGCGACATCCACATGATTTAATGAAAGATTTTTATGATGAGTTAGAATGTTATACTAATGTTGAACACGTTTATGAAATTGTGAAGTCAGTAGTTACACCAGAGAATAGTATTATCAAGAACTTACTCACTTGTTATAAAGCCCTGTCTACTGTGGGTATTGTACACGAATGGGAGTTAGATTTTCTACTAGCTTGGAGATATAAACTATGAAAGATAGTGTATTAGACTTTGTTCCTTGGGCTGCTCAAGTTATCTACGGTGCAGAAATACATCCTTATCAGACATTGAAACTCTGTGAATTGACAAGAGAGATAGAGGGTGATTTCTGTGAATGTGGTGTTGCAAACGGTGGTACTGCTGCGGTTATGGCAAAGTATATATTAGAAGAAAAGTTAAATAAAAAAGTTTATCTGGTAGATAGCTTTGAAGGGCTTCCATACCCGACTGAACATGATAAGAGTTTTATTGATAACAAGGTTGTACCCCGAACAGGAGACTTAATTAGTACTGGTGTTAGCAAATGTAAAGTAGAGAATGTTATTATTAATATGGCTAGGTGGGGAATTTCCCCCGAGGTTTTAGTTTACTATAAAGGTTGGATAGAAGAGGTTCTCCCAAAAGTTAGTGAAGAAAAGTTAATAAAAAAATTATCTTTTTTAAGAATAGATGTTGATTTATACCGACCTACGTTTTATAGTTTATTCTATCTCTACCCTCTTTTATCAGTTGGGGGATATGTGCTAGTTCATGATGATGGCAAATTATTGGGGGGACCACGAAAAGCTGTTGCTGAGTTTCTTTATGATAAGAGAAACCAACTAAGTAAAATAAATCACTTTGATGAAAATGGTGGTATCTACTGGAGGAAAGAACAATGAGAGGAAAAGTAGCGAAGAAACTACGGAAAGGTATTTATGAAGACATGTCACCAAAGAAGAAGGAGTACAAAGCCTTTAACACCGTTAAACAAATGGTAACTGGCAAGAATGAGGAGGGTGAAACTACATATAGAAATGTTAACAAAGCTACGATTATCTGTACTGGGTTACGCTTGTTATACACGCAAGCTAAAAAAGAATATACTAAACTGAAAAGGAGTTAACATGGCAACAAAGAAAATAATATTTAATTCATCTTCTTTACCAACTCTGTCCCTAGCAATGATCGTAAAGAATGAAAGTGCAAACCTGAAACGCTTGCTACCAATTGTACGAGGAGTGGTAGATGAGATAGTAGTAGTTGATACAGGCTCTACTGATGATTCCAAACAAGTAGCCGAAGCTTTTGGTGCTACCGTTTATGATTTTCCCTGGACTGATGACTTCAGTGCTGCCCGAAATGAATCTCTTAGTAAATGTACAAAAGATTATATTCTGTGGTTAGATGCAGATGATAAAATTGAACGCCAAGATATATCAAAGCTAAAATGGTTTATCAAAGATAATCTCGGTAAGGCAATTTTTGTAGGACTTCTTGATAGAAGATATGATAGAGATTTTCAATCTATTCAGTTGCGAGTGTTTCCTAACCATAAAGACTTAAAGTTTAATGGCAGGGTACATGAACAAATTTCGTTTTCGGCTGAAAGTCAAGGAATAAAATATGCTACCTGTGAGATTACCGTAGTGCATATGGGGTATACCAGTCCGGAAATAATTAAGGAAAAATTAGAAAGAAACTTACAAATCCTTCTGAGAGATATAGAAGATAACCAAGCTCCTTTTTTTGACCTTGTTAATCTAGCAAAAACCCTGATAGGTTTGCAGCGGGATAAAGAAGCTACCCCGTATATAGAACGTGCTTTAGAATTAATTCGCACAGATAATACGCAAGTTTCTAAGGACAGTGAGTTTCTTGCAATTCTCACCAAACTTAATATGTTAAGTAATGCTAGAGTAAAGGAAGAACTTATGGGATTGATGGAGGAATTTAAACCACGCTTAGAACATATACCCATGTTTAGATATACCTATGGTGAACTCGCTTTTAAATTTAAAGAGTATGCCACTGCCTATAAATACTTATTACCAATAAGAGAGGGAAGATTTAATTTAACTATGATGCCAGTAGATGCAAATTCTCTATTACAGAACCTAACACTTCTATTGTTAGCTTCCGCATTAGCGATTGGTGATTTTAGAACGGCTGAAGTCTGTATAAAGCAAATGATTCAAGATAAAGACTACCAAATTAAAAGGAGGTAAGGTGAATAAAACCTGTTTTGAAAAACGAATTGAGTATAAGTATGGGGATGGGGGGATTAAGATAAAACCTATTTTTGATGTGCATTATGGGCATACCCTTTGTGATGTTTCAGCTTTTAAAAAGTATCTAGAAGATTCAGATGAAAAAACGTGGTTCATCGGTGGTGGGGATTTTCTTGATTCAATTACAGTTATAGACCCACGCTACCGAAAGAGTATTGATGCATTTGGAAGTGAAGAAATCATAGACGAACAGGTAGATGGTATGTTTAAGTTATTGGAACCCTATAAAGATAGAATCTTAGGACTTGGAATTGGTAATCATGAGGATACAATTGTTAGAAAATATTCTACCAATCCTATGAAAAGACTGTGTGAGAAGTTGAATACCCCTTATCTTGGCTTCTCCTACTTTTTTAAGGTAATCCTTTCAGAGAAGAATTCCCGGATACGTACAGTTCTTTTAAAAGGGCATCATGGATATGGTGGTGGGAGTCGTACACAGGGAGCCGATTTGACGAAATTTTCTAAAGATATGGCTTACTATGATGCAGATGTGTTCCTCTATGGGCATGTTCATCGGCTACAGTTTGATGAAGTTCCTAGATTAGGAATAGCAGGTAATAAATTAATAAGTAAACCAAAGACCCTTATCATCTGTGGAACTTTTAAGAAATCGTTAAGTGGAGATAGTACTACCACTTGGGAAGAAACAATGGGCTTTCCACCCACCAGAATAGGTGGAGCAGTTTTAAATTTAAAACCCAATGGAACTTGGGTAGACATTACCGTAACCGTATAAAAGAGATGGGCTAAAGAAAACAATAAGGTGGTAGAATGAACGAACAGTTATTTAATATCTATAAAAGAGTCTTAACAAAATTCGGTGACATTTATATGGCTACGGAGCCACCTTTATGTAAAGCTAAACAACTAGAAAAGATGTTGGAGGTGATAGATGCTGGCGATATAATCTGTAGAGGCTACAACTATTATTTAGATTCATATTTCATTCCTGGTGCCTATACCCATTCTGGACTCATTATAAACAAACGAGAGATAATTCATTCCATAGCAGAGGGAGTACAGTCTTGTCATCCTATTGACTTTGTGAAGGATGTTGACAGATTTATTATTCTACGACCTAATTATGAAGGAAAAACCTTACCCCACGCTGTTGATAGAGCAATCTGGCATTGTGAGCATAATAAGACTGAATACGATTTTACATTCCAAGACGAGACGAAATTCTATTGCCACGAATTTGTTTGTGATTGTCTAGCTGTTACTGGTATTGAAATAGCAAAAACTAAAAAGACTTTTGGTATATTCCCTTTTAAGTTTACCAGAGACCTTTATCTTGCACAAAATATTATTGATGTATGTAATGTGGTTTATGAGTTTAATCCAAAGAAGTAAGAAGTGGATGAAGAAAAACCTGCCCCCTTGGGGGGAGTAAGGGGGCAGTGAAGCACTTATTTTACGTTGAAATTTCCAGGTGCAACAGGAGCTGTTCGTGTATCATATAAGACACTGATAATATTAGAGTCGGTACTCCTCAGCCCATTGGTACCCAAAGTCTGTGCTTTAAAAAAGACTGTAGTCTCGGCATTGTCTGCAACAAGTACCGCTGCCGTAGTTCTATATTCAGTAGCAACTCCCTTATCATAAAAAACTTGATTTGTCACTAAGGTCCAAGGCCCAGTTGCACTTGCACCACGAAATATATCCCAACTTACTACAGTTCCTGTGACATTATCATCGGTCCAACCCCATGTAGTAGTTCTCTCTGCGCCAAAAGCAGTTGTTGCAAAAAATGCAACAATCAAAACTAAACCAATTAAAAACTTTTTCATATCGTCTCCTATGTTTGTATTAATTTAAAAACTGTGTTACTCCAGTCACTCTTATCCCCATTTTTATTGTAGGCACGTATTTTAAACCACCGTTTTGCATTGGTATTCGTTGGTACTTCTACACTTGCTGAATAAGAGTACCAATCTTTACGATTTGTAAAAGGAATTTTAACTACCAATGAATACGTTCCCTTTTCCGAATTAGCCATGAAAATCTCCCACCCCCCAAATACTGTTTGATCGGGGATTTCCTGCGTCCAGGTAGCCGTAAATGGCACAAGTACGGTCTCTGTTTTACAAGATACTAACAATAAAAATAGGCATAAGAGTAACACTACCTTTTTCATAATTCACCTTACTCATTTTCTTTTGTTTTAATATCACCCCTCGCAAGTTCCTGTGGGCTTTTCCTCCTAGACTTTGTTATCTGACCGACAATCGTCATAACTATACCATATAAAGCTATTATTGCTGGAATAAGAGTTGAGATTTGATTTACGACAACCGTAATGGTCTCATTATCAACCGTAATTCCAAAAATGACAGCAAGACAGGTAAAAATAAATGCAATGGCAGAACCTAGAAATGTTCTCGACAAATACCACGGTTTATTTTCACCAGTCTCTTTTCTATATGTATCCGCTACATCCTTAAATTTTAACAGTAATGGAATATACTTTAGCCAAGAAAACATAATCTCTCCTTACAATATCTCAGGCAGATTCATCACCTCATCCTGAGCTTCTTTTATTTTATTTATCAGCTCCTGCTTTGTAGCCTCACTTAGCTCTAAGTTTCCAGCAATCTGAGAGATAGCTGTAATCAAGGATGTAAGAACAGGAACCAGTTGTACTGCTATACTTATAATATCTAGTATTTGAGTTTTTTGTTTATCGTCCATTAGTTACCTCCCCTAATCAAAACTATTAAATCTCCAATCTGTCTAAGAATATCCGGCATTTTATTAGCTGCTTCATTAAAGATAGCTTGATACTCATTTTTCTGTACTAGATCAGAGGTGCTAATTATAAGAATCTCCATATCACCTAAAGTCTTATAGGTCAACTTAGCTTGAGTAAATAACTCATTAAACTTAGCATTCTGGGCATCAGTAACTTTACCATTACTTCGTAGTACTTGCCAAGTTGCGTGAATTCCTACCAGTGATTGTCCTGTAGTAATATATCCGGCTGTCAACTTCTCATCCGTTGTAAGTTTTTTCCAAGAAGCACAACCTACAACAAATGTCATAACCAAGGCCACAACTAAGCACATCTTAAAAATTTTCATAATTCCTCCTTACCTTCCTATTCGTATAGTATGAAATGAGCCTAAAACACCAATAGCTCCTAACAACCAGATTACAATAAACAGAACTACTAATATGTTAATAATCATTTTTATCTTTGGGTCAATCGGTAAATAATGATTAACTAACCAAAGAATAATTCCAACAACTACCAGTACAACTATCAAAGATATTAAATCCATAGTCCCTCCTATTTTAATTCATCTACTTTACTTTTAACACCACTACGACTAAAATAATAGCCACAGCTATTATCCCGTAAACTACCTTATCTGGCAGCTTACCCAACATCCAACCAAACAGACCACCGAGGATTACTAACAATATCTCTCTAAATGGTATTTGACTCATAGCTTCAACTCCCGTTTAAAAACTACATTCTCCTCCTGTACAATTAACTCATGAATAGCCTCTCGTAATAGTCCCGGATCTAAAAACCGCATACCTGCTAAACATTCTATTCTAGAATGTCTTATTTCATCGACCTCATGAAATGCTACTCTATCTAAATACGTAGTGGATGCATCCTCCCAATCTGCATCATTATCTAAGGTTATCCAAGCAAGCCTATCAATTAACTGTGACTGTGTTACTGCACACTCTTCCTTGTCCGTTTTAGCAAACTTATATCTCACATCCCAATTCTTCAGACCCCAATACTCTAGCCAAAAATTACAGCGTTTTTTAAAGAACTCAAAATGCTTTTTATTTAATTTCACGTTGCCTCTTCTTCTCCTTTAGTTTAGTAACTAATAGTGTATACTTACCTTCAGCTATAAGGAGTTTCTCCTGTAGTTCTTGTATCATTTTATCTTTTTTCATTCCCCTCTCAACTAGGATTAAGATAGAAATTCCTGCTATGCTCAACAACCATAGGCTTATCATCAGGGTTATCCATTTTCCTTTACCTCTCCTAATTCAACCTGTTTCTTTTTTAGTTTCACTGTTAGTTCATCTTTACTTAAACAACAATTTCCTTCCCACAGATAACTACAGTCACTACACTCTCGTTCAGGCACTGGGCAATGTTCCCCTTTGTAGATTAATACCTTCTTTTTTCTCATGTGCTACACAAGTTGAAAATGTGGATAATCGGGAGTTTTCCACCTTCCACCCCATACCAACCCTACTTGTTCACCAATCTCACCTAGTTCCAGATAATCAGGAATAGTATCGTTATCAATGTCTGCTTTTATATCCCATGTTGGTTTGTTAAATTCATTCAATATCGCAATATCAAAAGCCATCCTATCCGTGTGTGTTGATTTCTTTATCCACGTAACTTTCTTTCCTGGTTTTGTTCTTCCTTGTTTATAAAGCTCATCTTGTTCTTCTTGACTTCTGTAGGTACAAGTAATCATAAATTGTATACCAGCTTCATCCGCTCGTTGTCGAAAGTCATGGAATTTGTCCTGTAATTCAGGTAATAACTCATCTATGTTTCTACTAGCCATACTTCACTCAACCTCCTATGTCCAAGTATTCTCGTCACCTCTTTGCAAGGCTCATTCTTTAAGCCATGGAGCTACTGGTCTCCCATAGCAGGTTACCGTTACCCCACAATCAGCTCCGACTGCATTTGTAGTATAGGTATAAACATTGTCCACCAATACCGCTGTTCCTCCGCATGTTCCGGTAAAATCTGCCTTCCATCCTGGAGCTACCGTTACTACAACCTCCCCTGTAGCTGTATTGGCTACTGGTGCTGTTGGTGCAACAATGGTACACTTGGCTCCCGTAGCACTTGCATTCGTTACCGCAATTTCCCAAGGTCCAGCAACTCCCGCATAGTCAATTTCAACATCCACCCAGAAATTACTAAATGAGGTGGATTGAATAGAGGGGTAAGCTGGTGTCCCTACCTGAGAGAAGACAAAAGACCCATTGTTTGCTTGAGCGGTTAAGTATCCATCATTTGAAAATGGTGCTCCAAAGAAGTTCAGAGTTCTTACCCAGTAGGAAGGAAAAAATACCGCTGCTGTATAGGTAGTGTTCTTAAGTATAGATAGAGTAGGAGATAATGCCTGACATTGCCAACCACTTTCAGACTCACTGGAGAATGTTACTTGTGAAAGAACCTCCCCGGAAGAATTGTAAATTGTTCCAATATGAGTCCCAGTTGACAACTCATGTTTGTAAAAACAAATGTCAGTCAGCGTCCCGGTCTGTGATGATTGAAATCTCACCCCAGCGTTAAAAAACTCAGTTGATTGTGCCGAGGCTCCCGGTGCTGCAACATCCTGGTCAAATAATGTTTGGGTAGTTCCTGAGCTTACGCCACTATTATTGGTTACTACCGTAGCCCCAATGCTTGCCAACTCATTATTTGTCGCTGCAATCCTGCTACAGGCTGGTGGCATCCCACTGGAATCAACTTTTATACCTGTCATTTGAACATCATATTTTCTCAAAAACCCGAAGTTACCTAAGTATAAATATTTCAAGGCATTTTGCAGATTGACCCCCGTAGCTTTACCCAAATCAGTGAAGTTGCCATCATTGTCCCAATCAACCCAAAACTGGATTGTGTCAGAATCAGCCGTACCACTGTTATAGATATGAATCCTTACACCAATCCATGTATCAACGCTGATAGTACTTCTTCCTTCAATCTCACAGAAAGTATTGGTAGTTCCATCATATGACGTATCAGTTTTAATTAAAGTAGCTGGACCAGTACCACCTTTATCCCTATCTGCCATGTAGTATAGTGACAAGGATGGTCTATGAGAAGTAGACCCATAGTAACCACCAGTAAGTCCAAGGTATACACTCATAGCTCCACTATTGCCAAGAGGGTTTATACCAATTAACTCAATATCATGGGTATAAGTCATTGGAGTTGTCCCATCTGACTCATAGGCATCGGCAAGCAATTTCATATATGCTTGAATATAAATATTCCCTGTTAACCCAGTATCACTTAACAGTTTGTATGCGATAAAGGTTGATGAAGTGTTGGTTGTTTGTCCTTGCCTTGTGCAGTATGTTGTATCTATATCTTCACACCCTAAAGCTGGGTCATCATCACAAGAGTAGGTAAAGTCCATTATTCCACTTCCTGTAACAGCATCTTTTGTCCAATTGCATAATCCAAGAGCATCACCATCCGGGACTTCTCCGGCAAGATTTGCGTACTTTGCAGAATCAGGACAGGAGTCAACATAGGTTACTACCGTCCCACTTTTGTCAACAATCCCGTCTCCTGGTTGTGTGTAGGTAATCGTTATATCATCTGTGGCAAGGATAACTGATTCTGTCGTGTATACCAGAGAGGACGAACCTACACCGGATGTGTAAGTCAATGCTATTTCAGTTTCCACATCATCCCTACCCCTTGTAAGCGTCCAATCACTACCCAACCCACCACCAGTACCAAACTGAACATCCTCATCAAAGACAAGGGTAAGGGATACCCCATCTGCCCCCATTGTTGCAGATACTAATTCCGGATCGTCCGAGTCCTCTGTTGCTTCCATAGAGTAAGTAATACCGATTGAGGAAGTCATGTCGTTCCCGGCTGAATCAGTACAACGGGCAAAGTGACTTTGGCTAGAGCTACATGCGCTCGCTATCGTTGCTGTCTGTGTATGGATAGTTCCATTCTGGGTGCTGGTGTAGACTGTCTCCCCAGTCATGGCAACCATTTCATCGTAAGTTGTATCCACATCACAGCCTTCAGTCCCAGCTTTGCAAGACCTGCATGTTACCGTAGACGCATCCTGGACCTGGAATGACACGGGTACATCCTCAGAAACATCAGCACAGGCTTGCTGGCCCGTAGGTGAAGCCACACCATAGGCTACGGGAGGCTCGTTGTCGCTTACCCCACCAGAGCGTAGAGGATGTGGATATTCAGAAGGCACATACGTGTAACCAGAATTTATATCTGCCGTTGTATTTGCCGACCACGTGTTTGCTGCCTTGCATGTAGAAAGGTATCCGCTGATTTTATTGCTTGGGTTTCTCCCAACACTCGTAGAAAGCACTTGAGAGCAAGACTGTGTTGAATTAGGTATTACCCAGTAGCCTGCGCCTACCGAGCATGTTGGCGGTCTATCTCCTACCAATCCACAACCCACTCCAGGTTTTCCAAGGGTAGGTGTATAATTGTCAGTTATAGGAGTCAGACTACCATCAAAGGTGCCACCTTGTATATCCCTAAAAAAGTGGGTGTTTTCTACTACATTTTTTTCTGGAGCCAATGCACCACTTATTCTATAAACTCTCATTATTTGGTTGTTTAAGCCACCCGCCCCATTTCTGTTATTCCAAATATATGTTTTCCAAACATGCTGAGGCTGTCCATCTATAGAGCAAGAATAACAGTTCGATTCAGAAGCGGGAGTTGGATTACTAGTTGTACCCCACCAATACGTAAGGTCAGTATAATTATATCCAGTGCCAAGCGTTTTTGCTATACAGGCAGCGGTCGGATACAATCTATTGTCACCTGTCGGACAGTTCTGCCCTGTAGGGGTGTTGATGTCAGCACCTCTCCCATTATTTGGATAAGTCGTCCCACATTCCTCACATTCCTTTACTTCCATATAAGGTCCGCCTGAATAGTAAGTGGTCCCTACATTTGAAGTAATATTTTGATTGAAAAATATCATATTCTGGCCACCACGGAGGTTGGTATGAAACCATGCATTACCGTATGGGTCAGTAAACTTATTCCCGTAAACCTCCATAAAAAGTCCACCAGTGTTGTTATAGGCATTATTCCCATGATTCTGGAATGGTCCAATTAGCATCTTGCCAGCGTTATAGGTTATAGACCCAGTATTATACCTAAATACTACGCCACCACCAGATGCACCAGTTTCGCCTGTCCCCATTACATTACTGTTAACAGCACATGCTGTATTTTTTGTTAAGGTGTTATCCTCAATAAATAGTGCCTTTGTAGAACCAACTTTCTTACCAGTTACTGCATAAGAATTCTGATTATTCCCATAAATGATACTAGCTAGACTTCCAGTAAAAAGGTTGTTATGCATCACTCCATAGATTTCTCCATAGAACAACATTGTAACTCTTTTTGAATTTGTGGAAGAAGAACAAGGGGAATTAAGCATTACGTTGTTATCAAATTGAAACTTAGTCCATGGATAAGTGGTACTTACATTAAGGGCATAAATACCGCTAACACTACCATCTAAATCAAAGTGAAAACCAGACACACGAATATCCTTGTCATAACTCGCTTCCCTATCCGCAACTGCCATCCAGAAATATAACAGATAGTTAGACGATAGATACCTGTCAGTATCTGTTGCCGTCCACCCAGCCGTTATGCACGTTTCCCCTGCATCACAAACCTGATCACCATTAGTTCCTGCCCCAATGATACTTACGGCTTTGTTTATTTTTAGAGTTCGTGACCATGTACATTGTCCTGCTGGTACATTGATTGTATCTCCAGGTGAGGCATTAGCAATAAGGGTCTCGATATTTTCAAGACTACAATCAGCTGCTGCCCCACGGAGCGGATGAGG
>Ga0209079_10000937_pt1 | contig 11248 bp, 15 predicted proteins | sample PPLLaktember2015_2_FD_187259 | JGI IMG/M metagenome (GOLD analysis project Ga0209079, IMG submission 187259) | Freshwater sediment microbial communities from Prairie Pothole Lake near Jamestown, North Dakota, USA - PPLs Lake P7 Core (6) Depth... | ecosystem: Environmental > Aquatic > Freshwater... | reverse complement strand
ATTCAAAAGCGGGATGATCTGCTCCCATGAAGTGATCGCGGAAAAGTCGAGCCCCGCGACGTCGGTCTCGTTCGCCTCGGAATCGACGACTCGAAACTCCCCCGCCACAACCAGCTTGAGGGCGTCGACGTCTTTCGAGTATCCGGAGCCGCAAGCGAAAAAAGGCGAGGTCGCGGCGGAGATCCACCGCCCGACCATGAGCTTTTCCGCGATCCGCTTTTGCGAAAAGTAGACGAGCGAATACTCGCCCGGGACGCTCTCGTCGTCGAAATCGGTCGCGAAACTGGCCTCGGTTGTGTACCGAAAGCGCGAGTCGGGCGGGATCTGGACGTCGTCCACTAGAAACAGCCCGACCCCAAAACTCGCCCGGGGGACTTTCGCGGTCAGTAAGATCGCTTGAATGTCGACATGGTCTTTGATAATTGCCATTTTTTAACCCTCCGCTTTCGCCCCGCGGGGCTTTTTTCTAATGCTCAAAAAGGTTTTGAGTCTCCTCGTCCTTCATCCCGAGGACGTATTCGAGGATCTTCTCGACCGTCTCCGAAACCTCACTAAACCATAATAGATCAAAATCGGCTTGGAATCGAGGACGAAATGAAACGTCCCCGAGCTCGGTCAAATCGCGGGCAGTCCCCCCGCCCTTGAGCGACATACCGCTCGCTCGGAGCTTGAGCCGCGGGGCGCGGAGATAGGTCGATTGATTCAGCCGGGCGAGTATCTCCTCCCCCCCGTCCGCGTAAACGTCGATCCCGATCGTGATCGTTGCCCGGTTGAAATATTGCTTTTTAACGAGGTCCGGATCGAGCCCCGGGGCTTGACTCCGGACCGAGGTCGAAAAATCTCCGGGGACGAGGGCGGTCAAGCCATAAGTGATAAAGGGGCGAGCCGGTCGCGGTCCGTTTTGGCGCTCCTCGATCACTTTCGCAGCGTCGAAACCCGTCGACGCTACAATCCAATCGTAGATCGCCCCGTTATTCATCGCTCATAACCTCGCGGAGATAGGCTTTTCGATATTCTCCGAGAACGGTCCGATCTTCGATCTGTACGATCTGATAAGTCTTTCCCGCGACGACGAGGCGGTCGGAATCGATCCCGCCTTGTCGCGTGTCGAAAGCCGCGGTCGACCAAGTCTTTTGATAGTTGCGAACATGCTCCCCGTCCGGTAGCATTTGAAGCTCCCGAGCGGTAACAGGTTGGAGGGCGATCACGCGGATCGCGGAGCTTGTCGCAGTCCCCGGGGCCCATTGTCCCGAGCTATAGGATCCCGCCGCTCTCCGGTATAGAGTCGCGTCGACGAGCTCGTCCCCGAAAAACTCAAGCATGATCGACTCCGATCCAGGCGATATGTTGCCGGAGTTGACCCGAATCGATTAAGGGGTGCGTCTTTGGGGCCTTTTTCGCGAGCGTACTCGGAGCATTGGGCGGATCCTTAGTCGCGGTGATCTGTGCTTGTACGTCGGTTTGAGCCTGGATCCCAAGGACCGAGATCGCCGCGTCGGTTGTCATTTGTCCCGATAGGATCGCCCGGATCAGTTTCTTCTCAAGCGTGAGATATTTCGCTTTGTTTGCTCTCATAGCAACCCGGAGAAACGGGCGAGCAGGGATCCGCCCGTCGCTCGTCCCGAATTCATTCCAATAAGCAATTTCAGAGATCAAAACGTCGGGGCTGTTAGGGTGCGTCCCCGTCCCGAGCAGGATCCCGACCTTGATCCCCCCGTCTTTGAGCGACCGCTTGAGGAGGTCAACCCCTCCGCCGCGGGTCTTGCGCTTGAGTCCCGACGTCATACGACAACCGCCCCGATCCCGATCAACGACATGAGCCGCAAGTATTCTTGACCGTAGGGGCTCGCCTTGTAATAGTCATCGGAGAGCCCGGAGACCGTCCCCGAGGCGCTCCCGAAAGAGACCGAGACGTCTCCTATAGATCGAGACGAAACCGGGCCCAAAGAGCCAAGAGCGCCCCCGGACGCGGCGGTCTTTTTCGAGATTGCCAGGAAATGAGCCGCGAGAGCCGCGACCCCGCGATCGTACCAAGTCCCCCAACGGTCCGGATCGATTTCGAGCTCCGCGTCCGCTATGAAAAAAGAGACGCGGGCGTCCGCGATCGTCGAAAATTCCGGATACCGGGTTTTAAAAGTCGTCGGGGTCACTGTCGGAGCCCTCCGCCTCCGCCTCGGGCTCCCGCCCGGGCTCGGGCTTGGTCTTGGTCTTGGTCTTGGTCTTTGGTTTCCGCTTGTGCTTTGGCGCGGGCTCGGGCTCGGGCTCGGGCTTCTCGGGCTCCCCGGGCTCCTCGGGCTCCTCAATTACAAATTCGAGCTCCCCCCGGTTCTCAAGCTCTTTTACCCAATCCGACGCCCGGATCGCGTCGACGTCCTCGGTCGAGAGCCCGAGTTTCCCCGCGAGGTTGGCTCCCGGGACAATCATCGCCTTAATCCGCCGCTTGTCACGGTATGCCGACAAGTAGAGAAGCCGCGGGGCTCGATTCAAGATCATGGAATAGGCCACCGGAAAACCTCCTCGATCAGATCTTTTCCATGATCGCGAGAGAGAGCGGGTAATAGATATTCAACCCGCCAAACCGCGCCTTGACCGGGATCACGTATTCGAGCCCCTGGATCTGCTCGGGGAGAAAGATCACTTCTTGCGGGATCTCCAATTCGAGCTTTTCGGGGCTCTTGTCGTAGACGATCATAATGTCGTCCCCCGGGGTCGTCCCCGCTCCGAGAAGCTCATTGATCGGAATGATCGAATCGAGCGACCGGATAAAGGGCGAATTCATGGTGACGTATTTTGCGATCGTGGTATCCGACTGGATCGACCGGGGCGTCGACATGATCAGCGTCCATTGGGCAACCGGCAAAAGTAGCGTGTTCGGGCGCTCTTTCTGCTTGGTAGCCTCGAAAATCGCGTTGCAGGCCCCGTTTATGTCCGCGAGGATCTCGTCGGGGGTCTTGGTCGACCATTCCGTCCCCGATCCCGGGTTGGGGGCGTCTCCCCTCGGAATATTGATGTTGTTGAGCAGACCCGGGAGCCCGTTGTCCGCGTCCCCAAACCACGCTATGCGGTTCATGGTTTCTTCAATCGCTCGCCTCGCGACAACCGCTTTCCGCTGTGAAAGGGGCATCCCGACCATACGGGCGCTCTCGATCTCGTCGACCGAGTACCCGAAAGCGTCCGCGACCGTCCGGACCGGGGTCGAGACCTCTTTCCCCGCTATGTCGACGCGGGGGAGGTCTTTCGCGTAGGCGTTTATGATCGCCGCCATGCCGGATCGGTCATAGGACTGATAGACGATCGAGGTTGCGCCCGGGGGCGTCGAGGTGTTGACCGGAAAGCACGCCCGATACATGAGATCCGCGTATTGGACATCATAGGTTTTGGCTTTGAGGGCCTCAAGCTGGCGGGCAAAGAAGATCGAGCCGTCCGCGTCGAGCAGTTTCACGTTTTGATTTTCCATTTTCGATCCTCCTCTTTACAGCGCCACGCGGATCTTTGCGATCGCGTCCGCTTCGGCTGTCGATTCCAAAACCCCCGGGAGCTCGGCCTCGCCCTCGCCCGGGGCCCCGATTCCGATCACTCCGGTAGTTGTGTTGTAATTCAATACATCCCCCGGAGAACCGCCAACCGCCACCGCCGCGTAAATCGATCCACTCTGAAGGATCGCCATTGTTTCGGTCTCCGCGTATTCGATCGCCCCGGTCAATCGCTCGCCCTCGCGGTCGAGGCTCCGCACCGTAACCCCGAGCGGAACCGCACCCCCGAGGACGGCTTGATCGTCGTTTGTCCCGCGGGAGACGACAAGGCCAAAGCCGATCGCCCCGCCCTCCGCCGCTCGCGAGATCGTCCGGGCCGGATTGAGATCCGCGAGCCCTCCCGCGTATCCAATTACCATGTTGGTCTGATAAGTTTCGGTCATGTTCGATCCTCCTCTATGCCTTTAGGCTTTTTTCTTTTTCGACCCGCCACAAAGATCGACGACCTCCGCGGGCTTTTTCCATGCGTTACGATTCCGCTCGATCATGCGGCCCCGAGCCGCCTCCGCGGTCTCCGGACCCTGCTCGCCCTTGGGCGTCAAAGCGTCCGCGAGCTTGGAGATCGACCCGTCGACCGCTTTCGGCTTGAGCGTGTCGAAAACAGCGGAGACATAGATCGGGGACTTGTCGGAGAGATCGAGACCGTCCGCGAATTTCACCGCGACCGCTTTCCGGATCTCGTCGTCGGTTTTGCCGTCGACGACAACCTCCGGATCGAGCTTGCGGGCCCGGTCGACGAGAGCCGCCCGAGTCCGGACGCGGGCGTCGATCTGCTCGTCGCTCAAAATCTGCTTCTTGGTCGCGTCGAGCTCCCCTGTCAACCGCTCAACCGCCGCTTTTGCATCAGTGATCGCGGTCTTTTCCGCGGTCTCGATCGCGGTGATCTTGGTTTCGAGCTCCTCGATCCGCTTGTTTTGGGCGTCGAAAGCCTCCGCCCCTTGGTCGGAAAGCTCGATCGTTATCCCGTTCAAAGTCCTTTTAATCATGGTTTTTTGCTCCTCGGTTGAATGGTCGTCGAGGCGGACGCCCGATCCGGCCCGCCCTTTGGCTAATATCGCGATATGGTTTCCGCGGATCCTCCGCTGGATCCCGTCGAAAGGCCCGAATTTCGCGTCGACCCCCGGAGTCCAATCGACGTCGGTCTCGTATCCAAGCGAGACTTGATCGGTCCCCGCCTGGATCGCGTCGATCGCCGCTTTGTCTTGGATCACTAGGTCCGCGGTTACTTTGTCCCCGTCCCGCCCGATCGTGTCGCGGGAAAATCCGATCTGGTACTTTTTCCAATTGTCCGCGTTTATGAATTCCGGGGGGTGATTCCGAGTTATCGGGCGATTCGACAAGGTCGCGAGGCTCTCGGGTTTAAAAACCTCGTCCTCGGGGCGTAACAAGCGGATCACCGGGGGCGGGTTTACCTCCGCGGGGATTTCGAGCTCTCGGGGCCCGTACTCTTGGATCCCTGCTTTGGCAATTTTCGCGGAGACAAGTAAAAAGCCGTCTTTGGTAAAGACCCTTTTTGATATTTCGCCCGCGTCTCGAAGTAGCATTTTATCCCCTGATCATTTGTCTAGTGATCATTTTGACCGGGTTTTTTCAGAATTGCAACCGTTTTTTTTTAACCCGGGGCTTTCGCCTCTTTGTAGAAACCCGCGAGAACCGGCTCCGCTATGCATCTGCACTGGATCGCCTCCCCGGGGCGATAGCCTCCGGGCGGGATTTCAGACCATGCGAATTTTCGCCCGTTTAAGACTTTATGCTCGGAGCGGACCGACTCGTCCTCGACCGTCCGCCATATGTAATGAGTGATCCCGATCGCCTCTTGTCGAAGCCGATTAACCGTGGAATTCATTTTCGAGACTTGGTCGCGAGCGATAACCCGGGCCCGTTTCATGTTCTTCTCATTCACTTGGAGGAGGTCGAGCTGGATCGAAAAAAAGTCTTTTCCCTCGTCGATTCCCTGTAAGATCATCCCCTGGATCTGCTCGAAATATTGCTCGGGGATCGTCTTGATTAGAGCGACATTCGCCCGGACCGAGTCGCGGACCGCGCCCTCGATTCCCCCCTCGGTCAAAACCTTTTTGAGATCGACCCCGATCGCCTTTTTTATGTCCGCGACGAAAGCGGCCCGGTTAGCTTTTCCGCCCTTGATCGCGGTGTCGGTCGCGATTTTCAGGGCGTAGTTTTCGAGCGGAGTCCCGAGGCTCTCTTTGATTTTGTCGATCTGCTCGCGGATCAGATCCGATAAGTCCCGAGCCTCTTTCGATCGGAGGCTTGGGATCGGGGGCGGGTTGACCCCCTTGATCATTTCAGCGTCCGCGACCGCGAGCCCCGGGGCCTTTTTGTAAATCGCTTCATTTTTCTTGAGCAGGGGAAAGACCGACTTTTCGATCAGCCGGTCGACCTCCCCGACGATCCGAGAGAGATCCCGATAGTATTGAGCCTCAAGCGGGAGAGACGAGGGGACGCCCGCGACTTTCGCCGCGGCTTTCCGACGGGACGATCGGATCTGCTCGCGGATCGCGATCTTTTGCTCTTCGGGGATCATTCATTCGATCCCGGGCTCGGAATCTCGGAGGGCTCCGGAGCCTCTCCGGGCGAGAGCTCCTCCGCGGGCTCGGGGGCCTCGACCGGGGGCTCCTCGGGCGCGGGCGCGGGGGGCTCGGGCTCGATCGCCTCCTCGAATTTTTCCGCGTCGACCTCCGCGACGAGCTCGACGAACTCGTCGGTTAAATCCGGATAGGTCCGATTATCGCGGAGGCGTCCAGTCGCAATCGAGGGGGTTATGATTCCGGCCCCGATGTTCGCCGCGTCGGTCGCGGCTCTCATTTGTTCGATCTCCGCGACCTCCCGCTCGGAGAGCTGCCAAAGCGGATTAAACTCAAAACTCCAATCGTCGGGATAGAAACCGAGAGCAGACCGGACGAGGATCTGATCGAGTTGTGCCCAAGCGGGGCGGAGGTCTTTCTCTTGTTTGCTCGATAGTGAATCGTAGTAGTCCCGCTGCTCGCCCTTGCCAGTCGAATTGAGGCCCCCGGGCGATTGACCGAGGAACCGAGTCGAGGGAATATCCGAGGCCCCCGCGACTATATCCAAAAATTGCGGGATCAAATCCTTGATCCCACTTGTGGAAATGTTCCCCGCTTTCCGCTCATATTTTTCGGTCGAGTCGAGGAGCAAAAGGTTGTTATTGGACTTGAGGATCTTCGCCATGAGAAACCGCTTGAGGAGGGCGCTCTCGCCCGCGGGCGTCGAGAGTTGGCGCTTGAGCTCGTCGATCGTGATTACGTCGACGTTGCTTTCCCAGATCATAGAAGCGACCGATCGGATCGTGCTTTCCGCGTCGGTTATGACGTCAAAGGCCCGCTGTAAAACCGAGAGCCCCCAATAGTTAAGCCGTTGCTGGATCCTCCAAGGGGCGCGGGCCCCCGTAAACCGGAGGATCCGCGAGTAGTGGATCCGTTGCGCCCCAAAAACCGAATATTCGGTCGGGAGCCTGTAATTGGCGGCGGTCGGGTCGTATATATTGACCCCCCAAACCGAGAGATCGAAACGGTCGATCACGTTCAAAAATTTGAGCGATCCAGGCTTGACTTGATTCAAGTCGAGCGGCTCGTCGGGCTCTCCCGCCCCCTCGATCCCGAGGACGACAACCGCGCCCCCGTAAAGCCGCGACCACTTGAGCGCCTCCTCGAATTTTTGCTCGACGAAAAGCTCCGCCTCGACCTTTTCGACCGCCTCGATCTGATCCGCGGACAAGCTCGGGGCCGATATTTTCCGCCCCTCGCGGAGCATGTCCTCGACCGGAATGTCGATCATCTTTGCAGCGATCCAGTCGTCGGAATAGAGGGCGTCGAGCTCCGCATAACTCAAAACCCGCGTTGTGTATTGGATATGCTCCCGCTTATCCTGCTCGGTCCCGAGATTCGCGATCAGGTTTTGGAGTTTATCCCCGACCTCTTGACCGTCCCCGACTTTTTGCTCGTCCACTATTTCAGCCATGATCGATCCCCTTATTCAAAACAGCGATCCACCTCTTTGCAATCGCGGGCCCGGGTTACGCAATCGAGCGGAAAATCAAAAGTCGGCTCTCTTTCGAGCTCCCGACAAACCGCCGAACATGATCGATCGTCCCGTGTTCCAAATCGCTCGTCGACCCCGGGCGAGCCGCGGCCCCCCGAACAACCGAGGCGGATCAGGTTGTCACAAGCGGAGACGCAAGTCGGATCGCTTGCGGGAGATTGGATCGACCCCTCGGGACATGCCGCGCAAGAAACCGCGGCCCGAGCCAAAACGAAACAACACGCGACCGAGCAGACCCAAAGCGCAAAACGGAAAACTTTCTCGTCATTCATTTTTGTAACCTCGACCAACCGGAGACGACCGTCAAGTCGCGGACCGCGTCGGATCGGATATAGCTTTCGGAAAAAAGACAATACCCTCCCGCCCTCCAAGCCGCGCCCCATGAATTCCGGACTTCAAAGAGCCGCCCCGAGGGGCCCGCCTGGATCCCGGTGATCAGCATGGCATGGCCTCCGACCTTTGGATCCGAGCTCGCGGGACTCTCGATAACCTCCGGACCGCGAAACGAAAGAAACGATTTAGAGACCGACGTCCCGAATAAAACCGGGAGCCCGTCGAAAAGAGCCGCTCGAATCGCGGAGAGCCTAGCCTCTCCCCGATCTCGGATCAGGTAGTAGGATCCCCCGCGTCGACCAAAGGCGAGATTGTACGCCTCCCAAGGGGGTTGACGGTTAACTGTGAAGATCGAGGTCGAGAACGGGAAAGCCTGCTCGTCGGGGGCCCCGTACCATTTGAGCCCCTCGAAAGCATCTCGGATCACCGTCCCCCCGTCGACCTTGGTCGTCCCCTTATAGCGGCGGGCGTTGTGATAGATGAAAAGCCGCGAGGGGACACGGGCAGAGAGCCCGACCCGAGCCTCTCGGATGACGATCGCCCCCGCTATCGCTTGAGATACACAAGAGGCGGTTTTCCCCTGATCGAAAACGGGCCCCGCGAAATCGCGGAGAGAGAATTTTTCATCGATTCGAGGCGGCGGAATCGAGAGCCCGAGCTTGTCGAAATCAAAATCCCGACTATCGGGCTCATTCGGGATCCAGCCGAGCCCCGCATTTTTCCGAAAGATCAAGGGGCCCCCGAGTCGACCCCCGCGTCGACCGGCGTCTCCTCCGGGGCGAGCGCCCCGTCGACCGGCGTCTCCTCCGGGGCGAGCGCCCCGTCGACCGCGCCCTCCGCGTCCGCCGCGGCCCCAAGGACTATGTCGAGGATCGGATCGATGTTCTTTTTCACTTTACACCATTGGGCCGCGGTCATGCCGTCGAGCTCTTTGCACCGTTTCGCCGCGGCCCGTTGACAAAGAACGTCCGCGATCGTCGAAAGAGCTTTCCCCCCCGCTCGGGCGATAGCGCAACCCGGGAGCAAAAAGGGGAGCATGAGAAACCCGGCAAAACAATAACGAGCGGCGATCATTTCGAGACCTCCTCGGGGACGATCCGGAGCGCCCGGACCGAGCTCTCGTCGGGCTCGGCTATCATCGGGAGCAAAACCCGGACCGCGTTCGGGGTTAGAAACTCGGGGACGAGCTCGCCCGGGGCTTGATAGAGCTCGACCTCGATCTCCTCCGCGAGAAAGGCCTCGCGACGGGCGATCGCGTCTTTGCGCTGTTCACGGAGAGCAACAAAAGCCTCCGAATAGGCGCTCGGATCCTTGATCGAAAAGCCGCCCCGCTCGGTCCGCTTGGGCTTTCCCCGCTCGTCCTTTTCCGCGTGTTGGATATTGAGATCGGCCGCCTCTTTGAGATATGCGGAAAACTCTGGATCGGTTTGTGCCGATTTCGCGATCGCTTTCGCGATCGGCTCAAGAGCCGAAAAATTGACCGCGAGAGCATACGAAAATTTGAACGGGACGCGGGTCTCGGGGATCGCGGGGAGCTTGGCGAGTTGCGCGAGCAGTCCGAAAAGCTCGAAAACCTTGTCTCGGGGGAGTTGTGCTTTGACCTTTTTTGACATTTGAGCCCTCTTTTCTTTCATGGTTTAGAGATCGTCGACCAAATTCGGATCATCGATCTTGGTTTTCGCCCAAGCGTAGCAGAGCTTGACGAGGTTATTTCCTTCCACGTCTTGAACCGTGGTCCCGAAATTGTCGTCGAAATCGGTCCCCTCTCCGCCGTTTTCACAAGTGAACATGAGCGGAGCGGGGACTCCGGTCAAGGTCGCGAGGCCCGCGGTCCTCGCGTCTTTGTCCTTCCAGGCCGATAGATTGAAAGCGACGATCTTCCGCTGCCAATCATAGCGGCAATTGATCACTTTGTAATAAGCGGCGGGATAGTTGACCCCGCTCCGGTCCGTTATGTCTCGCGTGAATCCCATTTTTAGACCTCCTCGATTTTTGTCGTTTTGGGTATTCGGTAAATCCTATTCTAACCCCGGGGCCCGCCCGAGATCAACCGCTTTCGATATTTGAGACAAAGCGGCCCGCCGATCGGGAAATTCCGACATGCGGCGGGCTTAGTCGCGTGAACCGAACAACCGACCGAGCTCCCGATCGCCCCTTCCAAGCCAATGCAGACCGCCCGCCCCTCCGCGTCGATCACTGTCCCGATCGCAGGGAATCGCCCGACCCGGAGGATCCAGGGGGCCGGAAACCGAGAGACCTCGTCCTCGCGAATGACAACTCGAAAGCCTCGGGGCGGATCCGAGATACAACACGCCCCGCAAGTGAGGCAATCGAGATCATGGGACATAGTAAGCCCCCTGGATCGCGTGAACACCGCGGATCGAAACCTGCCAATGTATTGTTTCCCCCGCGTATCCGGTAGCCAAAAAGCGGATATAATCGACGGGCAAGGTTTGCCAATCGATCTCAAAATCCCATGAGCTTTCATTCCCGAGACTTGTCGACCAAACCGAGCTCATACTCGGGTTTAATACCACAAGAGCGGCGGAGCCCGGATCCTCTGTTACTACCAAAACCTGCTTCCATATTTTCACTTGACCGCGGACGTCGGTCCTATGGGCTAAAATCATAACCTCTATGAAATAGGCCCCATTTTCGCCCCAATTCCCTGTCGTCAAAACTTCATGCCCGCCCGGGCCGTCGAGGAAAAGCTCGGTCTCGGTCGCGTCGGTCGTCTTTCCCCATAGCGCAACCTCGGGGAAGTTTTGCCCGACCCAATTCCCGAGGGCGTCTTTCCCCGTTCCGTGCATAAAAGACGAGTACCAGCCGTTTGTAACCTCTTTCCCAAACCATAAACCGAATTCGGTCCCGCCCGCCGCCTCATGTCCATAGCCAAAAAGGGCGATCTTCCCGACCGTATCTACTACACTGTGCTTTCGCCCCGCGACAATCGAGTCGACGCCCCCGACCATGTTCTCGCCCCCGAAAACCGCGTTTGCTTCGGGCTCTCCCGTCTTGAAATCGTCGACTTGATTTTCTTGACCCGCGACAATGTTCCCCGCCCCCCGGACTAGATGGCCATAACCCGCGGCGAAATTGCAAGTCCCTCCAATGTCGATCCCGGTCCCAAGCGCGCCGGAAAAATGGCAATCGGCCCCCGTGATCGAATCCCCAAAGAGCCAAGAGTTTTCGGAATTGGTTAAGCTGATACTTTCCCCGAAAAGCCCCGACCATTGGGATCCGTCCACAAGACAGAGTTGACCAACGATCAAAGTCGCAACCCCGAAATAGTCGTTTAAGTTGCC
>Ga0209079_10000936_pt1 | contig 11253 bp, 7 predicted proteins | sample PPLLaktember2015_2_FD_187259 | JGI IMG/M metagenome (GOLD analysis project Ga0209079, IMG submission 187259) | Freshwater sediment microbial communities from Prairie Pothole Lake near Jamestown, North Dakota, USA - PPLs Lake P7 Core (6) Depth... | ecosystem: Environmental > Aquatic > Freshwater... | reverse complement strand
CATGCGATCGAGTCGCGCTCGTTCGACGTTCAGGATCTTGCCCTTGATGGGCAGAATCGCCTGGAAGCGTCGATCGCGACCTTGCTTCGCCGAACCACCGGCCGACTCGCCTTCGACGATGTAAATCTCGGACAGCGCCGGGTCGCGCTCCTGGCAATCGGCGAGCTTGCCCGGCAGCGAGCTGCCATCGAGCGCACCCTTGCGGCGCACGAGGTCGCGGGCCTTACGGGCCGCCTCACGGGCGCGTGCGGCTTCCGCGGCCTTCGACACCACGCGTTTGGCGACCGCCGGGTTCTCCTCGAGGAACGCGCCCAGCTTGTCGTTGATGATCGTCTCGACGATGCCCTTGACTTCGGTGTTGCCGAGCTTGGTCTTGGTCTGACCTTCGAACTGGGGCTGCGGGAGCTTGACGCTGATGACCGCCGTCATCCCCTCGCGGATGTCGTCGCCGCTGATCGTCGCGTCCTTGAGGTCCTTCGTGAGGTTGTTCCTCGACGCGTAGGCATTGATTGTGCGCGTGAGCGCTGCCCGGAAGCCCGATAGGTGCGTGCCGCCCTCGTGGGTGTTGATGTTGTTCGCGAACGAGTATTCCTGCGGGTTGTAGCTGTCGTTCCACTGCAGCGCGATCTCGGCATCGATGCCTTCGCGCTTGCCGTGCATGTAGATCGCCTTCTCGTTGACGATGCCCTTGTTCTTGTTCAGGTGCTCGACGAACGAGACGATGCCGCCCTCGTAGTGGAAGCGGTGAGCCTTGCCGTCACGCTCGTCATCAATGGTGATGAGGAGGCCGGCGTTCAGGAAGGCGAGCTCGCGCAGGCGCTGCGCCAGCGTGTCGAAACTGAACTCGGTGGTCTCGAAAATCTGGTTGTCCGGCTTGAACGTGATCTTCGTGCCGCGGCGTTTCGTCGTGCCGGTGATCTCGAGCGAGGCGAGCGGCACGCCGCGTTCGTAGGTCTGCTGGTAGACCTGATCGTTCCGCCAGATTTCCAGTTCCAGGCGTTCCGACAGGGCATTGACGACCGATGAACCCACACCGTGGAGGCCGCCGGAAACTTTGTAGCTCTCGTTGTCGAACTTGCCACCGGCGTGCAGGACGGTCAGGACTACTTCGGCGGCCGACTTGCCGCTCGTGTGCATATCGGTCGGAATGCCACGGCCGTTGTCGACCACCGTGATCGAGTTGTCGATATGGATGGTGACGCTGATCTCGGTGCAGTAACCCGCCAGGGCTTCGTCGATCGAGTTGTCGACGATTTCGTACACGAGGTGATGAAGCCCGCCGGGCCCGGTCGACCCGATGTACATCGCCGGGCGCTTCCGAACCGCCTCGAGCCCTTCAAGGACCTTGATGCTCTCGGCGCCGTAATCTGGCGTGGCTCCGCCGTTCCCTGCCGCCTGTTCAATCTCTGACACGCTGCTTCTTTCTCTCCCTGATCCTGGTCCGGTGCTCACACCCGCATCGGCATGATCACGTAGGTGTAGTCGTAGCCTTCGACACCCACCGGCTTCATCACCGCCTGGCTCACATCGTCCTTGAGGTCGAGCGCGACGATGTCGGACTCGACGGCACCGAGGAAATCGAGGACGTATTGCGCGTTGAAGCAGATGGTGATCTCGGGGCCGTCGTAGTCCACCGCAATCGGCTCGCGGGCTTCGCCGAACTCCGGGCTGCTCGAGGTCACGACGACCTTGCCCTTCTCGACGAGGAACTTGACCGCGCGCGATCGCTCGTTCGAGAGCAGAGCCACGCGGCGGACCGCGCTGGTGAGGCGATCGCGCTCGAACTCGATGTGCTTGTCGTTGCCTTTCGGCACGACCTTTTCGTAGGCCGGGAACTGCCCGTCGATCATCCGCGACATCAGCAGCCGCGGCCCGATCTCGAAGAACAAGTGGTTCTCGCCTCGCTCGTACTGAACGTCACCGTCGCTGTCGGCCAGAAGTCGGCCGAGTTCAGCGAGCGCCTTGCGCGGCAGGATGGCCTTCACCTCGTCGCCCGTGTTCTTGCCTTCACGGTCGGCGTGCACCAGCGCCAGTCGGTGGCCGTCGGTGGCCACGAACGTCATCTGGTCCGGCTTGAGCACGAACAGCGCACCATTCAGGTAGTAGCGCGTGTCTTCGCCGGTGATGGCGAACTGGGTCTTGGCAATCATCTGCCGGAGCGTGGAGCCCTTGAGCGTGGCCTTGGCGACGCCAGGAGGCTCGGTGATCGTCGGGAAGTCCTCGCGCGGCAACGTTGGCATGCGTGAACTGAACTGGCCGCCCGAGACCTTGACGCCAGTACCGCCCTTTTCGGTTTCGATGTTGACGTCACCATCCGGCAGCGCCCGCACCACTTCGTACAGCTTCTTCGCCGGCAGCGTCACCGCACCATGACGCGACACCGCGGCCTCGGCCCGGCTGCGAAGGGTCACTTCGAGGTCGGTGGCGAGGAGGGTGATCTCGTTGCCGGTCGCTTCGATGAGCACGTTCGCCAGAATGGGAATCGTGTTCTTGCGCTCGACGATCTGCTGGAAGAATTGCAGTTCACGCACAAGATCGGCTTTTCTGGCGACCAGTTCCATGTGCTGCTTAACCTCTGGGGAAAAGAGAAAAGGCGAAGATAAGAAATTATACAGGAAGTAGGTGGTGCGGAGGAAATTTCCTGCGCAAATAAAGCCTTATCTATCAGTAGCTTAGCCTGTGCATTTTTCTGTGCTCTAGATGTGCACGTAAAGGGTGCGGTTGAGGGGGCTTTCGCCCCATGCACAGCCGTCCACAGCTTGTGTCGGAGCGACCTGTGGACCCTACTTGAACGACTCGATGAAGTTCCCGACGAGGGAGTGGAATTCGGGGCTCTTCTTCCGCATGTCGTCCACCTTCTTGATGGAATGAATGACGGTGGAGTGATGCTTGCCGCCGAAACTGCGGCCGATCTCCGGTAGCGAGGCATGCGTCAGCATCTTGCACAGATACATCGCGATCTGGCGGGGCATCGCCACGGATTTCGAGTTGTTGCGCGACTTGAGGTCGTGCAGTTTCAACTGGTAGTACTCGGCCACGAACTTCTGGATCTGCTCGATGGTGACGGCCCGTTCGTCGTGGTCGATGACGTTCCTCAGCACATCCTGCGCGAGTTCGATTGTCAGCGGGCGACCCGTCAGCGAGGCGTATGCGAGCAACCGGATCAGGGAGCCCTCGAGTTCCCGGATGTTCGACTTGATGCGGCTGGCGATGTACATCGCCACGTTGTCGGGCAACGGCACCGCTTCGGTTTCCGCCTTCTTCTTCAGAATTGCGGTCTTGGTTTCGATATCCGGCGGCTGGATGTCGGCGATCAGGCCCCATTCGAATCGGGACCGCAACCGCTCTTCGAGGGCAGGGATTTCGTGCGGTGGCCGGTCGCTGCTGATGACGATCTGCTTCTGCGCGTCGTGCAGGGCGTTGAACGTGTGGAAGAACTCCGTCTGGGTGCCCTCCTTGCCCGACACGAACTGGATGTCGTCGACCAGGAGGACGTCAACACTGCGATACCGGGACCGGAACTCCAGAATCCGATCGAACCGCACCGCGTTGATCATCTCGTTCATGAACCGCTCGGACGAGATGTAGGTGAGCGTCAAGGCGGGGTTGTGCTGCACCACGTAGTGGCCGATCGCGTGCATCAAGTGGGTCTTACCCAGGCCTACGCCGCCGTAGATGAACAGCGGGTTATACGAGCGTGAGGGGGCCTCGGCGACTGCCCGGCAGGCTGCGTGCGCGAACTGGTTCGACGGCCCGACAATGAACGTATCGAAGGTGTAGCGGGGATTCAGTCCCCCTGGAATGACGGCCGCCGGCGGGGCCGACTCACGGACCGGCGGCACGAACTCCATCGGCGGCTGCAGCTCGACCTTGGCTGCTGCCTGGTCGGAAACGCTGGCCGAGGTGGTGGCCGGCGGTGTAGGCTGGGCTGCGGTCTCCACTTCGAAGACGAGTTGCACTTGAGGACGGCCGACCTCGGCCAATGCCTCAGCCAGCACGACCGAATAGTGCCGAGGCAGCCACTCCACGTACAACGGGGCCGGCACACGGATGACCAGCACCCGCTCCTGATCGGCCTTCAGCGATGTCGGCTTGAACCACGTCGAAAAGCTATGCGGGCCAACCTTGCCCTCAATGAGCGTGAGGACCTGGTCCCAGATGGTCGTGGCGGGCATTGGTGCGGTTGAGTCGTGAAGGCGGTGAAATCGAGCATTCGCCGGCCAATTTCGGCAAAACGCCGGACTTGGAGCGGGGATCCCGTCAAGATCCTTAGTCTTTTCCACAAGTTTTTCCACAGGTGTGGAAAACTCGGACAGACGAAAGCTCACTCTAGCACGGCGTTGCCCCTTTACAGGCTTCGCGTACGGGGCATACAATCGGAGGTTCGTTCCGAGGAAAAATATGGCGAGATCTAAGAAGGGCAAGCGTACGTTTCAGCCGAATAACCGCCGGCGGGCAAAAACCCACGGTTTTCTGGTCAGAATGGCGACCAAGGACGGGCGACAGGTCATCAAGCGTCGGCGCGCCAAAGGCCGCAAGCGCCTGACGGTGTCCGACGAAAGATAGAGAATGCCGCGCTTTCGCGCCGACGAACACATCCGGACGCGCGAAGATTTCGAACGACTCTACGATGGCGGACGTCGTCTATCAGGACGCCTGATGACGATGTTCGTCGGGGCGAATGGTCGGCCTGCCGCCAGGCTGGGCATCGCCGCGACCCGAAAGATGGGCCCGGCAGTCGTGAGAAACAGGGCCAAACGCCTCGTTCGCGAACTGTTTCGCCACCACAAACCGACCGGCGGTATCGATGTGGTCATCGTTGCCCGCCGGGAGATGCTCGATGCGTCCTATGTCACCCTCGAGGCCGAATTCCGAGCGCTCCTCGACCGCCGGGACGAGCCTCAGCGACCCCGACCCGTCCGGTCCGGCCCGCGTGGGCCTCGCCCTCATTCGCGCGTATAAGGTGCTTATTTCGCCTTGGTTTACGGGCAGCTGCCGGTACGTGCCCGGCTGTGCCGACTACACATCCGAGGCGATTACCCGCTTTGGCCTGCTGCGAGGCAGCTGGCTGGGTGCCCGCCGGCTCGCCCGTTGTCATCCGTTGGGAGGCCATGGTCTCGACCCTGTGCCCCACCGCCATCCGTCCAAGTAATTTTCCCCGAGTGTAACGGCCCCGTCATTCCATGGAACGCCGCGTTCTCCTTGCCATCTCCCTCTCCTTTCTGGTGCTGTTCGTCTACCAGACCTATTTCGCGCCTCCCCCGCCCGCTCCACCTGGCGCGCAACCGGCGGCGGTGACCGCGCCGGGTATCGCCGGGTCCGCGGCTGTGACGTCGCAGCCCCCTGCTGCCTCGACGCCGGCACCCCCGGCGGCGGCGGGCGCGGTGGTGGTCGGCGAGAGCGATGAGCGCGACATCACGGTGGAAACCCGCACCGTGCGGGCCGTGTTCTCCAATCGTGGGGCCCGACTGCGGCACTGGGTGCTGAAGGAATACAAGAACGACAACGGTCAGCCCCTCGACCTCGTGCCTTCGGCCGAGAACGTGAACAACGCCCTGACGCCGTTCTCGCTCCGTCTCGACGACCCGGTCCTGACCTCGAAGGCGAACGGCGGCCTCTATCGCAGCCAGTCCCCGGCGTCGGTGGATGCGACATCGTCCCCGGCGACCGTGGCGTTCGAGTGGCAGGATGCCGAGGGCTTCCGGGTCACCAAGTCGTTCACCATGGAGCCGGACGGCTACATCGTGGCCGTGAGTGTGCAGGCGAGGAGGGGCGAGCAGGTGCTGAACCCCGGCCTCGACTGGGGACCTGGCCTGGGCGACGACATCGCCTACTCGCCGAGAGGCGGGTTCCTGTCGCCGAACTACTCGACCCCGGCGCAGGCCCTGGTGCATCGCGAGGGGTCCGTCGCCAGGCTGACCGCGACGGCGCCGGCGAGCGAATCCGGGCCGTTTCTCTATGCCGGCGTGGACGACCACTACTTCACGGCACTGGTGTTGAACGACAAGGCCAGCCCGGCGCCGCTCCGCTTCGATCACACGCCCTTCCTGGTGCCTGCCAAGGCCGAGGGTGCGCCGGCCGGTCACTACGTGGCCTTCGGCGTGACCTTCGACACGCCCCAGGCCACTCAGCGATTCTTCTTCGGGCCGAAGGCTTTCGACCAGTTGCGCGCCATGGACACCGAGATGGTGCGCGTCATAAATTTCGGCATCTTCTCGTGGCTGGCGGTGCCGTTGCTGGGCGCGCTGAAGTGGCTGCACCAGTACATCGGTAACTGGGGCTGGTCGATCGTCGCACTGACGATCCTGATCAATCTCGCGATGTTCCCGCTCCGGCAGAAGTCGGTGAGCTCCATGCGCAAGATGCAGGAGATTCAGCCGCAGATGAAGGCCATCCAGGCGCGCTACGAGAAGTACAAGATCACCGATCCCGAGCGGCAGAAGATGAACGAGGAGGTGATGGCGCTCTACAAGGAAAAGGGCGTGAATCCCGCCAGCGGCTGCGTGCCGATGCTGCTGACGATGCCGTTCCTGTTCGCGTTCTACTCGATGCTGTCGCAGGCGATCGAGATCCGCGGCGCCGATTTCTTTGGATGGATCGTCGACCTGTCACGGCCCGACCCGCTCTACATCACGCCCATCCTGATGGGCGCCACGATGTTCTGGCAGCAGAAGATCACCCCGACCTCGGCGGACCCGGTCCAGCAGCGCGTGATGATGATCATGCCGCTGATGTTCACGTTCATGTTCCTGTCGTACCCGAGCGGCTTGGTGATCTACTGGACTATCAGTAATCTGTGGGCCATCGGTCAGCAGTACCTGACCACGAACCTGCTGCCGCCGCCGGCGAAAGCAAAGAGTTGAGAGACGTCATGGCCAATTCCACCGAGATTGCTTCCTTCGTCCAGACCCTGGCCCAGAAGATGGGCCTGCAGCTGACGGCCACTCCCGAGGAGATGCCCGACGGCCTGCGGATCAACCTGGATGGCGAGGACGGGAACCTCCTGACCCGGCGCCAGGGAGAAGCGCTGGCCGCGTTGCAGCACATCGTCTCGGCGGTGTACCGCCACGAGACGACCGAGGGGCGGCGCCTGGTCGTGGATTGCATGGGATATCGCCAGGGCAAGGACTCCGAGCTCCGGCAGATGGCGATTTTCCTGGGCGAGAAGGCGAAGACGACCGGCCTCGCGCAGGAGATTGGGCCGCTCAATCCCTACGAGCGTCGGATCGTGCACGTGGCGGTGTCGGAGATCGAAGGCATCGCCTCGGAGAGCATCGGCGACGCCTTCGAGAAGACCGTGATCATCTCGACGCAGTAACCCCGCTGGGGGTGGGCAATGTTCTCCACTGCCGACACGATTGTCGCCATTGCCACTCCGCCCGGCCGCGGCGGCCTCGGAGTCGTGCGACTGAGCGGGCCCGAGGCGTTCCGCATCGCCTGCAGCCTCGTCGGCCGACGGTCGCCATTCCAGCCCCGCCACGCCACCTTCTGCCGAGTGTCCGCTCTCCTCGACACGGAGATCGGTGACGAAGTGGTCGTCACGACCTATCCCTCGCCGCGTTCGTACACCGGTGAAGACGTCGCCGAGGTCTCGGCTCACGGCAGCCCGGTCATCCTCTCCGGCATTCTGAAGAGCGCGGTCGCGGAGGGCGCACGTCTTGCGGAACCCGGTGAGTTCACGTTGCGCGGCTTTCTGCACGGCAAGCGCGACTTGATCCAGGCCGAGGCGGTGGCGGATCTCGTGGATGCCGTCACGCCGCTGCAGGCGCGCGCGGCGTTCGATCAACTGGAGGGGACGCTCACGACGGCCATCGGTGCAATCGAGACCGAGCTTTTCGATCTCATGGCACGGCTCGAAGCGTCCCTGGATTTTCCCGAGGAGGGATATCACTTCATCGACCCCGGTGAGCTGCTGGGAGCACTCGACTCGGTGCTGACCCGCCTCGACGGATTGCTGGCCAGCGCCGCTCGGGGCCGCGTGGTTCGAGAGGGCGCGGTCGTGGCTCTGGTGGGGGCCCCGAACGCTGGGAAGTCGAGTCTCTTCAACCTGCTTCTGAACGGGAACCGCGCGATCGTGCATGCGGCGCCAGGAACCACCCGCGACCTGCTGACCGAGCGAGTGGACATTGCCGGGCTGTGCATCGAACTGGTCGATACGGCAGGTCTTCGCGAAACCGACGACGAGGTGGAGCGCGAGGGGGTGGCGCGCACCGAAGGGTCGCTCCGCGTCGCCGATCTCGCGGTGGTGGTCATCGATCGATCGAGACCGTTCTCAGAGGACGATCGCCGTGCGTTGTCGTCCACGGCCGGCCAATCGCGTGTGATTGTCGCGAACAAGATTGACCTCCCCGCGGCGTCGTGGCCGGGCGAGGCGTTGCCGGGGACCGTGGTGCCGATTTCTGTTCGCACCGGCGAGGGGATCCCGGCGCTGATCGAGAGGATGTCCAGCGCGCTCACGCAGGCGCCCACCCGGAGAGATCCGCCGCTCGTGACCAATATCCGCCACGTGCTGTTGCTCGAGGAGGCCCGCGCCGCGCTCGGTCGCGGACGCCTGGCCGTTGCCGAATCCGCGGGATCGCTGCCCGAGGAGTTCCTGCTCGCCGATCTGCAGGAGGCGCTCGAGCGTCTGCAGGAGGTGACCGGGCGGCGCTCGTCAGAAGACCTGCTGCGCCACATCTTCGAGCGGTTCTGCATCGGGAAGTAGTGGATTCGGCGCGGCCTGCGCGGGAATGGGTTGAAGAAATGGACGACGCGTTGCCGCAGGGCGACTCCGCCCTTGTGGTAGCGTGAGAGCAGGCTGGCTCTTATCTCGAAACCGCATTAAATACGCTAAAAGCATGACTTCATTCGATGTCATTGTTGTCGGCGCCGGGCACGCCGGCGCAGAGGCAGCGTGGGCTGCTGCCCGCATGGGCTGTCATGTTGGTCTGTGTACGCTCAGCGACGCCACGGTGGCACACATGCCATGCAATCCGGCGGTTGGTGGCACCGCGAAGGGGCATCTGGTCCGTGAGATTGATGCGCTAGGCGGGTTGATGGGACGGGCCATCGACGCGACGGGAATCCAGTTCAAGCTGCTCAATCGCAGCCGGGGGCCGGCGGTGTGGTCGCCTCGCGCTCAGGCTGATAAGCAGCTTTATTCACAATGGGTTAGGGACTTTCTTCGATCGCAGCCCGCGATTGAGTGGCTGATCGGGCGCGCCGGATCTCTCATCGTCCGCGGCGGTGAGGTGGCTGGGCTGGAATTGGAGGACGGTCGTCAGTTTGGCTGTCGTGCGCTGGTTGTGACGACGGGAACGTTTCTGAACGGGTTGATCCATATCGGTCCCGATCAGAAGCCTGCCGGTCGTGCTGACGAGCCACCCTCTCTGGACCTCGCCTCTTCACTGAAGAGTTTTGGGTTCCATTGGGGACGCCTGAAGACTGGCACTCCGCCCAGGCTGGACAGGAGCTCCATCGATTTCGCGGGCGGTGTTGAGAGAGGCGTGTTCCACGTGGAACACGGCGATGCTGAACCGATCCCGTTCTCGTTCGCCACCGATAAACCACGGCTGAATTCCACGGAGTGCTGGCTGCTGCATACGACGGAAGATGTGCATCGACTGGTCCGCAGCCGGATTGACAGCTCTCCTCTCTTCAATGGACAGATCCAGGGAATTGGGCCGCGCTATTGCCCCTCGCTCGAAGACAAGGTGATGCGCTTCCCGGCGAAGGACCGCCACCAACTGTTCCTCGAACCGGAGGGACTCGCGTCCGACCTTATCTACGTGAACGGCTACTCCATGAGCCTGCCCGCCGAAACCCAGGCTCAGCTGGTCCGCCTGCTGCCGGGGCTGGAGGCTGCCCGGGTCGTGAGGCCGGGCTACGCCATTGAATATGACTTTATCCAGCCAACCGAGCTGACCGCCTCACTGGAGGCTCGGCGCCTGCCGAGGTTGTTCCTGGCTGGACAGATCAACGGCACATCTGGCTACGAAGAGGCGGCTGGCCAGGGATTGATCGCCGGGGCCAATGCCGGCGCGCGAGCGGTTGGGCGGCCATCACTCCGTCTTCGCAGAGATCAGGCCTACATCGGGATCATGGTGGACGATCTGATCACCAAGGGCTGTCTGGAACCCTACCGGATCTTCACTTCGAGGGCGGAGTACCGGCTGATGTTGCGGATCGACAATGCGGACCTCCGTTTGACGTCCATGGCGAGAGACGCCGGACTGATCGATGACATGCAATGGGAGCGCTTTGCCGCGCGCCTTGGTCGCTACACGAGGAATGTAGCTCATCTTCGCGTCGCCAAGGTTCGGCTGGCCTCTGGCGACCGCGTTCCAGCCAGTCAGGCACTGAAACAGCCGGATGTTCGCCTTGCCAATTTGGCCAGACTCGAAGGGGTCTCGGTTGAATTGACGCCAAACTGCGCGCACCTCGACTCGGTTTCCGCTGAGACGGCCCTGAAGTTCGAGGGCTATCTTCTGCGTCAGGAACAGGCGATTCATCGAGCGAAGAAGCACGAGCAGCGTGAGATTCCCTCGGCGTTTGCATACGCCGGTATCCCAGGGTTGTCCACGGAGATGATTCAACGCTTTGAACAGGTCAGACCAGCGAACCTTGGACAGGCACTGCGAATTCCCGGCGTCACCCCGGCGGCCGTGGCTGTACTCGGCGCCTATGTAGAGCGGTTCGTCCATGAACGCGCGTGAGTTCAGAGAAAGGCTCGGCCGACGAGCGAGGCACGCGAACCTGACCATCAGCCCGGACCTGATGGCCGGCCTGGAGGGCTATTACCAGCTTCTGGCCAAGTGGAACGCCAAGGTCAACCTCACCGCTTTTCGACTTGCCCCGGGAGGCGAGGACGAAGCCATCGACCGGTTGCTGCTCGAGCCCGTGGCCGCAGCGAGATATTTGCCCGCGGATGCCGTCACTCTTCTGGACGCCGGTTCAGGCGGAGGGTCGCCCGCGATTCCCCTGAAGCTTGCGGCCCCACAACTGAAACTCCGAATGGTCGAGGTGAAGACCCGGAAAGCTGTCTTCCTCAGAGAGGCCGTTCGCGAGCTTCGACTGGGAAACACACAGGTGGAAACATCGCGGTTCGAGGAACTCCTGTCGCGCCCCGATCTTCACGAAACGACTGACATCGTGAGTATTCGTGCGGTGCGGATTGAACCCCGGGTGCTGATGACGCTACAGGCATTCCTCAAACCAGGGGGGCTACTGTTCTTGTTCAGAGGGCCCGGCGGGACCGATGTCGCCGAGGCGGTC
>Ga0209079_10000935_pt1 | contig 11255 bp, 18 predicted proteins | sample PPLLaktember2015_2_FD_187259 | JGI IMG/M metagenome (GOLD analysis project Ga0209079, IMG submission 187259) | Freshwater sediment microbial communities from Prairie Pothole Lake near Jamestown, North Dakota, USA - PPLs Lake P7 Core (6) Depth... | ecosystem: Environmental > Aquatic > Freshwater... | reverse complement strand
GCGATTCGTCATCGACGATTCCAGCATTCATCACGGTGCGGCACGCAGGTTGTTGAGAAGTTCGGTCACGAATCAACAAACATTCACCGCCAAGCAACATCACAGCAATCAAAGACCACGGCATAACACGGCGCTCAAGCTGGCGGCGGCGCTGACTGGTAGATAACCAATTTGCTAAGCGCCGCAGCTTAGCGCCAGCACGTTAGCCCGCAGGCAAGTTTCCCCAAAATGTCTTAAGTTACCGTTGTCGTCATAACAACACGCAATGGCAAGATACCCCATCGATATGGAGAAGCTCGAGGCGATTTGTCGCCAGTATCATGTTGAATCCGTCAGTTTGTTCGGATCCATGGTTCGCGGAGAAGCTACACCCGAAAGCGACATCGACCTTATCGTCTCATTCTCGAAATCTGTTGGGTACTTTCATCTTGTTGCCCTTGAACGGAAATTGACGGAAGCCCTCGGACGGAAGGTGGATCTCCTGACCGAAGGCGCCATCAGCCCATATTTGCGTGAACGGATTCTCAGGGAACGCCAGGTGATCTATGCAGCGCGATGATTCGGTATATATGCGGCATATCCTTGACGCGGTCAATCGGATCGAGGAATACGTGCGGGGAATTGACGAGCAAGCCTTCCTCAAAAACACGCTAGTCCAGGATGCTGTCATTCGACAGTTTGAGATTATTGGAGAAGCGGTCAAGCGTCTCTCCAATCAGGTGCGTACTCAACACCGGCAGATTCCTTGGCAAGAGATGGCAGGAATGCGCGACAAGCTCATCCACGATTACTTTGGCGTTGACGTCGCCAAAGTCTGGGTGACAATTCGGCAAGACATTCCCCAACTCAAGCGCGATCTCCCTAAAGTCCTCAAATCTCTCTAGTTGTCAGCCTGCGGGCTAACACCGCGTTCAAGCTGACGGCATCGCTGGTCAGTTCAACAACAAGATTTGCCAAGTGCCGCAGCTTAACGCGAGCACGTTAGGCCGCCTTGCCACCTGGAACCGTCCAGCATTCTGCCGGTTGGCCGCTTGCTTTTCTCGTTGAACGGTATATATTATCAATATACACTAACGGAGAGACACCGTCATGCAATTCCTCCCCGAGTTTGAGGGATTTGACTGGGACGAGGGCAATCGCAATAAGAACTGGGCCAAACATCATGTTGCCTGGTGGGAGTGTGAGGAGTTGTTCTTTAACCAGCCGCTCTACGTGCTCCCAGATCCCAAGCATTCTGAGACTGAACCACGCTACTTTGCGCTCGGGATTACTAGGCTTGAGCGTCCTCTTCTCATCGTGTTCACCCGACGAAAGAACAAAATTCGCGTCATTTCCGCACGAGAAATGAGCAAGAAGGAAAGGAGAATCTACCGTGAAAAAGCAGAAAAAGACTCCGAAGCTTGAGTCAGAGGATGCGATCCGCGATTTCTGGGCAAACGCGGATTCAACCGAGTATGTGGATTGGTCGAAGGCAGAGCTGTCCTTCTTCCCCAATTTGAAGCCCTCGTCCCGGATGATTTCTATCCGATTGCCCGAATCACTTCTTGAGAGCATCAAGGTGTTGGCCAACCGACAGGACGTTCCGTATCAATCCATGCTGAAGATGTTGCTCGCCGAGAAGGTTCGTGAATCGTTCAATGCGAAGCGTCGAAAAGGCAAGGCGGCCTAACTGCGCGTTCAAGTTGACGGGGATGCGTTGGTCAAGAACCTCTTGCAGAGCAACGGATTGAAGGTCGCGTTACCCTGCACCATGAAGCAAACATCCACCGCCGCAACTTAGCGCGGGCACGTTAGGCCGCTGGCGGCTCGATGCACGGCGAGTATGTTCGAAGCAGACTATTGCGGCAGGGCGCGGAGAAGTGACTTGCTGGAGGTTCCGAGGGCAAGAAGTGAACGAACGAGCAGATCCACCGAAACGGTTGGGTCACCCGCTTCCATCTTGGCAATCCGAGATTGACTCGACTTCAGCAAGCGAGCCAGTTCAACTTGCGTAAGCTTCTTCGCGATGCGGCGTTTTTGCAGGTTCTTTGCCAATGCAAGTTTCAGCTCGATATACGCCTCTTCCTCGGGAGTGAGATCCAAGAATTCCCGGACAGTGCCAACTTTCCAACCGGCGGCTTCGAGGCGCTTTCGTTTTGCTTTATCCATGGTGTGTGTCCTTACGCTTCATCATAGAGCCGCAAGCGTCGCTTGCAGGCGTCAATTACGTTCTTTGGCGTTTGCTGGGTCTTCTTCTGAAACACCTCAGCAATCACGATTGCATCCGAATCAATACGATAAACGATCCGCCAAATAGTGGTTTCATCCGTGATGCGCAATTCGTGACAGCGCATTCCAATCGAGGGCATCGGACGAGACCACGGAAGCGAAGTTTTCTCGCCACCCTGAAGCCGACGGAGCAAGAATCCGGCTTCCAGGCGTGCCGCCTTCGAACACGGTGGTGTTTTGATTTCGCCGTGCAGCCAGAGGAGAGGTTTATCTTCCGCGCTCATACGAATACAATATATGTCATATCCGACATATTGTCAATAGCCGCCAGCGGCGCCTAACATCGTGCTCATGCTGACGCGGAGACATTCGCACATGAGCTTTGGCATAACGAAGTAGTTAAGAACGCGGTACCATTTCACATGAAGCAACCATTCACCGGCGCAACTTAACGCGGGCACGTTAGGCGCCTCCAGGGAACATGTATGAGTATTCGCTCGGCCGTTCAGCGAATCATTTTCATAAGCGCCATCCTGTTACTCCTAGCAATCGCGTGGATAGCGCTCTCGGGAGCATTCGACCAACTGCCTCGAAGCCGGACGATCGGTCAGCAAACGGAAAGTGTTCTCCAAATCGCATGCGGATTCTTGAGCATACTAAGCGCCATCACTTGTTTTGCCTGGCAACGCTGGCGCAGGTTCGTTCATACCGCTTGGACCATCTCACTTGTCATGACCGCCGGCTTGTCGTCATTTGTGTGGGGACCTCCGATGCTGGCCATAGGGATGGCGCTTTCCGCATTGGCATTTCTTGTTGCGCGTGCGATCATTTGGATGATGCGTACTGGAGGCGCCTAACAACTTTAATAAGGAACAAGTCAATAGCATAGAGATCTCCGATGGCACATCGCGGACGAGTGAGTGCAGATGGTTGACGAGAACAACCGGAACGACATACGCGCGCTGGCGACCGATTCATCTATCGTCTCGGACGATCCTCATCACAGCGGACGTCCAAACCACTTTTCAGGCTGCCCCGTAGGTCATACGAAGATCCTGCATCTGCAGGAAGTCCCAGATAGTTCATCGGCACACCGCTTGCCTTCCCAATCCGTGCGACGGAGCTGACTTCCTCCACTTAGGCGTTCGGGCTTGGCAAGCGTGGCCACTGCGCTGATTTCTGATGACTGATGGGTTGCCCCTTCAGACCTCGATATGGTGAATGATTCGTGAGGACGTAGTAGACGATCTTGGCGATCTCCTTGGCAACAACCGCTCGGGCGATGGGTTGGTTGGATCGCTTGAGCATCTTCCGGTAGAAGGCACGATATTCGGGGAAGTATTGCATCGCCCGAACTCCAGCATCGGAGAACGCACACTTCAGATATTTATTGTCATCCTTGCTTGAGCGATGATGGATATGCCGATTGGAGTTCTCCGCTCCCGGGACCAGACGGCAGCAGGAGAGGAAGTGCTTGACGGTCGGGAACCGTTCGATGCCGTTCTCCCCGAGCAGATCGTCCAGCCAATACCATCCCATCGTGGATTCGACAACGCTCCGGTGCGGCCCATCCATCGATCGGAAATAGTTGAGCAGCATCTCTGGCGAGTTTACGACGCGTTGTTGTTTGACAATGGCACCGGCGTCATCAACGGTTGTGATGTAGCAGTTGTCCCAGTGCAGATCAATACCGAAATAGTACATGGGAACCTCCTCTGCGTGTGCGTTCGTGGCCTTGTGAACCCGTAACATGCACAATTTGGAGGTTCCTTTTTGGAAATATCCGCGCGTTCCCCAAAGGGGTCCCTTTGGGACAAGTTGACGGGGATACGTTGTTCAAGAACCTCTTGCAGAGCAACGAATTGAAGGTCGCGTTAGCATGCACCAAGAAGCAAACACTCACCGCCGCAACTTAACGCGGGCACGTTAGGCAGTCGTGCCGAGTTTGAGAAGCTCCCATGCTCAGAGAAGTCTCCACCGTCCAACAAATCGAAGGCCAGCCGCATCGTCGCTGGTTTATCGATGCGTTTTTCGACCTCACGGTCTGGTCGAATCAAGCAGACATCATTATCGGCTTTCAACTCATCTACAACAAGGACTTCAACGCGCACGCCGTCACGTGGGAGCGGCCATCTTCGTTTCTTCACACAAGCGTTGACCAAGGGGATGATTATCCTCTGAAACCGAAGGCTTCTCCTATCCTCGTTCCCGACGGGAAGTTTGACAGCAAGTCGGTCGTGGTGCGCTTCAGGAACTCAAGCAGTCAGATTGATCCGCTGGTGGCGGATTTCGTTTACGGTAAGCTTCTGGAGTTCCGGACATAACGAGACGGCTGCCTAACACTGCGTTCCTCTACCCACCGATCAAGCAATGGTTCCATGTGGCTGGCACGTTTGACGGCTCGACCGCTCGTTTGTATGTCAACGGACAGCAAATCGCCCAGGACTTTAGCCCGAATCCCATACGGAGCCTCACGTCGACTCTATGACAAATCCCCCGAAGTTGCTTGACATGGTCAAGAGAAGAAATAGACACGTCCTGCAATTCGAACTGAAGGGCGACATCAAGTCCATCAGGGCATCCAGATCAAAGCACCTTCCGGTGGTCCTGATCAAAGCAGAAATCAATAGCTTGATTTCAAGCGAAACTGGAACAAAGCGGCTCGTTATCGAAATGCTCTATGGTACCGGGCTTCGAATGATATACGCGCACGTGATGGATACACATCTGAATGTGAAGAGTCCCCTTGAAACGCATCTCGAACTCCCGCATTGTGTCGCAGAGCGAGTCGGATGAATCGCGATGCTCGCCAAACCGGTACTGGGGGCTTCTTGCATTCGGTGTACCAGAATCAGGCGGTATTGATGCGTTCCAGTTCACGGTAAATGTGTTCGAGACTTCCGCGCGAGCACGTTCGTGGGCACAACCTGTCAGCTGAGGTACTATGCACATACCCATACGCCTTGCGTTGATTCCATTGCTCCTCGTCCACTTTTTCTCTGTGGCGCTCGGGCAGCTCCACGCAATTCGCTCGCAGATCGATTCCCTGGCTCAGTCGGTCGATGGCACGCTCGGTGTCGCGATCATTGACCTGGATACCGGTGACACGCTCAGCCTTCATGGTGATGAACGCTTTCCCATGCAGAGCGTCTTCAAGTTTCCTCTCGCATTGGCGACGTTCGACCGCATCGACAAGGGAATGCTTCACCGTTCGCAGATCATCCGCATCTACGAACGCGAACTCGTCTCTGAGACCTGGAGCCCGATTCGTGAGAGTCATCCGGCGACACACCTCGACCTGCCTCTCGATTCAATTCTGTACTACACCGTATCTTTGAGCGACAACATCGGGTGCGATGTGTTGTTCCGCATCCTTGGAAGGACTGACACTGTGAACCAGTACGTTCGCGGTCTCGGACTCCAAGACATTGCCATCGTCGCCACAGAAGCTGAGATGCACCGAGACTGGAGCGTTCAGTATCGCAACTGGAGTTCTCCTCGAGCGATGGCGCATCTGCTCCGGATGTTCCATACGGGAACACTCTTGTCGGACGAAAGCACGTCGCGCCTCTGGGACATCATGGCAAGCAGTCCCACCGGGCTCCGACGGCTTCGCGCAATGCTCCCAAACGGCAGCACGATTGCGCATAAGACAGGCTCATCTGGTGCAGACGACGAAGGTTTCGCGGCGGCCACGAACGATGTGGGAATCATTCGCTTCCCCAACGGTCGATGCGCCGTCGTTGCGGTATTCCTCAAAGATTCTCGCGCATCTGAAGAAGCTCGCGACCGTGTGATCGCATTGGTCGGAAAGGTGGTCGGGTCTGCCCTTGCGCCGCAACATTAGATCTGTTGCTTGCGGGCAGAACAGCGACGAGTGAGTGGAACAGACAGGAATGGAGCGTGTGTTTGGTGCCGGATTCAGGCGCGTATCTTGATATTCGCGATTCTTCCGTATATTGCTCCATCCTCACTCAAGAGTGCTCCTATGCAACTGAAACGATCTGCATTTGAGAGGGTTCTCCTCGTTGTGGAGTCAACCACGAGACCGTTCTTCCTGTTCGCCATCGCCGCAGCGGTGATCGCGACCCTCGCTCCAGCACAGACCTATGGAACGGCGGGACTGTCAGCCGATAACAACCGGGTGATCGAAAATGCATCGTTCGAATTCAGCAATGCACGCATGTACATCGATCAGAATGCGTGGGTCGGGAGGACAATCTCTTTCGTCGGGCGGTTCGCGAATATTCCGGACGTGATCAACGACAAGCGCCCGTACGAGCAGGTCATTGGGGAAGGCGGAGGGGCTGAGTACGTTGACGTCCTGACATTTTTTGATACACGTCCTCCGTTTGGCGGCAGCTATGGCGATCGCAACGTTTCGCTGATGCGGGGGGAGAAGTACCGGTTCTTCGGGGTCGTTCAGAAATGCAGGGAGGTGATCACGCGTACGGGCGTCGTACGGGTCCTCCCCGTCCTCGACCTCCTCCTCATCTATCCGCTCAGTGACCAGGCATTCTCCAAGCCTTTATGGGCCAATCCCTCAGCGCGCTGAAGAGCCCGCTGCGGGCGGTCAAGTTATTCCTGCAACAGCGGCTGACCGCTCGTTGGTTCTTGATCCTAACAACCACCCGCCGCCAACGCCATGCCCTCATCGCCACGGGTGATCCCATTCGATATGGTACGATCGAGCTTTCACTGCAACGGATTCAGCAGGAGCGCATCTCTGGTTCCGTTGCGGAGTGCGGCGTGTACAAGGGAGCACTCAGCAAGTTCATTCACGAACGCGTTCCTGACCGAACGCTGTATCTGTTCGACACCTTTCAAGGATTCGACCCGCGTGACTCTGAGGCCGATACAGATGCTCGGTTTCGGGATACGTCGGAAGAGGAGGTCCTGCGACACATTGGGGACACCAACGGTGTCGTGATCCGAAAAGGCTTCTTCCCCACAACCACGTCCGGACTCGAAGATAAACACTTTGCCTTGGTCGTCATTGACTTCGACAAATATGAACCGACCATGGCCGCGCTCGAGTTCTTTTATCCGAGAGTGCAGAGCGGTGGATTCATCATCGTTCACGACTATACGAGTCCGGAATCCTCCTGGGCCTGTTCGCGCGCGCTCGACCAATTCCTGGCAGACAAGCCCGAACGGCCTGTTGTGATTCCAGATGCATGGGGAACGGCGTTGTTCAGGAAGTCATGAACAGCTCAACTCGATCCAAGGCGAGGGAATTCCTGGGAAAGGGTTGAAATTCATTCAATCCATTCAGTAATTACCATCATGATCGTCCATAACGTAACGGCTGAACTTGAGGTGCCACTCCCAGTCGAGCGGGTGTTTCCCTTCTTTGCAGAGGCGAACAACCTCGAGCGCATCACTCCCCCGGAACTCCGTTTCCGGATCATCTCCGACACGCCCGTTCACATCAAACAAGGAACGCTCATCCACTACCAACTTTCCTTGTACGGGATCTCCTTCCGCTGGATATCTCATATCGCAAAATGGGAACCCGGGCGTTCGTTCGTCGACGAGCAGGTCACAGGACCGTACCGCTTATGGCATCACACACACGAATTCGAACCCACTCCCCGCGGTACCCGCATTCGGGATACCGTGAATTACGCGATCCCATTCTCGCCGTTCAGCGAGTTGGGTCTTCCCATCGTCCGCTGGCAGCTTCGGAAGATCTTTTCCTTCCGCCAACGCCAGGTCATCACATTGTTCGGGCTCTCTGAAAACCACTGCCCATGGCACGTCACTGTCTGAAAGTCATTCACATGAACCACTCCCGCAGTTTGCTCGTTCTCGCCTTGTTCGTTCTGATCCTCCTCTCCGGCTGTTTCCCGGATCAAGCGATTGAGCCGACCGAATCGCCAGCCGGCTTCTTCATGGGAGTCTGGCATGGATGGATCGCTCCGCTGTCGCTTATCGTCGGGATCTTTAGCGACACTGTGCGCGTCTACGAAATGAACAACACCGGTTGGTGGTATGACCTGGGATTCTACGTCGCGATCATCTCCGGTTTTGGTGGCCTGTCGCTCACGAGGAAGCGGAAGCCGACCGAGCACGGACATCCTGGGACGATGCGCTGACCATCCAACAACCACCTTCAACATCCACATCCATCGACCATGGCCCGAATCCTCATTGCTTCTCTCATCGCCCTTTCTCTCACCTCAACCTCCCTGCGTGGAGGCGACATCAAAGGTCGCGTGTTCGACGCGCGCACCGGAAAACCGCTTGTCGGTGCGGTCATCCTCATCGTTGATGGAGACATGGGAACGAAGTCGATCGCGAATGGATATTTCCATATCAAACGGGCTCCGGCGGGATTTCACAACCTCATCGCTGAATTCCCTGACTATCGGCCTCAGTCGATCGACAGCGTCTTCCTCCGGCATGATTCCGCGGTCAACCTCCAATTTGCGCTTCGCCGGGAAATCGACGTCGTGGATACCGGCGCGTTCGCGATCCCGCTGTCCCGCGTTGGTGTGATCGATCCATCCGTGTGGGATACTCCGACCCCTGATTCCACGAGAACAAAGATCCGTTGATCGTGATGCTTCGTTCAGCCCACCGTCTCTGGATCATCCCCTTCGCACTCACCGTTCTTGATCTCGGCTGGCGGCTGATCGCCAGCTTCTCGCTTCATGTAATCCTCCCGTTTGAATCGGCGCTCTTCGCCGCGGCATCCCTGCTGCTGGTGCTTGTGAACGTACGAATGCCGCTCGCAACGCGAAGACTTCGTCGCCTCGAACTCGCCCTGGCGGGACTCCTGCTGCTCGGCGCCATTCGTGCCCTTCTATGGTTTGTCGGGGGCGATGTGGCCTCTGCCAACCTCGTCGTTCTCAGCATCTTCATCGCAAGCGGGATGACGCTTCTCGTCATCCGACACATAACGATCGTCCGTCCGCCGACAATCTCCTCTCCGGACGCGGAGGTGATCGACGAATCGGCCCCCGTCCCCGGGTTCGGGGAACGCTGGGGCCATGAGATCGCGGGGATCGTGCTCGCACTTTTTGTGGTTGGAGCGACGGCGATCATGTGCTATCAGATGTGGGAGTACACGCCGGAACGAACCTTCATCAGTTTGCGGTATGCTGACCATTTTCGCGCAGGTGACGGACTGGTATGGAACCGGGGAGAGGATCCTGCGGTGGAGGGATACGAGAGCCTCTTGTGGGTTCTCCTACTGGGTCTGGTTCAGTCCACGACTTCGGGCGCCGTCAACGGTGCGAAGGTGGTTTCAGCGGGAGCCTTCGCGATCATGTTGCTCCTCCTGTTCGTGTGGACCTATCGTGCGACCACGGGGAGATCGGAACCTCGTATAGCCCGCCTGGGGAGCACGGCAGCCATCGCACTTGTTCTGCTCACGCCCGGCATTCCACTCACGATTGTCTCTGCCTCCGAGACAAGTCTCGTCCTGCTTGCTCTCACGGTCCTCTTGATTGCCGCGGAATCATACTGCATTGCGCCAACCCGCACTCGCGCAACCGCGTTCGGTGCCGCCTTGGCGATCGCTCTCCTCGCCCATCCGGTGCTGCTGCTCTTCGGCATCGCTACTCTCGCCGTCGTCGTGCTGATAAGGCAAGACAGGCGAATCCTCATCCGCAACGCACTCCTGCCCGCGGGAGTGGTGTTCGTCGGATGGACTGTGTGGCGCACCCTCCGGACCGGATACGTCATTCCGCATCCCCTGAACCGTCTGGACGTCACAGCAATGTTCTCCATTTCGGGTCTTACCGCATTCGGAGATCTTCTCCTCTCGTCCTGGCCGTTGTGGATCTTCGCACTCGCAGGGGCAGCGACCTTGCTCCGTCGAAGTCGATCGTCTCACGTGTTATCGGGGGCACTCGTTCTCGCGCTGACCCTGGCTGCCGTCAAGCCCGACGAGTTCTTCATCCTCGCGCTCCCACCCTTGACGATCCTCACCGGTGTCGGGCTCGGGTCATTCGTCACTCGCTACGTTCGCGGACATTCGCTCATCGCATTGGTTGGAATTGCCATCGTCGCATTTGCGTGGCATAGCGGACGGTATACGCCAATCCGCGTGCGAAGTGCTGACGAGATCCACGCACAACGACATGTCTTCGAAGCACTTGGTCGTTCGCTTGCGGAGATCGACTCGACGGGAAAACGATCCATCGCCGTCGCACCATTCGGTGCGGTCGGATACCTCTCATCGTGGAATGTTATCGACCGAGCTGGCCGCCTTGGTCATGGGGCTCCGCTTGATGCATCCGCCTTGCTCGAAATGGAGCCTGCGGTTGTTGCACTGCGCTCACGCCGAACGGACAGCTTCGATCCCATTTCCACTCATGACGCCGAGCTGTTCGGCCTCATGCAGCGAACTCCGTACCGGCCAGCAGCCGTTCTGGAGATCGACGCAGTCTCCTCGCTCTGGATCTTCGCAGCCGAGATGCCGATTCTTCGGTCGCTTGGACCCCAGCTCCAACGCCGTTCCGGAGCATTCGTGCAGATCGAACCCGAGAAGAAACCGAGCAGATCTCGCCGCTGAAATTCGTTACACGGAAAAACAAAAAAGCCCTCGCCGCACCATCAGGGCAGCGAGGGCCATACACAAAGAACGTCGCGGACTCAGACCGTCTGTTCTTCTTCGACTTCGTTCACCTGTCCGCCGACCGCGACCAATCGGCCGCGCACAAAAACGACGGCCTCATCAAGCGCATCACGGAACTTCTCAAAATCCTCCTTGTAAAGGAAGATCTTGTGCTTTTCATATTCTTCTTCACCGATGCGCTTGCTTTCCGTGATCGTAACGTAGAAATCCTTTTCTGATCGCGTGGATTTCACGTCGAAGAAATATGTCCGTTTCCCTGCTCGTACGCGTTTCGAGTATATCTCATCTTTGTAGTTATTCTCCAAGGCAAAACCTCCCTTCCCGGTTGTAGTAGATCCTGGTGACTCCCTTTCATTGCCTATCTTCGCACAACTGCGACTGTTCCCGTCACGGCTGATGCGCCGTTGTCGGCAGACGCGATGACAAAATACACACCCGAGGCGACGGTATTGCCCCGCTC
>Ga0209079_10000932_pt1 | contig 11289 bp, 13 predicted proteins | sample PPLLaktember2015_2_FD_187259 | JGI IMG/M metagenome (GOLD analysis project Ga0209079, IMG submission 187259) | Freshwater sediment microbial communities from Prairie Pothole Lake near Jamestown, North Dakota, USA - PPLs Lake P7 Core (6) Depth... | ecosystem: Environmental > Aquatic > Freshwater... | reverse complement strand
CGCCGAGGAACTCGAGGCGCTCGTTGTTGGCGGCAGCGAAGCTGCGATGCGTCAGCGCCTGCGTCAGCAGCGCCGGGCGGCTGAAGGTGTACGTCAGAGCCTGCTGCAGGCGCTGCAGCTGCGCCGGATTATTCAATCGGGGCGGGGCTGCCGTCACCGGAGCTGGCACTGAAATCGACCACCAGGCTGACATTGCCGAACAGCTTGGTGCGGAACTCGTATTCGACACTCACCACGGTGCCAGCGGAGCTGCGCTCGATCGTCAGATCGCTCGGCTGCACCACCTCGACGTAGCTGGCACTTGCCCGCCTGGCGAAATCGCTGCGGATCTCGCTGTTGCTTTTGGAACGCAGGTCAGGGTCCTGCCCCATGGTGACGAGGATCTTCTTCACCGAGAAGAACTCGATGTAGGCCGGCACCAGTTTCATCGCCAGCATCGCGACGAAGATCAGCACGACCGCGACGAAGAGGAAGCCGATCATCGACAGGCCGCGTTGATTGTTTTTCAGTTGTGCAATGGACTGCATGTTGTCTCCTTAACGTATGGTCGTGCCGATGCGCCCGAATTCCTCGAAATTCATCCAGATGAAAAACGCCTTGCCGACGATGTTCTCGTCCGGGATGAATCCCCAGTAGCGGCTGTCGTTGCTGGCATCGCGGTTGTCGCCCATGGCGAAGTAATGACCCTCGGGAATCTTGCAGGCAAAGCCCTCGCCGCTTTCATTGTATGAGCAGTTTTCACGGTAGGGGAAGTCGTCGGCCACCTGGGGCGGGATCACCGAAGGCATGCCCGGCTGGACCATGACGGTGTGGCCGGCGTCGTTCAGGCGTTCCTCGTAAACCATCGCGGTGATGTAGTTCAGGCCGTTGCCGACATAGCTGTAAGTGCCGGTGTTGTCGGTCGGGACGACCTTGCCGTTGATGGTGAGCTTCTTGTCGCGGTATTCGACGATATCGCCCGGCACGCCGATCACGCGCTTGATGTAGTCGAGGCCGGGGTCGGCCGGATAGCGGAACACCATGACATCGCCGCGCTGCGGATCGTTGAGCGGGATCACCTTCTTGTTGATCACCGGCAGGCGGATGCCGTAGGTGTACTTGTTGACCAGGATGAAGTCACCGATCAGCAGGGTCGGCATCATCGAGCCGGAGGGAATCTTGAACGGTTCGACCAGGAAGGAACGCAGGCCGAACACGATCAGGATGACCGGGAAAAAGCTCCTGGCGTATTCGACCAGCAGCGGCTCCTTGGCGTCCCGGTCGCGATAACGCCTGAACAGCAGCACATCGAGCAGCCATATGCCGCCGGTGACGACCAGGGCGATGAAGAGGATGAGCGCGAAATTCATGTTGATTTACTTGTCCGAGACTTGCAGGATCGCCAGGAAGGCCTCCTGCGGGATTTCGACGTTGCCGACCTGCTTCATGCGGCGCTTGCCGGCCTTCTGCTTTTCCAGCAGTTTCTTCTTGCGCGTGATGTCGCCGCCGTAGCACTTGGCGAGCACGTTCTTGCGCAACGCCTTGACGTTCTCGCGCGCGATGATGTTGGCGCCGATCGCCGCCTGCACCGCGACGTCGAACATCTGCCGCGGAATCAGCTCGCGCATCTTCGATGCCAGTTCACGGCCGCGATAGACGCTGGTGGCGCGGTGGACGATCAGCGACAGCGCGTCGACCTTCTCGTTGTTGACCAGGATGTCGAGCTTGACCAGGTCGCCCGGACGGTATTCCTTGAATTCGTAGTCGAGCGAGGCATAGCCGCGGCTGGTCGACTTCAGCTTGTCGAAGAAGTCCATCACCACTTCGTTCATCGGCAGGTCGTAGCGCAGCATCACCTGCCTGCCGTGGTACTGCATGTCGCGCTGCATGCCACGCTTCTGATTGCACAGGGTGATGACGTTGCCGACAAACTCCTCCGGAACGAAAATCGTCGCGGTGATGATGGGCTCGCGGATTTCCTCGATCTTCGACAGCTCGGGCAGCTTGAACGGGTTTTCGACGTTGATCAAAGTACCGTCCTTCATCAGCACTTCGTACACCACCGTCGGCGCGGTGGTGATGAGATCCATGTCGTATTCGCGTTCCAGCCGCTCCTGCACGATGTCCATGTGCAGCAGGCCGAGGAAGCCGCAGCGGAATCCGAAACCCAGCGCCTGCGAGACCTCGGGCTCGAACTGCAATGCCGCGTCGTTCAGTTGCAGCTTGGTCAGCGCATCGCGCAGCGCCTCGAAGTCGTGCGATTCGACCGGGTACAAACCGGCGAACACCTGCGACTGCACCTTCTTGAAGCCCGGCAGCGGCTCGCTGGCCGGATTGTCGAGCAGGGTGATGGTGTCGCCGACCTGCGCCGACTTGAGTTCCTTGATCCCGGCGATGACGAAGCCCACCTCGCCTGCCGACAACTGCGGCCGATCGACCGACTTCGGGGTGAATACGCCGACGTGCTCGGTCAGGTGCTGCGCGCCACTGGCCATGAAGCGGATCTTGTCCTTTGGGCGCAAGACGCCGTCGACCACCCGCACCAGCATCACCACGCCGACGTAGTTGTCGAACCACGAATCGATGATCAGCGCCTTCAGCGGCGCGTCCTCTTTGCCGCGCGGCGCCGGTACCTGCTTCACCACCACCTCGAGGATTTCCGGAATGCCGATGCCGGACTTGGCCGAGGCGCGCACTGCATCACTCGCATCCAACCCGACGATGTCCTCGATCTCTTCCGCCACCCGGTCCGGATCAGCCGCCGGCAGATCGATCTTGTTCAGCACCGGAATGACCTCGACGCCGAGATCGATCGCGGTGTAGCAATTGGCCACCGTCTGCGCCTCCACGCCCTGCGAGGCGTCGACCACCAGCAGCGCGCCTTCGCAGGCCGAGAGCGAGCGGCTGACTTCATAGGAAAAGTCGACGTGGCCGGGGGTGTCGATCAGGTTGAGGCGATAGGTCTGGCCGTCCTGCGCCTTGTAGGTCAGCGCGGCGGTCTGCGCCTTGATGGTGATGCCGCGTTCCTTCTCCAGATCCATCGAATCGAGCACCTGCGCTTCCATCTCGCGCTCGGACAGGCCGCCGCAAAACTGGATCAGGCGATCGGCCAGCGTGGACTTGCCATGGTCGATGTGGGCGATGATGGAGAAATTGCGGATCAGATTCTGCGACACAACAAAACGGGCACGCTTCCGTGCCCGGTCAGGGATGCGATAAGACCGCGGATTTTAACGGATTTCAGGTGTTTACGGCGAACCAATCCTGGAGCGCCGCAAGGTCGGGATAATGACGGCAAATTTCCTGATCACCGTCGAAAAGCAGCGGCACATCCCAGCCAAAACGCGACTTCAGAACCGGGTCGGTATCGACGTCGATCTGTCTCAGGCCGACGCCCCTGGCCGCGATCAGGGGGCCGAGCGCAGCTGCCATTTCATCGCACAACGGGCAGTCCGCCCGGCCATAGAGCGTCAACGCGCGTTCAGTCACTCGAGAGCTTGAGCGGGACGTACAAGGAGTTGTCGCCGCGACGGATCAGGATCGCCGCGCTCTTGCCCGTGGGCACCCCGGCGATGACCTTGCGGAAGGCTTCGACTGTGCTGACTTCGGCGTTGTTCACCGCCAGGATGATGTCGCCGACGCGAATTCCGGAGCGCACCGCGTCACCTGTCGCCTCCTCGACCAGCAGGCCATGGTCCAGCTTGAGCTCGTCGAGCTGGTCGGCATTGAGCTCGGACAGCACCAGACCACCGCGCGAGTAGGATTTCATTTCCTTGGACGATGCCTGGGTTTCAACGGGCAATTCACCGAGTTCGACGCTGATGCTCTGCAGCTTGCCCTTGCGCCAGACCTCGACCGGCACCTTGGAACCCGGCTTGGCCATGCCGACCATGCGGGGCAGGTCGGAAGAGTTCTCCACCGCCCGGCCGTTGAACTTGAGAATGACATCCGACACCTGCAGCCCAGACTTGGCTGCCGGGCCGTCCTCCAGCACCTCGGCGATCAGTGCGCCGCGCGGACGATCGAGCCCGAAGGATTCCGCCAGATCGCCATTGACCTCCTGGATGACCACGCCCAGCCAGCCTCGCGAGACCTTGCCGCCGGATTTCAGTTGATTGACGACCTCCATCGCGACATCGATCGGAATCGCGAAAGAAACGCCCTGGTAGCCGCCGTTGCGGCTATAGATCTGCGAATTGATGCCGACCACTTCGCCACGCAGGTTGAACAGCGGGCCGCCCGAGTTGCCGGGGTTGATGGCGACATCGGTCTGGATGAAGGGAACGTAGTTTTCCGATGGCAGGGAGCGTCCCTTGGCCGAGACGATGCCGGCGGTGACCGAGTTCTCGAAGCCGAATGGCGAACCGATCGCCACCACTGCCTCGCCCACCCGCAACTTGCCAGGATCGCCCAGCTTGAGGGTGGGCAGATCGTTCGCGGTGATCTTGATGACTGCCACGTCGGTGCGATTGTCGGTGCCCACCACCGTGGCGGTGAAGCTACGCTTGTCGATCAGCTTGACCGTGACTTCATCTGCGCCCTGAACCACATGGGCGTTGGTGAGGATGTAGCCGTCATCGCTGACGATGAAGCCGGAACCGGCGCCGCGGGCAGGCATTTCCTGCAGCGGGCCGCCGCGTCCGCGCGGTCCCGGGAAGAAGCGGCGAAAGAACTCCTGCATTTCTTCTTCGTCGGGAATCACGAAGGGGAAACTCTCAGGGCTGCGCTTGACCACCTTGGTGGTGCTGATATTGACCACGGCCGGACCGTGCTTTTCGACCAGATCAGCGACGTCGATCGGCTCTCCTGCGGACGCGGGCGCGGTCAGCGCGAAAGCAAGAGCCAGTGTTGCCAGAGCAGTTCTCATTTCAGACTCCTTTTCTCAACCAAATACCATCCTGTGTTTCCTTGCGCACCACCATCGGCAGCGGAATGGTGCTTTGACGCAGGCCGAGCCAGCCGGCCAATCCCCCCAGCAGCATGCCGCCGACGGCGGCCAGGTCGCCCGGCCAGAACCACTGGGCGAGAAGCGCGCCCAACAGCATCAATAGCAGCGGCACGCCGTAACTTCGCAAGGCAGCACGCAGCACGCTGCCTTCGGCGATCCCGATCACCACGCGCTCGCCGGGTAGCAGTTCGAGATCACTGTCGACCTGGAACTGACGCGGTCGGCGTTGCAGCATTTCGGCAATCTTCCGCGTAGAACACCCCTGCCCGCCGCAGGTTCCGCATCCCGAAGGTTCGACCGCCTCGACCCACACCCCGGCAGAAGACGATTCGACGACACGTGCGGACTGTTCCAGCATAGGGGCTACGTCAGGAAGCTTATTTTTTTCTGACCGAATTGCCCACTTCGATCAGGGCGCTGGTCGGCACCTCGCCCAGGGTCGTGACCTTGTGGCCTGCCACCTTGCGCGAGTACACCCCGATCGCACCTTCGGCTGACAGGCCTTGCAGACTCTGGCTCTGACCGTCGAGGGGTTCGATGAAAAGGGACAGTACGCTCAACCCATCAGAAAAGACCAGATGCGTGACCGGTGACTTCTTCCCCGGGAAAGGCCGCACCGCTTCCTGAACCCGGACGAACCCGGGGGGTGACGCGATTTCCCAGGCGGTTTCGGCCGACCGTTCGAGACTGGCTTTGAGGATGCGCTTTCCGGCCAGGTCGTTTTGAAACAGCCGGGGGTCCGGTGCCTGGCCAATCTGGATTTCGGAGAAAACATACATCGACACCATGCCACCGTTGCTGCTGACGATGCGTGACTTGAGGGGCAGGCCGGTGCTTTTGTCCAGCCACAGGTTGAAACTGTGCCTATAGCCGTCACGGGGCTCCAGGGTCACTACCTGAGAGGGTCTGCCGGCCACCCGCTCGGTGCCGCCGAGTCGGACGTTGTAGTAGTTCAACAGGCTGGCGGGCTGTTCCGGCAACAGCGCCGGAAAAAACCGCTTTGCCGCATTCCTTTCCAGCCGCACGCTCTTGCCGTCGGAAAGATGGCAATAGACATCGCTGTTGAGGCGCAGGAAATGTCGTGGCGAACCATCGAGAACCTCGATTTTTTCGAATTCGCCGTTGGCGTCGGCACGATGCGATACCCGCAGGACCTCGACATGCTCGCCGTGATGATAGACATAAACCCCGCTGTAATTGAGTTGCTTGGCTGCGCTGGCAGCACGGTTGAGCCAGTCGAGCGCGGAGACGTCGGCACGCGCCAGGCTGGATAGAGCAATCAGGCTGGCAAAAAGGCCGGGATACAACAGCGCATACAAGCTGCGCATCAACGCGGCTCCGCGACGACGACCACTGCGCGCTGATAGGGCGAGGCCACGGCCATGGGCGCGAACTCCTGATGAGCGATGAGATAGTGGGCAAGCGCAGCTTCGTCATGAACAGCCAGCATTTCCTGCGCCACCGGCATGCGCTCGACCACCATCTCGGGCGCAGCTGGATCCTGCATCAACCCGGTCATCGACACGACGCCCCACACCGCGACCACGGCGAACGAGGCGACCGCCAGTCGCTGCGGCCAGACATGGCGCTGTGGTGCCAGTACAGTCGGCTCATCGGCCAGAGTTGCGCTGAAACGCCGCATGAAATCGGCCTGTGCCGGGCCGATGCCGCGCATCGCGTCGCCGATCAGGTGGTACTCGCCCCAGCTTCGGCGCAGTGCCTCGTCGCGTTTGAGCCCATCCAGGCAGCCCTCGAGTTCCTGATGGCTGGCCTCGTTGTCGATCGCCGCCGAAAACGCCTGCCAAGCCTCATCGAGCTGGCTTTCAGAAGAGAGTTTTTTTAGTGCTGACATGGTTACCACCTCTTATCCTGACTGGTGCCCAGCATGGGGCGAATTTTTTCTGCAATGGCCTCGCGTGCGCGAAATATCCGTGAACGCACAGTACCGATCGGACAATCCATCATCTGGGCAATCTCTTCGTAGCGCATGCCCTCGATCTCGCGCAGCGTGATCGCGGTACGCAACTCTTCCGGCAGAGCATCGACAGCCTCGTTCACTGCTTTGGCGATCTGCTTGGTCTGGAGTTCCGCATCCGGTGTGGCAATATCGCGCAGCAGATCGCCATCGTCATAGTTTTCCGCGTCTTCGGCCTGCACATCACTGGAAACCGGCATGCGCTTGTGCGCCACCAGATAATTCTTCGCGGTATTGACGGCGATACGATAAAGCCAAGTGTAAAAGGCACTCTCTCCGCGAAATTGCGGCAGCGCCCGATAGGCCTTGATGAATGCTTCCTGAGTAATATCTTCCACCTCCGCAGCATCGCGCACCATACGCGACAGCAGACGCCCGAGCTTGCGGTGATACTTGATCACCAACAGCTCGAAAGCGCGCTTGTCACCCTTCTGGGCGCGTTCGACCAATACCTGATCCAGTTCGCGGTCCGACATTTCCCCCTGCCACTTCTTGCTTGTGCTTATGTATGAAGTATACGTGACCGCAACTTCTGCTGTCTGTGAACGGCTTTGACGGAAAAAGTTCACTCGCGGCGGCGTATTGCCGCCGCCGCGCGGCCTGTTATCATCGCCCGACCACCATGCATACCCACGACGTCCTCATCCTCGGTAGCGGTCTGGCCGCGCTGACCACTGCCCTCAAGCTTGCCGACCAGCGCCGGGTAGCGATCGTCACCAAGCGCCAGATGACCGATGGTGCCAGCGACTGGGCCCAGGGCGGGATCGCCGCCGCAGTGGACAGCGGCGATTCGATCGAGGCGCACGTACGCGACACCCTGGTCGCCGGCGCCGGTCTGTGCGACGAGGCGGTCACCCGGATGGTCGCCAGCCAGGCGAGGGACATGATCGCCTGGCTGACCAAATACGGCGTCGCGTTCACCGCCGACCCGCAGGCACCCGGCGGCTTGCATCTTTCGCGCGAGGGTGGCCACTCCCGGCGCCGCGTGGTGCACGCCGCCGATGCCACCGGCCACGCCGTGCAGACCAGCCTGCTCGACCGAGTACGCGCCCACCCCAACATCGAAACCTTCGAGCAGCACGTCGCCATCGACCTGATCTCGGGCAAGCGAGCGGGCGGGCAGGACTCTCAGATTCACGGTGCCTATGCGCTGAACAAGGGCAGCGGCGAGGTCGAGACCTTTGCCGCCGGCCACACCGTGCTCGCCACCGGCGGCGCCGGCAAGGTCTACCTCTACACCACCAACCCCGACACCTCGACCGGTGACGGCATCGCCATGGCCTGGCGCGCCGGCTGCCGGGTCGCCAATCTCGAGTTCGTGCAGTTCCACCCGACCTGTCTCTACCACCCCCACGCCAAGTCCTTCCTCATCAGCGAGGCGGTGCGCGGAGAAGGCGGGCGGCTGCTGTTGCCAGACGGCTCGCGCTTCATGCAGCTGCACGACGAGCGCGGCGAACTTGCGCCGCGCGACGTGGTGGCGCGCGCGATCGACTTCGAAATGAAAAAGCGCGGCATCGACTGCGTCTATCTCGATATCAGCCACAAGCCCGCCGATTTCATCCGCGAGCATTTCCCGACCATCCATGGCCGCTGTCTCGAACTCGGCATCGACATCACCCGCCAGCCGATTCCGGTCGTGCCGGCCGCGCACTACACCTGCGGCGGCGTGGTCACCGACATGCATGCGCGCACCGACCTGTGCAACCTGCATGCGGTCGGCGAGGTCACCTTCACCGGACTGCATGGTGCCAACCGCCTGGCCTCGAACTCGCTACTGGAATGCCTGGTGTTCGGCCACGCCGCCGCACGCGACATCCTCGCCACCCCGCCCGCGCCAGCGCTCGAGCTGCCGCAGTGGGACGCGTCGCGCGTCACCGACCCCGACGAAGAGGTGGTGATCTCGCACAACTGGGATGAATTGCGGCGCTTCATGTGGGACTACGTCGGCATCGTCCGCACCAACAAGCGCCTGGCTCGGGCGGCGCACCGCATCCGCCTGCTGCGCGACGAGATCGACGAGTTCTACCGTAACTTCCGTGTCAGCAACGACCTGATCGAACTACGCAACCTGGTACTGAGCGCCGACCTGATCATCCGCTGCGCCCAGCTGCGGCACGAAAGCCGCGGCCTGCATTTCAGCCGTGACTATCCGGAGATCCTGCCGGTCGCCGGCAACACGGTTATCAACCCGCGTCCCGGGCTGATTTGCCCGAGTGTCTGTGGGGTCCCCAGCGAAGCGACACCCTGAGACGGCGCAAGGGTTCGGCCCCTGCACTATCGGGCAGCAGCGTCAAAGCCTGCCGTTTGCCGTCCACCTCCAGGCGCACGACACACAGCAGGGGTGACACGAAGCTGTCGTGGAGCACGCTTGCCGCTTTCCATTCGCCCGAACCGTTCCTGAGCATAAGGCTGCCGTTGCGCCCGATCCGCAGTCGAGGCAGCGCTGAACGCTGGCGCAGCAGCGCAAACCCCAGCATCGTGCCGACAGCTGCCGCAAGCGCCCACTTGATAGCCAGCGGCAGCGTGGCAAGGACGATCGCCAGCGCGCCGAGCAGTGCCATGAGCACGACGATCAACCCCAGCCAGCGCGAGGGTTTGAGCTCAATCTCGTCCATCAGCGTGTAAACTTTTGTCCATTCAAACAGCGGGAAACTGCATCGTGATCGAATCCTGGAAACTCTTTCTGCAAACCCAAGGCGCTGCAATCGAAAATGACAGCGTGCTGCACTTCGGCAACACCAAGGCCGAACTCGATGCGGCACGCCAGGGCAGCATTGTGGCAGACCTGTCGCAGCTCGGCGTCATCGCATTCAGCGGCGAGGATACCGTCACTTTCCTGCAGGGCCAGCTGACCAACGACTTGCGCGGTTTGCATGCCGATGGTGCGCAGTGGAACGGCTACTGCAGTCCCAAAGGCCGGCTGCTCGGCAATTTCCTGGTGTGGCGACAGGGCGAGGATTTTTGCCTGCAAATGGCAGGCGATATCGCTCCGGGCGTGTTGAAGCGGCTGTCGATGTTCATCCTGCGCGCCAAGGTCAAGGCACGCGATGCCAGTGACGAGCGGGTGCGCCTGGTGGTCGCCGGCCCGCAGGCCGAGGCGGCGGTGACGGCTGCGATGGGCGCGACACCCGAGGCAACGATGCGTTCGCTGGCCAGTGACGCCGGGCAGATCATCCGGGTCGGCGAAGACAAGTTCGTCTTGTCGATCGACCCCGAGCGCGCCGCCGACGTGTGGCAGGCGCTGTGCAAGAAAGCCACTCCGGTCGGCGCGCCCGTTTGGGACTGGCTGCGGCTCAGCGCCGGCATCCCGATGATCGTTTCGGCCACCCAGGAGCAGTTCGTTCCGCAAATGGTCAATCTCGAGGTCATCGGCGGGGTGAGCTTCCAGAAGGGCTGCTATCCCGGCCAGGAAATCGTCGCGCGCAGCCAGTATCTCGGCAAGCTCAAACGCCGCATGTTCCTCGCCCATACCGATAGCGATGCGCATCCCGGCGACAATCTCTACAGCCCCGACATGGAAGGCCAGGCCACCGGGATGGTGGTCAACGCCGCGCCCTCGCCCGAGGGCGGATACGACCTGCTGGCGGTGGTGCAGGTCGAAAGTGCACGTACCCAGGAACTGCGCCTCGGCGGCCTCGCCGGCGCCTCGCTGGCGCTCAAACCACTGCCCTACAGTCTTCCCGACTGACGTGCCGCACCTGTATGTCTACTACCGCATCCAGGCCGAGGATGGCGATGCGGCGCGCGAGGCGGTCGCCGCGCTGCAGGCCCGACTGAGTTCGTTTTGCGGTACGCCGCCGAGGCACATGGTGCGCTGCGAGGATGGCGCGATGTGGATGGAGGTGTACGAAGACGTCAGCCAGTCCGAGACTCTCATCGACGCCATGCAAAGCTGCCTGAATGAACCGGGGCTCGCCATCCTGCGCCGCAGCGATCGCCATCTGGAGTGCTTCCGCGAGGCTTGACCCGCGTGTCATGTTGACACCTCTCAGCAGCTTGGATTTTTTCGGCTTCGTTCTATAAAAAAATTCTTCGCAAACCCTGAGGAGACGAACATGCTGGACATCAACAAATGGGTTAGCCAGGAACACGCCGGGCCGGCGTTGCGCGGCCACCTGATCGAGCTGGAACCGTGGACCGCGGAGATGGCGATCGAACTGGCGCGACGCGACGGGCTCGAACTGAGCGACGATCATCTGGCCATCATTCGCTACCTGCGCGACTGCTACGCCGATCACGGCGGCACCATCACTGCGCGGATGCTGATGAAAACGCTGGAAGACGAATTTGCCGGGCTGGGCGGGCACAGGTTTCTTTACAGCCTGTTCCCCCGCGGACCGATCGCTACGGCGAGTCGCTACGCTGGTCTGCCGATGCCGCCCGGCAC
>Ga0209079_10000931_pt1 | contig 11292 bp, 9 predicted proteins | sample PPLLaktember2015_2_FD_187259 | JGI IMG/M metagenome (GOLD analysis project Ga0209079, IMG submission 187259) | Freshwater sediment microbial communities from Prairie Pothole Lake near Jamestown, North Dakota, USA - PPLs Lake P7 Core (6) Depth... | ecosystem: Environmental > Aquatic > Freshwater... | reverse complement strand
CCTGAACGCGCGTGGATCCCCTGATTCCACATCTCAAATTCCGGATGCTGTGCCTTGAGCGCCGGTGCCCCCGTTTCTGCATGGACCCAATCCTTCTGTTTGACCTCGTCATAGTACGCCATGATGCTGTCGATCTGCAGCCCCTTCTGCCAGGGATAGACGAGGCGCTTCTCCGGTCCTTTGAAGTAGTACTCGACGTGGCACTGACCGCACACGTACGCGCGCATCTCCTGACGCGTGGCCATCGTGTTGACGTCATAGTTCTTGATTCCCTGAGACGCCTTCAGCGCGCGGATCCCCTCCATGAAGGCCGGACGGGTCACGCGCAACTGCATGGAGGCCGGATCATGGCAATCGATACAGGCGACCGGATGCTCGACGAGTTTGCGCGCTTCGGTATAAGGCATCTGGTTCATCTTCTCAAATCCCTTGATCAGATCGCCGTTCCCGAGTCGTTTGTAGGGAAGGTAGACCGATGCATGACAATGCATGCACGTGCCCGGCTGCTTCGCAACGGATTGGCGCTCGGTGAAGGTCTGATCATCCAGCATGTAGGCGTGTCCCCGCTCTTCGCGAAAATCGGTCGCAAAGGCGTAGCCGGCCCACAGCGTCTTCAAGCGGGGATCTTCCTCCAGGCGGGATTGCGCGACGACGGAGCGGGGATCGACGTTTGAAGGGGTTCGCGGGACGGCCTCGCTTCCACCGAAGCGGGTGCGCACCTGGTCGACCGTGCGTTTGTAGTCGTCATGCTGGAGTGGAAAGTTCTTCCCCCAAACTTCGGGGGCCTCGATCGTGTCGTTCAGGTCCACGACCCGATAGAACGGTGTGAGCCCTTCCTGCTTTCGCTCGAAAATGTTCAGCAGCAGGGCGATCACGGCGATGGAAACGACAGCCGTGACGATGGCGATCGTGGCGATGAGACGAAGGGGTCTGTGCGGGGTGGGTGGTTGGGTGCTCATGACGGTGCCTCACAAGGTTGCGAAGGAGATTCATTCCAAATGGCCGACGGAACGGTGGCAGCTGACGCAGGAGTGTTCATTGGAACCGGTGTGGGGGCCGTCAATGGCGTCGACGAGTTCTTGATGGCACTTTCCGCACGATTCCTGAGTGACGGCGCGATTCGATTCTTTGATGCGTATGCGATCGGGGAACCAGCCGGTCGTGAATGCGAAGGAATGCCAGAATCCATTCGACGCTTTGGTCGCATACTTGCCGACGAAGCCGGACGGTGTGTGGCAGTCGTTGCAGGTGGCGACCGCACGATGGCTGGATTTCAGCCATCCGTCGAATTGCTCGTTCATGACATGGCAATTTGCACACGCATTCGGGTCGTCGGTCATGTACGAGGCCCCCTTCGCATAGACGAAGGTGTACGCGCCGACCCCGATGGCGACTCCGAGAAAGATCCCGGCGATGATGCTGGCTGTTCTCATGAGGATATATTCAGATAATTATATCTGATATTAACTCCTCTAACATACTCAATGGCCGCGTGAGATGCAACCAGTTGCTGTTGAGCGTTGTGGCAGGGATTCTCGGAGCGGTCAGGATCCGCGGTAGCCGGTCCAATCCGCGAGGGTGTCTATGTCGATGCCGGCCTCCGGCGCTTCGACGAAACAAGCGACGTGCTGGTGCTGGAGGATGACCTGCTTGGCGCCGTTGTCACCGGTGAGGGAACGCAAGTGTGGGAAGAAGGAGCGGTGATAGACCGCCGGCACGCCGACCGTATCCGCATACCGGCAAGCAACGATCGGCGCGTCCGTGCGGAGGACCTCCGCGTGAAGCCGTTTCAGGAGCGATGTGGTGACGGCGGGCTGATCGGCGAGCATAACGAGCATCAGATCTTCGTCGGGGGGGAGGGCATCGATTCCCGCACGCAGCGACGATGCGATCCCGCTCTGCCATGCCGGATTCTCCTCGACATGAACCGGCAGGTCTTCGATGGCTGAGCGGATTGAGGGAGCTTCGGCGCCGACGACCACGACGACCGTTCCGAGCCCGCTCGCCATCGCCTCAAGGACGGTTTGCCGAACAAGGGGGACGCCCTTGACCTGAAGCAGCTGCTTCTGCGCGCCGAGTCGTGACGACCCTCCGGCGGCGAGGACGACGAGATGCATGGTTACCGGCGCTTCCTGAGGATCTTCTCCATCTCATCCATGACGCGGTTCATCTTCTGCATCGTCAATTCGAACGGCTTGGAGGTGGTCATATCCACGCCAGCGTTGCGGAGCAACGTGATGGGATAGTCCGAACTCCCCGCACCAAGGAATTCCAGGTAGCGTTCGCGTGCGGCGCCGTTTCCCGCGAGCACCTCTTCCGACAACGCCGCCGACGCGGTGAATGCCGTCGCGTATTGGTAGACGTAGAAGTTGTAGTAGAAGTGGGAGATGTACATCCACTCCGCCTGGATCACATCGTCAACGAGGCAGATGTGTGAGCTGTGGCCGTAGTACTTGCGCGTGAGTTCCAGATACAGGGCATTCAGATTGTCGCCGGTGAGTGCCTCTCCCTGCTGGACCATTTCATGGATCCGCAGTTCGAATTCGGCGAACTGGGTCTGTCGGAACACGGTTCCCTTGATGTTCTCAAGAAGATTGCCGAGGAGTGACAGGCGGGCCTGATCGTCGTTGATCATGTGCAGCATGTGCTCCATCAGCAAGGCCTCATTGAATGTCGAGGCGACTTCCGCCACGAAGATGGCGTATTGTGATGTCGCGTACGGCTGCTTCGCGTTGGAATAATAACTGTGCATCGTATGGCCGAGTTCGTGAGCCAGCGTGCTCAGATCATCGAACTTGCCGTTGTAGTTCAGCAGAATGTACGGATGCACGTCGTACGCGGCCCCGTTCGAATAAGCGCCAGAACGCTTGGCCGTCGTCGGATACACATCGATCCAGCGTTCGTGGAACGCGCGCCGGACGACGTCCACATACTCCGGACCCAGCGGCAGGAAAGCTTCCAGAATAATGCGACACGCGTCGTTGTACGAATACTCGAGGTCGACGTGCTTCAACAGCGGCGCATAGAGGTCGTAGTAGTGAAGCGACGGCACCTTCAGCAGACGTTTCCGGAGCGCAAGATATCGGTGGAACGTCCCAAGATGCCGGTTCACGTTGTCGGTCAGATTGTGGTAGACCTCGACCGGAATGTTGTTCGCATCGAGGGCATTCTGAAGCGGGGATTCATAGTTGCGCGCCCGCGTGTAGAAAAGATTCTTTCGCACCTCGGCATTCAGCTGCGTGCCGAATGTGCGCCGATATTCGTTCAGTTGACCGAAGAATGCGTCGAACACCTTTTTCCGATCGCTGCGGTTCCGGCTGGCGCGATACAGCGTGAAGTTCGCCTGGTCCAGTCTGATCTTCTTTTTCGTCGACAGAACGACGGTCGGATAGTCAAACTCCGCGTTCGCAAAGATGCCATGGATATCGGCGGCGCCTTCAGCCATCAGGCCGGCATCGGCGATGATGCGTTCCTCTCCTTCCGTACGGGTATGCGGACGCCGACGCTGGATGTCATCAAGGTAATGCCGGTAGATCTTCAGGCGAGGCTCGATCGTGAGGAATTCCCTGAGCAGGTCAGGGTCGATCTTCAGGATCTCCGGCTCGATGAAGGCCCCTCGCGCATTGAGATCGGAGCCGATCTGACTCATCTCCTGCTGCATGGCAAGGGTGCGGGAGATGCGCGTGTCCTCGTCGTGCAGCATGCTCGCATACACATACAGCCGGGCGAATTCGCGATACAGATCGGAAGCCAGCTGGAGGCAATCGAACAAGCGGCCGGCGGATGCGTTCAGAGTGCCGCGGAAGGTCTCGATATCAGAAAGCTTGCGCTTCAGCGCCTCCTTCGCGCCGCGCCAGCGTTCTTCATTCGGATACAGAGGCGAGAGGTCCCAGGTGAATTCGGCATCTATGCTCTTGCGGTCTCGCGGGCGGGTGGAGTGGCGTTTCGAACCTGGGTGGAATGCGCGTGCGTTCTCGAGATGCATTGGGTCTTTTCGACGAATGAGCGGGTGAGAGATTGGAGAAACATAAAATATACGCTAAGACCGTTCATGAGGCAAGCAGATTGAAAAGGGGACTCTATTTCAATGGATCGCCCCCTCCCGCTTCCGCAACTGCCCCCCTTCCCGTCCTGCGATCGTTGCCCGGATCTCCGCCACAACGGCGAGCGCGATCTCCGTCGGCGTCTCCGAGCCAATGTCCAATCCAACCGGTGAATACAAACGCATCAATTGCTCGTCCGACGGGATGAATCCATCCGACTCCAATCGCGCCAGCAACAGTTCCCGCTTGCTGCGCGGTCCGAGCATCCCGACATACCGGGCATCGCCCGACAGCGTCTGCCTCAGCGCCGCCGCCTCCGCATCAAATTGATGATACGTGACGACGATGTTCGTCCGCTCCGTGATCTCGCAGCGGTCCGGCACCTCCTCGACCGGACATTCGATCAGCCGGTCCACGCCCGGAAAGAACTCCGGACGCAGCAGCGGCGCCCGATAGTCCGTCACGGTGATAATCCACCCAAGCTCCTGTGCGAATCGCGCAAGCGGAATGGCTTCCGGTCCTGCGCCCATCAGCAGGAGGGGAACAGGTTCGGGAATGTAGTCGAAGAATGCCCGAACGATTCCCGCGGACGATGCGTACTCGATGCGCAGGGGTTTGCGTTGTTCCAAAACGTCCTGGGCGTCACGACGAATCTCGTCCACCAACGGCAGGTCTTCGATGTCCGCATCGAACGCCCCCTCTTCCGAGAGCATGGCGTGATCGCCGGGAGAAGCCGGCGCATCCACATCCGCGGCGAACACGGTCGCCAACACGGCCGGTTTCCGTTGCGCGAGGGTTGTCTTCAAGAAATGATAGAGTCGCCGTCCGGAGAAAGGGGTGATCGGTTCGAGCAGGATCTCCACGAGCCCCGTGCAACCCTGGCTCATCCCGAAGAGCACCGCCTCGGGGGAAGTGTTATCGTACGTAACGAGCTGGGCTGATCCCATCTCCATTGCCGCGCGCGCGCGGTCCAACAGGTCTCCGGCAAGACATGCAGCGCTGACGAAGCCTGCTTCCCGTCCCGTCTCATTGAACAGCATTCGTGCACCGGCCCGACGATAGGCCGATCCTTTCACGTTGATGACCGTCGCCAGCACGCCCCGTTCGCCCTTTGCGTCCAGTCGCTCCATCCCCTGCACGATTTCCTGGAGTTCGTTCATGGTCCCTCATTTCGCCACGCGCGGCCAGCGCGCATGAATTCATCGATATTCTCCGGCGGTACATCTTCCGGGAGATCGCATCCAGTGCTCAGAATGAAATTGGGAAACGCCTGCATCTGGCGAAGAAGACTCTGGACGGCGTCACGTACCGTGTTCACGGTGCCATCCCGCATCACCGCCGTCGGGTTGATGTTCCCGATGATGACGACGCGCGGTCCAAGTGCGAGGGCGATGCGATGCAGGTTCACGCCGGTCTCCGGCGAATCGAGGCTGATGCCATCGACGCCTACGGCCGCCATCCGTTCCGCGAGATGCATCGTGTTGCCGCACACATGATAGATGCAGTCGACCGATCTCCCGTGGCAACGATCGGCGATCTCGCGTATGAAAACGCCCGAACAACGGTCAAAGTCCGCCGGACCGAGCATCACTCCGCTGGGCTCGAGCACGCAGACCACTTCGGCGCCGGCATCGATGAGCATCGTCGCGTACGTCTTGATGGTGTCCGTCGCGAGTCGGCAGAGCGAGAGGATCGCCTCCGGATCACAGCACGTCGCCAGCGCGGCTTCTTCAGCGCCGGCGATCAGCGCCGCAAGCGTGTACGGTCCTGTGACGTATGCGCCGACGAGTGCACCGCTTTCATTCGACGCGCGAAACGCTTGGACAGTCTCGGCGATGGAACGCATGCGGCTGTCCCCCGCCAGATCGACCGCACGCATGCGTGCCATGTCTTTCGGGTCGAACGCGTCATGCGGAACCGTCGCGGAATCGTTCACGGGGAACACTGTGTGCCGGCCAAGCGCGTTCGCTTCGACGGAGAGGTCCATCAGCGGAAAGACCACATCCGGCGTGAATCGCTTGTTGATGGCGTGCAGAACCCTGACGTGCTCCCGCGCATTCTGCTGCGCGAGCTTGATCGAACTCCCCGTCAGTCGAATGCCGGGGAAGCCGACGAGAGGGGCGACGAGTCGGCGTCCCGCCCGGTGAGATGTTCGGCTGAGTTCAAGAAGTCGTGGCATTGATGAATGTTCGTTGGCCGGAGTTATCGCTTTCTCAGCGTGTCGGGTCCCAGCGGCAGCGTCCGAATGCGGATCCCGCTTGCAGCGAAGATGGCGTTGCAGATCGCCGGTGCCGCCGGTGGAAGGGCGGGTTCTCCGATACCGCCGACCGACTCGGTGCTGGGAATCGTATAGACCTCGACCTTCGGCATTTCTTCGAATGTCAACAAGCGGTGATCGTCGAAGTTGCTTTGCTGCACCCGTCCGCGTTCGATCGTGATCTCATCCTTGATCATTCCGGTCAAGGTCATGACGAGCGCACTCTCGACCTGCGCTTCGATGGTATCGGGATTGACGACAGGACCGCAATCGACGGCGACAACGATGCGATGAATGCGGAGTTTGCCGTCCTCCACCGAGACCTCGGCGACTTCGGCAACGGAGCTGCCGAAACTCTCGACCGCTGCAATGCCGCGACCAACTCCCTTCGGCAGTTTCGATCCCCACTTCGCCTTGTCTGCGGCGAATTCGAGCGCCCGCTTGAGCCGGGGAGAATTCGCGAGCAGCGCACGCCGGAATTCATATGGATCCTTCTTTGCCGCGTGTGCCATCTCGTCCACGAACGATTCCACGACCCATCCATTCTGTGTCGGTCCAACCGCGCGCCATGCACCAACGGGAACGCCGACATCTTTGAGATGGTAGTCGATCAAGTAATTCGGAATGGCGTATGGCGGCTTCGAGCCTCCAGTCACCAGTCCGCGCGAATTCGGTCCGACGATTCGATGATGCCACGCGATCAGCTCTCTCGCCGCATTCAGCCCGCCGCGGAAGACGTTGTAGGTCATTGGCCGGTAGAGATCATGCTGCATGTCGTCTTTGCGCGTCCAAACGACCTGCACCGGCTTTCCCATCTCCTTTGACAGCTGGACGGCATCGGTGACATAATCAGCGGCCAGACGCCGGCCGAATCCGCCTCCGAGAAGCGTGGTATTAACCTTCACCCGTTCAACATCGACACCGAGGACCCGCGCCGCTTCCGTTTGTGCCGCTTGCGGAGACTGCGACGGGACCCACAGTTCGCAGGTACCGTCTGTGCGCACGTCTGCCGTGCAGTTCATTGGCTCCATCGTGGCGTGGGCAAGCAGGGGAGCGCGATAGATCGCCTCGACGGTCTGTGCCGCCGCGGGAAGTGCTGCGAGCGCGTCTCCCGCCTTGTCTCCGGAAGTCCCGGGTTCTTTCGAAAGCTCTGCGAACGTCGCCCAGATCGATTCAGACGATTGAGTGGCCCACTGGCCTTCGTCCCAGGTGATTTTCAACGCTTCGCGTCCTTGGAACGCGGCCCACGTGGAGGTGGCAACGACGGCAATGCCTTTGGCCGTCGGGAGAACGCGGACGACGCCGGGAATTGCGAGCGCTTGCGTTGCGTCGTGTGAGACGGCCTTTCCGCCGAACACGGCAGACTGCTCGACGGAGGCGAAGAGCATGCCGGGACGACGGATGTCGATTCCAAAGATGACTGTTCCCTTCACCTTGGCAGGCGTGTCCAGCCTCTTCATCCGCTTCCCGATGTAGCGGAACGCCGAGGGATCCTTCAGCACAACGTCGGTGGGAACGGAGAGCGCTGCGGCCGCACTCGCCAGTTCGCCGTACGACAGTTTCTTGCCTGTGGTATGGAGAACAACATTCGGTTCGGTCTTGCAGGTCGAGGGCTCGACCTTCCATTGCGCAGCAGCGGCCGAGAGAAGCATCATGCGTGCCGTTGCACCCGCTTTGCGCCAGATATCCCAGTGTCCGCGAATGCTCCAACTACCCCCGGTTGACATGCTTCCGTACTTTTTCGGGTGGGCGATCGCTTGCTCGACCGTGACGTTCTTCCAGTCGGCATCCAATTCGTCGGCGACGATCATCGCCATCGACGTCATGATGCCTTGTCCCATCTCTGAGCGGGAGAGCGTGATGGTTACGCGGTTGTCCGTCCCGATTCGAAGCCAGACGTTCGGTTCGAATGTGCCTCCCGACGTGTCGACGGCAGCATCCGCTGTGGCGGGAAGATAGAAGGCGAGAACGAGACCAGTGCCGGCCGCGGAGGCGACCTTGATGAATTCGCGACGATCGATCGTATTGGAGGAGGTCATTGTCCACCTCCCTGGGCCGCGCGCTTGATGGCCCGTTTGATGCGCGGGTAGGTCCCACAACGACAGAGAACCGAGGACATCATCTCGTCGATCTCTTTATCGGATGGCTTCGGGTTCGCCTGGAGAAGCGCGGCGGCGGTCATGATCTGTCCCGGCTGGCAGTAGCCGCACTGGGGAACTTCCTCCTCGATCCACGCTTCCTGGAGTGTGTGGAGTCGTTCAGCGCCGAGCCCTTCGAGTGTCACGATCGTCTTCTCGTCGGCGAGTTGGACGGGTGTGACGCATGAACGCGTCGCTTCTCCATCCATCAGCACGGTGCAAGAGCCGCAAACGCCCTCTCCGCACCCGTACTTGGTCGCCGTGAGTCCCAGCGTGTCGCGCAAGACCCAAAGCAGAGGCGTATCCGAATCGACATCAACGGTCGTCCGTTTACCGTTCAGAACGAAGGTGATCGATGCCATCTTTCTTCTCCTTGCATCAGTTCTGCAGTTTCCACTTCTGACTCCGCACTCCCAGTCCCGAACTCCGAGCTGCTGCTACAACAGCACATAGGAGAATCCCAGCGCGATCGTCTGCTTGATCTGCGTGCGCGGAGAGATCGCCCGTTCGTTGATGAACTGAACATTCAGGTTCGCGGAAAAGTACTGATTGATCTTCATCGCGATCGTATTGTCGCTTCGAACGATGACCTCGTTGAAGGTCTTGAACGGAGCGAAGAGTTCCAACTTTGCCTTGAATACCATGTTCTCCGCGATCGGTGCCTCAATTTCTGTGACCGATTCCAAGCCTCCGTCGATCTTCGAGGTCTCCAGCTTGTCCAATGTCGAAGGATCATCGGAATAGTGAGTGTTATGCGATGTTACTATCTCCCGGAGACCGGCGCCAAGGCGTGTCTTGAATTCCGGGGCTGGCTGATAGCTCAATCCAGCACTCTGTGTCAGAAATGCGGGATCGAAGAAATTGGAGATCTCGGTTCCAAGACCAGCGGCATCGTACGCGTATCCTTTCGCGAATTGCGTCTTCATCGTTACCGCGACGTACGGATCGATATGGATGCCGAGCTTGTAGGTCAGCATCGATTCGAGATCGATCTTGTCGTCGGTCTTTCGTGTTCCCTGCTTCCCGAGTCTCGTTGTTCCGTAGGCGAATTTGTAACTGTTGGCGACCGTGATCGTTTTGACGTCGTATGTTGATTTGCCATCAAGTGTTGTTGTCCAGGCGAACGCATTCTCGCCCCCCTGCGCCCAATCGGTATAGGAGACCTGTGTAAGGGTCGCGCCTGTGGTGACACTATGTTTCCAGGAGGTTGTGTCAGCAGGCTCTTGCGCGGCAAGAGGGAGGGAAAGGAGAATGAGGAACAGCAATACGTGTTTCATGGTTCGATCCTTGTGTGGTACGATATCGCTTGATGTTCTCTACTTGATGACTGAGGTGCAATGCCCGCAGCGCTTCGCTTCGATCGGGATGGTCATGAGACATTCCGGACACGCTTTCGTCGTCGGGACCGCCGGCGGCGCTTCCGCTTTGCGCTGCATCCGGTTCACAGCTTTAATGAGCAGGAACACGGCGAATGCGACGATGGTGAAGTCAATGATCTGGTTGATGAACACACCGTACCGCAGGATCGCTGCCGGCACGCCGTCGGCCGCCTCACGGAGCGTGATGCCGAGAAAACTGAAGTCGACGCCACCCATCAGCACGCCGATGGGGGGCATGAGCATGTCGTTCACCACGGAACTGACGACCTTCCCGAATGCGCCGCCGATGATGATACCGACCGCGAGGTCGAGCACGTTGCCGCGCATAGCGAACTCTTTGAACTCTTTGACGATTTTCATGGCTAACCTCTCTGTGTCGGTGGTGGATAGTTATTCTAAGGGCCGCGTTGAACGCTATCAAGATAGCGATGCAAGGATTGAAATGCAGACCAAAAAATCTATCCCCTCATGAAAAAAAGACGTATCTTAGAACCCCAGAAATCTCCGATTCTCGAAGGGTTTATCCATGTTGAGAGCGATTACGATTGTCTTTGTTGCTTTCCTTACCGTGCTGTCCCTCGGGGCCTGCGCCATCGCGCAGACGAAAACGCTCACGATCCTGCATACAAACGACATGCACGCATCGTTTGTTCCCCGCGAGGCGACGTGGATCCGCACAACGCCGAGGCCGCATGTGGGAGGCATGGTGGAGCTTGCCGCCGTCGTGGACAGCATTCGGCAGTTGCGTCCGGCATTGCTGATGGATGCGGGGGACGTCATGACGGGGAATCCGGCCGCCGAGATCGATTATGCGGGGGCAACGGGGGGTGCGTTGTTCGAAATGATGAACCGCATCGGGTACGAGATCTGGACGCCGGGCAATCACGATTTCGACATCTCGCGGGCGAACTTTCTTCGCCTGAGCGGAGTCGCACGGTTCCCGATCGTCTGTGCCAATCTCTTCGACGAAGAAGGGAGATTGCTGGGAAGGAACCTGCCGTCGCACATCATTGAAAAGAATGGGATTCGGATCGGCGTCATCGGATGGATGTCCTCGGCGTTCTACAATCTTGTCAGCCGGTCCAGCACGGCCGGGATCAAACTGGAGACCGACTTCGCGGTCCTGCAGAGACTCGTCGATGAACTTGATCCCAAGACCGATCTCATCATTGCACTCACGCATCAGGGTGTGGAAGATGATTCCGTATTGGCGGCGAAGGTTCGCGGACTCGACGTGATCATCGGCGGGCATTCGCATACGCGTCTGCGGAAGCCGGTGGCGGTGAACGGCGTCGTCATCGCGCAAGCAGGATCGAATTGCGAGAATCTCGGGATCGTGAATCTCACAGTGGAAAATGACCGGGTGACCGCGTTCGATGGCGAGTTGAAGCAGCTGTGGATCCACACGAAGAGACCGGCGTCCCCCTTGAGCCAGTTGGTGGATTCGATCCAGACACAGATCGATGCGGAATATG
>Ga0209079_10000930_pt1 | contig 11306 bp, 8 predicted proteins | sample PPLLaktember2015_2_FD_187259 | JGI IMG/M metagenome (GOLD analysis project Ga0209079, IMG submission 187259) | Freshwater sediment microbial communities from Prairie Pothole Lake near Jamestown, North Dakota, USA - PPLs Lake P7 Core (6) Depth... | ecosystem: Environmental > Aquatic > Freshwater... | reverse complement strand
ATTATTAGGTCTCTGGCTTGAAGGAAGCTAAATTTCTGTTCAGGCGACTCTGGTAACGGGGCGATAATATCGTGGTTGCCCAGAACGGGCAACCCCATCAGTTTAGCTTTGAGTTTGAGGTAGCGGCGGTATATTGCGGTGCCATTTTCTACTGTAGCAAGCAGGTTGTCGATTACGCCTTGTTCGGTGTCGTTACTTAATAGACTGGACTCCATGGGTGAACGGTATTTTCTCCGTTTAGAAACCCCGACCCAGTCGTTGCATATGTTGCGGAGCGCGGAAGCGAAGATTTCGCCATCTTTACCCAGCAACCCATAGATGCTACGGTTAGCTGATTCGCGGGTGACTCGGTCAGGGTGGGAAAGCAATCCGGTGACTAAGCCGTAACTCAGCGTTTTTTTCTCGCCACAGACGGTGACTTCAAAGAGGCGGGTGTTGAGCCACTTGCTCTGCAGGTCCTCCCAAGCGTTGACGCCGAACTGATCCTTCTCAATTATGAGCTGCTCCTCCGCTTCGGAGAGTTGATGTTCAACTCGGCGTTGGACGCGTTCAAGCATATGCTTATAATTAGCTAAGGCAGGTTCCTGGATGATTTCAGGGTAATTTTTTAGCAGTTTGCCCAGTTCAAGCGAGTAAAACGCCAGTTGCTTGCCGATTTTGGCTTCCAGTTTGTTTACTCGGTCGTTTAGCGTCTGCGTTTCGGGCAAAGTCATGTTGGCGGAGAAGCACAAACTCGAATACAGCGAGACCTCGTTGAATTGAGTATCAAAAGCTTCAATTTCTTGCATGCATGCAAGTAACTCGCAGGGTTGTAGTTGGGCGATTTTTCCTCGGTACTTTTTCTCGAAAGCGTCCGCGTCAGCTACGGCTTGGTTGATAAGCTGGTTGAGTTTGGGGTCAGTTATACAGGGGCAAATTTCCGTTAAGTTCCAAGTGATTTCCGGAGTGGTCAAGACATGTGCCTCTCTTTGGCTTATGGCGGCTGGGTTATTTTGGGTTTTGTTTGTTGCTTAAAGGAATTCGATTATCATTTCTACGCTTATTGCTAAAAGAATCAAAGCGAAGACACCCCTCAGTATGGTGTTTGAGGCTCGTTTGTATATGTAGGCTCCAATTTGGGTCCCCAGCATTGATCCGACGCCGAGCATCAGGGCGAATTCGAAGTTCACATTGCCAAGCACAAAATGCTGAACAACCCCCGCTAAAGCAGTGAAAATCATCGTGAACATTGTTGTGGCAACTGCGACATGGATGTCTAGCTTCAAAACAAAAATGAGAAGCGGAACCAAAACAATTCCTCCACCTACACCCAGCAACCCCGATATAACGCCTGAAACAAAACCTAAGGCAAACGCCAAGTAGAGTCTACCACGTTTATAGTTGAACAAATCGTTTTCTGAACCTTGGATTTCTGCGTCTATTTCCCTTTTTCTTCGTCGTGGGAGGAGTTCGGTTAAAATTTTAACAGCCACAATAATTAAGAACACACTGAAAGCTGTCCCAAGAATCGCTGCTGAAATTACCTCGGTCAAATAAGCGCCAATGACTGCCCCCGGCGCGGTAGCGAATGAAACGAATACTCCCGTTCTAAAGAAAATCCGCTTTTGTCTCCAATAAGTGAAGGTGGCTGCGACCGCGGTAAAAACGATAGCTGCAAGACTTGTGCCCACCGCAGTGGCAGGCGCGAACGCGTAAATTAAACTTAGAATTGGCACGATTATGGCGCCTCCGCCGACTCCCGTCAGGGAAGCTAAGACGCCGATAAATAGACCCAATATTGGAAGAAGGATTTCCCACATGCCGCTTGTTCCTGTCTTTTTGATCTTGATTTTTTAGGTGAGTTATTTGCAGCGTTAACGTCGCTCGTTTTCTATTATTTCTACGTTTTCTTTTATATATGATCTAAAACCATTTTGGAGGAAAGGTGCCTATAAAACATACTGTTAATTGGACGGATAAGCTTGTGTTTTGTCATTTTTTATGGTTTTCTCCGAACCATTTGAGGAACCATTTGAAGGTTCCGCAATCATCTTTTGAGGGGCACGTTAAGCATGGGAACTCTTTTTCTGCCGAATTGATCACAGCTAAGATTGTTTGGGTTTGGTATTTTCCTATTTTCATTTGCTCTATCTGTTTTTCAAACTCTCCGCTCATGGTAACCCCTATTCTCTACCATTACTTCACATGCCTCTTATGTTTTCGCATGTTATCTATCTTAATCTCTGGCGCCCGCGAAAAACGGCGTAAGAAATCATTCTATGATTAAAATTGTGTAATTAGTTAACGGCTTTGTATCGATCTAAAATAGGTTCTTCTGTTAGATACGGATGATGAGTCTAGGTTTTTGATTTTTTATGGTACTAGGCTAAGTGCTTTTATATTGTGTGATAATTCAGCATAGCGATTCTTCCTGAATGGAAAAAACAATCACTGGAATAAACCACTTGTCTTAGCAGGGTTAGGTCTTTTTTATGTAGTGTGGATTCATAAACATCTAATAACAGACGAACTCAGTGGATTGGTATAGAGGATACACTGTTGCAGACATCTGTTAATGATTCCCCAGTGATCGTAAATACAGCGGTTATTTCTTCTTTAACAAAACCAGATGTTATTCGTGTTTTACATGTTAATGATGACACTTCTCTATTGGAGATTTCCAAAACAGTCTTAATGGATATGGATAACTTCGAAATAGACCATGCATTATGTGTTGATGAAGCCTTAAAGAAACTTGAAATAGGTAACTATGATGTCGTGGTTTCCGATTATGAAATGCCACAAAAAAATGGCTTACAATTTCTAAAAGAATTAAAAGAACAAAAATACGAAGTCCCCTTCATATTATTCACAGGCAAAGGCAGAGAAGAAATTGCCATACAAGCATTAAACCTAGGAGCAAACGGTTACTTCAACAAACAAGGATCAACTGAAACTGTTTATGGAGAACTTGCGCATGGAATAAGGCTAACGGTAGAGAACAGCAGAGCAAAACAAGCTCTCCGAGAAAGCGAAAGCAAGTTTAAAGCGTATATTGAGAATTCCCCGGTTGCCATTTTTGTCGCAAACGCTGAAGCTAAGTATGAATATGTGAATGATGCTGCCAGTAAACTTCTTGGTTACAGCAAAGAGGAACTGCTAGAAATGAGCATACCTCAAATTATCTACCAATTAGAGCCTAATTCAAGGCTTGTGAGTTTTGAAAAAACTAAGGAAACAGGTCGCGCTTTCGTCGAGGTTGCTTTGAGATCTAAAGGCGGAAATCCTGTTTACGTAAAAATAAACTCTATAAAATTACCAGACGGGAAACTGCTAGCTTATTGCGAAAACATTACTGAACAAAAGAAAGCCGAAGAGGATTTGAGGCAGAAATATGAAGTAATTGAAAGGGTTGGGGAAAGTGTTGGTGCAGGCTTAGCTATTATCAGTAAAGATTACGACGTTATTTGGGCCAATAAGACCCTTATGGCTTTAGGTGTCGCTTCAGATAAGAAATGCTTTCAGACCTTCAATAATTTAGATGAGGTTTGCCCTGATTGTGGCGTTAAAAAGGTTTTTGAAGAGAATAAGCCCATTGATATTCACGAATTCAAAGCTGTGGATACGCATGGCAATGTAATATGGATTGAATTACGGGTTACTCCTCTTAAAGACAAAAACGGGAACGTCACAGCTTGCTTGGAGCTTGCTGTTCCCATTACTGAGCGTAAGAAGATTGAGGATCAGCTCAAGAAAAATGAAAAACACCTGAGCGAAATAATTTCTAATGCTCCCATTGGAATAGCCACTTCAGATTCAGACATGTATTTCTTAACTGCAAACATGAAATTCTGCAATATACTTGGTTATTCAGAAGATGAATTACGTAAACTTACCTTCAAAGACATAACGGTCTCAGGAGATGTTGAAGAAAGCATCTTAAACATGGAAAAACTCTGCGCTGGAGAAATAGATTTTTTCAGTCAAGAAAAGCAGTATATTAGAAAAGATAAAGCGACAATAGATGGAAGAGTAACAGTTAGCGCCATTCGCGACAAAGCAGGCAAGCCCACTCTTTTCATAGCTCAAATGGAAGACATAACAGAACGCAAAAAAACTCAGCAAATGCTTGTCCGATCTGAACGGAAATTGAGAGAATACTCATTACACCTAAAGGATATGGTGGATCTTAGAACTATACAATTGAAAGAAGCTAATGAACGTCTAGTCAAGTCTGAACGGTTTGCTGCTATTGGCGAATTGGCGGGAATGGTTGGACATGATCTGCGGAACCCGCTGGCAGGTATCAAAAACGCAACGTATTTCTTGAAGAAAAAGGGCTCTGCGCTTTCAGAAGAAAAAACCAGAACAATGCTTGAAACTATTGAGCGGGGAATTGACCATTCAGACAAAATTATCAATGACCTCTTGGAGTATGCTGGCGAAATTCATCTGAAACTCTACATTGTTCCAGCCTATAGTATACTTGAAAATATTCTATGTATAATTAAAGTTCCTGAAGCTGTCAAAATTGTCAACGAAATTCCTAATAATCTTAACATCAGAGTGGACCAGAACAAAGTTGAACGTGTCTTCATTAATCTTATCAAGAATGCAATCGATGCTATGCCCAATGGGGGTACAATAACGATAAAATGCAAGCAAACTAGAAACAACGCTGAAATCTCTTTTGCGGATACGGGTACAGGTATACCTGACGAGGTCTTGCCAAAACTGTTTAACCCGCTTTTCACTACTAAGGCGCAGGGCATGGGTTTTGGCTTAGCGATTTGTAAACGTGTTGTGGAAGCACATGGTGGTACAATAACTGTTGAAACCGCCACTGGGAAGGGAACAACATTTAAGGTGACTTTGCCAATTGAGACAAAAACGGGAAGTGGCACTGAAAAGATTAGGATAGGCTTATCTGGATTTCAGATAAAAGAGCGAGTTTCGCAATGATAATGCTATGCGAAATTAACAAGACAACAACGCATTTTGAATGACCTGGGTGAACGTGTTAAGGAGCTTAATAAGAACACCGCATCTTATGTTAGTAAGACATGCATAATGGTGTCATCATGCAGGAGCTTAAACTCGAAGAAGTCAGCTCAGGATACGGAACAGAAGAGATCATCCACAAGATAAGCCTCACGCTAACTGAACCCTCAATTTACGTGGTCTTAGGACCTAACGGAGCGGGAAAAACAACCCTCTTCAGGACAATATCTGGTATTCTAAAACCTTTTTCGGGTAAAGTGTCGTTTGATGAAATGGACCTCTTCAACTCAAAAGAAGCACGTAGAAGGATAGCTTATCTTTCCCACCTGAACGCACTTCCAGAGGAAATGACTGTTTTTAACACCCTAAAGTACTATGCCGATATTGAAGGCGGAGATGTAGAGCACACTCTTGATCTCTTAAAGTTAAATGAGCTTCGCAACAAGAAATTTTCTTCTCTCTCACAAGGACAAAAAAAGAGAGTCTCAGTAGGCAAAATATTCCTCAGAGAAAGAGACCTATACCTACTTGATGAACCGACTTCCAACGTTGATCCAAAAATTTCAAAAGAAATTAGAGAACTCCTAATTGAGCTTAGCAAAAACAAGTTTGTCCTCTACTCCTCACATAACCTCTACGAGGCACGCGAGATAGGCAAATACTTGATTGTAATTAGAAACGGAGAGCTCAAGTTCTTCGATAAGATAGAGAACGTAAAGACAAAGAAGTACCGAGTAGGAATAAAGACTCTGAATGACATTTCAAGTTACCTAAACGCCAAACTAGAGAATGGATACTTTGTTGTCACAGTAGAGAATCCAACGGAAGTCGCCAAGATTGTTAAAGACTTGGTAGCTCATGGCGCTGAAATTATAGAACTCAGAGAGCTCGATAACCCACTTCAGGAATTTTTTGAGGAGTGATAAGAAAAATGAAATTTTGGAAAGTGACCATGAAGAGAAGTGTAAAATTGAGCAGAACCTACTTCGTCTTAGGAATAATGTTCACTATTTATGGAATAGTTTTATCGAATCTAATGACAATTATTCCGACAATTATTCCGCCAGATGTTGCAACACCCTCTCCGATTGACTTGGCAAGTAACTTTCCTTTCCTATCAGTGGCTCTCCTGTCAATGTCAGGGGTTTTCTTTTCATTGCCCGTGGTTATGCTCTTTGTATACGATAAAAACAGCGGGGTTTTGGAGTATCTTCTTTCAACTGGACTTGACCAAATAGACATTTTCAAGGGTTATGTTAAGGCTTCATTAGTTTTGGCAGTTTATTTGCTATCGTTTGCAGTAATATTGAATACGGCTGTAGGAGCCTTACTAGGAATAAGCTTGAATTTGCTGATGATTATTGCAGTTCTCACAGTTGCCATCGGCGTCTCAGAGGTTTTCCTTGTCACAGTTTGCATGGTTGCTTTCAGTTCTCTCCAAAAAACGCCCATGGGCGCTAACCAGCCTGTAGGCGTGATTATCGGGATTATTCCAATGTTTCCTGCCCTATTGCTGCCAATAATTTTCCCATCCCACGCGATAACTATCGACCTGTCCGTCGCCGCAGTAACTATATTTGCTTCTTTAGCGTTACTGCTTTCTGTAGGTCGCCTTATTCTCAGAGAGAAACTTCTACCGTAAAACTAGCCTCTCTACCTTACATCCTTAATCGGTAAAAAAAGACTGTCAACAGTGCCTCGTCTTCGGTGTTGCCACACAAATCCTTCATTTTTTATGGTTTTGTACTCTTTTGCCTGTTTGATTAGGTAACCAACCTTGTAAAAAAAATAAACAAACAATAAATATGGTAAATGTATTACATTATTTTAAATAAAGTGGTCGTGAAAAACGTGAATAGCGTTTTATGGCCAAGTTGTCCTTATTGTGAAAGTACTCTAATTGAAGACGATTTGGTTGCAGTTAAATGTCTTGATTGTGGCATGGGGAAGTATAAAGAAGGCAGGCATAAGACTTACCAAAAACAGTTGCAAAAATATCTACGTACAGCATGACAATGGCAATAGCCCAAGTTGACATTTATACCAATAGCTACCAACGATATCCTATGAGATACCATAAAGTTTAGAGCGCGAGTTTAATCCCCCAAACGGCGACAGTACAATTGCTTATTCAGATTGGTGCTACGGGCAGGATTCGAACCTGCGAACCCCTGCGGGAAAGGATATCCCATCGGGCGCTCAAGTCAAAGCGTCGAGATCTTGAGTCCTTCACCTTTGACCTGGCTTGGTTACCGTAGCCCAAGTGCAGTACTGAAGGTTTGGATTCTGGCTTATTAATCATTTGCCGCAGGTTAAGCTGTTTATGCTGATGGTTTTTGATGTCTCCTAATGTACAATACCGATAATGCTACAATAACAATTACTAGCGTTATACTTACTAACAATAAGGTTGTCGGGGATATTGAGTCTGAAGTTGGAGTGGTTGGTGTTGGCGTTGGGTCGGGTGTAGATGAAGAAACCGGACCATCAGGCATAGTTATTGTTTGTATGTTGCTCCAATCGCTCACCTCACCTGTAAACACATAAGGATACATATCTAGTTGTGATGTGTGATTGGGGTTGTAGACGCGGTTGATGTTTCCTATCATTGCTTGAACTTGAAAATCTACCTTGTCACCTGCAAACAGGTTTTCTATTCTATCACCTAAGTAACACTGGTATTCAACAACGGGTCCGTCTGAAGGATAAGAAAAAATTGTGTATTCCCCACTTGACTGACTGCGTACATTATCGATAGTGTAGAGCAAACTCCAATTGCCACCGTTAATTCTGGCACGAACCATGTAAAAGAACCCATAGTCTGAAAGGGACGGTTGATTCTTAATCGATAACTGTATTGTTCTATTAACCGATTGGCTTTCTTCCGGCGGGGAAATCAACTTTGCAGTGAACTCCGGAACTGATGGTTCGGGTATTGTCTGAGCAGTTGCAGGTTTAGCTGTTAACAGGGTCAGGCTTGACAGTGTCATCAAGAGGATAAGTGTTAACGTCAAGGCATTGCTTGCACTGACCATAGTTAATCGATGAGAAGTATAGACCATAAAAGGGTATTCGTAAAGTTTTCTTGACTAACCTTAGTCAAGTTTTCTGATGAACAAACTAATGACGCAATAATCACCACAAAAGTAAAAGCCTCAAACACTGATTAGTAAGCCAATATGCCTACCCATCATCGAGTAGTAATAGGTAACAGCCAAATAATGCCTGAAATCGAGAGCGGTAGCGTTCAGTTGATGGTGACTTCACCGCCTTACCCCATGATCGCCATGTGGGACGAGCAATTCAAATCCGACCTAAAAATCTCCGAGTTATGGCAGAAGCTGGACGTGCGCGGAGACGAGACGATGGTACGGCAAATCTACGACGCTATGCACGAAAACCTCGTCAAAGTCTGGGTGGAAACCTACCGCGCGCTTTGCGACGGTGGAATCGCCTGCATAAACATTGGTGACGCAACCCGAAGCATCGCAGGAAAATTCCAGCTCTTCCCCAACCACGCCCGCATAACAGAGGTCTGCGAAAAAATGGGCTTCACTACACTGCCCTACATTCTGTGGAAGAAACCCACCAACAAGCCAAGTTACAAGGGCAAAGGCGCCTTTTTAGGGTCAGGTTTCCTTCCCCCAAACGCTTACGTCACCTTGGACTGCGAGTTTATCCTGCTTTTCAGGAAGGGCAGCCTCCGCCGGTTCGAACCCAAAGACAAGCAACGCTACGAAAGCGCGTTCACTAAGGCTCAGAGGGACGAGTGGTTCAGCCAAATCTGGACGCTAAAAGGCACCCGGCAAACCGCAGGCGAATTGGAACGCAGAACCGCAGCTTACCCCGAAGAAATCGCTGAACGACTCATCAAAATGTTTAGCGTGAAAGGCGAAACGGTGTTAGATCCATTTTTAGGGTCGGGGACAACAAGCAAAGCTGCTTTGGCAAATGACCGAAACAGCATTGGCTACGAAATAGATGCTAAACTACTAAAAACAATCAGAAAGAAAATTGGCGCCACAAAGAGTCACGCCTTAGAAATAGTCGATCGTAGGGAACCTCTGGTTTGAATAGCCAGAAATTTGGGATTCTCTGTTAGCTGCTTATTTCCTGAGGTGCTTCCATCATTTTTCTACGCGGCCAACTCTAACCCCAACTACCACTCCAGCAACGTCGGAGTGACCATACGTCGCATAAATGCCGAAACGGAACCCACCATAACGAGCAAAGTCGTCGGTTTGCACGAGAAGCGACAAGGGCTCGGAACCTTTCAGAACAAAAACAATTTTTTCTAAATCTCCTTTTCCTTTTTTTAGAATGGACGGTCCCGCGATTTTCGTTAGTTCTCCCTTCTCGTCGGATATGTAAAATCCTGACAGCTCAGAGCCTTTTCCGTCGAGATATAACCATCTGCCTTTCAACTGTTCCTTTAATTCTGGATTCTGGTCCAACTTTACAAACGCCTCTTGATAGGTTAGTGCCCTGAAACCGTTCTGTTGGAGTAGATTCATCGAAATTTCCTGATTAGCTTGTGTGTGAGCTATGAAGACCCCAGTAGTGCCTATCTCCCCAAAATCTGCTTGTACTGTTTCTTTTGCCCTTATTTGGAGCGCCATAAAAACCACAATAAAATTGCGTTTTACCTCAAATAAATAGGTTGTCTTCGTCCTTGCTAACGCATGCACATTCTCATTAGATAAATCGACAGTTTTTAATATCCCCCAAACCAAATACCCACCAAAGGTTCACAGTTGAGCAAAAAAGTTTCAGGCAATAAACCATACGGATTTGGCAACACCAACCGCAGGTTTCCGCAAACTGGCAGGCGCACGCAGGGGAAACTTGCCAAAGACCGTTTTGCTTTTGATCAGGCGATGCAAGGTAACGATGTTATTCCTTTGCGTCGGGGCGGGGATTTTGTGGTTCAGAAGCGTGACTTTTTCGGCGACAAAGAAGGCGAACCCACAGTTGTTGATATCAAGAGCAGCAACGCCAAGGTGACTGAGGCGCAGACGCAAAGGCAGAAGCGACTGGGCAGAAACCGCCACAAAATCATCCGTTACTAGGCGACGGAGCGAATCTTGCGTCGGTGAAAAGCGTTTTTTCTAAGAGGGTAGGGCCAGTATTACATTGAAACTGCCCAAAATATGTTGGGCTTTTTGTTTAAGAAGGTAAGGGGGGACTGAGCGCTTATACGCAGCGTGGTTTGCGTTTAACCGAACAATGGGGTGTAGTCAGCCACGTAGCCCAAGACACCAGCCACGTACGAGAGCACCCACAGAATCACCGTCCAATTCGCTATGCGCCTACTCTTAGCTGGAAACGTAGTTGAGTTGGGGCGCCAAAGAGCAACCAGCCACAACCCAAACGCGATGGCTGGCACCGAAAGCACACTGTGCGCAACCACTTCTGCAACTTTTAGAGGCGAAGTGAAGTAGGCATCCACGGAACCGCCGCTGGGAGGCGACATAAAGATAACCATGGAGAAACCCGCCACCGTTGCGACAACTACAATCGTTATCAGTACACCATGTACAAAGTGGTTGCCTACTTTTCGGAAACCCATGCTAGCCACGATCAGCGAGGTCCAGAGACTTTGCATAATCAGGTTAACCTGAGCGTCGCTCAAACCAATTTCAACCCAGAAAAACGAGGTTACGGCGGCGGCCCCCACAAGCACCAGCAGGACAGTTAGCGCCCCCATGAACGCCTTTTTTCCAAGTAGGGGAACCCGCAAGCTGAGGCGTTTTAGCCTCTGTCGCTGGGAAACAGCAACCGCCAAAAATAACATTACGAACCCAAACACTGCTCCTCCCGCGGTCAACGCGAAAACTGACTGCTCCATGCCCAGAATTTGGCGGCTTTGGGGGCTCCACAGGTTGGTGGCGACTGCCCGCGTGGTAACCGTCAAGTTCTCGATGTACCAGCCGTCCTTGTTCGTGACGTTTTGAACAACTTCTGAGGAGCCGATGAATACGCCGGTGGCTTTGTCCCACTCCTTGAAGTGCCGCAGTGAGTCATTTCCATAGGTCACGGTTCGGATGGCGCCAAGCACGGTTCTCTGTTCCTGCCCTTGAACGGTTACGTTGACGGGTTTGTGGTTGTGCTCTGAGGCGTCGTAGAAGGTGTCTCCTGGGCTAAGGTTAGCTGGAATAATTGTCCAGCCCCCAAGGTTGCCTTCTGTGAAGTTGTACTCCCAAATGGCGCTGCCAAAGGTACCGTTGGCGTATCTGACGGTCAGGTTCACGGAGAGAGCCGCCCCGTCAACGAACAAAACCTGGGACCTCATCCATCGCACGTCATGGGTCGATGGCGGAGTACCA
>Ga0209079_10000927_pt1 | contig 11334 bp, 12 predicted proteins | sample PPLLaktember2015_2_FD_187259 | JGI IMG/M metagenome (GOLD analysis project Ga0209079, IMG submission 187259) | Freshwater sediment microbial communities from Prairie Pothole Lake near Jamestown, North Dakota, USA - PPLs Lake P7 Core (6) Depth... | ecosystem: Environmental > Aquatic > Freshwater... | reverse complement strand
ATCGCGATGCCCGCGATGAGCACGAACGTGATGAGAATGATCGAGAGGACCTTGACGATGCGCATATCAGTCTTTCCAAACATGTTCAAACAGCAAGTAGGATCCGCCGGTCATGACCAGAAGATAAGAGAAGAGAACTTGAAATTCACCGAGGGCATTCTCGAAGGGTTCGCCGGCCAGGGCGCGGATTGTGGAGCGCATGACAGTCATGAGGAGCGGGATCAATACTGGAAACGACAGGACAGGATAGAGAGTTCCACGCGTATTCGCCCGTGCGATGATGGCGGCAATGATGGTGGCGGCGGAAGCAAGCCCCAGGCTTCCCAAAAGCCAGGTCACCGCGAAGATGTCAAGCGAAGCGACAACAAATCCGGGAAAGACAATGAGATACAGGACCGTGACTGCCAGCGTCAGCAACAGCGTCAACCCGCAATTGAACAGCAGTTTGCCGACATAGACGACCGTCGGCGAGGCGATGAGCTGCAAGGCAAGCGCGGTCCCCTTTTCTTCCTCGCTCACGAAGATGCGGGACAGGCCGGACATCGAACTGAAGAAGACAACGACCCAATACATCCCCGCCAGCAATTCTGGACTCGCCTGATCTTCTCGCATAGCGAACAGGATGGTCGCCACAGAGGTGATGACGAACATCACGAGCGCATTCATCGCATACCGCGTCCGGAGTTCGGACCGCGCATCTTTTACGACCAACGCCCATGTTCGCGCAATGGTGCTCATCGTTCGCCTACCGTTTGTTCCCGCCACTGCCGCTCAGGTGAACCCGCGCCGTACACCATGCGGCTTCGGATTCGTCGTTCGTCGCAACGACCAAGAGCCCCCGTTCTTTCTGCTCTGCCACGATCGCCTCCACAACGGCGATCCCTTCGGCGTCCAGGTTCGACGTCGGCTCATCCAGCATCAACACCGCCGGCTCATGGAGCAACGCGAACGCGTACTTGAGTCTCTGCTTCATCCCGGAAGAGAATGTGCCGACGTCGTCGTGCCGCCGGTTCCAGAGGTTCACCTGCTGCATGCGTCGTTCGATGGTCGCTGACGCAGGTTCATTCCCAGATCGGATGCGGGACAACAATCGAAGATTCTCTTCGGCACTGAATTCATCATATAGGTTCAGATACGGAGAAACGAATCCAAGTTCATGCCGCAATGTATCGATCTCGATCGGCACGCCCGCACGCTGATACGCGACCGTCCCTGCGGTCGGACCGATCACGCCGGCGAGAACCTTGACAAGCGTCGACTTCCCCGCACCATTGAGTCCCGTCACGGCCAGCGAAGCGGGAGAATCCAGCGTGAACGAGATCCCTTGAAACACCGGCCGCCGATTGAAATCGCGGCGGAGATCCGTCACCTGCAGTCGGATGCCGTTCATGGAATGATCGCGACCGTCCATTGTGAGACCCGTCCTCCTACCGTCGCCACAACGGTGTACACTCCCGAGGCCACGCGGGTTTTCAATTCACCCGATGGAATGAATGCATACGTCTCCCCCTGGGTCGAGATGACGGAGTACTTCCCCGCGTGCGCGCGATCTCCCGACGAGGTCATGAAGAGAACTTCCGCCACGTCCAACACGTCTGCCTCCACGGGCAGCGCGAGTCCATCGTCCGTTGCGAGGCGGAGTGGATTCGGGAACGGATGCGCCTGCATTCGGGGCACATCGGACGATGTCGAGGATTCCAGATAGAACGTTCGCCAATCTGTCAAATCGCTCGCAACCAATCCAACCCTCAAGCCGTTCGCAAGTGTCTGATACGGAACCGAAGGGGCTGTTGCCGACAGGATCGCTTCCACCCGGCCGAGCGCGAAGTCCTTCTCGAGCGCTCGATCAACTTCGGTGTTGATCACGATCGTTGTCAGCGTATCGTTGCTGAGGACAAAATCGATCATAACGGCAGAGAGCGGCTCGACATTCGCGACCGCTTGCGCGAGGGAACCGTTGAACGGAACAGTCTGGATCCGTCGGTAACGCGGATAATAGAGCCCGTCTTGATACGAACGGAATGCGTCCGCTCGGTGCGCTGTGAAGTAGTTCCAATAACTGAAGTTCGCAAACGCCGTTTCAAAATTGGTCCCTCGTTCGCGGAGCGCTTCGTCCGAGGCCTGCAGGAACGGAACGGTCTTCATCCTCTCCCAGACCGCGGTCATGGTCGTCGCGCCGTACCGCTTCGACAAGAACTGACCCCAGACGCAACGCTCATACCCGGAAAGCGAGGACGTGACAAAGCTCCGTCCCCCGCTCATGCCGAGGATGCCGGTCGATCCGTAGAAGTCAGGCAGATACTGCAGGTAATCGTTGATGAGCGGGTAGACATGGTCTTCCATCCATGTCGAGGTCAATTCATGCGCGTACACATCGCCGCTCCAGAACCCGTAGGCGCCGACTTGGATCGCATGATGGAATTCGTGCGCGGCCGTTACCTGAAGACCGGCGATCCCTTTGCTTGAGTATTCCCGGAAGTCGTTGTCGATCTCGATGTACGTCCCGTACCGAGGAGGAGACTCCCCCGGATTCAATTGCGGGAGTTGGAACACGGTCTGTCCATAGTACGATCCCGATAGCTCCAGGATGACGACGGAGTAGTACCCGGAAGGCAACGGCGGGGGATCGTATCCGAGTTGACCGACCTCCTCATTCCAGACATCGTTGAAGATCCTTCCGACCGAATCAACGAACGCGCGCGCCGTTCCGGGAATCCTCGCTCCGGCACCATCCAACAACGCCGGCGCATTGCTTCCGGATGTGTCAAAGGTGATCCGGAAATGCCCGATCACCGTCTCCGCCATCGCTTCGGCGGGCTTGAGCAACTGTTGAAGCCGGAACGCCTCGTCGGCTGGAAGCCTGCGTGCCCGCTCCGCGAGCTGCGCCATCCATCGAAATCCGCACTTGCCGTCATGGAGCAACGATTCATCTATCCCATACTGCGCGGCGGTCGCGAGCCGCTCAGCCAACCGCGGGGCGATCGCCTCCTGACCGACGGCAGTGCTCATCGAGACAAGGAGAAACACCGTCGCCACTGCCGCAGACCAGATCGAACGCGCCATCATGGGTGCACTCCTGTCGTCGTGACATTCGGCTCGCGAAAGACGCTCCAGTACAGGCGGAGCACGTCGGGTGACTGCGCGACGACGGCAATATCGTCGTCACCGTCTCCATCGAAATCGCCGGTATCGAAAGCAACAACGCGTGCATCGTTGATCACATCATGCCACGCGGTCGATCCGCGGCCCGCAGTGATCCACCGGATAGACCGAGTCATCCGATCCAGCACGACGATCCTCGTCTCCTGCCCGTGCACGGAGAATTGGACGTCGGCGACGCTCGCAATATCGACCATTCCTCCGATCGACGACGGTGCGGCGAATTCTCCCGATGGTGTTCCGCTCAACGACCAGAACTGCATGGACGGCTCGGATGCATGCACAAGAACGTCCTTCGTCCCGTCTCCGTCCAGGTCAAGAAACCAGAGCCGGATGCGCTGTCCCCCGCGGACGGGGAGCGCTTGCAGCAACGAGCGACGACTCATGGAACGTACGCTGTCGCCGTAGGCGACGGCGATCTCCACGTTCGAGGTATCATGTGTGCTGAACGCGTACAGAATATCCGGGACATCGTCACTGTCTACGCTCGCGACCGCCGCACCCCAGAGGATCGTCGGGGAAAGCAATCGAAAGTTCTGCTCGATGAATCGATCCGGTCCAAGTTGCTCAAAGAAGCTGAGCGAAAATCGTTCAGAGGTCCTTAGAATATTCAGCACCGCAAATCCGGGCAATCCGGAGGGAGCGGGAAAGGAGGCGAGCAGGGCGGGCGTTCCCTCGGTCGGCACGACCGCTCCCGAGAGCGATCGATCCCGCACATCGTACGAGAGCACACCGACCGTTTGTTCCTCCGTCGAACCGACTAGGAGTTGGAAACTTGTATCGGCTACGGACTGCACCGCGATCGAGGACGGGACCGAACCGAACTTGTGCGAGATCGGTCCGCGCAAGCGCCGGCCGGATTTTCCCCAATACACGTCGACGGTCTTCTCCCGTCCGCTAATGACGACAAGGTCAATTACTGAGTCAGGATCGAGCCGTTCCGCGACGATCCCCGCCGGCCCCGGCCCACACACGTACTCCGTTCGCGTCGGATCCATGAGCGGCATCCCCGAGCGCCGGATGATCGCCATTTCGTTCTGCGCGGGTGACGTTACCACGAGTTCAACGGAACCAAAGGCACTTGCGAGCGGCGTCAACCGATGTGGATTGAATGGCAGGGCGACCCGTACTTCTTCGGTGAACGTCGTCGTATCCCCGCCGAGGGCGATGCTCAGAAGTCCGCCCGAAGTAGACGTGATCAGATCGGCGATCCCATCGCCGTCAAGCTGGACGAGGGTCATTGAGGTGACCTCGTCATCGAATGCAAGGATGCCTGAGGGGGTGAACTCGCCGAAATCCGAGCCGAGCCAGTACTGGACCTCGCGACCAGCGTTGGTCGAGACGGCGAAGGCAGCCGGCATGCGGCGCGACGTGCTGGCCGCGGTGATCTGCTGCACCTCGACGTCGAGCGGATATCGATTCTGATCGATGAAACGGCCGCCGCCGACACCGTACCACAACTGCACTTCGCTCCGCACCCAGTCGTACGCAACAATGTCGCTCAGCCTGTCATTATTCAACGCGGCAACAGCGAATGTCCCGACCATGGCCTCCTGGGCAATCACTGCTCGGGGCACGAATCGTCCCTGCGCCGTCGCGATCAATGGCAGGATACCGGGGACGTTCCGGTCTGCGACGAGAAGGTCAACCCGGCCGTCTCCCGTGACATCCGCAGCCACGACCATTGCGGGGATGATCGGAAGCGTGAGCGATTGCTGGAGTTGCACCGAATCCGCGGAGCTGCTCTTCACAATATGAATCGCTTTCGCCGCACGGTCGACCAGACCCAGGATCGCGACACCCGATTGACCCCCGCCTACGAGTATCGCTTCATCAAAGGATCTTGGCACACGTACGGGAAATTCTTCAAGGATCGTCCAGTTCGAATCGACGACCTGCCGGAACAAGAGCTGCGAAGACGACGAGGGAAGGATGACCGTCGCGCGACCCGCCTGCCAGGGGGTGACCATCAGCGGGGAATCCACCGCTCCAGAGAGCGTCATTCGGCGCAGCTCGCCGAAGAGCGCTTCCTGGGACTGTGCGGATGCGGTTCGGACTCCGAACCAGACCAGCAGCGAAGCGCTTCGGAGAATGCGGCGGAGGGGAGATGTCGGGTGCGACGGTCGGCGCACGGTTGGCGTTGCGATCCTCAGCTGTGTCGGTTAGTGGCGTTGGCGATGTTGCAGGCGGAACTCACGCCGACGCGCGGCATCACGGTACCGTCGCTTCTCTGCGGCGGTGACCGGGCGAACAGGGGGAGCAGGAATGGGACGTCCGTTCCCGTCAATCGCCACAAACGTCAGATAAGCAGTGTTCGTGTGCATCCGCTCGCCCGTGAAGAGGTTTTCCTTCGAAACGCGCACGCCGATCTCCAGCGAAGTTCGGAATGCCCGGTTGACGGATGCCTTCAGCACAACGACCTCACCCAACCGGATGGCATGATGAAACTGCAGCTCATCGACGGACGCCGTAACGCACACATGGTTCGTATGACGCATGGCGGCGGTTGCCGCCACGATATCGATCCAGTGCATCAGCCGGCCGCCCAGCAGATTTCCGAGCTGGTTCGTGTCGTTTGGCAGCACCATTTCCGTCCGCTCGACGATCGATGCGGACACCGGCTTTCCCGTTGTTCGCGCCATGCTACAGTTTCCCCTGCTGGTTCGTCGCCGCTTTCTTCTCTGCCAATCCGGCGGTGACGTCGGCTTGGAGGGCTTCCGCATCGGAACCCAACGTGCTGTTCGGATATTTTTCACGGAACCGGTCGAGCGCTTCCTTCGCCTCTGCGTAGCGCTTCCGTGCAACTTGCGCCTGGGCCTTCCGCAGCAGTGCGGGCTCCGCATACGGCGTGTCGTGATACTTCTCAAGCACCAGGTCGAAGTAGTACACGGCTGCCTTGTTGTATTCGAGTCGCAGGTAGGTCATGCCATTGTCGAAGTCCTTCTGGGCGAGCTTCGTGTTCATCTCCGTGATGCGCTGTTCAGCCACCGTCGCCAGGGAATCGGTTGGATGATATTCGATGAAGGCCTGATACTCATCGATCGCCTTGCGAGAGTTCTCCTGGTCCAGCCGGGAGCTCGGCGACATATTGTAATAGCAGGTCGCCCGCTGGAATCGCGCACGCGAAACAAATTCGCTCGTCGGCATCGTACGCAAGAGGATGTCATACTCGAATGCCGCAAGGATGAATTCCTCGCGTGCCATCCGGCTCTCGGCCATGTAGAACTGCGCATCGTCGGCAAACGCGGTCGCCTGGTATTGCAGGGTCACGACCTTGAATTCCTCGATCGCCTGCAGATAGTCTTCGTCGTTGAAGAGTTCCATACCGAGCGCGAATCGCTCCGCCGCCGGCATCTGGCGCTCCGCCTCTTCCGACGTGCAGCCCGTTATCGGGGCAAACAGCAGAAGGCTGAAGACAAGAATGCTAAGGCCGATCGTCTGTGAGGTCGACCAGGAAACATGATTCTGATTCATTGATGGTCACCGGTACTGTTGAAAGCCGTCGGACGCGCTCGCCGATGCGCCGCACATCCTCGGGTGTGGTTATGAAATAGGGTTGATAGCCGGCACGAACCGGAAACAGCCTGACGGAGTCCAGCCGGATGGAATCCCGTCGCGACCAGATCAATTCCGCGCCGAGCCCGACCTGCGTCCATTCGCGTTGCGGCTGATAGAAGACCAAATTCCCCAGTGATGCGAAGATCGGACGACCACGATGCAATTCGACCCCCTGGAGATAATGGGGATGATGTCCGATCACGACATCCGCACCCGCTTCGATCAAGAACCGCATGTGCGCTCGTGCCTGCCACGTCGGGGCATCGACGTATTCCGCTCCGCCATGATAGTTGGCGACGACGACGTCGGCATGCTCCCGGGCGTTCCGCACGTCCCGCGCAACGCGTGCTGAATCATACGCCGAAATCCGGCCGCTCCAGCCGCTTCGGAAATTCATCGACGCTGTGTAAGCAACCACCGCGATGCGAATCCCGTTCCGCTCAAGGCATCCTGGGGGCATTCCCTCTTCGGGTTCGATCACCGATCCCACGGGCATGATCCCCGCGGCCGCAAGGAAGCGGATATTCTCCGCGACGCCCGTCACGCCGTAGTCGAAGGCATGGTTGTTCGCCGTGACGGCGACGTCGACGCCGGCATCCTTCAGTTCCCACACCGCGACGGGAGGCGCGCAGAAAATGTAGTTCGATCGCGGATGCTCGGTCTCGCCATTCTGATCGCTGATGAGGCTTTCGAGATTCACCATGGCGACATCCGCCGAACGGGTCATCTCCTTCAGACGTTCGAACGGGAATGCCGGTTCCTCGCGCAAGAGCCGTTTGCCGAGCGTCCGGCCCAGATTGACATCGCCGAACGCCACAAGGCGGAGCCGCGCATCGTGTCCCTGCCCGACCGCCGCAACGAAGAGAATCGAAAGCAGCAACCCAACGAAGCCTGCGGCGCGGACCGTCAACTTCTCACCGTAAAGAGCAAATACACCATCAACACCACGCTGCCGACGACCACCATTGGCGTCATTAGCGTGTCGAAGAATCCATCCGACGGCTGATCATCATCGATTCGGCCGGCTCGCACCTCGTCGACCGTATCGACTGCGGAGCGCTCGAACGGACCGCTGGTGAATACTTCGCCACTCTGCCGCTTCCAGCGGCACTCCAATACGGACCGAACCGTGCGCAGGAATTTGCCGTTGCCCAACTCCGTCGCTGCGACGCTGTGATCAAGGATGGAAGCATCGAGATGAGCATCTCCCTGCGCGGATTCGCCGATGACGGGGACGAATCCCGACGCGCGCATCCGTTCGGTAAAGGCGTTCTCGACGATCTGAACGGCGCCGCGGCCAGAAACACCCAGCACCACGCGCGAAGCCGGCGCGAGCGGCGCTGTCTGAAGACACTGCGCCGCGATCTCTCCGGCATGCTCACGCAAGCGCTCTTCCACCGACGGCGACGATTGGCCGTACAACGCGTACACCGGCAGAAGAAGCAGGAATGCGGATAGATATCGGTTGAGGCGCTGTTCAGGAATTTCCATTTGAATGTTAAATGTAGCGAAAAAACGGAGGAGATTCAAAAGAGGGGCTTGTGTCCGTGATCGCGCGGATTTCTAGGGCCGCCGCAAACGACGCTCGAGCGCGCGAAAAACAAGCTCCGGACGTTCATCGAGGAAATGGCGGGAAAACCGGCGCGCGCGAAGGACTTCGTTGGATTGGAGATGCGCGGTGATCAGGTCATCTTTCATCAGGGCCGCAGTCGCGAGCGGTTCCCCTTCCGGAGAGGTGACGACCGATCCCCCCCAGAAATTCACGCCATCCTCGAATCCGACACGATTACAGAACAGCGTGTAGACGTTCAACAGTCGTGCATATGTCCGGTGATGCTCATGATTCACAACCTGATTGTCGAGATCCGGACCGCTTCCCGATAACCGGGTGGGACTTGCCGTCAGACAGAACAGCGCTTCTGCGCCATCCAGCGCGAGCAGATATGGAAGCGAGACGTGCCAAACGTCCTCGCAGATCAGAATGCCGAAGCGGCCATGTTTAGAATCAAATGCGCGGATCTCCGTCCCGGGACTGAAATACCGCCCCTCTTCGAACATCCCGTAGGTCGGCAAGTAGACCTTCCTGTGTGTGTGCACAACGCGGCCATCTTCGAACAGTACGCCCGAGTTGAAGACCCCGTGTCCCGGTCCGCTTTCGACAAGACCGGCGACGATCGAGATCTTCTTGCTGAGTTCGCGCAGCGGTGCAACAAGGTCGGAGGTCGAAGGATCGATCGCGAGTTCCCACGCCAGATCGCGCACGGTGTATCCGGTCAGACTCAACTCCGGGAAGACGACGAGCGAAGCGCCGAGGGATGCCGCACGCTCTGCGACGGCGAGATGATGCTCGACGTTCCCGCGCAGATCGCCGACACGGCTATCCGTTTGGGCAAGGGCGACGATCACGTCCATGCGGAGGCTCAGCGAATGGAGACGTCGTTGGAGAGTTCGTTCGTGTCGTTGGGAACGGGCGGAACATGCTGGGCGAGAACCTCGCCAACGGCACGCACACATTCAACAAGACCGTTCTGGAAGCTCCCGGCCGCGAACAGCGCCGCCATGCGGTTGGCGATCTCCTGCCACACTTGAGGCATCACGAGTTGATTGATCCCTTCATCCGCGTGGATGCGGAATTGCCGCTCGGAAAGGAGGATGTAAACCAGAACGCCCGTCCGGCCGATCGTCTTCTCCATCCCAAGCATGCGAAATTCTCTCGCGGCAAGTTCTTCCAACTGGAGGGAACGCTCACTCCAGGCGCGTTTTTCCCGAACGCTTACCCGGATCTCCCCCGCGGTCTTCTTCTCCGCATCCGCGATGGCGATCTTGACGGCTTCGAGAGCTTCGGGGGAAAGGAACTTCTTTGTGCGATTGGGCATGGGCGCGACTCAGGAAAGATCGATCATCCGGATGTCTTTGATGTACTGCACGGTCTTGTCGTCCTTCAGATTCTTCAGCTTGTCCAGCTTCGAATCCATCCGGTTGACGTTGTCCCTGATGATGGAAAGGAATTTCCCGTATTTTTCCGCATTCGGGTGCGCGATGAGTGAATCCACAACGCGTTTCATCTCCGCCAGCGGTTCCGTGATCTGCTTGGAAATGTCGACGACGATCTCCTGCATCGCCTCCAACCGGCGCTTCTTCACTTCCAGCATCGCATACTCATTCCGGAGCCGCTGTTTTTCGACGATGCTGAGGATCGCTTGCGGAAAGACGTGCGTGGGAATGTCGTCCTTCATGAAGTAATCGGTTACACCCAATTTCATGGCCTCCACAGCGACGGTCACGTCCTTGTTGACCGTCAGGAAGGCGATCGGAGCAACCACCTTTCGTTCCTTCAGGATGCGCGTCGCATCCAGGCCGTTCTTCCCCGGCAGGTAATAATCCATCAGGATGATGTCGCAGTCCGGGATGGGATTCTGGTCGTCCAGCAATTCCTCGGCGGACCGCCTGTGGATGATCTCGAACTTGACCGATTCGAACCGCCGAAGGTACTCCCCGACAAGACGACCGGTATCCTCGCTGTCCTCGACAAGAAGGATCTTCACCGTCTTCGGTTCGTGCCCCGGATGCGAAAGATTGATGTCCATGCGAATCCTCTCCTGCTGAAGTTCACCAACGTCCCGTGGCACCACCACCGCCCGACATGCCTCCCCCGCCGCTGAATCCGCCGAAGGACGATCCTCCGCCGCCGCCAAAGGAGCCGGGCCATCCTCCCCCATGCCCCCATCCCGAGTAGTAGCGCGTGGATCGCGAGCCGATGTGTGTTCTGCGCCGCGATGTGATCGCAGGAAGCACGAGGAAGAAGAAAGCCAAAACAGCGGCAACCAGCAGGCCGAACGACACCGCTGGAGCTTTGTTCCCTCGCGAATCCACAGTGTATTCACCGGCCGTCGCGCGGATGATCGCGTCCACCCCCCCAACGATACCGGCGAAATATGCGCCTTCACGGAATTTCGGAATGATCTCCTGCGCCGTGATCTGATTGGAGAGCGCATCAGTGAGCACGCCCTCCAGGCCGTACCCGACCTCAATGCGCACTGCGCGATCATCCTTCGCCACCAGAAGCAGGACGCCGTTGTCCTTCTTCGCCTGGCCGATCTTGTTCTTTTCGAACACACGAACGGCGTATTCCTCCGGGCTTTCGTCTCCCGTGGTCGCCACGACGAGCACCACCACTTGCGTGGAGGTCGTATCTTCGAACTGCTTGAGCATCTTTTCGAGTCCGTCCCACTCGACATAGCTCAGCGTGTTCGTGAAGTCGGTGACGCGCGCCTCCAGTTTCGGGACGCTCGTCTGCGCGAATGCGGTCGCACCGAGCACGAACCCGATCAGGAGGATGACGGCAAGTCGTTGCATGGTGTTCATGGTCGGCGTCAGAATTTCACCGCTGGGGCTTGTTCCGCACCCATGGCAGCCTTGAAGTATTGTGCCTCACGGAAGCCGCCAAACGAGGCGACGATGGAAGTCGGGAAAGTCCGGATGAGCACGTTATACTGCTGAACCACTTCGTTGAAACGCCGGCGCTCCACGGCGATCCGGTTCTCTGTCCCTTCCAGTTGCGATTGAAGGCTTAGGAAGTTCTGGTCTGACTTCAGGTTGGGATAGTTTTCGGTGATG
>Ga0209079_10000924_pt1 | contig 11363 bp, 10 predicted proteins | sample PPLLaktember2015_2_FD_187259 | JGI IMG/M metagenome (GOLD analysis project Ga0209079, IMG submission 187259) | Freshwater sediment microbial communities from Prairie Pothole Lake near Jamestown, North Dakota, USA - PPLs Lake P7 Core (6) Depth... | ecosystem: Environmental > Aquatic > Freshwater... | reverse complement strand
CCTCGTAGTCCGCGGCGGCCGGAGGAGGCTCAGGCGAGGCTAGTCCCAACGCGTCTCGACGACGTCGGGCATCGCGAGCAGCGCGCGGCACGCCTCCAACGCGGCCGGCGAGGTCCTGGTCCGCAGGTGGAAGGTCAGCTCGACGCTCCGCGGGTCCTTCGAGATCCGGCTCGCCGTCGAGAGGACGCGAAGTTCCTTGCCGGCGAACACTTCCCGGCAGCGCCGCTCGAGCGCGTCGGGGTCCGCGGCCGCGGCGCGCACCCGGACCGTGTGGTAGCTCACGGTCGGGATCTTGTGGGAGAACCATGCGAGCAGGGTGAGAATCACGAGCGCGATGGCCGTGCTTCCCACGGCAATGATGTAGAGACCCTGCCCGATGACGACGCCGAGCGCGGCGACGAACCACACGCAGGCCGCCGTCGTCAGGCCCCGAACCATCTCCTCGGACTTGACGATCGCGCCGGCGCCGAGGAAGCCGATTCCCGTCATGATCCCGGCCAGGGCCCGCCCGGGGTCGACCGACGCGCCGAACGACTGGGTGACGATCATCGCCAAGGTCGCGCCGAGGCAGACGAGGATGTGCGTGCGCAGTCCCGCCGGCCGGCCGTGAGACTGACGTTCCAGTCCGATGACCCCTCCGAGCACCACGGCCACCAGCATCTTCGCCAAGGACATCAGCTCAAACTCCGTCATGGACGTCACCCCGCGGGCCTTCGATGGGGCGATTCTACGGCAATCGGGGACGCGAGAGCACGTTGCAGGTCCCCGTGAGACAGAGCGAGCGTGCGCCGACCGCGGTAGAATCGGCGCTCCAATGGCGACGAACGGGCGGGGGCGAGACGTCGGGTCGATGGCGGCACTCTCCGTCGCCGCTGCGATTTGGGGGTTCTCGTTTGTGGCCCAGCGGGCGGCCATGGCCCACATCGGGCCGTACCTGTTCAACGGGATTCGCTTCCTCCTCGGTGCGCTCACGCTCGTCCCGGTGCTCCTCGTGCTTCGGCGTCGCCCTCGAACGACGGAGCCGCGGCCGCGCCGAGCGGCTCTGCTCTTCGGCGGCGCGGCGACCGGCATGGTTCTGTTCGTCGCCGCGACGCTCCAGCAGGTGGGCATGGTGACGACAGGCGCCGGCAAGGCGGGGTTCATCACGGGGCTCTACGTCGTCCTCGTTCCGCTCCTCGGGATTGCGCGCGGCCACCGGGTGCGCCTCGCCGTCTGGATCTCCGTCTTCCTCGCCGCCGGCGGCCTCTACCTCCTGAGCGGCGCGGGCGGCGGACCGATCGCGTGGGGCGACGTCCTCCTGCTCCTGGGCGCGCTCGCCTGGGCGGTCCACGTCCACCTGATCGGGTGGATGGCCGAGCGCGCGAACCCGATTGGAGTGGCCGTCGCGCAGTCCGTCGCGTGCGGCGTCCTCAGCCTTGCCGTTTCGTTGGCCGTGGAGACCACGTCCCTCTCCGCCGTGCGCGCCGCCGCTCCGGCCATCGCCTTCGCGGGGTTCCTTTCCGTCGGGGTTGCCTACACGCTCCAGATCGTCGGCCAGCAGCGCCTCGACCCGTCGCGCGCCGGGGTTCTCTTGAGCCTCGAGGCGGCGTTCGCCGTCCTCGGCGGTTGGGCGATCCTCGGCGAGGCTGTGACCGTGCGGATGCTCGCCGGCTGCGCGCTCATGCTGTCCGGGATGATCCTCTCGAGCGTGCGGCGCTCGGTTGGCCGGCCGCTCCCGCAGGACTAGACTGGAATGCCCTTCGCCCCTTCGGGGTGGAGGAGCCCTGCACGTGGGAGGATCTTATGCACGAAATGAACACTCGTCGGCGAATTGTTGGGTACGCCTTTCTCGGCGTTCTGGCCGTCGCTGTGGCGCTTCTCGTCGGAGGATGGGCCGCCGCGCCGACCACCGAGGGACTGATCATGAACGCGCTCGGGCACGAGGGCCTAGCCGGCGCGGGAAACAACGAGGACGCGTACATCCTCGTTTCTGTGTACAACGCCGCCGGTCCGGTGAGCGGCCTCCTGGGCGGAAGCTTCTCGATCGGCGCGCCCATCGTGGCCGCCGGCGGGACGGACGTGACCAAGGTACGGGTCTATGAGTCCTCTGCTGGGATCTATCGGATTGACGTGGCGCCCACGAAGGCGTCCGTAGGCTGGCTCAAGGGAACGTACATCGTCTCTGTCACGCTGACGTCGACCCACGGCTCCGGCGTGGCGATTGCTGAGCTCTCCGTAGACGAGTAGCCGCAACGAAGAGCTTGAGATCAGGAGGCGGGCCGGATCGCACGGCCCGCCGTGTTCGGTTCGTGCCTACTTCGGTTCGTCCGGGGTCTTGACTCGCGCGTACTCCTGCTTGGGCTTCGGGTGCCTCCACGGGCGACCGATGAGGAGGCCGATCAGCACGCCCACGCCGCACGTGAGCGCGAGCAGGACAACGCCCGAGACTGAGAACGTCCACCCGAGAAACCGCACATCGAGCGGCGCCGTATTCTGCGCGACGAACGCCAACATCAGGAAGACGAGGAGCGCGGTCACAACGAATCGCGTCGGCTTCATCCTTGCTCTCCTTTCCTTCGGGTTGCGCAAGACGATCCCCACTCCGCCGGCTGCCCCGTGGACTCGAGAACCGCGAGCCACAGGTCGCCCTCCGGGTCGATCGTGTTGCGGCGGCCGACCACCTCGCGCAGCGGGACGTGGGTGAACTGGTTGTTCCACAGCCCGACGAGCATTCCGGTCTTGCCGCACATCCCGGCGTGCACGGCGGCGCGCGCCAGGCTCGAGCAGAAGATCGAGTCGTTCGGGTTCGCCGGCGCGCTGCGGATCATGTAGCTCGGGTCGATGTACTTGAGCGAGTGGGGCACCCCGCGCGTCGCGAGGTGCTCCGAGATGCGCCGCTTGAGGAACTGGCCCACGTCGCGGAGTCGGACGTTGCCGGACGCGTCCGCCTCGATGACCTCGGTCTCCTCGTGGAGCAGGTCTTGGCCCGCTCCCTCCGCGACGACGATGACGGCGTGGTGCCGTGTCGCGAGGCGTTGCTCGATCCACGCGAGGAGGCCGCGTGCTCCGTCGAGCGCGAAGGGGACCTCCGGCACGAGAACCAGGTTGACATCCGGCTCGGCGATCGCCGCGCTCGCGGCGATGTATCCCGATTGCCGCCCCATCAGCCGGACGAGGCCGACTCCGTTCAAGTACCCCTTGGCTTCCGTGTGGGCGGAGCGGATCGCTTGGATGGCGATCGAGAACGCCGTCTCGAACCCGAACGTCTTCTCGACCAGGTGGATGTCGTTGTCGATCGTTTTCGGCGCGCCGATCACCGAGATCGGCAGGCCGCGGCGCGCGATCTCGCCGTAGATCTCCTCCGCACCGCGCATCGTCCCGTCGCCGCCGAGGACCAGGAAGAGGCCGATCCCCATGCTCTCCAGGGTGTCCACCATGGCGCCGACGTCCTGGGGCCCGCGCGACGAGCCAAGGATCGTCCCGCCGCGGTGATGGATGTCGTCGACCAGCTCCGGCGAAAGCTCGATCGGCTCGTAGCCGGAGCCGGGCACGAGACCTGCGAACCCGTAGCGGAAACCGTAGATCGTGGGCACGCCGTAGCTGTAGCGGAGCTCCATGACGGCGGCGCGGATGACGGTGTTCGTCCCCGGGCAGAGGCCTCCGCAGGTCACGATCGCGGCGCGGACCGCCTTCGGATCGAAGTAGATGCGCTCACGAGGTCCGGCGCGCTCGAACGAATCGTCGACGCCCGCCGGCTCGCCGCCCGTGACGACGCGGTAGAGGACCCTCTCGTCGTCCGAGACGAAGTTGCAGACGCGATCGCCGCGCACGGTGGAGAGCGCAAGCGGCGACCGGCGCCCGGCGGGGCCTAGATTGGCGATCCCAAGGTCCACGGCGATCCACCTCCCGAAGCCAAGAGTACGGGAAGCCGCGGCCCGATCCAACCGGCCGGCTCAGTCGCCGGAGGCGGCGCCTCCCGACCCGACATCGGCGAACTGCAGCTCGTAGAGCGCCGCGTAGAGGCCGCCCGCTGCGACCAACTCCTCGTGCGTTCCCTCCTCGACGACGCTCCCGTGATGCAGGACGAGGATCTTGTCCGACTCGCGGATCGTCGAGAGACGGTGGGCGATGACGATCGACGTCCGGCCCTCCATGATCTTGCGCAACGACGACTGGATGACGTGCTCGGTGTGCGAGTCGATGCTCGCCGTAGCCTCGTCGAGGACGAGGATCCGGGGGTCGAACGCGACGGCGCGGGCGAACGACAAGAGCTGGCGCTCGCCGACCGACAGGGTCGCCCCGCGTTCCTTCACCTCGGTCGCGTATCCGTCGGGGAGTGCCTCGACGAAGTCGGCGCTCACGAAGCGTGCCGCCTCGATCGCCTTCTCTTCGGGGATGTCGCTGCGGAGGCGGATGTTGTCCATCACGTCTCCCGCAAACAGGAATACGTCCTGCAGCACGACGGCCATCTGCGACCGCAGCGCGGCGAGGTCGTAGCTCTCGATCGGGCGGCCGTCGATCAAGACCTCGCCCTTCTGGATCGGGTACATGCGGAACAGGATCCGAATGATCGTCGTCTTGCCGGCGCCCGTCGGCCCGACGATGGCCACCCGCTCGCCCGGGGCGGCGGTGAACGAAACGTCCTTCAGGATCCAGTCTCCTTCCGAGTAGGCGAACCAGACGTTCCGAAACTCGACCCGGCCGCGGAACTCCTCGACGTGTTCGTCGCCGCCGCGATCTTCCTCGGGCTCGTCGAGGAGTCGGAAGATGCGCTCGGACGAGGCCATCGCGGCTTGGAGCACGTTGTACCCCTCGGACAGGTTGAGGACCGGCTCGAACAGCATCCGCACGTACTGGATGAACGCGGTGAGGGCGCCGAGCGAAAGCCCGCCGCGGATCACGCTCGGGCCGCCGTACCAGAGAACCAAGGCGACGGCGAACGAACTGAGGAAGCTCATGAGCGGGCGGAACACCGCGAATGTCATGATCTGCCGCATGTCGGCGTCGAACTTCGCGGTGTTGATCCCGAGGAAGCTCCGGTTCGCCTGGGCCTCCTGTACGAAGGCCTGGATGATGCGCATCCCCGAGATCGACTCCTGCAGGTACGCGTTCAACCGTGCGAGTTGCTTGCGGACCTCGCGGTAGGCGGAGCGGGCGCGGTTCCGGAACTGCCAGGCGGCAAGAACAATCAGGGGGAAGAGGGCGAGCACGATGAGCGCGAGCCGCCACTCGAGCTGGAAGATGACGATCACGATCCCGACGACGAGGAAGGCGTCGCGGAACAGGTTGACGAGCATCGACGTGAACAGCTCGTTGATCGCCGCAACGTCGTTCGTGGCGCGGGTCACGAGCCGGCCCACCGGCGTGCGGTCGAAGAAGGAGAGTGGAAGGCGGAGGACGTGGCGGAAGATCTCGCGCCGCATGTCGTACATCACGCGCTGCCCGGTGTACTCGAGGAGGTAGACCTGGAGGACGGCGAAGGCGAACCGCACGAGAAGCGCGAACGCGTAGAGGATTGCGAGGCGGGCGATGCCGGCGAGAGCTCCGCCGCGCAGCGTGTCGAGGTCCCGGGGCGGAAGCGAGGCGAGGTCCTTCTGCGTCGCGATCGCTCCTCCTGGCACCGGCGTGAAGGCTTCGGGGTTCCGGGCGACGACGGACGATGCCGCGCGGTCATCCTCCGGCTCGAAGGCATAGCGCTCGCTCCCGAGCGCCCCGGTGCGCTCCCATGCCGCTCGCAGCGCCTCCGGGACGTTTGCCGGGCGGATCAGGTAGCGCCCGTCGCCGAGCGCGAGCGCGTCACCCGACGACGGGGGGGCATCGAGGGTGACGATGGCGTAGGGGAGCGTCATGTCGCGGTCGATGGCCGTCTTGGAGAAGTACGGGATCGCCAGCTCGACTCCCGCGAGGACGATGGTCAGCGCGACGCACACGCCGAAGAGCGCTCGGTACGGCGTCAGGAAGCGGAGCATCCGGCGCATGAGGCGCGCATCGAACGCCTTTCCCGCAATCTCGTCGTCGAAGACGGGCGTCGTCATTCCATCACCGTCCTTCGCTCGGCCTGCTGGAGCGTCCAGATGCGGCGATAGATCCCTTCGCGTGCCGCGAGGTCCTCGTGGCGGCCTGCGTCGACGATTCGGCCCCCGTCGAGGACGATGATCCGATCGGCGTTGCGGACCGCCGAGATCCGGTGCGCGATCAGAATGCTTGTGCGTCCGTGGAAGAACTCACGCAGGTTGGCGAGGATGACCTCCTCGCGCTCGGCGTCCACGGCGGAAAGGGGGTCGTCGAAGATGACGACTTGCGGCTCCAGGAGGAGGGCGCGGGCGATGGCGACGCGCTGCTTCTGGCCGCCGGAGAGGGAGAGCCCGCGCTCGCCGACGCGCGTCTCATAGCCCTGCGGGAACGCAGCGATCTCGTCGTGGATCCCGGCGAGCTGCGCCGCGCGCTCGATCTCCGCCCGTGACGCGTTCGGGCGCCCGAACGCGATGTTCTCGGCGATCGTCGCCGAGAAGAGGAACGCGTCCTGCGGCACGAACCCGATCGCGCGGCGGAGCTCCGCGAGCGAGACGTCGCGGACGTCGACTCCGCCGATCCGGACGGTTCCGGGCGGCGGGTCGAAGACGCGCGGAATGAGGTGCGCGAGTGTGCTCTTCCCGGATCCCGTCATCCCAACGATCCCGAGCGTGGTTCCTTCTTCGAGGTCGAGGTTGATGTCGGAGAGGGCGGGCGGCACCCCGTCGGCCGAGGAGTAGGCAAAGGTGAGGTCGCGGATCTCGATTCGCGTTCCCTGCATCGGGCGCGGCGCCTCCGGCTCGACGATCTCGGGCCGAACCGCGAGTAGGACGCCGATTCGCCCGAGCGAGGCGCGGCCGCGTTGGAAGACGTTGACGGCGTCGCCGAGGGCGATCATCGGCCAGATCAGCATGGACAGGTACTGAGCAAAGGCGACGAAGTTCCCGAGGGACACGGCGCCGCGGATCACGCGCCCGCCGCCGATCCACAGCGTCAAGGCGAGCGTCGCGCCGGAAAGGAGCTCGATCAGGGGGTGGAAGAGGCCGTGGACGCGGACGAGGGCCATGTTCTCGTTGGCGAGCGTCTGGTTGGTGCGGGCGAAGTCGCGCTCCGAGCCCTCTTCCTGGACGAACGCCTTCAGGACGCGGATCCCCGACACGTTCTCGCGCACCTTCTCCATCGTGGCGGAGAAGGCTTCCTGCACCGACTCGAACCGCTCGTGGATCACGCGGCCGAAGGTGAGCATGACGATCGTCAGGATGGGGAGCGGGAGGATCGCGTACAGGGTCATCCGGACGTCGATCGACAGCATCACGCCGACCGAGAACGGGATCATGACGAGCGGATCGAGGACGGTGATCAGGCCGAAGCCGCACGCGCGCGTCACCGCCTCGATGTCGTTCGTCGCGTGCGCCATCAGGTCTCCGGTCTTCGTCTCGTTGTAGAACGACGCGGGGAGCGCGAGGAAGTGCTCGTACAAGCCGGCGCGAAGATCCCGCTCGATGCGCCGGGACGCGCCGATGAGGAATAGACGCCACAGGAAGCGGAACACCAGCGCGACGACGGCGAGGGCGACGATGAGAAGCCCGCTCACGAGCAGGTTTCCGTTCCCGGCGGTGAGGCGATCGATGGCGTCCGAGAGGACGAGCGGCACAAACAGCGTCGCGACGTCGACGATGGCCAGGCAGACGAAGCCCGCCGCGACACGCCCCTTGTACCGCCAGAGCCAGTGCGTGATCCGATTCATGAACGGGTGATGGTATCCGATCGTCCGGGGCCGCGAAACGCCGGGACGCCGATGGGGCCGCGCGATTGGTCGAACCCCGGCCGACCGCTATAATCGCCGGTAGATTCCGAAGAGAACGAGGGGGAGCTTGATGGTCCCGATGCGGCGAATCGTCCTGTTCGTGGTGCTCTGTGCTGTTCTGGGAGGAGCGACGGCGTCGGCCGTAACCCTTCGCATGAGTCTTCCTCCGGTCTTCGAAGCCCTTCCGATCGCGTTTGCCGAAGCGTGGGGGCTGTTCGACGCTGAGGGGATTTCGGTGGAGCTCGTCGGCATCACCGACAACCAAGAGCGAAGCACGGCCCTCATGACCGGGAACCTGGACGCCGTCATGGGAGACGTGTCCCGATCCCTCCTCGACTACTCGTCCGGACGCGACCTTGTCATCACCGGATGTGCGACCTCCACCCCGCAGACGGACAGCGTTCTGCTCGGGCTCCTGTCGCACGTCGGGTTTGGCGCCGAGTCCCTGGGTGCTCTTCTCTCGACGAACGGGAAGATCGGCATCTCCTACCGGACCGACGATGAGTACATGCTCGACCAGCTCCTGATCGCAAATGGGGTCGCCAAGGGCTGGTCGCTGCGGTACATGTACTTCAACGACCCGCTTCAGCTCGCGGTCTGGTTTGCGGCGCAGACGGTTCCGGTGGCCGTGATGCGCGAGCCGTACATCAGCTACATCGCCACCTACCACCCGCCGAACGGATCCCCGCCGAACCTGACGTGGCTGTCGACGTTCTCGGGGATCGCGCCTCTTCCGAGTGTCGTCGTGTTCCGTAAGGCGTTCGTGAAGACCAACGCAGCCGCCGTGGAAGCCTTCTACCGTGCCTACGCGGCCGCCGTCGAGCGGCTCAACGCAACGCCCCGCGACGAACTGGTCGAGGTCGGCCTCGACGTCGTTCTGGGGCTCTTCTTCCAGGGGGCGAACGTCACGGGGGTGCCGCAGGAGGCCCTCGATGCGATCTCGATTCCGCACTTCGAGGCGCCCGGGCCTCTGACGGAGGAGACGTTCTCCGACGTCCTCTCCTGGATGCAGAAGAAGGGGTATGTGGTCGACCGGCTGGAGTACGGCGCCGTCGTCGATAGCGGCTTCCTTCCATGATCGCGCTGCGTAATGTCGTGGTGGACTACGGTCGCGGAACGCGGGCCGTCCGCGCCGTCGATCGAGTCACGCTCGACGTTCCGCGCGGGCAGAGCGTCGCGCTCATCGGCCCGTCGGGGTGCGGCAAGTCGACGCTCCTGTTCGCCGTCGCAGGCCTCATCCGCCCGGCGGCCGGCGAGATCCGCATCGCCGACGAAGCGGTCGAAGGTCCGCGCCGCGACACGGCTCTCATCCTGCAGAACGCCGGACTCCTGCCGTGGAAGACGGTATGGCAGAACGCGAACCTGAGCCTCTTCCTCGGCAAGGAGTACCCGAAGGCCACCGCGGAGGCCGTGCTGGAGGAGCTCGGCCTGTCCGATGTCAAGAACCGGTATCCCTCGGAGCTGTCGGAGGGGATGAAGCGGCGCGTCGGAATCGCCCGCGCGCTGTCGACGTCGCCCCAGGTGATGCTCATGGACGAGCCGCTCGCGTCGCTCGACACCCTGACAAAGGAGCGAATCCAGGACCTGTTCCTCAAGCTCTGGGCCCGGCACGCGTTCTCGTTCGTTCTCGTCACGCACGACATCGAAGAGGCGGCGTTCCTCGGGCAGCGGATCGTCGTCCTCTCGGCGCGCCCGGCCTCGGTGAAGGCCGTCGTGGACAACCCGAAGATGGGCGGGCTCGACTACCGTGAGGCGCCCACGTTCCGCGACGTCGTGCTCCGCCTGCGGGCGGAACTGGAGCGTGAGACGTGAGCCGGGCAAGGCGCGCGGGGCGATGGCTCGTCGACCGGGTTGAGGACCGGAGTGTGTGGCGGCACGTCGCGATCTACGCCGCCAGCATCCTCCTTCTGCTGCTCCTCTGGGAGGTCGCGAGCGTCGTCATCCGGGCGCTCAAGGGGGGACGCGAGTACCTGCCGAACCCGATCGTCGCGATTCGCGAGATGGTTCGGTTGGGGCCGCTCCTGTTCACGAACTTCTGGATCAGCGCGTGGCGCCTCGTGCTGGCGATCTTGATCGCCTTCGCGACCGGGTACCCGCTGGGCCTGCTCGTCGGCCACGAGCGGCGCCTTGACGAGCTCATCTCTCCGATCATCTACATCGTGTACCCGATCCCGCAGGTCGCCTTCATCCTGATGCTGTTCCTCATCTTCGGAATCGGCCACCCCGTCAAGGTGGCCATCGTCGCGATCGCCCTCTTCTTCCAGCTCCTCGTCAGCGCGCGCGGGGCGGCCAAGCAGATCTCGCTCGAGTACATCACGAGCGTCCTCTCCGCGGGGGCCTCTCGCTGGCAGGTCTACCGGCACGTCATTCTCCCGGCGACGCTTCCGTCGATCCTCACGAGCCTTCGCGTCAGCATCGGCCTCGGGATGGCGTTCCTGTACATTGCCGAGACGGCCGGTGCGATCGACCCGGTGCGCGGCGGGCTGGGGTCGTTCATCAAGAACAGCGCCTACAACACGGCAGCGCAGTTTGCGGGGATCCTGGCGATGGCTCTTCTCGGCTTCTGCCTGTACATCATCATCGACATCGTCGAGCGGATCGTCTGTCGCTGGACCTACGCGGCACGTCGAAGCTCGTAGGCACAGCCGTCGCGGCGTCGCCGCCTGCCGAACCTCACCGCCGCCTTCGAGGTGCGGTAGGCTTCCGGCGTTCTTCTTGATACGACCGGCTCCCAGCCGCCGGCGTGGTAGTTGCCGTATGCGGCGGCCGTTTCCTAGCCGCCGGCGTGATGGTTGCCGCCGCCGGCGGCCGCAGCTAGGATCGACTCATGAAGCTCGAGCGGATCTACCTCGTCGTCAACCCCACGAAGCCGTCGGCGCGCGCCGCGGTCGAGCGGCTCGAGACGTGGTGCCGCCAGCGCGGCATCGAGGCGGTCCCCATCGCAGAGTCGTCGGACGTCTCGAGATCCGATGCGGCGATCGCCGTGGCACTCGGCGGCGACGGCACAATCCTCCGCGCCGCGGCACGGGTCGCCGACGCCGGGATTCCGATCCTCGGAGTGAACGTCGGGAGCCTAGGGTTCCTCTCGCAGGCGCCACTCGATCGCCTCATCGAGGCCGTCGAGCGCGTCGCGGACGGCGACTTCACGGTCGAGGAGCGCATGCGCCTCCGCTACGATGTAGGGACCCGTTCGGGCACGGCGCTGAACGAGATCGTCGTCACCGGTGCAAACCCGTCGCGGTTCTGCGAGCTCGAGCTCGAGTGGGAAGGTAGCGCGGTCGCGAGCTACCCGGGAGACGGGCTCATCGTCTCGACCGCGACGGGCTCGACGGCCTACAGCCTATCAGCGGGCGGGCCGATCATCGTGCCGCCCGCGGCGTGCCTTCTCGTCACCCCGCTCGCTACACACCGGCTGGGACTGCGGCCTGTTCTCTTCCCGGCCGACGACCCGCTGCGAATCCGAGCCCTGGAGCGCGTACAACTCGTCGCCGACGGAGACCTCGTCGGACTCGTCGAGACCGGGGCGGAGGTCATCGTCCGCAAGGCGGCGCAGCCGACGTTTCTC
>Ga0209079_10000921_pt1 | contig 11368 bp, 10 predicted proteins | sample PPLLaktember2015_2_FD_187259 | JGI IMG/M metagenome (GOLD analysis project Ga0209079, IMG submission 187259) | Freshwater sediment microbial communities from Prairie Pothole Lake near Jamestown, North Dakota, USA - PPLs Lake P7 Core (6) Depth... | ecosystem: Environmental > Aquatic > Freshwater... | reverse complement strand
CTTAGACTTCGTCCAGCCACCGGCTGGCACAGCCGAGCACTTCGCGGACCAACGGCTCAGGTTGCCCTGTGCGCTTGATGGCCCATTGAGTGACATATTCCAGCAACGTCGCCCGTTCAAATTGCCGCGACGACTGCGAGGCAATAGCCGCCAATTCGCCCAGACCTGTATTGATAATGTCCGCCACGATCTCCCGCGCATAGGAGGTGCTGGCCGTCACATATTGGATCGCCCGATTGAGTTCTTGATCGGTCATGCTCGATTCCTTTCCAGCGGGATTTTCACATCCCGTCGGACCGCTGTCAACGCAGCGTCGGCCATACCGCCCCCCTCTTTTTCTCCGCGCTTGACCGGCCTCCAATGGTATGATCTTGGCTCATTCACCCCTGCTTCACGAAGGAGAAGACGATGGCCGGCAGACCCTCTACGCGAACCGCTTCCTCATCGCGCCAACCCAAACCGCAGAGGTTCTCAGACAAATGGGACCTGACCCATCTCGTCAAGAATCCGACGCGCCAGCTTGATGCGCTCCTGGCCGAGTTGGAAGCGAAAGTGGTACAGATCGAAGCCGCCCGACCGGGGCTTTCGCCGGCGATGCCCAACCAGGATCTTCTCGCCTTACTGAGGTGCAGCGAGGCCATCGCGCAAGGCTCATCCAGATTGGGCGCCTTTGCCTATCTCTGGTTTTCAGAAAACACCAAAGACGACGCGGCCCGCTCGTTTAAGACACAGGTTGAAGAACGGCTGACCGCCCTCAGTAACCGTCTGCTGTTCTTTGAACTCTGGTGGCAAAGTGTCGACGACATCAATGCTGCCCGCCTGATGGCCGATGCCGGCGACCTGCGGTATCACCTGGAAACCATCCGGCGATTCAAGCCGCACACGCTGTCCGAGCCGGAAGAGAAAATCGTCAATCTGAAAAATGTGACGGGGCGTAGCGCGATTCATACGCTCTACGACATCGTCACCAACGGCTTCACCTTCACGCTGACGGTCGGCGGGAAAAAGAAAACCATGAACCGCGAAGGGCTCATGGCCTACGTGCGCAGCCAGAAAGCCTCCGTACGACAGGCGGCATATCAAGAACTCTACCGGGTATTTTCAGGCCAGCGCGACCTGCTGGGCGAAATCTACAAGACACTCGTGAATGACTGGAAGTCGGAAAACCTCGGGCTCCGCCACTTCGGCTCTCCCATTGCCACACGCAACCTGGGGAACGATGTGCCCGACCAGGCGGTCGACGTGTTGCTCTCAGCCTGCGCCAAAAACGCCGATATCTTTCAAACCTATTTCAAACTGAAAGCCAGGATCTGCAAGATTACGCCGATGAATCGCTATCACCTCTATGCGCCCCACCGCACAGAGGCCAAGAAATACAAATATGCGGACGCGGCAAAGATGGTGCTGGAGGCCTATCGCGGCTTCTCTCCCCGCCTGGCCGATCTGGCAGAGCAGGTCTTCACAGACCGACACATTGATGGCCCGACCCGTTCAGGGAAACTCGGCGGCGCCTACTGCTACAGCGTCGTCCCCGGTATGACCCCCTATGTAATGCTGAACTACACCGGTGAAGCCCGCGACATCGCCACCATGGCCCATGAGCTCGGACATGCCGTCCATGGAATGATGGCCAAAGATCACTCCGTCTTTACCTTCCACTCGACACTTCCACTTGCGGAGACCGCGTCGGTCTTCGGCGAACGAATTCTCTCCGATGCGCTGATGTCTCAGGAGCGCAACAAAGCTGTTCGCCAGGGACTGCTGATCGGCCAACTCGACGACATCTATGCCACGGTCTTGCGCCAGGCCTATTTCGTCCGGTTTGAAAAGCTCGCGCACCAGATGGTGGGAGAAGGCGCGACGGGTGACCAGCTGGCGAAGGCCTATTTGGGCGAAATCCGCCAGCAGTTCGGCAAAGCGGTCAAAGTGCCAGATGAGTTTCAGTGGGAATGGCTGAGTATCCCCCACATCTACGCCAGCCCGTTCTATTGCTATGCCTACAGCTTCGGCAATCTGCTCGTCCTGGCCTTGTACCGCATGTACAAGGAACAGGGTGCAGCCTTCGTCCCCAAGTACCTGGAACTCCTGGCGACAGGCGGTTCTGAGGCACCTCGGGATATCCTTGCCAAGGTCGGCGTCGATATGACGGCTGAAGCTTTCTGGCAATCAGGATTCGACACGATCCGCGAAATGGTCGTCCAGCTGGAAGCGACCCTTTCCTGATGCTCCGCCGTTTCAGAACATCAAAAACCCATCCCCCTGGCTTATCGGAAGAGGCTTGACAGAATCCCCGCATGCTGGCATACTGATAATGCTTCTCATAATCGTTCATGGAGGTTCCCATGTACGTGTGCTTATGCAACGGGATTACTGAATCGGATGTCCGTGAAGCCGGCCGGACCGGCCACGTGACTCCCTGCGCCCTCAAAGCCAAGTTCAAACTCAAGGAAAGCGGCTGCTGCGGGCGTTGTGCAAAGAATATTGGCGAGCTCGTCGAGATTGCGACTCAGGGATCAGCGACCTCCTGCCCCCGTGCAACCGGCTGATAGCCCGCTTCCCGATATCAACTCACAGCGAACCACGCTCCCTCTCGGAAACGCGACAGGCGATCAAGACAACCTTCCGGTCCCTCGCTGACTGTCCGGCCATTCGGGAAGCTTCAGATTGTCGAAAATGATTCAGCGGGTGGGAGCTGAGTGGATGAGTGCAGCGACTTCAGCGACCCGTTGGCCCAAGGCTCTGGCGTCGGCCAACTCTTTGTTGTCGATGCCCGGACTATCGCCTTCCGTGGTCGCAGAGGCGCCAAAGGCACCGCCGCCACTCACCACGATCATTTGATTCCCGAGCATCGCCGCCAGAATAGTCAGCATCGTCACTTCTTTGCCGCTCGAGATCTGCCCCCCTGTGGCAAAGGCTGCCCCGACCTTATTTTTCATCTTAAACTCTGGAAAGACCCCGAACTTGAACTGCCAATTGTCGAAGAAGGTTTTCACCTCGCCCGACATATTGGACCAGTAGACCGGGGAGCCGACGACGACCGCATCCGATGAAAACAAATCATCCGCCGTGACCTGCCCGACTCGCTTCATTAAGACAATGGTCCCCGGAACGCTCTTCGCTCCTTCGACCACCGCCTCGGCCATTCGTTCGGTATTGCCTGAGAGCGAATGATAGGCGACCAGAACTTTGACGGAGAGGGGAACGGACTCATCTGCAGAGGCCGGACTACCCACGAAAATGGCGATGCAAATAAGAAGACAGACGCCTACAGCAATAGGCAAGAAAGGAGTGGAAATTGCGGTGGGCACAGGACCTGTGGTTTGACCATGGCCCTCATGCCCGACAAGAGATGGAAACCGGATCACCGGCGAAACGTTTCCTCTTCCATCCGCTCTTCAACGGACACATCCGTGAGGGCTCCACGATACTCGCAGCGATGGCAACGCACTCGCCAGGCTTCAATCCATTTCTCCTGGACATACGACTGGCGGCAGCTCGGACACACAAATACGCCCTTGACGTAATGGACCTTGCGAACTTCCTTCATACGGACCTCCTGACTGAGATGTCCGAGGATCTCACAGGTCTCCTCGGGATTGCAAGACGGCCAACCCCTGCCCGCACGCCGACACAGCTTCAGGCCATCGCGCGATGGCCATACCTTGACTGCCACCATGCCGACCAGTACCATGCCTCCATGTTCATTCGCGTGATCCTGATTGCATTCATTGTGCTCAGCCTGGCCGGCCCGTCCAGCGGAGAAGCCGCGCCTCCTCCCGGCAACACGGCCACGCGGCTGATTGCCGTGAAGACCCCTTCCGGGACCGTCATTCAAGCAGAAATCGCCGACACCCCACAGAAGCGTGCCGCCGGATTGATGTACCGCGATCACCTCAAGAAAGACCATGGCATGATGTTCTTCTTCGACCAGGCCCAGGAATGGACCTTCTGGATGAAAAACACCCTGATCGCGCTTGATCTGATTTGGATGGATGATAAAAAACGCGTGATCCACATCGAACGGAACGTGCCGATTTGCACCAGAACGGATGATTCCTGCCCCCAGTACCGCCCGAATGACGGGGCGATGTACGTACTGGAGATTGCCGCCGGAACCGTGGATGGATTGAAGATCGAGAAGGGTACAAAACTGCAGTTTGCGAATCCGTAAGACCTGCCGGCTAACCGGCCGTTATTTTTCCTGCCACGCCCGAATACGCCGCGCCGAGATCACCCCGTCGACCCGTTCAATCGCCTTCAGCACATGATTGATGTGCTGCGTGTCATTGACTTCGACCACGAAATCCAACACCGCCTTCCGGTCCTCGCGCGTCGCGATTTCCGCCCGGCTGATATTCGCCTGACATTCCGCAATCGCGGAAGACACATTCGCCAACACCCCGGTCTTGTCGACCGCCATTACCGACACTTTCACCGGATGCAATCCCGGCGTCGCCGTATCCCATTCCACTTCGACCAGCCGTTCACGATCGTAATCCAGCGCTTCCAGGTTAGGGCAATCCACCGAGTGGATCGTCAACCCGCGCCCGCGGGTAATGTAGCCGAGAATCCGATCCCCCGGCACCGGATTACAGCAACGGGAGAGCTGCATCAAGAGATCGCGCGCGCCTTTGACCTGTACGCCTTTGTCATCGGATTTGCCGACCGGGGTCTTCGGCGTCGAAACCGGCTCCGCGACCGGCACAGCGGTTCCCGGCGACGGCGCCACCAGCTTCGCGATCACCTCTGCCGTTGCAAGATGGCCGAATCCCACCGCCGCCATCAGTTCGTCGAGCGTGTCATGCCCGAGTTGACGAGCGACCTCCAGCAATTGCTCCGACCGTAGCATCTGGGCCGGCGCGAATGCGTGGCGCCGCAACTCCGACTCCAACAGATGCCGCCCGATGTCGATGCTGCGCGTTTGTTCTTCGGCTTTGACCCAATGTTTGATTTTCGTTTTGGCGCGGGAGGTCCGCACGAACTTGAGCCAATCTTTATGCGGCGTCTGGTTCGGCGACGTGAGAATTTCAACCGTATCCCCGCTCGTCACCTGATGCTTTAAGGGCACAATCTTGCCGTTGACCTTGGCCCCGACACAATGATCGCCGACCTCCGTATGAATGGCATAGGCGAAGTCGACCGGTGTGGATCCCTTCGGCAGTTCCTTCACGATCCCCTTGGGCGTAAACACGTAGACCACATCGTGAAACAACTCAAGCTTGACGGAATCCATGAACTGACGATTGTCCGGCAAATCGGTGTGCCACTCGACGAACTGCCGTAACCACCCGAACGCCTTGTTATCCTTCTCAGCAACCTTGCCCTGCTCCTTATATTTCCAATGCGCCGCAATCCCGTATTCGGCTACGCGATGCATTTCGTCGGTTCGAATCTGGAATTCGACGTGCTCGCCCTTCGGGCCGACCACCGTCGTGTGCAGGGATTGATACAGGTTGGATTTGGGAATCGCGATGTAGTCCTTGAACCGGCCGGGAAGCGGTCGCCAGAGCGAATGGATCACCCCGAGCAGGGCGTAGCAGTTCATCTTCGTATCGGTGATGATCCGTAAGGCCGTGAGGTCATAGACCTCCTCAAAGGAAATATCCTGCTTGTTCATCTTCTGGTAAATGCCGTACAGGTGCTTCGGACGCCCGTACACCGTCCCCTGCAACCCGACGTCGGCCAATGCCTTCTCGACCAGATCGCGCACTTCCTGAATGTACTGCTCCCGGTCTTCATCGCGCTTTGCGACGCGCACCCGCAGCATTTCGTACACATCGGGCTTGAGATGCTTGAGGCACAAGTCCTCCAGCTCGTTCTTCACCCATCCGATCCCGATCCGGTTCGCGAGCGGGGCGTAAATCTCCAGCGTTTCCTGGGCAATTTCCTGGCGCTTCGCCTCGCTCAAATGTTCCAATGTCCGCATATTGTGGAGGCGATCCGCCAGCTTGATGATGACGACGCGAATATCGTCCGCCATCGACAGCACCATCTTGCGGAAATTCTCCGCCTGCTTCTCTTCATAGCTCCGGAAAGTGATCTTGCCGATCTTCGTCACTCCGTCGACGAGATGGACCACCTCTTTCCCGAACTCGCGCTCCAGCTCGGCCGGCGTCGCTACCGTGTCTTCCAAGGTGTCGTGCAACAGTCCCGCTACCACCGCCGCCACATCCGTTTTGAGCATGGTCAGCACGCCGGCCACCGCGACGGGATGCTGCACGTAGGGCTCGCCGGAACGGCGCGTTTGCCCCTCATGCGCTTTCGCAGAAAAGTCATAGGCCTTGCGCACCAGGCTGAGGTCAGCCTCCGGCTGATAGCTCCGCACCCGGTCGAGGAGCTGATCAATACCGGTGACGGTTTCGTAGACCATCGACGCGTTACTCCCTAGCCGTCGCGCGCATATCCCGGATGCGCAATTGAATGCGGTCGTACCCGTTCCAGTGATTGATCTCCGGCGTGAAGGCCAGATCCACCGGCTGGTTGAGCGTCAAACCCTGCTCCGAGAGCGATTTCATCCCGAACCCGATACTGTCGAACGGCAGCGACCGCCCCTGGCGGACCGTCATCTTCAAATGTTTCTCGCCGACGACCCGCGCTTCCATGATCGCCAGGCCCTTCACCGCAAACATCGGTTCGGGATTTCCGGCGCCGAAGGGATGCAGCGAGCCGATTTCCTGGATGAGACGCATGTTCACTTCAGTCAACGACACTTCAGAGTCGAGATGCAACGTAGGGACCGCATTTCCCGTCGAGGACCAGGCTCCGGCCACTGCCGCGAACCGTGCCTGGAACTCCGGCAAGCGGGATTCTTGAATCGTCAGCCCGGCCGCACTGGGATGCCCGCCGAACGCTACGAGCAGGTCTTTGCACGAGGCCAAGGCTTGATACAGGTCGAATCCCGGGATCGTTCTGGCCGATCCTTTACCGAATCCCTGCTCATTGATGGCCATCACAATCGCCGGGCGATGGTATCGCTCCATCAACCGCGCCGCTACAATGCCGACCACGCCGAGATGCCAGCCACGGGAAGCCAGGACAATCGCCGGCGGCACCTCGCCATCCCCGAGCGCCGCGACCGCCTCCCGCATGATCTCCGCTTCCAGATCCTGACGGCGACGATTGAGCTGCTCAAGCTCCTGTGCGAGCTGCATCGCCTCCGATTCGGACTCGGTCGTAAGAAGCTGCACGCCTTTGATCGCATGGTCCAACCGCCCTGCCGCGTTCAGCCGAGGCCCGAGCTTGAATCCTACCGTTTCCGAAGTGCACTCACGCGTCACTCCAGCAACCTGTTTCAACGCGCGAATCCCGCAGCGAGCCCCGCGCGACAGTTGTCGCAAGCCCTCCTGGACAAATCCCCGATTCTCATCCTGCAACGGCACCACGTCAGCGATCGTCGATAAGGCCACCAGATCCAGCAGCGAGTCGAGCGCCACCGTTCCCTGGGCATAGCGCTGCCGATAGGCGTCGGCCACCTTGTAGGCCAACCCGCCGGAACAGAGCCCGCGGAACGGATAGCGCGCCTCCCGCCGATGCGGATTCATGACCGCCAACGCCGGCGGCATCTGCTCATCGGTTTGATGATGGTCTGTGACAATGACGTCCATGCCGAGCTGATTGGCGACAGCAATTTCATGATGTGACGTAGTCCCGCAATCCGAAGTGACCAGCAGCTTCACCCCCTCTGCCGCCAGCGTCCGCACCGCGCCTTCATTCAACCCGTATCCTTCCCGAACCCGGTGAGGCACATAGGCCTGCGCGTTAGCCCCGAGTCCGCGGAAAAACGAATAGTAAATGCTGGTGGCCGACATTCCATCGACGTCATAGTCGCCGTAGAAACAAACCCGCTCTCCATGTTGCACGGCATAGTGCAATCGATCGATGGCGGCTTCGATATCAGGAATCAAAAAAGGATCGTGCGCATGGAGCGGAGTCATCCAGGCGGTGGCCTCATCAGGCGTGGTGACGCCGCGCGCCAACAACAGGGCCGCGGTTGCAGGCGAGATCGACAAGGCCCGGGCCAGTGTCGCCCGCCGGTCGGGATCGATATCACGAAACACCCAGAGCTTAGACGTCATCCATGCCTCGGTACGGGCTACAGGCGAATAGGGGCAACGGGTCGGATACCGCGGATGGTAAATGCTCACCATCCCTTTGTCAAACCATGCGAAAACGGTCGAAACCGAGAAGATCGGAGGCGGATCATGTACCGGACAGAGAGGGCAATGAGACCAGCGGAGTGAGGGAAATGAAGAAGGGGGAATGCGAACCGGAAGCTCGCTATTCCCCCCCTTTTTGCACGTAGTTCTTGACGAACTCTTCAGCGTTCTTTTCAAGGACCTCGTCGATCTCATCGACGAGCTTGTCGATATCTTCCGTGAGCTTCTTCCCGGTCTCAACGACCTTCGGATTCGCCTTCACCTCGTCCTTCGATTGAGGTTCGCGTTTCGGCTCCTGTTTGCGCTCCTGTTTTTCCATCCGAGCACCTCCCGTAGTTCTGGGAAACTCTCGTGGACCAGCGCGGCGCGTGATCCCTTGCGATCACCTTACCCCAGGGTTATTTCAGCCGTCAAGACAAGCCTCAATACCGTGAAGCGTCGCTCGTCTCTCGTCGTTCGCAGACGAAATCCGCCTCCCCTTCGAGATACGCTTCACGCTTCACGAACGACGCTATTTCACAATGAGAGACACAATGAGCAACGCCACGATATTGATGACTTTGATCATCGGATTGATCGCCGGCCCAGCCGTGTCCTTATAGGGATCTCCGACTGTATCGCCGGTCACGGCGGCTTTGTGAGTATCGCTGCCCTTCAGGCCCTGCTCTTCAATATACTTCTTGGCATTGTCCCAGGCGCCGCCGCCGCTCGTCATCGAGATCGCCACGAACAACCCGGTCACGATACTGCCGACCAGCATGCCGCCCAACGCTTGCGGACCAAGAATCACACCAACCAGAATCGGGGAGATCACGGGGATTAAGCCCGGCACCATCATCTTCTTGATCGCCGCCTGCGTGACAATATCCACGCACGTTCCATATTCCGGCTTGCCGGTTCCCTCCATGATGCCCTTGATCGTCCGGAACTGGCGCCGCACTTCTTCCACCACGAGACCGGCCGCCTCTCCCACTGCTTTCATACAGAGGGCCCCGAAGATGAACGGCAGCATCCCGCCCAGGAACAATCCAACCAGAACAGAGGGATTGGAAAGATCGAACGTGCTCGCTCCGGCCCCTTTTGCGACCTCACGCGCATATTCGGCAAACAACACCACCGCCGCAAGACCGGCCGACCCGATCGCGTAGCCCTTCGTGACCGCTTTGGTTGTGTTTCCGACCGCATCCAGTGGATCGGTGATGTCCCGCACCTCTTTGCCGAGATGAGCCATCTCCGCAATACCGCCCGCGTTATCTGTGATCGGACCGAAGGCATCGATCGCCACCACGATACCGGCCATCGACAACATCGACACCGCCGCCACGGCCACGCCGTACAAACCGCCCGAGGCCGCGCCGCCGCAAATCGAATAGCTTGTCAGAATCGCCGCCCCGATCACCACCACCGGCCAGGCCGTCGCCTCCATCCCCACCGCCAGTCCGGCGATGATGTTCGTCGCATGGCCCGTTTCACTAGCCTTGGCAATAGCCTTCACCGGCGCATAGCTCTTGGACGTGTAATAGTCCGTTATAAAAACCAGCGCCAGCGTCACCGCCAAGCCGATCAACGCAGCCAGGTAGTAACTCATTCCACTCACGCCACCCACGCCGGCCATGATCGTGTTCGTCACGGGGTAGAATGCGACCGCAGCAATGCCGCCCGCCACGAACAGACCCTTGTAGAGCGCCGGCATGATCTCGCCGCCGGGGCTCACCTTCACGAAGAGAATCCCGATGATCGTCGCGAAGATCGTGACGCCACCGAGAGCAAGCGGATAGAGAATGGGAGCACTCACTCCCTTGAACAACGTAAAGGCCAAGACCATCGCTGCCACAGTCGTCACCGCGTAGGTCTCGAAGAGGTCCGCGGCCATACCGGCGCAATCGCCGACGTTGTCGCCCACATTGTCTGCAATGACGGCCGGATTGCGCGGATCGTCTTCCGGAATGCCTGCTTCGACTTTCCCGACGAGGTCCGCGCCCACGTCCGCCGCTTTGGTATAGATTCCGCCGCCGACACGGGCAAACACCGAAATCAAACTCCCGCCGAACCCGAGACTCAGCAAGGCATGAATCGCCTTCTCCTGTCCCGCAATCTGCGAGGCCACCGTATAGAAGAGGGTAATCGCCAGCAGGCCTAGCCCGATCAGCAGAAGACCCGTCACCGCGCCGCCACGGAATGCGACAGTCAGCGCCGCGTTCATCCCCTTATGGGCAGCCTGGGCAGTCCGGACGTTCGCCCGCACCGCGATGATCATGCCCACATAGCCGGCCAGCGATGACGCGCCGGCGCCGATCAAAAATCCGATTGCCGTCAAGAGCCCGAATTTATCCGAGAACGCCCCCGCTCCCCACAACATGACGAAGAGCACGGCGGCAACGACGCCGACGGTTCGATATTGTCGATTCAGATAGGCACTCGCGCCTTCTTGAATCGCTTTCGCGATTTCCTGCATTTTGGGATTACCGGCGTCGAGTTTGAACACCCACATCGCCAGATAGAGGCCGTAGGCAATACCGGTTACTGCTGCGATCAATGCGAAGGAAATAATGGCTGAGTCGCTCACGGGATACCCTCCTAGTGGTTAAACGACCGTTGAATGTCGCTCAATTCCCCGTGGCTTCAACCCAACCGAAGGACAATTCCGAGAAGAAGTCCGCAGGGTGGTGCAGGTGCCGCTATGTTGCTAACTAGCCGAAAAACTTGGCTAGTCTATACAGATGGCTGAAAGGGATCAAGGTGAAAGATGGGTGAAATCGGGAGGCCGTCATCTTCCTGAGAACCTACACGGCGGTTTGCGGGGAAGAATCAGACTTGCTATAGTCCGCGCAGGTGGAGGGCTGTATGGGATTTGAGCCGAACTATATCGTGATCGACGGGCAGACGTTCAACAAGGTGAAGCTGGCCCTGGATAACCACGTTTACAAGAACTGCCAGATCGACGATTGCGATCTCTACTACAGCGGCGGGCAATATGAACTGCTCGATACTCATGTGACCAATTCACGCCTGGTCCTCAATCATCCAGCCAAGGGCATCTACAACGCCTTACAGATCTTCAAGATGAAATCGCCGAGTTCCAAGATCATCTTCGAGTAACATCCATCGTATCTCGGCAAACGTCGTTAGGCTCTTGCGCTGTGCGGAGACCGTTCGGCCTCCGCCACGAGATATGCTTCACGAGCGACGAGATACGGCTACTTGTTGACAGG
>Ga0209079_10000919_pt1 | contig 11392 bp, 10 predicted proteins | sample PPLLaktember2015_2_FD_187259 | JGI IMG/M metagenome (GOLD analysis project Ga0209079, IMG submission 187259) | Freshwater sediment microbial communities from Prairie Pothole Lake near Jamestown, North Dakota, USA - PPLs Lake P7 Core (6) Depth... | ecosystem: Environmental > Aquatic > Freshwater... | reverse complement strand
AGCTCGCCTCCGCCGTCGACAAGGGCTTCGGATTCTGCGACGTCGTGCTCGGCTGGGATCTGCACGACGTGCTCTACGACAAGACCCGGGTCTCCGGCTGGCATACCGGCTACCGCGACGCGCCCGACCGGGGCGATACGGGCCGCGAGTTCCCGCTGGAAGACTTCGTCGGCGGCGCGGTTGGCGCTGGTGGTGTGGCCCGCGATGAAGCGCGCGAGGATGATGAGGCCGATGGTGATGCCGAGCAGGATGCCCAGCACCAGCATGAACGTGTCGAAGAAGGTGCGATCGTGCGAAGCGCTCACGAAGGATCCTCGGGTCGGGCGCAAAACAGGGCGCGCAGTATAGCGTGGCCGCCGCCGTGCCGCGCCCCCGGGGAAATGGACGCGGCGCAGCCCCGGGGCTATGATTCCCGCCCCTTTTCAGGGGTCCTGCGCAAGCGCCCGTAGCTCAGTTGGATAGAGTACTGCCCTCCGAAGGCAGGGGTCACAGGTTCGAATCCTGTCGGGCGCGCCAATCGTCGATGGAGGATCACCCGCGGCCGTCTGGCTGCGGCCGCGCTCCACCGGACCCTCTCCCGATCCGCCCGTCCTCGCGATCGGCGCAGGCATGGCGGGCGGTGCTGCGTTCTGTACTTCTTCGGGTCACAGGCGACATTCCCGATCGCAGTACGAACGTTGCCGGATCAGGCTTGAATCGTCGCGAATGGGCGGTGTTCACCCTGACGCGGGAGCGACGGCGAGCTGTTATGGTCGCCGCCAGGGACCACAAGGAAGACGGACTTGTCGGACGTCGAGCCCGCCCCTTGCCTCTCCGAGTTCCTGATGGGGCGAATGGACTGTCGGCGGTGTGGAGAGCGCAACGGCAAGTTGTTCTCTTCGCTCAACGTTCAAGCGATCGATCACCGCTCGCTCGCCGTGCATGATTACGAATTTCCCTCCGGCATGCGCATCCTCCGGCAGGGGGATCCTGCAGATGCGATCTTCACGATCCGCGCGGGCTTCATCAAGCGATGGCTGACCCTGCCGGATGGCGGCGTCCGCATCGTGCGGTTGTTGCGGCCCGGTGACGTGCTGGGTCTCGAGGCGCTCTCGCAACGTAGCTACGACCTCAGCGCCGGGGCGATCACGGCCGTCCATCTGTGCCGGTTGCCTATCGAGGCCATCGAGCAGCTCAGAGTGACCCAACCAAATCTGGTCGCGGAACTGGAGGCGCGCTGGCGCGACTTGCTCGCGCGAACCGATCGGTTCGCGACGATGGTGGCCGCAGGCCCCTCGCGCGCCCGAGTGCTCAAGCTGCTGCGCTATCTCGCACAGTTCGCCGCGCCCGCTCCCTGCCCGAGCGTCAGCCGGCAGGACATGGCCGCCATGCTGGACGTGTCGTCGGCCACCGCCAGTCGGGTCGTCGCCGAGCTGAAGACGGCCGGGCTGCTTCGCGAGCGCCGTCACCGGTTCGAATTCGACCTCGCGAGCGTCGAGCAACTGCTGGCGGCAATGCCGAGATCGGGATCGCAGTCACGAAAAAAAGTGTGACCCACGTCACAGATTCAGGGCGCGGCAACCCCGCGGACTGACGGCCGTCATTCCACGTCCGACGCCGTCATCGCGACGGGCCTAGCCTGACTCCAGATGCCCATGGAGCGCCGGCATCCCCGCCGGCCTCCGGGTGTCCATCGGAGCAAAGCCATGAAAAGACACATCATTTTGGCGCTCTCGGTTGCGGCCTCCGGTCTGGTTGCAACCGCTGCAGCTCAAGACATCACAACGGCGGAGGTCCTCGAATTCGCTCCCGGGCCACAGGTGGTCTCCGACGGCGAATCGACCAACAAGGTCAAGATCCTGCGCACCCCTGACGGGACCCTGTTCGCCATCTACGGCGCCGCGCAGACCGTGAAGTTGGCGGACAACAACGGGCTGGTCTGGGACGCCAAGGCGCAGGCGACTCGCAAGCCGTTTGACATCGTGATCAAGCATTCGAAGGACAACGGCGTCACCTGGAGCCCGGCGCTCAACATCGACAACACGGCTCACCTGACCTCGGCCAAGGGGATCCTCGTCCAGCTCGGCCCCCCCATCATCGATCCGGTGACGGGCGCGGCCAATCTGATCGCCGACACCAGGGCCGTGATGTATCCGGGCGACTCGGACAAGCCGAACGTGTTCAACGTCGGCAACAACATCCTCGTCACCTGGAACGGCAAGTACTGCCCGGTGGACGAGGCGCGCTTCCCGGGCGAGGCGCAGCGTTATGTCGTGTATCCGGAGCTCTACGGGGTGGCGGTGCCGTACAGCTGCCAGTACGTATCGCGCCTTCTCTGGAACAGCACGACCAAGCAGTTCGACGCTCCTGCGGAGTGGGGCGGTCTGCCCTACAAGACCGAACGCCTGTCGAGCGGCATGCGTGACGCCAAGCAGGACGCCAACCGCGGCAACATGTATGCGTTCGTCGTCAACTGGCAGGAAGACCCACTGGGCCTCAAGCTCGGTGAGGCGGACGGCCCCGGCGACGGCGCCTCCGGTGCGATCGTGAGCCACGGCACCGACATCTGGTACAGCCGGCTCGACGTGCTGAACGCCGCGGGCACCGGTGTCGACCCCATGAAATTCAAGACGGGCGAGTTCACGCCGGCGATGCGCATCACGCGCAACGTGTCCATCAACCGCGCCCTCGAAGGCAACGACGTCGCGCTGCATCCGTTCGGGACGTACGACCACGGACAGGTCGGCGCCTCGCGTCCGAACATCGGCCAGATCGACGACTCGGTGCTGATCGCCTACGAGGAAACCAAGGGCACGGAGGGCTGGGACGACGGCAAGTACATCCGTTACCACGCGTTCAAGTTCGGCGCCCCGCCGGCCGGCGGCGAGCACGGCTGCATCGTCAGCGAGCCGTGGGAGAACGCCCGGCGCGTGCGCTTCCTGACGCAGTCGATCACCCCGACGAGCAACGTGCCGCTGGTGATGTTCTACAAGCAGGGCAACTACACGACCGGCGGACCTTCCGACATCATGCTGCGACGTGGCGTCGGTGGCTTCATGCCGGAGCACCTGCAGCCCGCGGTGGATACGGTCCATTGCCGCGACAGCATCATGGACGACATCGATCCGATGTACTCCATCACCGGCGACGCGCCTGCCATGAACTTCAGTGGCGCGAAGGCGCTGGGCGGCGTGCCCGGCACCGGCAAGATGGGCGAGTTCATCGACACCGAGGCGAACTACCTCGAGAACGCGCTGGCCCACCGCGGCATGATGCGCGGCAACCTGATGCTGATCGGCTTCAGCTGGGTGCCGGACCTGTACCGGTTCCAGTACCTGAACGACCAGACGCCGTACAACTTCTACGTGCGGCGGTCGGAGGACGGCGGTGCGACCTGGTCCGATGCCGTGAACCTCACGCCGCGCGTGACCGCAGCGTCCGGCTACTCGGTCAAGGAGCCACGCATCGTTCCGACGCCCGGCAGCGGGCCGAAGTGCGCGACCGACCCCACGGACTGCCAGGACGGCGACGTGATCTACGTCGGCTACGGCATGCAGGAAAACGTCTACTCGCAGTCGGAGGACGCGAGCGACGTCGACATCTACATGATGGTCACGCTGGATGGCGGCAAGAGCTTCTCCGCCGAGAAGCCGATCACTGCCGGCGACGCGCTCGGCAGCCTCGCGGACGACGTCGAGGACTTCGAGACGCAGGTCAAGCTGCGCCCGGACGGCCGCGCCAGCTTCACGGTCTGGTCAGGCTACAACGCGAGTACTGGCCTCGACGCCGCGATGTTCCGCCGCGGCTCCGTGCTAGGTGACACCGAACAGGTGTCGGCCATCGACACGAGCGCGACCCAGCTGACCGTGCTGCCCACGGACGGCAAAACCGTCGTGGTCAAGAACGCCGCCTGGTTCCCGTATGGCGATTATCCGCCCCCGGCCGGCTATGCGATGCTCGACTACGGCGTGCTGGAGTTCGAGGTCACGCGCGTGACGATGGGTGGCTCGGTGGAGGTGGTGCTGACGTTCGACGAGCCGCTGCCTGTAGACTCCAAGTTCCTCAAGTTCGGCCCGACACTGGACAACTCCGTGGCGAATTGGTTCGAGTTGCCAGCGATCATCAGCGGCAACACGATCCGCTACACGCTGACTGACGGCGCGAACGGCGACGAGGACCTCGAGGCGAACGGCATCATTCTCGACCCGGGCACCCTGGCGAAGAGCATCGCCGTGGTGAAGCCGCCGAAGCCGGTGAAGCCGCCGAAGCCGCCGAAGCCGCCGAAACTCCCGAAGTGATGACGCTCTGACGTCGCTTCGGAAGCGGAGAGGGGGCGTCCTCCGGGACGCCCCCTCTCCAGGCCGCTCACCGGGGAAACCCCACCATCCGTCCCGCGTCCTCGTCCCACAGCTTGAGCCGCGCGCACTCGAGGCTGCCGGGCAGGGTCAGTCGAGGAGCCGCCCGCAGGCGCGGGTCAGACTCGAAGCATTCGCGGAGCCGGTAGTTCGGCACGCGGCTCGAGAGATGGTGGATGTGGTGATAGCCGATGTTGCCGGTGAACCAGTGCGCGAGGCGTGGCAGATCGTAGAAGGAGCTCCCGTCGAGCGCCGCCGACTCCGCGCTCCAGGCTTCCTGCCGGACCCAGTACGCGCGCTCGAACTGGTGCTGCACATAGAACAGCCAGACACCGGCCGCACCGGCGACGAGCATCAACGGGAGGTGCACGGCGAGCACGGTCTGCCACCCCAGCATCCAGCACAGCGCCGTGCCCGCGACGAGCAGTACAGCGTCATTCCACAGCACGCTCGCCCACTCCGCTTGCCACGAGCGCGGCAGGTCGAAGGGCACTCGGTGCTTGATCACGAACTGGTACAGCGGGCCGATCCCGAGCAGCACCGGCATGCTGCGATAGAGGCGGTAGAGGATGCGCCGGGTACGCGGCAGCGCCAGGTACTCGCGAACGGTCAGCGTCTGGATGTCGCCGAGGCCGCGCCGGTCGAGGTTGCCCGACGTCGCGTGGTGGATCGCGTGCGTCCGGCGCCAGTACGCGTACGGAAAGAACGTCAGCAGACCGAGCAGCGCGCCCGTCCGGCGGTTCCACTTCGCGTTCGCGAAGAACGAACCGTGACCGCAGTCGTGCTGGATGATGAAGAGGCGGACGTACAGACCGGCGACAGGCAGCAACAGCAGCAGCGACCATCCGCGGCTCCACTCGAGCGTGAGCGCCGTGAGCGTCCAGAGAGCGACGAACGGCGGCAGCGTGTTGGCGAGCTGCCAGAGCGCCTTGCGGTGGTCGGGCCGCGCGAACGGCGCGACCAGCGCTCGCAGGGTGGCGGGCGCTTCGGGCTCGACGAACTGTTTCACCGGCAGGCTCCGGCCGACGGCATCAGCCCGAAACGGGCTTGACGACGTAGCCGCCCGACTTTTCGTCCTTCTCGATGTCGATCAGCCGCCGCGACTGGGCCTCCTCCAGCAGCTGGCTGAAGCTGCGGAAGCCGTGGTAGGTCTCGTTGAACCCCGGACGCTGGCGCTTCAGCGCCTGCTTGATCATGGAGCCCCAGATCTTCTCGTCGTCCTCGCGGTCCTCCGCGAGCGCCTCGATGGTGGCGAGCACGAGGTCGAATGCCTCCTGCTTCTTCTCGTCCTCGGTCTTCGGCGCTTCCGTCGGGACCGACGGGGTCGCGAACTCCGGCGCCGGCATCTCGGGTGGCGGCGCCGCGGCCGCCGGCGCGACGGGCGCCGCGGCCGCCTGCTTCGAGGCGGCCTGGGCCGGTTGCTTGGCGGGCGCCTTGCGTCGGCCGCGCCGCTGCTCGTCCTTGCGCACGAGGTCGTCGTAGTAGATGAACTCGTCGCAGTTGGCGATGAGCAGGTCGGAGGTCGAGCTCTTCACGCCCACGCCGATCACGAGCTTGTTGTTCTCGCGCAGCTTGCTCACGAGCGGGGAGAAGTCAGAGTCGCCGCTGACGATCACGAAGGTGTCCACGTGCGACTTCGTGTAGCACAGGTCGAGCGCGTCCACGACCATGCGGATGTCGGCGGAGTTCTTGCCCGACATGCGCACGTGCGGGATCTCGATGAGCTCGAAGGACGCCTCGTGCATCGGGCCCTTGAACTCCTTGTACCGCTCCCAGTCGCAGTACGCCTTCTTGACGACGATGCTGCCCTTGAGCAGGAGCTTCTCGAGCACCTTGCCGATGTCGAACCTCGAGTACTTGGCGTCGCGCACGCCGAGCGCGACGTTCTCGAAGTCGCAGAACACCGCCATGTTGTTGATGGTTTGCTTGGCCATGCGCGGATCCTATCACCGGGCCAGCACGAGCGCCGCGGCCGCGAACATCAGTGTCCCGGCGGTACGTCGCAGCCCCCGCTGCGCGCGCTCGTTGGCGAAGAAGCGGCGGGCGCGCGCAGCGAGCAGCGCGTAGCCCGAGTTCACGCCGCCGATCACGACCGCCAGCATCATGAGCAGCGCCAGCAGGTCGGCGCCCGAGAGGGAGGCGAAGTCCACGAACCCGGGCAGCAGGGCGGCGTAGAACAGCATCGCCTGCACGTGCCCGAACATGAGCAGCAGTCCGGCGAGGTAGTTGGGCCAGAAGTGACGCTCGTGCCCCGTGTCGCGCGCTGCCGACAGGAGCGGCCTGGCACGCCAGAGCGCGAGGCCCTGCCACGTCAGATAGGCGGCGCCGACGATGCGCAGCGCGTCGAACAGGCCCTCCATCGAGCGTGCCGCAGCCGCCATTCCGCCGGTGGCCAGCACGAGGAACAGCAGGTCCCCGGTCACGACGCCGGCGTTGATGGCCATGGCCGGACGGAAGCCGTCCGTGACGGCGCGTGCGACGATCGCGGTCACCGCCGGCCCCGGCGTGAGCGCTGCGACCAGCACCACGGTGGAGAGCGCGGTGAAGGAGGCCGGCGACATTCCTGCCGCTAGAGCCAGCCCCGACGGCGGAAATACAGGAACGGGATGATCGCGGAGGCCACCATCGCCACGAGCGCCAGCGGGTAGCCCCAGTGCTTGTCCAGCTCGGGCATGAAGTGGAAATTCATGCCGTAGATGCTCGCGATCAGCGTCGGCGGCAGGAACATGACCGCGACCACCGAGAAGATCTTGATGATGTTGTTCTGCTCGAGGTTGATGAACCCGAGCACCGCGTCGAGCAGGAACTGCACCTTGCCGCCGAGGAAGCTCGCATGGTCCGACAGCGACTGCACGTCGCGCAGCGTGGACTTGAAGCGTCCACGCTGGTCCTGCGAGAGCGTGACGTTGCTCGCCTGCTGCACGTAGGTGAGCAGGCGCTGGAAGCTCACCAGGCTCTCGCGCGACTTCGAGATCAGGTCGCCACTCGCGCCGATCTTCTGGATCATCGCGTGGAGATCACGGTTGTTCGGGGCTGTCCCTTCCGAGCGCGGGAAGATCGTCAGCGACACGGCGTCGAGGTCGAGCTGCACCCGTTCGAGGATGTCCGCGATCCGCTCGGTGAATGCCTCGAGCAGTCCCGACAGCAGCGTCGCAGACGACGTGCAGGCCGCGGGCGATCGCTCGACGTGGGTCATGAAGCGCCGCACCGGCGTCGGGTCCACATAGCGATTGGTGATCAGCCGGTTGTCGGCGAGGATGAACGTGATCGCACTGCTCTCGGGTTTCTCGGAGTCGAGTTTGCTGCCGACCGTGGCGGTCATGTAAACGGCGCCATCCTCCTCGTAGAGACGGTTCGAGGTCTCGATCTCTTTCATCTCGTCGCGGGTGGGGACGTCCACCGTGAGCAGCGACTCGACCGCTTTCTCTTCCTCGACCGTGGGCTCGTAGAGGTCCGCCCACAGGAACTCGTCCGGGAACGGCGCCGGGGGCACGTGCTCGATCCACGTGTAGCCGCTGCCGGTGGGGATCAGGAGACGGAGCATGTCGGGGGACCCTTCGGACTGGCCGCCCTTTTAGCACAGTGTCGAGCTGACGCGCGGCCCGGAAGGGCCTGCATCCCCCGAGGTTCTTCTGTTGACCCGCGCGAGATCCGCTTTGCGGGCGGGCGATGAACCTTCGGCCGTCTCAACCGGCCGGCTTCTCCCGCGCCGCAAGCGTGCTGATCAGCTCGAACAGCTTGTCCTCGCCGCCGGCCATGCCGACGTCCGTGACGTACTTCCCGTTGATGACCACGGTCGGCGTGCTCGCGATGCGGTAGCGCTTGTTGAGGTCTGCCGCCCGCGCCAGTTTCGACTCGACGGCGAATCCCGAGAACGTTTTCTGGAAGTCGGCCTTGCTCACGCCCCGGGAGGTGAAGAACGCCTCGATCTTCTCAGGCGTATCGAGCCGGTTGCCGCGCACGTTGATCTCGCGGAACGCCTCGGCGTTGAGCTCGGGCCGCCCGAGGACCTCGATGGTGTAGAACAGGCGCGCATGCGTCTTGAGCAGTTCGTTCCAGACCGCGGGCATCCGCACCACCTGGACGTTGGCGGGCTTGCCCTTGCGCTCCCAGGCCTCGATCTTCGGCTCTAGCGCGTAGCAATGCCCGCACGCGTACCAGAACACCTCCACTACCTCGACCTTTCCGGGCGCGACGTTGGTCGGCACGGCCGGCTTCAACAGCTTGTAGTTCACGCCCTCCACCGGGTCCGCGGCGAAAGCCGACTGGACGGTGAGCAGCGTCAGGGCCGCGAGGAGCGGGCGGGCGAATCGGGCGATCGTCATGTTCATGGAGATCTATGACCTGGTCTGCAGGCGCGGGTTCAGCGCAGTCCCTGGATGAACGAGGCCACGGCGTCGATTTCCTCGTCGGAGAGCAGCGCTGCGACGTTCCGCATCATCTGGTTCATGTCGGTGCCGCGCTCGCCCGCCCGGTAGGCGCGCAGCTGCGCGGCGACGTACACGGCGTGCTGGCCCTGGATGGACGGGTACTTCGCGAGCGCATTGCCGCGGCCGTCCGGCCCGTGGCAGGCCGCGCACGCCATCAGGCCGTTGTTGAGATTGCCGCCGCGAAACACCCGCTGTCCAGGCGCGACCTTCGACGGCTCGGCCTCGCCACCGCGGGCAGTCTGGGAGGAGAAGAACGCTGCCAGGTCGGCGATGTCCTCGTCCGAGAGGATCATGGCCATGGGCGACATGAGCGCGTTCTGTCGCTCGCCGCCCCGGAACAGCCGCAGCTGCTGCTCGATGTAGCTCGCATGCTGGCCGGCGAGGTTCGGCCATTCCGGATTGGGGCTGTTGCCGTCGGCGCCGTGGCACGCCATGCAGGTGACTGACTTGGCCTGGCCGGCCTCCTTGGAACCCGCGGCGAGCGTGGGCACACTCCAGCCGAGAACGGCCACCAGAGACAGGGCGGCGACGAGCTTCGCGGTCATTGAACCACTCCGAAGAACAGGGGCGGGCAAGCGCCGAATTGTACACTAACGGCCCCTCGCCCTCGCCCGACCGGCGGTCCCATGTCTGTGTATGCCAACGTCCGGTTCCTCACCAGCGCCAACGACGTCAGTCAGTTGCCGCCTGACGTCGGCGTCGAGGTGGCCGTGGCCGGGCGTTCCAACGCCGGCAAGTCGAGCGCGATCAACTCGATCACCCACCGCAAGGGCCTGGCGCGGACCAGCAAGACCCCTGGTGCGACGCGCCTGATCAATTTCTTCGAGCTCGAGCCCGATCGTCGTCTGGTCGACCTGCCGGGGTACGGCTTCGCGGCCGTCTCCGGCACGATGCGCCAGCACTGGGGAACGTTGATCGAGGGCTACTTCCGCAAGCGTGCCAGCCTGCGCGGCGTGATCGTGGTGATGGACATCCGCCACCCGCTCAAGGACCAGGACTGGGACATGCTGCGCCTCGCCGAATCGCGATCGGTTCCCGTGCACCTGCTGCTGACCAAGGCCGACAAACTCGGGCGCGGGGCCCGGGCCGCGAGTTGCGAGGCGGTGCGTCGGGAAGCGAAAGGGGCTGTCACCGTACAGAGCTTCTCGGCGCTGTCGGGCGAGGGCGTGCCCGAGGCGCGCTCTGCCCTCGAGCGGCTGCTGCGCCGGAACCCGGAAAAAGAAACCCCGGTTGGACCAGCGGATCCAACCGGGGAAATCAAACCCGGCGTTGGGGGATGACCGGGCAGACGCGGGCCCAGGGAGGTAGGCCGGCGTCGAACGCCGTAAGGCGCTCGGGATTTTGGAGTCGGGATCCGCGCCAAAGTTCCGCGGCTCCGCAGGGTGGCCGGATGGACGCCGGAAGCGGGCCCGCCACCGCCAGGGTTGAATCAAAGAAAAATTGCCAGTTACGCCAGCAACCCCCGGTCATTCAGGTCATGGCCGGACGTCAATTCAGTTTTTGTTACTTATTCAGGGGCCTTCAGCGGCGGTGCCTGCGACCCGCGCAGAGGGTCGCAGGCCCGGCCGAAACACCTACAGGAACGTCCAGGTCACGCTGAGGGAAATCATGTCCACGGTGTCGGCGTCCGCGACGTCGAAGATCTCGTACTCGCCGCGGATGCTCAGGCTCCAGACGCGGAACTGGGCGCCGGCTCCGTACATCAAGTCCGTGCCGTCGTCGCTGGCGTTGAGTCCCGTGCCACGAGCTGAGACCTCGGCATCCCAGTTGACTGCTCCAACTTTCGCGAACAGGTCGACCGGTCCGATCGGCAGGAAGCCGAGCGCGGCCAGCGATATGCCGCTGACGTCCGTTTCGAAGTCGATGCCCTCGATCCGGTCGCTGGCCGAGCCGAGATCCACGTAGTTGGCCTCCACCGAAAGCCAGTCGAGGAACCGCCAGCCGGCGATGAGCTTGTAGGCAGTGTCGTTCGCATCGAAGTCGATGCGTTCACCGTCGACGAGTTCATCGAACTGGACGCCACCCTGGCCGATGCCGGCGCCGAGGTAGATGCCGTTGTCCACGGCGTGGCTCGAAACGCTCGTCAGCCCCATCAGCAGGGCGGTGGTTGCGACGATCCTGCATTTCATGTGGTTGCGCTCCTGGGTGAGTGTCGGGGCCGGATTTTACGCCAACGCTAAAGGCGGACCCGTGAAACGAAAAGAGCCCGCCGAGGGGCGGGCTCTTCGGACCCCTGGGGGATCAGCGATTGGCTCAGAAGCGCCAGATGATGCTGGCCGAGGCGAAGTCGACCGAGTTGAAGTCCGAGATCTCGAACCCCTGATACTCGACGCGCGCGCCGAAATTCTCGGTGATGTTCCACGTGCCGCCGACGCCCCAGGCGAAGTCCGTGCCGTCTTCATCGACCGAAGCCTTGACGACCGTGCCGTCCGCGTCACGGATCTTGCCGCTGCCGTCGGCTTCCCAGTAAATGAAGCCCAGCTTGCCGAACACGTTGAACTGCTCACCGATCGGCAGGATGCCCACTGCCGAGACCGGGAAGCCCGAGATGCCGGCCGTGACTTTGAAGCGATCGTCCGGGAAAACCTCGCTGCGGAAAACGTCATCCGGGTCGCCGCCGTCGATGTA
>Ga0209079_10000918_pt1 | contig 11400 bp, 16 predicted proteins | sample PPLLaktember2015_2_FD_187259 | JGI IMG/M metagenome (GOLD analysis project Ga0209079, IMG submission 187259) | Freshwater sediment microbial communities from Prairie Pothole Lake near Jamestown, North Dakota, USA - PPLs Lake P7 Core (6) Depth... | ecosystem: Environmental > Aquatic > Freshwater... | reverse complement strand
GTTGAGTGTACCTGCGGCTTAGGTGAAAAGCAGGAGGGGGACAGTCGGAAACATGGCCGTACAGCTGCGTAGGTCTGCACCATAATCGAGAGTCGTCCGCAGTCTTTGGTACCTGGTGGTGCCACCATCCGGTCCGCAAACTCGCTTTGGTACATCAGCACAGCCTCTTTAAAGCCGATATCAAGAAGACGGAAGGTGATCTTTGAAGAAACGGAATACGGGAGGTTTGATACCACCATCTCAAACGGGGGCAGTTCGCACCGGGTGGCATCACCCCGCAGGATGGTGAGCCGTCCCTCTGCGATCTCCTGAGAGAATACCTGAGCAAGTCCCTCGCAGAGCGATCCATCGAGCTCGACTGCTCTCACCATCGCGTCCCGATCCAACAGGGCACGGGTGAGTGCCCCGTTTCCCGGGCCAATCTCGAGGACAAGGGCTCCTTTCACGTCGGCAAGGTTCGCAATGCGCTCCACGGCGAACGGATCGATAAGGAAATGCTGATCGTGATACGCTTTCATTTTGAGGTAAATACGTGATACTTGACATCGGGATCCTGGAGTTCTTCGAGGATCCGTAACTGAATCATCTTTTCCGGGTGAGGAATTGATTTGATCCTGCCGGAAATATCAGCGAAGTTCACGAATGGTTTTTTGTTGCGCTCCTCTAAAATCTCCCACATCAGTTTCTTACCGATGCCGGGGAGCAGGTGCAACATATGGAGTTTTGGCGTGATTGAGATCGCCTTGTTGAAGAAAGCAACAAAGTCGGGTTCACGGTCCATTACCACCTTTTCAATGATGAACGGGAGTTCCCCCCGTGCAGTCTGCGTAAGGTCATTGTACCCTATCCGACGCTTGACCCGCTCAATTTTATCCCTTTCGGCATCACCGATATAGACCTTATCGTGGAGCTCAATGGACACGTTGTTCTTGGGCACGAGCTCAAGGAGTTTAAACTGCTCAAGTCCCATCGCCTGGACGATCGGCTCTCGCTTAAAAGGAGGACGTGGATCGTCAGGATGGCCTTTTATTAAGACATCCAGTACTATCGCATTTACCTCTTTTTTTTCCGCCTTCATGCGTCACACCTCAGAAGTGTGCCATTACCTGTTCGATAATTTTATCGATTTCTTCCGGAGACAGGGTGTACCGTTCTTTTGCAAAGATCGCCCGCACTTCATCGCGGGTTTTTGGCATAATATTTGCAATCCTGAATGCAATTTCAGGCTTCATCTTTTCCATTTTCAGGAGTTCAGCTACGAGTGCGTTCGCTTTTTCAGGAGTGGTCTTTGCTAGCTGATTGGCATGTTCGATACTGCGCCGGAACTCATAGGACATCTCCTTTTCTGCTGCAATCCGTTCAGATTCAACTCTTAACAGGACTCCACGCATCTCAGGAAGTGTAACCCTCTCTTCGCTAATGATACCCTTCACTTTCATGCCAGTCACTCACAGAGAATTTACTTTTGTGCTTTTAGATGTTGTGGTCTTGCAATGACGATTTTATCTGCATTACCGTCACGGATGGTAAGCATCCAGGCACGCCCCCGCTGTCCGAGGACAGTACCTGTCAGCCCGTGGAAACGGCGGTGTGGCATTCCCTTCTGGATTGTGGGGTTACAGACAATGTGCACCCTGTCGCCAATCTCGAATTTCTGGATGACGCAGGTTACAGGCGGAAGCCCGCGCTCTCTTAAATCCTTCTTGAATTTATACCGTGTTTTCTTTCGTGGTCCGTTATGATGTGCCATTATCTAATCTCCCTCCTTTGCTCCTTCTACCTGCACGACATCGAGGCTGAATACGTGCGCCGATCTGTTCAGGATCTCGGCTAGACTCGGACGGGTCCTTCCTCCGTCACCCGATACGAGTTCTTTGATGTAGAGACCGGCTTCTCCGAGCACTTCGACAACGAATTTGCCGTCTTGTTCCCCTGCATACTCTATATCGAGGACGATTCGCTCACGGATCTTGTCTGCTCTTCGGTGAGCGACCCTTTCGGGTGTGCGCTGGTGTATTGTAGCGCCCTGTAAGGTTTTCAGGGCATTTGCGAACATATCCGCTGATAATGCACCGTCAACCTCGACCAGGATCCTGTATTTTTTATGCGCTTTGTTTGATTTAAGGGTTTCCACTTCCGTACGGTCACTCCAGCGCTTGATCGAAACCGAAACCCGTCCTTCTGCAGTCCGGTTGATCTCTTTTTCGAGTTCTTCAAGGTCAAGAGAGCGTTTCCCTGGTTCGACAACTTCGAGGATGAATGGTCTTCCTGTGCCAATCATCCGTGCATCTATATCCTCCCTTCCCGCCCCGTGAAGAACCGCACCCTTTGCGTCGAACGCGGCGATGACCGGTCTCCCGATAAGCTCCTCTACCGAATCCAGATACTGGGCTCCGGTAAAATTGCATTTCTCGCAGCCGGCACCCTTGCACGCACGGCAGTCCCAGTGCGTCTGCGGGATACCCCGCTCAAATTTTTTATACCTCCCGTAAAAGAAGACAGAATTAATCTGGACTTCGGTCGAGCCTGCGGAAAGATCGAGGATGACGACAACGTCCGGTTTTTTAAAGTCCACCGTTTTTCCGATACGTGCGGATACTGCCTTGCCGACTTCACGGTTCACTTCAGACTTGAACGGTTCCGGTTCTGCCAGGGACAGATCACTCCAGACCATTTCCTCGTTCTCGGCAATAAGTGGCGGCACCCTGCACCCGATCAGGAATGTTGAAAACTCAATGCCCGCCAGGGATGAAACCACACGATCTGCCCACTCAGGAACCGTGTCGAAGAAATTGCCACAAACCCAGCACAAACCACTGAATTTCATGTAAGGCAGGTTCTCTGTAAGGGCGAGGGCAATCTTCAGGCCACGCCCGCGTTCGTCATCCGTGAGCCCGTGAGAACGTTTCCCAAAGAACCTGCCGAGACAATGATCACAGCATTCTCCGTACGCGAGGATTGACTTTACCTGTTCAGTTATTTCCATCCGCATCTTCTCCTGTCCAGTTCGTTATGTACAAGGGTAATCGTGTGATCAGCGTGGATGCATTCGGGCCCGACTGAAAACCGTGGACACTGCTGTACCTGCAATTCCTCGTCTTTTGTAAAATTCAGGTGATCCGAGAGAAGGAAAGCATCCGGAATTATTCCTGCTGTCCTGATATCGGTTCCTTTTTCATCGAGCACACCAAACACATGCTCCGCCATAAGCTGGACGAGTCCTCCCTTCCGGACAGAAACTCCGGGTGCTGCATCGCGGAATTTACTCCCTGCCGGTATGTCCAGTGCTTTTTTGATCAGTGCACCTGCACTTCGTTCATCGGGAGAAAGTGAGCGTACCGCATCGCCGGAAAACCTGATCGTTTTCGGGGGCACGGGTCCACCGCACAGGACCAGATAACATGCCGCATCCCGGCGCAGATCGTGCGAGAGGAACAGGGAGGTATTCACACACCGGCAGAGGATATCCATGCGTCCGCCGCTTCCCGGCAGGTCGTTGAGGGAAAAATCTGCGTCGGTATGGGCAAGGTGACCGATGATAGCAAATGAGGTCATCTTATTGCATTCCGGAGAAGCGCTTCATCAGGCGCTGGATGTTGAATTTTCCTCCACCGCCGCCCCGTAAACCTTTCAGGGTACGCTGCATCATTTTGAAGTATTTCAGGAGTTCCCGTACTTCATCCGGAGTTGCCCCCGCTCCGCGGGCAATCCGCTGCATGCGCGAACTGTTGATCAAGGATGGATCATCGAGCTCGAAAGGGGTCATCGAATCCATGATAATCCGGTATCGCACCATCTTGGTTGTGGTAACATCGTAAACCCCTTCGGGAAGTTCCATATTGCCCATAGGGAGCATCCCCATGATCTGCTTGAGAGGGCCCATCTTGTTGAGTGCCTCGAGCTGTTTATACATATCACGGAGGGTGAACTTTCCCTTCATCATTGCATTGAGGTCAACATCATCTTTATTGATCGCTTCCTGCGCTTTTTCAAGAAGCGCCTTCAGGTCTCCCATGCCAAGGAGACGGGAAATGAAGCCATCAGGATCGAAACGTTCGAGATCGTCAATGGTCTCCCCGCTTCCGATAAAAACAATACCGCTTTTGGTCTCCGCGACCGCCGATAGGGCGCCGCCTCCTTTTGCAGTACCGTCCATCTTGGTAATTATGACCCCATCGATGCTGATTGCTTCATGGAATCTTCGGGCCTGTTCACTTGCCTGCTGCCCGAGTGCAGCATCGATAACAAGCCAGCGATGAGTGGCTTTTGTGAGGATATTGAGCTCGATAATTTCCTGAATCAGGTCAGCTTCAAGCGCATGTCTTCCCTGGGTATCAACAATAACCAGTTCAAGATCTTTTAAGCTTTTAAGACCTTCACGGGTTATCTTTAGGGCATCTTTCTCCTGCGGGTTACCGAAACAGGGTACGTTGATCTTTGCACAGAGAGTAGCCAGCTGTTCATACGCACCAGGACGGAAGGTATCTGCACAGATTACCCCCGTCTTCATCCCCTTTTTCTGAAAGTAGCGGGCGAGCTTTGCAGTCGTGGTGGTCTTGCCGCTCCCCTGCAGTCCTGCCATGAGAATTATCTGTGGCTCAAGCTTTATGTCAGCGGACGTCCATACGAGACGGACAAGCTCCTGATACACAATCCGCAGGACATGCTCCCGGACATTGGTCCCCTTCGGCAGTTCTTCATCGAGAGAACGCGTACGGATTGCTTTGCTCAGCTCCATGACGAGCTTCACGTTCACATCCGATGATATCAGTGCCCGCTGGAGATCCTTAACCAGCTCGTCGACAGCCGTACGATCTATCACCGATTTTCCGGCAAGCTTTTTCAGGGCATCCTTCAGCGAGGTTGAGAGATTGTCAAGCATCAGGCATCGCCTCCGAGCAGTTCGTCAACAACCTTTGCTGGCTCAAAGGGAATAATATCTTCATATCGCTGCCCGGTGCCAAGGAACATGAGCGGTTTCCCAATCGTGTGAGCTATTGAAATGGCCGCCCCGCCTCGTGAGTCCATATCCGCCTTGGTGAGCACTATTGCATCTGCACCGACAGTACGGTCGAATTCGGCAGCCCGAATTACCGCATCATTGCCGGCTACCGCTTCATCAACATAGACGACAAGATCAGGTTTCATGACACGCCGGATCTTTTCAAGCTGGTTCATCAGGTTGGATTTGGTATGGAATCTTCCCGCCGTATCAGCGAGGACAACATCAAGCTTGTGGGAAACCGCATACTGGACCGAATCGAAGAGTACCGCGGATGGATCGGCTCCTTCCTGATGCTGGATAATTTTTATGCCGATGCGTTCTGCATGGACGCTGATCTGTTCGGTAGCGCCGGCACGGTATGTATCTCCCGCACCAATCACAACAGAATATCCCTGTTTTTTTAAGTATGCGCCGATTTTTGCAACGGTCGTGGTCTTTCCCGTCCCATTGACACCGGTGAAGAGGATCTTTACCGGGCGGTCGTGTGCCTTGATAAATTCCACGAGGCTGAACCCGGTGCCGAGAACCTCAAGTAATGCACTCTTTAATGCACCGACGACAAGTGCATCGACTGACTGGCCAATCTTACGGTGTTTTCCGATCAGGTTCGCCCGGACGTGGGCGATGATCGCATCTGTTACCGGCAGGGCAACATCACTGGTAAGAAGCGTCATCTCAAGTTCAGAGAGTGCGTCTGATATATCTTTTTCAGAAACGATGAATTCCCGATCGGTGATTAATACTTTAACCTTGTCCGTAAATGTTGGCCCGGCAGGAGAGATCGTTTTTTTTGCTGCTGTACCAGCTACGGTTTCTGCAGCAGCCATTGCCTGAGGAGCTGCCGATGCCTGGATGCTGCTTCCCAACCGGTCTCTTACTGCCTGCAGCTTCTCTTTAAGTCCCCCGAACATAGGTAAAAAAGCCCCGTCACTCCTGATCCTGTCCTGCCGCTGATGCCTGCTGGTACCCGGATTCAAGTCTCTTGTTTATTTCATTCATCTGTGAACGGAGACGATCCAGTGTTTCGGCAACCTTCTTCTGGGAGGCTTCCATCTCCATGATGCGCTCCTTTAAAAATTCGACGGCCTCTTTGTTCGGTCGCTCGACAACAACTTCGGCCCCGATGCTCAGGAGTATCTTATCAGGTTCGAGGACTTTCGCCCTGACGCTGGCCCCCCCACCAATCTGAAGGAGGACAACACCGTCTTCGGCCGAGAGCATTGCTTCAAGGGTTTCTACAGCCGCAAGTGCCTCCATTCTCCCGTTTTCCAGCATTTCCAGCTGACCAACAAAAATCTCGGCCTGCTGCCCGTATTCTTTCATATAATGCTGAAGCGTCATGAGTTCACGCTGATCCATCTGTTGCATCGTGTCTGCCAAAATCCATCACCCCGCGATAGAGAGAATTTTAATTATCTTTCTCCTGATATGTATGTCATTCCAGAGCATAAATACATCATTGTGGGGTCAGCAGCGTCGGTAGTGATGTCTGCTCCTATGATCCCGACCCCGTTCTAATGAAAGGGGGAACCTGCCTCCCGTTCCAGCCGACTGGGCAGGCATGCTTCCCGACCCCTCAGTGTCGTCATTGCTCAGTGCCCTTACAGCAATTGAAGACGGACTCGGTATAAAACCGGTTCCGAGTTCGCACCACGCGTATTTGTCCCGACCAATCCGTACTAACGGGCGTCTCCGTCGTAGAACCCCCCCTCGGTTACCATCTCCTGGGGTTAAAGGATCTGAAGGAGTTCTGGTACAACGGAGCCCGGAACGGTTCCGGTTGTACCTCCTTTCCAAAAAACACCCGGATTTGAGGTTATAATTCTCAAAAACGCGGAACAGAACCCGGAAATTGCACAGGTTCCTCGACGGGAATAATTGATATCATATTTAGCCACATGTGGAGAGCAAAAGTCAGGACCGGATGAGGTTTAGACCGTTTGGGGTTTTTCAGGGGGTCGGATTCGTGGTTTGGATCTCAGAACCAGCGTTTTGACGAAAGGATCCGGCACAAATCCGGTTCCGGGTCCGTCAATCAAAGAGAGTCCGGGTTCGCTCCATACCATGCCGATAAGAGGTTTCCCCCTTCCTGTCAGTGATGGCTAAATGAGCGATCTATGTCAACACCTGAAGAATACCAGCAATAAAAGAGAGAGAATTACTCAGCCTTCACCGGGCTGACTGCATCTATTTTGATATAGCGTCTCTTCAGGTTATGCTTGCTGCCGATAACAGCGAAGGCTCGTTCCTGCGCCTGCTTCTCATTGGGTGCCTCAATTACTTTTGTGTACGGCATCCAGTCTTCACCCATCCTGAATGTACCCTTAACCTCAAACTTCTGATTCTCCATGATACTTACTCCAGAAATCCAAATATATCCTCAATTCGTCCCAGCTCAAATCCGCTTGTCGCATTGCCGGCGATGTAACCGTTTTCGTTGACCAACAGACCAGTACCAACAAGGCCGCTGCCCATGTTGACCGTGCCCGTCCCGACCGGGATCTTTGCAACCTCCTCAAGTCGTGCAATCTGATGTGCGGTCGCCCGGGGGTGCACAATGATTCCCTTGTTAGTGGCAACACCGGCCATGCCAACGGTTTTCACGCCCCCGAGTGTCAGGTGGATCACCTCAACTTCAAGAAATTCGCCAATTTCATGTGCAAGATCTGATGGCATATCCTCATGGACCGCAGCAAAGGTATCGTTTGCCATAATCACGTTGCCAGCCGCATTCATCGACTCCTTGAGGAGGAACACTTTCCTGTACTTCTCAAGCGTCGCGATCTCGTCTTCAGTTGCAAGCCCGCTCATGACAATCCCACGGTTATTACCGGCTACGAGCGAGCCGATAATGGCACTTCCCTGGATTGTTGTTTCTACGAGTTCGACATCGAGTGCGTTGACAAGTGCCTGTTTGTAATCCTCCGGGGCGTCCGGAGGGATAATGGCAATAGAACCAAGTACCCGGGAAAAAACCCCGATATTTGGGTCTCCGGCAAGCGTGATCGTGCGTTCCATCTTACGATTCCGGTGCAAGTTCGGCCTGAACCTGCCCGTCCTCCATTTTCATGGCACGAACCCGGATTTTTGATGGCGGCTTTGTACTGCCCCGGCTCCACACCTTTTCGTTAATGCCCCTGTCAAGCTTTACATCGTCGCTCTTCATATGCTTGGCAAGGTACTTCCTTATGTCCTTAATGGCCCCGTTACTCCGCTTCCAGCGGGGCATCCTCCGGGCATCCCTGAGAGGGATGACATATACGTGCTCCTGCATCTTTTCTGGCATTATGTTACACCTTCAGAGTACTCTTGCGCCAGTTGCGCCGTTTCGGGTGTGCAACAACTGATCGCTTGGTTCGTACCATTACCCACTGGGGCACACGCCGGTTCTGGTCGCATGCTTTTGCCAGCCGTATTTTTCTGCCTTTGCTTAATTTGCTCATGTTCCTTCACCTGATAATAACATTGCTTTTTCTGCCGATGACAAGCGATTGTTCATGATGAGCCGGAAACAGGGATGCGGGATCGATGCCGCGGGCGGATAGTGCCTCCCGGATCTCTGTTTCGTAATCACCATTACTGATCATGCCGGTCTCACCATATTTTACTTCGAAGAACCGGTCTGCGAGCCTGTCAACTTCGGGTTTTACATATCCCAGCAGGGGTCGGACATACGAACACCCCGTCCGGTTGCCCAGACTCTGGACTTCTGCCCTCGATAGCATCGGTACCCGGTCATTAAACCGTGTGCCGTCACCGATCACCTGATATTCGGTGGAAAGAGTTTCAACGGCGATCTGGTGTACTGTATTGATTGCATCGTTCGGATACCCGCACACATTTACCAAATCTGCCATCTCGTTCAGCAATCCTTCCCGAAATACCCGTTTCTTTAAAGGTAATCCAAGCACCTGTGCCGCAGCCTCCACCGATGGGATCCGGCGGGACGGGTCGAACACATATACATTGAGTTCAACCTCGTAATACGTACCCAGCATTATTGCTGCAAGGGAACTGTCCTTTCCGCCGCTGTAGAGCACTCCTGCTTTCATTACTTCCGTGTGATTGTATAGTCACGTCTCGCAGGTGTGAGCTGCCTGAGCAGATCCTTAAGTTGCGAATCCGTGATTTTCTTCTTGAGACGCCCGCTCTGGGCGAGCTGGACGAGTTGCTGCTCAACAGCACTGGCAAAATCCGGTTTCGTCAGTTTGATGGTATTCAGGCGCTCCCGGGCATCAGGCTCGAGAATCGACATAAGTATCATCTGGATCTGAGACTTTGCCCGCTGCTGGCGTTCGAGCTCTTCCTGCATCGCCTGTTGATCGCCAGCCTGCTGCTGCAGCTGCGCCATTCTGCGCTTGCGGAGTTCACTCAGCTCGTCGTCTCCCATGTTGCTTCCTCACTGGGGTACTTCGGATTTTTCCGGTTTCTTGCTTTCAGCTTTCTTTGCTGCCGGTTTTTTCTCAGTCTTCTCGCCCTTTTCGGCCTTCTCACCCTTTGCTGCACCGGCTTTCTCGGTTTTCTCAGCCTTCTTCTTGCCTTCAGCTTTCTTGGGTTCTGGTTCGGCTGTTGCCTTTACGCGTCGTGGCACAGGTGCCGGCGGGTTAATCTTGACTTCATGTGCCATATTATCAAGAAATGCCATGCCGGCAGGTGATACTTTACGGCCGGTCTTGTCATGGATGACGAGTCCTGCAGCTTCCAGCTGCTGGAGGGATTTGCGAAGAATGGATCCGCTGCCTTTCCTGAATGCATTCGGCTTCGAACCACGATTCTTTTTCCCACCGTAAAAACTTCGCATCCTCTCGACACCCAGAGGGCCATCGACATAGACACGCCTCAACACAGCCGCCACCCGGACAAACCACCAGTCCGGATCTTCTGGCGGCATTTCTTTATGTGCCCCGGTCTTTGCAAAGGAAGCCCATGCCGGTGGAGTAATTTCCTTCCGTTTCCTGAGCTCCTCTGCGACCTTCCTGATAAGGTGGTCTGCCGAGGCATCGAATACCGTTGTCATTTAGGGACCTCACTGTTCATTTTTTTACTAACAGTCTATACATATTCGTAGATAATGTTTTTATACGTTTCTGGCAACGGTTCCCCGCCATACCAGATGAAAATCGCTGGTTATTTTCTGGCTGTTTTCCTTTTTTCTTCAAGCACCATCGTCCTTCCACGTACTTCTACAAGTTTCGCATGTGCCTGGGATGCAACAATTTCGGGATCGATTTGTGCATTCTGAAGCCATTTTACTTTGATCATCTTTCGTTTCTTAAGTTGTTCCACAATCTCTTCGATCATGGTTTCGGTACAGCCCTGTTTACCAATCCATACGGTTGGTTTAAGGTCCTGCATCGATCGGTCAGGATGACTGGACATGAGGCCTCACCAGACGGTAACGGGTCTTTTTATTGCAGGAATGGCAGGTAACAACTACATTTCCCCGGTGTACCCGCACACGCATATTCCTTCCCGGTATGAGAAATGAATAGCAGTAATGGCAGTACTGCCGGCGGAACTCCCAATCGATTCGGATCCGCTGGCGCATCGCAATCTTTCGTGCGATATCGACATAACGGTTGCTTCGTTCAGGATGCGCCACAGATTCCTGTCCTGCCTGTTCGAACAGGATATGAATGCGCTCCCTCGCGATCTTCTTTGTCGCAGGATTGCGGGATTTCTCTTTCATTGTCTCGTTACAGTACTCCCGGATGTGGTAATCTATCAGCGTAAGGGATATAAAAGGAACGGTGATTTTTACATTCCCGGGGATTGCAATCAGGATTATGAAAAATCAGGGAATCCTGACATTTCTCCCGTCTGTCACCAGTTTTTCTTCACAGAAAAGCCGGATTGCCTCGGGGAGACATTCATGCTCCTGCTTCAGGATCCGCTCCGCAAGCAACTCTTCATCATCCCCCTCCAGCACGGTTACGCAGCGCTGGAGAATGATCGGGCCGCAATCGAGACTTTCGTCGACGAAATGTACCGTACAGCCGGATACCTTCACGCCGTAATTTATTGCCTGCTGCTGGGCGTGCAACCCGGTAAAGCTCGGCAGCAGTGCCGGATGTATATTCATTATTTTTCCGCGAAATGCGTGGACAATGCTGGTGCCGAGGATGCGCATATAGCCTGCAAGCACAAAGAGATCAGCATCGGCCTGCTGCATTGCCAGGAGAAGGGCGCATTCATACATCTCCCGCGAGGGAAACAATGAATAATCGATGACTTTTACCGGAATACCGGCCTTTTCAGCCCTTTCAATCGCGTATGCCCCGGGATTGTCGGTGATAAGTGCGACGCAGACCGCAGGGATTTTTCCCTGCTGAATAGCTTCGATCACCGCCTGGAAGTTCGAACCCCTGCCTGATGCTAGTACTGCGATACGTTTT
>Ga0209079_10000917_pt1 | contig 11402 bp, 9 predicted proteins | sample PPLLaktember2015_2_FD_187259 | JGI IMG/M metagenome (GOLD analysis project Ga0209079, IMG submission 187259) | Freshwater sediment microbial communities from Prairie Pothole Lake near Jamestown, North Dakota, USA - PPLs Lake P7 Core (6) Depth... | ecosystem: Environmental > Aquatic > Freshwater... | reverse complement strand
ATCGGTTATTCACAATGTTTCCTTGATCTTGTCCAGCGCCATACGTTCATCCTTTCGGGGTCACTCTTTCGCACGCACCCGCCGCACCTGTATCCTGTCCTTCTCTCGTATCTTCGCCTTGTACTTCGTCAGCCGCGCACGCACCTTCTGCACGGCAATGTCAATCGATTTCTCAAATTCCTCGCTCTCGCCGACCCCCGTCAGAACCTCCTTGTACACCTTGAGGGATATCTCTGCAACCTTCGTGCTCTTATGTACCTTCTCGAACACCAATACCACGTCCGCTCGTGTGATGCCGTCGTAGTAGCGCATGAGCGTTTCGACAGCATTCATCGCGTATTCATTCAATGTTTCGTGCGCCTTGAAATGACGGGACGTTACCTTGATATTCATACGCCCTCCTCCCAGCAGTGTTGATGGTATGCGTGATTCCCCTGATCAAGCCTTCGGATGTGCCTTCTCGTACACACGCTTTAAATGCGCGGTCGAGACATGTGTATAGATCTGCGTTGTGGATAACCGCTCGTGTCCAAGCAACTCTTTCACGGCCCGCAGATCCGCACCGCGATTCAGCAAGTGGGTCGCGAACGTATGCCGCAGAACGTGCGGACTCTTCTTCTGGATCTCCGAAACCGCATCGATATGTCTTGTCACCATCTTGTAGACGGTCTGCGGCGCGAGACGCCGTTGGTGAACGGAGAGAAACAGCGGGTCAGCGGGTCTTCCTGGTCGCTCCGTTTTCCGGGCCTGCAGATACTCGCGCGCGCGCACCAACGCATGCGTCCCGACCGGAACGATCCGTTCTTTCCGGCCTTTGCCCGTGACCCGAAGGATCCCTTCCCGAAGATCCAGGTCGGAAATAGTTGCGGAAAGGAGTTCACTCAACCGGATTCCCGTACCGTACAACAGCTCAAGGATCGCAGCGTCGCGCTTCCCGATTAGCGTCGATCGGTCCGGTCGTTCCATCAGCAGCGTGACGCTCGATTCTTCGAGAACGGTGGGAAGGGTCTTGGGACGCTTCGGCGTGATGAGCATCAGGGTGGGATTCGTGGGAACGAGCGCACGTCGTTTCGCGAAGCGGAAGAAGGAACGGATGGATGCTACCTTGCGTGCGATGGAGCGCGGCTTGAATCCCTCATCGAACAGCTTCCCAATGTGCGCGCGGACATGTTCCTTGTCCACGGTGGAAAGCGACCGTACCCCTTCCGAGCGGAGGAAGGCCAGGAATTCACGCAGATCGGTCGCGTACGCCATGATCGTGTTCGCGGCGTAGTTCCGTTCACGCTCCAGATACTCGAGATATGTTCGCACGGCGCGGTCCATGTGAGGTCCGGAACGACCGCCGCTTGCCCCGTTAGGCTGACTGCGCCACTTCGGATGCGGCGATCTCCTGCTTGCACTGCGGGCACATCAGGAATTCCCCCTTCGCCTGCGTGAACTTCGAAACGATGTACTCATTGCCGCACGTCGGGCATGGCTGCGGAACTGGTTTGTCCCAGGATGCGAAATCACAGTCTGGATACTTTGTGCACCCGTAGAACGTCCGTTTCCCCTTCTTCGTTCGCCGCTCCACGAGATCCCCCTCCTTGCATTTCGGACACTTGATGCCGGTGGTGATCGGCTTCGTGTTCTTGCACGCGGGATAGTTTGAACAACCAAGGAACGTGCCGAACCGTCCCCCCTTTACGACCATGTCCCCACCGCACAGCTCGCACTTCCCGCCGATCACATGCTGGTGCTTCTCTGCGTCCTCAGCCAACGGCTTGGTGTTCTTGCACGAGGGATATCCGGAGCACGCCATGAACCGGCCGTTCCGTCCCCACTTGATGATCATCGGCTTCCCGCAAAGGTCGCACGGAATGTCGGTGGCTTCCTGGAGGGACTTCTTGATAGTGCCCGCCTGACTCGATGCATGCTCCACCGCCACATGGAACGGGCCATAGAAATCCTTCATGACCTTGAGATATTCCTGGGTCCCCGACGCGATGGTGTCGAGCTCTTCCTCCATCTCCGCCGTGAACTGGACGTTGAAGATGTCGGGAAAATGTTTGACCAGGAGCGAGTTGACCTGGAGCCCAAGATCGGTGGCGAACAGCTTGCGTTCTTTCTGATCGACGTACTTGCGGTCGATGACCGTGCTGACGATCAGCGCATACGTGGAAGGCCGGCCGATCCCCAGGGATTCCAATTCCTTGACGAGCGAGCTCTCGGTGTACCTGGCAGGTGGCTTCGTGAAGTGCTGGGCCGGCATCATTTCGCTCACAGTCAGATCGTCCCCTTCCTTGAGCGAATCCGGAAGTTCCGACTGCGGATCCTCATCGGCCGGATCGGCCGTGGTTTCATCGACCTGGTCGTCGTACACCTGGAGAAAGCCGCGGAATTTCGGCAGCTGGTCGGTCGCTCGAAAGAGGTATGGTCCGCCTTCAACATCCACGCCAACCTGCTCAAACTCCGCCGGCGACATCTGGCACGCGATGAACCGGTTCCAGATGAGCTCGTACAGGGCAAACATGTCCTTATCCAGGTACTTCTTGACCGCCTTAGGCGTGTGCTGGATCGAAGTGGGCCGAATCGCCTCGTGGGCATCCTGCGAGGCCTTTACCTTCTTGAACGAACGGGGTTCCTTGGGGAGATACTCTTTGCCATAATTCTCGAAGATGTAGTCTCGGACGTGCGCAACGGCTTCGTCGCTCAACCGCGTCGAGTCGGTACGCATATACGTGATCAGACCCGTGAGCCCCTCTTCGCCGAGTTCGACGCCTTCGTACAGTTTTTGCGCCAGCATCATCGTACGCTTGGCCGAAAGCCGCAATCGGCGTGCAGCCTCCTGTTGCAGCGTACTGGTAATGAACGGTGCGGGTGGATTCCGCTTGACCGGCTTTCGCGTGACCGAACCGATGTGGAATTCGTGCCGTGCGACGTCCTCTGCGATCCGTCGCGCGTCCACCTCGTTCCGGATGTCCGGGTCCCGGCCTTCGGCCTTGGTCAGCTTCGCAAGAAACGCAAGGTCATCCCCCGTCCGGAACTCACCCGTGACCGACCAGTATTCCTCGGGATCGAACGCCTTGATCGCCCGCTCGCGTTCGCAGATGAGCCTGAGCGCAACGGACTGCACGCGTCCGGCGGATAGCCCGTAGTACATCGTCTTCCAGATGAACGGGGAAACCTTGTAGCCGACGATCCGGTCCATCGCCCGTCGGGCCTGCTGCGACATCACCAGGTGCGTGTCGATCTTCTTCGGGTGCGACATCCCTTCCTGAACGCCGCTCGCGGTGATCTCATGGAACAACACGCGCCGGATCTTGGGATTGACCTCTTTCAGCTCCTCCGCGATGTGATAGGCGATCGCCTCGCCCTCGCGGTCGGGGTCCGTCGCGATGAAGACCTCCTTCGACTTTCCCGCCTTTTCGCGGATCTTCTCGAGGACCTCTTTCTTCGTCTCGATGGTCTCATACACCACATCGAAGTCATTCTCGATGTCAACGCTGAGTTTGCTCTTTGGCAGATTCTTGATGTGGCCCACCGACGCTTCGACGACGTACTCTTTTCCGAGGTACTTGTTGATCGTCTTGGCTTTCGCCGGTGACTCCACAATAATGAGGGATTTCTCCATGCGTGGTATTTCTTCAGTGAATCGAATCGTTCGGGCCCAACGAAAAATGCCCGCGTGCGTGCAACGGGTTGTCCGTCTCGAAGAGGACACCCGCAACCAGCGCTTTGATCTCGGCGAGTCCTGCGATCGTGAATCCCGCCGCCATGATGCGCTCGATGATCAGTTCCACGTCGCCGGCGGTCAGCACACCCAGTTGGCGGCATTGGATCAAGTATCCATACGCCTCCGAGGTGATGACCATCTTCTCGGCGTCGTGCAGAACGCGATGTGACCGGTCCGTGTCTGGAGCGGGATCCACAGCCGACTGTCCGACCTGGATCTTGTCGAACAACCAGGAAAATGCCGTTGAGATCTCCGAGTGCGTATAGCCTTCACGGGTCAACGCGTTCACATCAACGTCTCCGAGCTTCTTGTCGGATCGCATTTCATTAATGAGAAACAGAATGATTTCGACGATACGTTCCTGCATGCTCAGAAGGTCTTCTGTGCCAGAGTCCCGACATACCTGTCCTCGCGTTCCTTCATGCGCTTCCGATCGGACGGGCGGTGATCGTCATAGCCGAGAAGGTGCAGACACCCATGGACGATCAACCGTCGAACTTCGTCCCGCACGGTGACGCCGAACTGGCGCGCCTGACTCCGTGCGTAGTCCAGATTCACGTAGATCTCGTCTGGAGTGCCTTCAGAATCCCGCAATGGAAACGTGATGACGTCGGTGGGATGGTCGTGTTTGAGAAAGCGTCGATTGACCCCCTGGATGAAGCGGCTCGTCGTGAACACGAGGGAAACGAATGCTGAACGGTGACGCTCGCCGCGGAACACGGTCTCGACGACACGTGTCGCATCCGCGGTTGAATACCGCAACCGGGGAGAGGTCCGCAACACCCGGACTTCCACCCGTGACACCGTCGCCTTGTGTATCGTCACTTCCGGGCTCCTCTCCGGCGCGCCGGTTTGGACCGCAGCGGCTTGGCATGGTCGGCGGGCAGCACTGACTCTGCAAGCGAGAGAGCCACACCCGAGAGCATCACCTCCGGACCGAGACGCGTGAAGTCGCCGGACAACAAAGACCGGTCAACGTTCGCATACAGGGAGCATCCCCCTCCCTGCTCGATCGTCAGACCGGACAGGGTGCCCGCGGTTTCACCGACGAAGGTCACCTCTCCCAGCAGTGTGCTCGCAACGAATCCCGTACAGAAGTGGAGCTGCAAATGAGCGTTGGGTGTGTAGACAGATACAAGCGTTCCGCTTCGCTTGCCGATCGCGATCTCCGTATGGATCTCGACCGCGAGCGTTCGCTGATGCGTTTGATTGGCGATCTCGAAGCGCAGGACATTCCCCAGTCGCTTCGGTTTCACCTGAAGCACGCGCGAGATGCGCGCGATGTCGGTTTTCGTCAGATTGAGTCCCATATCGTGTTGCCGCACTCTCCAGAAAGCAAAAACCCCGATCCACTCTTCAAGACGCAGCGCCAAGTGGTCAGCATCGGGGTCAAGCGCACGCCAATATACCTCCCTCCCCCCGGATTGTCAAGTCCAACCGTCAGAGAGAAATGGTCGTGTTCTCAATCGCCGCTTCGCATTCGAACTTGTAACCGCGGTTCTTGACCTCTTTCTTTGATTTCTTCAGGATCTCATCCACCTTCTCATCGCTGTGATTCTGGTCGTGATGGAAGAGATACAGTCGCTTCACATTCGCCTCCGCCGCCACGCGGAGTGAGAAGAGATAGTCGGAGTGCCCCCAGCCAACACGATCGAGATATTCCTCGGGGGTGTAGGTCGTATCATGGATGAGCACGTCGGCATCGCGACAGAAATCGAAAATGCGCTGGTTCGGATCGCCTGTGGCGGCGTTGAACTTCTCCTTCACGCGCGGTTCGAAGTTCGTCAGCGTTGCCGCCGCCGCGCGGTCGAAGGGTTCGTTATCGCTGATGTAGACCAGGATCTTCTTCCGATACTCGAAGCGATAGCCGACCGTGAACCCCGGATGATTCACGTACATGATCTTCATCAGCCCGTCATACACCGGCATCTCTCCTTCATCCCGGATCGGGACAAATGAGATCTTTGCCTTCAAATCATGAAGCTGCACCGGAAAATAGATTCGGTTCATCTGCTCCGAGATGATCTCGCTGAGCGACTTCTCGAGCCGTTCCGTACCGACGATCGTCAGTTCATTGCCGGGAATGAATGCCGGCTTGAAGAACGGAAATCCCTGGATGTGATCCCAATGCGGGTGCGTGATGAACAGATGGGCTTTGACCGACTCCCCGTTATTGATGAGGGAATCGCCGAAACTCCTGATCCCCGTCCCCGCGTCGAAGATGATCAGCTTGTCGTCTTCGAGCCGCAATTCGAGGCACGGCGTATTGCCGCCATAGCGGACTGTCTGCTTTCCCGGAGTCGGGATGGAACCGCGTACACCCCAGAACGTCAGTTTCATAAGAGCTCCGCCATAGGTTCACGAACGGTAGAAGGAAACATAGTGTTTGTAGTTCTCGGCCGACTGCGTCAGGAATGCCGTCTCCTCGGCGGTCAACGGCCGTTTGACCACTGCTGGGACGCCGGCAACCAGCATTCCTTCAGGCACTTCAAATCCCTCCCGCACGAGTGAACCCGCCGCCACCATCGAACCACTGCGAACGACCGCTCCATCCAGAACGATCGACCCCATTCCAATTAAGCATTTGTTTTCGAGAGTGCAACCGTGCAACACCGCGCTGTGACCTACCGTCACATCGTCACCGATCGTGAGGGGACACCGCTCCCTCGTGACATGCAAAACCGCCCCGTCCTGCACATTGGACCGACGGCCGATCTTCACCCAGTGCACGTCCCCACGAACGACCACATTGAACCAGAGACTGCTGTCTTCCCCGATCTCCACATCCCCGATAACCCGGGCGCCTTCCGCAACGAACACCGAAGGATGGAGCCGGGGCAAAATTCCGCGATATGGGTGAATGCTGCTCATTCCTGCTCCACAAACCGCGGAGGCGTCCAATTCCCCCGCTTCCATTTCACCAATTCGACCTTGATGCTTCCCAGGATGACCTTCATCCGCGCCGTGATCGGGATGCGGGCTTCATCGTTGCTGAACCAGCCTTCGAATCCCCCTGTCAGGCCGAATACACCGGTGAAGTCAGCACGACCGTCAAAGTGAATGACATCGACCGGATAATCGACCGCATCGATGTCCATGTCGGTCTTTTCGTAGAGAAAATTGATGTGCGTCAGCACTTCTTTGTTGTCGATGAAGGTCGGGATCGTTTCCTTCTTCTTCTGACGGACCCGGTCACGCGCGTAGAAGAAGAGCGATAATCCGTCTTGTCCCTTTTTCTGGACCACGACGGTGTCGATCCGTTCGGCGTGGCGATTGCCTTTCAGATCCTTCCTACCAACCGAGTAGTACATCTTGTTATTGGGATAGTCAAATTGGATCATCCGATACTCGACGCCGCTGCTCGTGCTGTCGTCGCCGATCCAGGAGTATGAGAATGATGCCTCGTCCATCTCTCCGTAGAATCGGATATGGACGTCGGCGAGCCAGCTTAATGCAGGATTGGAGTCGATGAACGTGTGTGCGCGATAGACGACGCGACCGTCGCGTTCTTCGCGATCGGTGATCTTGAACCGGATCGTGCCAATGGTGAAGAAGGAATACGAGACCCGATATTCCAGCTCCTCGCCGAGCTGGAGGACTGGCGGATCCGTTTTCGCTCCCGTCATCGATGCGTCATTCTGTTCCTGCGGCCGGCGACCGGGACCCAGCGATATCAAGGCCAGAAGGAGAATGAGCGCGTGCAGCGTGAACACCCATCTTCGATTCATTGCATCCTCAATTCAATTTCGCGATCCGCATCGCTTCAGGGAAGAGCGTCAGCGCCTTCTGAATCTGCGGATCGACATCCACCAACACGGCTATCGCTCCTTCCGTTCCGAACAATACCTGCGCCACCTGTGCCTTGAGCCGTGCCTTGATGAACGGAAGGTCCTTCTCATACTCTTTCTCGTCGATCTTCACTTCCTTCTGCTCAATGAACGCTCGGAAGTTCGCAAGGAGCTCGTCCGTGATCTCGTAGGACCGCTTGAACGGACTGAGCGACGGGTACTGCATCCGCAACGCGGGACCCTCCTTTTCCGTGTACCTCTTGATGAAGTCGAAGAAGAGATTCCGACGCGCGATCGTCTGGACGAGTCCTGTGAGCGAACCGGACTTCACGACGTAATCGGGCGTGATGCCTCCGCCTCCGATCACCGGACGCCCGGATTCCGTCTTGTAGGTCATCCCGTTCGAATCCACCTTCGCTTCGTCCTTGTGTTCGACGTTCTCCCCTTCTACTTCGTCCCGCTGGAACGCCTCCATCTGATACGCCCTTCGGTCCTTTCCTTCATACGACCGCTGAATCAGCCGGCCACTCGGCGTGTAATACCGTGCGATGGTTAGCCGGAACGCCGATCCATCCTGTAGCGGCCATTGACGCTGAACCAGCCCCTTGCCGAAACTCGTTTCACCGACGACCAAGCCGCGGTCCCAATCCTGGATCGCACCCGCGACGATCTCGCTCGCACTGGCCGAGGCGTTGTTGATCAACACGATCAAGGGAAGATGTTCGTAGGACTCACCCGACTCGGCGGTGTATGATTCCTCGAATTCCGCTTTGCGCGCCTTCGTATACACGATGCGCTTTCCGCCGTCCATGAATTGATCCGCCATGCGCACCGCCTCTTCCAGGAATCCGCCGCCGTTGTCCCGGAGGTCAAGTACAAGCCGCTTCATGCCTTCCGCTTTGAGTTTCGCTAGTGCAGCTTCGAATTCGCTGTGGGTCGTTTCCTTGAACTGGTTCACTCGCACGTACCCCGTCTGACCGTCCAGCATCAACGACGCATCGACACTATACAGAGGGATGACGTCGCGAATGATCTCGTAATCGAGGAGTTCCTTGACGCCGGGGCGCACAATGGTAACCTTGACCTTCGTCCCTTTCGGTCCGCGCAGATTCTTCTGAACTTGCGTGTCCGTGAATTTGACGGCAGAGCTGTCGTTGATGCGGATGATGCGGTCGTTGGAGAGGATGCCGAGTCGGGCGGACGGCCCGCCCGCGATCGGTTCCATGACCGTGATCGTGTCGTTCAAGACGCGAAACGAGATCCCGATCCCTTCAAATTTCCCCTTGAACTCCTCCTCCACGCGCTCAAATTGACGCGCGGGCATATAGACGGAGTGCGGGTCGAGCGTATTCAGTAACCCCGTGATCGCCGCCTCGGTTAACTTTCCCGTATCGACATCGTCAACGTAGAATTTCTCCGCTGCGCTCAGTACATGCTGGATCTTCCCGAGCTGGACGTAGAGGTTGTCTGCTGAAATGACCCGATCGATGTGCATCCCGGCGAAAATGCTCACAATGACCAGGGCTGCGACCGTTCCAAGCGAAACTCGCTTCTTCATGATTCTCCTCGCGACACGACCAATAGATTCCCCTTCTCCATTCCACATGTTACGCATTTTCGCCACCCGATGTTGTGTGTCCCCATGGACATCAAAGTACGCGAAAATCACCTTGAAATCAAAAGATGCCTCATTGCGTTCATCCTATCAGAATTCGACTCGAACCCCCAGCCGAATCCGCCGAGGCTTGTCGTATGCCCCCGGATCGCCGAGTTCCCCCCCAACCCTTCCGTTGGAATCCATCCACACAACATTGCGTGCGTTCGTCAGATTTCGGATGTCCGCGAAGACCATTGCCGTTAGCTGTCCGTTGTCGCCGATCGAAAACGATCGATGCATCTTTGCGTCGAGGACGAACACGCTCGCCATCCGCGCGTTGTTCGGCACGAATCCTTTCGTCGTGTCGAGGGGCGTGATTCCGTCGCGGGTCGGATAGAACGTGTACGGCCTGGCTGTGTGAAAGAGCCCGATGAGATTCAATTCCACGGCCATTGGAAGCACGACAGAGATATCCCCTTTCACCGTATGCCGCTGGTCCCAACTTAACGGGTAGGCCCTTGAGACCGCGGGGAATCCCCAGATGGCACGTGAAACCGTCTTGTCTGCCGATTCCGTGACGCCTTCTGTCACCATGTAGGTGTACGAAAGCGTGCTGGTTTTCTCCTGCCATTGCTCCCCGCTCAGCACTACTTCGACACCAGAGGCGTTCGCTTCCGCATTGTTCACGTACGTAGCAAACCCGTAGTCCCCTGCATATTTGCTATCGAACGGGATGAGCGTCTTGGCGTCGATTTGATTCGTCATGTGCTTCCGGAAGTACGTGACCGTCAGCACTGCGGCGCGCGAAATCCCATGTTTGAAGCCCGCCTCCCATGCCGTCACTCGTTCAGGTTCCAGATCGGGGTTCCCTGCTGAGACGCTCTTCGTTCCATACCGTATCTGTGCCGGTGTGATACCGCTATAGAGAAGGTCGAACAATGGAAACTGATAGTACTGACCGAAGTTCAGGTAGAAGAAGCTCTGCGGCCCGATAGGATTTGCAAGCGAGACCCTCGGGCTCAAGGCATGCTTCCGGCGTGCCGGAGCGAATCCCTTGAGTTCCTGTCTGAATTCCGTCTGCGACACCGGTATGTAGTCGATCAGCGGACGCTCTGCACGCGGGTCCAGCACATCCCACCGGAGGCCAAGCGTCAGGATCGAGCCATCTTCGATGAGCTGGACCTTGTCCTGCACGAAAAACCCTGCCGAGTATGGCCGATAGTCGAACCGGGTGCTGAAGTCCAGCAAGGGTGCGCCGGGAATGGGTTTCGCAAAGTAATTGAGTTGCGGCTCCAGCTTGATCAGTTCCGAGCGGAGATCGTACAAGGTCACCTCGCCGCCGGCCTTCAACATATGGTTCTTCCAAGGCTCCGTGGTGAAATCCACTTTCGCGGTATAAGACGTTTGACTGGCGTCCGCCCACCAATTCCGCTTGCCGGCGACGACGTAGCGGAGAAAAACATCGTATTCGTACGGTTTGAAATCGAGTTCCGTCTTCGACGTACCGATCGCCGTCTGCGAATGAAACGCGCTCAGGCTCGCCTGCAGGAAGGTCGTCGCGCCGAATTGCTGCGAGGTCTGAAGCGCCAGTCGGTATGCGCGACGTTCCCTGTTCGGCAATCCTGCGAGGTTATATCGCCAAGCGAACTCATAATCCCGGATTTCCTGCGAAGAGTAGATCCCTTGCAGGCTCCAGCGCGTACCGGGATCGGGTGCGTAGTCCAGCTTGACAAATCCATTCGCATCCGTTCGGATCGGCAGGTCGAACGCGTATTGCGCGTCCTGCCACCATCGCGTCCCGCTTGCCAGATAATTCGCGGAGAGGAAGTAAGAAAACGTCTCTCCGCTGAGAGGACCGCGCTGACTGAACTCGGCCTGCCATTCCCGGTCGGTGGCTTTGACGTATCGCACCGGAAGGAACTGATCACGCTCATACCGCATCCCCGTGACGTGTTGAGACGAGCCGGATTTCGTCACCACATTGACGATCCCCGAGGAGGCATTCCCGTATTCCGCATCATACCCTCCGGTCATCACGGTCATCTCCGTGACCGCACTGCGCGGAAGGTCCGTTCCTAAACCGCCGCTCAGGACATCACGGACGGGTAATCCATCGATGAGATAGAGCACATCCGATGAGCGTCCGCCGCGAACATTGCCTTCACGAGTGACGCCGGGTTGGAGCCGCAACACGTCCGCGAAGCCCGTGATGGGAAGATGTTCGAGTTGAACATCCGCCACAAAGAACGACGTCGCCGCGAGGTCACGGCGTATCAAGGGACGTTCGGCACGCACCTCGACC
>Ga0209079_10000915_pt1 | contig 11423 bp, 9 predicted proteins | sample PPLLaktember2015_2_FD_187259 | JGI IMG/M metagenome (GOLD analysis project Ga0209079, IMG submission 187259) | Freshwater sediment microbial communities from Prairie Pothole Lake near Jamestown, North Dakota, USA - PPLs Lake P7 Core (6) Depth... | ecosystem: Environmental > Aquatic > Freshwater... | reverse complement strand
CGGTTCTTCCTGATCTGACTGGAGGAAGAGATGTTCTGACTTCATCCTCAGCAGCGTGGCTGCATAAAAAAGCGTCCGCCCCGAGACCTGAAGATTCAGCTGCCGGCGTCGTTCCAGTTCGTTAAGAAACCGGTCGGTTACTTCTATAATATCGATATTCCACGGATCGATCTCCCCGCGTTCGGCAAGGCCGACGAGAATCTCGACCGGGTCCTCAACTGCTTCCTGGAGCGTCGGATCAACAGGTGCGGGGACTTCCGGGACAAGACAGTTCTCTTCCTGTCCCCCGGTTTCATTTCTGCCAGGATCGCTTTCTGCTGGTAGTACCTGTGGTTGATGAGAAATTACGGGGATATTTTGTCCATGTTCATCTTCAGCCGGATCAGTCATGTGCTTTTACCCCGGTGACAAGAGTGCTTTTGTCCGGGCGCAGGGTGACTCCCATGATCCGTTCTGCTGCCTCGATCATGGGTTTGCGCAGGGAGACGATGACAAACTGGGACTGGGGGGAGAGCTCCGTTATCATGGAGGCAATCCGCTCAACATTGGATCCGTCAAGCGACATGTCCACTTCATCAAACGCATAAAAAGGGGCGGGGATATACCTCTGGATAGAGAAGATGAACGCAAGCGTGGTAAGAGATTTTTCTCCTCCTGACAACGAAGAAAGGAGGTGGACTTTTTTGTCGCGGGGCTGGACAGCAAATGTCATGCCACCGGCAAACGGGTCTTCCTCGTTTTCCAGGATAAGGTGCCCGCTCCCGCTTGTCAGCCGCGCAAATATCTCCCGGAAATTGGCATCAATTGCACGGAAGGCGGTGGTGAAGGCTTCGTACTTCATCTGCTCAAATTTTTCTATCCGCTCGATAAGGGTCGCCCGTTCACGGGACAGGGTGTCTTTTCGTTCCGTTCGTTCCCCGACCTGCCTCTCCACCTTCTCGTACTCTTCAATCGCGAGCATATTCACCGCCCCGATCTTCCGCAGTGCCCCGTCTGCCTCTGCAATTTTCCCTTCGATTTCAGAAAGCGACAGGGTTGTGTCCATATCACCCACCTGCTGCCTGAGCGTTTCCACTTCACTGCGAAGAGTCCGGGCACGTTCCTCAATCGCACTCGTCAGGACGGTAATCCGCTCTTTTTCGGCATCGAATTTCATTATCTTCAGTTCAGAGTCCTGGATATGCTGGGAGGCTTCTGCCCGTTTGGTACGTAGTTCGTCGAGCACACCGGAAAACTCCTTCTGCCGTTCCTCAAGCACGGCAATCTGTGATTTGTGTGCGGCGATCTGCTCATTTGAACCCGCGATCTCGGTGTCTATCTGACGGTTGCGTTCATCCTGACGCTTGCGTTCATCTGCCAGCTCTAAAAGTCGTGCGTTAAAATGCTGCCGCTCGCGCTGGGCATCATTGATATCCCCTTCCTTGTTTCGCAGGCGGCGCTCCGACTCTTCAATCTCCTTTCTCTTCTTCTCTATCTGCTCGGTGAGGACCGGGATATTGGTATCGTCAAGCCGTTTCTTGATCTCATCGATACGGGCGCCGATTTCGTTGATTGTTTCTGTGGTTTTATCAAGAGATGCTTCGAGTGCAGTGAGTTCGGACGCCCCGTTTCTTGTCTCTTCCTGCTGGCGGGCAACAGCCACGTCAATGGTCTGCTTCTCAACGGCGATCGCTTCGAACCTGCGGGAAAACTCTTCGGTGAACATCCCGAAACGTGCGATCTTCTGGTCGATTTCGTTACGTGTTGCCCGCCGGGCATCCACTTCGGCGGTGATCCTTTTAATCCCCGCTTCAAGGGTTGCCGCCTCAGCCTGGATTTCACCGAGGTGTGTACGGATGCGGATGATCTCGTCATCGACAGCGGCACCAAAACCCCGACCTCCCGGCTTTTTTGTCGCACCGCCCGTCATCGCCCCGCTTCTGTCCAGCAGTTCACCTTCAAGCGTCACCATGCGGTATTTACCGATCAGTTTGCGTGCCCGCTCAAGGGTATCCACAACAACAGTCGCCCCGAGTGCAACAGCAAACGCCCGGTCAAACTTCGGATCATATTCGATCAGATTGACCGCATAGTCGATGATACCGGGTTCTTTCAGGGGCGGAAGGGCCGGAGGCTTTAACTTGTTCAGGGGGAGGAAGGTAACCCGTCCGAGACGTTCTTCTTTAAGGTACCGGATTGCATCCGCTGCCACCTGGTCATCATCACATACAACGAACTGAAGCTTGTTCCCTGCAGCAATATTGAGAGCGGTCGCATACTCGGCAGGAGCTTTTCCGAGGTCTGCGATTGTTCCGTGCACATGCTCCATAGCCATAACCGCTTCAAGCGCCCTGCCTCCTGATTCGCCCCGGGCCTGCTGCGCTGCCTCGAGTCGGAACACATCCTGTTCATATTCCCGGATCTCAGTCCGGAGGCGTTCCAGGGATGAACGTTGCGCAAACATCGCACCCTCCAGCTCTGCAAGCGCCCGATCAAGCTCTTTTTTCTCGCTGATAAGATCGGATACACTCCGCTCACTGTCTGAAAGCTGGACCTGCTTGGCAGTGTACTCCTCGTCCAGCTGGCTGAGGAGCAGGGTAAGACGTTCAAGTTCCGTGGTGCGCATCCTGCTCTTTTCGATCAGCATATCCTGCTGGTGAAGTATCTCCGAGCGCTGCCCCTTCTTTTCTTCAAGATCTTTTAGGAGGGCAAACAACCGTTCGCGGGCACCCTCGGTATCCTCACCATGCTGCCGGATCTCTGTCTCAAACTTTTCAAGCTGGGCTTTCGCTCCCGCAACTTCCATGGCAATGTTGGTACGGTCGATAGAGAGCGTTCGGATCTGGTCGGTACATTCCGCAACCCTGGCTTCGGCACGTTTCGTATCCATATAGACACGGTTAATTGCCTCAAGATTAGCTTCCTTATCCTTTCGCAGGCGCACGATTGTCTGTTCTGCGAGTTTTATCCCGCTTTTTGCCTCCTCGAGTTCCGCGATGAGCTTCAGATAGTCAGACCCGCTCTTCTTGTTAATCAGGTCATCAATATCTGCCAGGTCGGCTTTCAGGTAGGAGAGCTCATTTTCTTCAAGACTGCGGTCAGCAGCTATGCGGGCGAGCTGGATACCGTGTTCCTCGGTTGATCGCAGAAGTGAAGTCAGCTCCTTTTCACGCTCATGGAGATGGGCCGCTGCCCGGCAGTTCTGGAAATATGCAAGGTCCTTTTGCCATTTCTGATACTCCAGAGCGTGCTCCCGCTCGCGTTTCAGCTCATTCACCCTCCGGGTCAGCTCAATCAGGAGCAGTTCTTCCCGCTCGATCCGCTCCCTCACGATATCCAGTTCGGAAAGAGACTGCTGTTTTTTTACATCAAACTCCGAGACACCCGCGATTTCATCGATAATCTTTCGCCGCTCGAAGTCACTCATCTCCATGATGCGGGTCACATCCCCCTGCATCACGACATTGTAACCATGGGGTTTTATCCCATGCCTTGCGAGGTGGTCGACAATATCGCTCTGCTTGCAGAGACGTTCATTCAGGTAATTATAGCTGTAATACCCGTTGCCGGTACGTTTTATTCTTCTCCGGATCTTCGTCCCGTCAGAAAATTCGAGTGCCACCTCCGCGGTGTTCCTGCCGGAATTGAGGTTAATCAGATCGGTTAGCTTCTCAGCCCGCAGGTTCCGGGAGCTCGACAGCGCAAGTACAAAAAGGACAGAATCGATGATATTGCTTTTACCCGAACCGTTGGGCCCGGAAATGACGGTAAAACCCTCTAAAAAGGGAATTTTTGTCTTTTTGGAAAAAGACTTGAAATTATCAATCTCCAGTTCTGTGATATGCAAAGATCCGGCTCCTTACTTCTTTGCAGGATCCTTTTTGTTTTCTTCTGCGGCGTAGATTAGATCGCTTTGTTTGCCCTTGACAGATGTTCCCTTCTTGTTACGGCCATAACCTGCCGATGCAACGATATAGTCTTTATTTCCGCGGCGCGGTTCAAGCTTCATGGTACCGTCTGTCTGCATGATCATGTCCATTGCCTGATCAGGAGGCGCAGCGGGAGCATCAGCCGGTTTTCCACCTTTTCGCATGACCACCGTGCTTGGAGAGCTAGGGGCTCCGGCAGGGGAAACCGTCTGCGGCTGGGCACCCTGCACGCCGACCTGTGCACGTTTGAGCTCAGCCCTGCGACCTTCCTCAGTCGTTTTGGCCATTTTCATAGCAACGGACTTGAGATCCAGCAGCTCCTGGGTCAGTCCCTTGACAAGCGCTTCCATATCCCTCAGTTTCTTTTCTATCGCAACAATTCGCTCTTCGGTTGCAGCTCCGGTTCCTGAAATTTCCATCATCGGTATCAGTTTCTCCTCACAGTCGCGTTCATGGTTACTATCTGATCTTTGCATCAGATGGGCGCCCTGATGATTCTTCTGTACTGGTGCGGCGCTCTCTATAAATAATAGTAGTGGTCGTCAGATAAGGAAAAAAGGTTTGTGCTTCATCCCAAAAAAACAGCCAGTGGGCGCCTGAAAAACACCTCAAAACGTGATATCCGTGTTTTCATGATCCCCCAGGATATTATTTCCCGGAGAATCTGCAATGCCGCGAATAGATGCTGCCCCCGGATAATTACCGGATGCTGACCAATACACCATACTATTACCGGGAAAAGGTATTACCTGATTGCAGCCAACCTTTCTCCATATGTCCTATCTGTCTAAAACTGATCCAGAAATAGCAGATATCATCGAGAAGGAGCGGCTCCGCCAGCTGAACGGGCTGGAGCTGATTGCGTCTGAAAATCTTGTTTCGTACGCCGTGCTCGAGGCAATGGGGTCGATCATGACCAACAAATATGCCGAGGGATACCCCGGAAAGAGATATTATGGGGGTTGTGAATTCCATGACATGGCAGAGAACCTTGCCCGTGATCGGTTAAAGAAACTGTTCGGGGCTGAACATGCAAATGTCCAGCCGCATTCAGGAACCCAGGCGAACATGGCGGTGTATTTTGCGTTCATGAAACTGGGAGAGAAGATCCTGAGCATGAAACTTAACCAGGGCGGGCATCTCTCCCATGGTTCGCCTGTCAGCTTCACCGGTAAGTTCTACCAGGTCGCCCAGTACGGGGTCGACCCAAAGACAGAAATGCTGGATTACGGTACAGTCGAGGAGATGGCACGAAAGGAAAAACCCCAAATCATTGTCTGTGGAGCCTCAGCCTATCCCAGAACAATCGATTTCAAGGCATTCCAGGAGATTGCAGACGGTGTGGGGGCATACTGCATGGCAGACATTGCCCACATTGCAGGGCTCTGTGCATCCGGGATCCACCCGAATTCTGTCGGGGTCGTGAATTTCACTACGACAACGACCCATAAAACACTCCGGGGTCCACGGGGTGGGGCGATCATGTGCAACAATGAGTATGCACAGGCAATCGACAAGGCGGTATTTCCGGGCATGCAGGGAGGTCCGCTCATGAACACCATTGCGGCAAAGGCGGTATGTTTTGAAGAAGCCCTCAAACCATCGTTTAAGGAATACAGCAGACAGATTGTGAAAAATGCCAGAGTGCTTGCCGAAACGCTGACCGACAACGGCCTGCGGCTGGTGTCCGGGGGCACAGACAACCACCTGATGCTGCTCGACCTTACCGGACAGGGCATTACCGGTCTTGAGGCAGAAATTGCGCTGGGTAAAGCCGGCATCACGGTGAATAAAAACACTATCCCGAATGAGACCAAGAGCCCGTTTGTGACCAGCGGGCTGCGGATCGGGACACCTGCAGTCACTTCCCGCGGCATGAAGGAGGCAGAAATGCGCCGGATAGGCGCATGGATCGCACGGGTACTGAACGATATCCACAACGAAGCAGTAATCAGGGAAGTGCATGCAGATGTTACCCTGATGGCAGGCAGGTTCACCCTGCATCCCGAATAAAAATAACCGGACCTCCCCCATGGCCACAATCCTTGACGGAAAAAAGATTGCAGATATGCGGATGGAAATCCTCAAAGAAGAGATCGAGGACTCCGGCCTCTACCCAAGGTTAGCGACCCTGATTGTCGGCAGCGATCCGGCTTCGCAGATGTACGTCCGGATGAAGCACCGTGCCTGTGAAAAGACGGGTATCGGATCGGTGGGGATGGAACTTGCCGCGGATGCAACAACCGCACAGGTACTCAGGACAGTTACACAGCTGAATAATGATACAGACATCAATGGCATCCTTATCCAGCTCCCTCTCCCTCACCAGGTCGATGCTGCATGCATAACCGCCGCAGTTTCTCCTGAAAAGGATGTAGACGGATTTCACCCGTTCAACCTCGGACTCCTCTTCTCAGGAAGACCGCGCTTTTCACCATGCACGCCGAAGGGGATCATGACGCTTCTCTCGGAATACAAGATTGAAGTTGCAGGAACCCGGGCAGTTGTAATCGGGAGGAGTATTGATGTGGGGCGCCCGATGGCTGCACTGCTCACCAATGCAGACGCAACGGTCACCATCTGCCACAGCAAAACAAAGAACCTGAGCGGGGAACTCAGGCAGGCAGATATTCTCGTCTCGGCAGTCGGAAAAGCGCGCTATATCACCCTAGAGATGGTCAGGCCCGGTGCTGTTGTTGTTGACGTTGGTATCAACCAGGTAAACGGAAGACTGGTCGGGGACGTAGACTTTGAACAGGTGCAGCAGGTTGCCTCGGCGATTACTCCGGTGCCGGGCGGCGTAGGCCCGATGACTATCGCGACTCTTATGGAGAACACCTTTCGTGCAGCAAACGTGAGATCATGCGACACTGCCTGGTAAACAAACTCGTTATCGGTGGTGAGGCCCCCATCCGCCTCATGGGGGTGATCAACTGCAGCCCGGAATCATTTTATTCCGATTCATACGTGCCGACCGATGCTGTCCATGCAAAAGCTGTTGAGATGACAGAACAGGGAGCTGATCTTGTCGATATCGGCGCACGCAGCACAGCTCCGAATGCACAGGCGATCTCCGGAGCCGAAGAGGCGGCGCGAATGGAGGAAGCGCTCGCCCAGATGGACGGGAGCGGGATTCCGGTTTCGGTCGATACCCTCCACCCCGGCGTGCTTGAAGTCTGCCTCAGGCACGATATTCATGCCGTTAACGATATTTCCGGACTCTTGTCCCCGGTTTACGCACGGCTGGTCGCGGAGTCGGGGCTCCCGGCATTTCTCATGGCCTCACAACGCCAGCCGGGCGATGCGGTGGGAGTCGGACAGACGATTGCAGCACTTCATGCTGTCGTTGGCCGGTGTGAATCATCTGGAATCAGGGAATATGTGCTCGATCCGGGCATCGGACTCTGGACTCCTCTGCGGTCTCCGGAAAACGACTGGGAACTCTGCCAGAACTTTGACAAGTTTTCTGTATTTGACCGCCCGCTCCTTGCAGCGGTATCCCGCAAGAGCTTCATCGGCAATCTTATCAACAGGGAGCCCGTCGATCGACTTGCCGGAAGTCTCGCCGTTACGCTCATGCTCCTCCAGAAAGGGGCACGAGTGGTCAGGTCTCACGATATTCCCCAGACCTCGGATGTGATCCGTGTATACCAGCGCATGGCGGGATTGCAATGAATACTGCGTTTACAGTATTCGGGCTCAGGACAGGGTTAATAAAGAGCGGGGACTCAATCGCGGACTGCATGATTGGTGCAGCACAAGAGACATGCGACGGTTTTAATGACGGAGATATCCTCGTGCTGGCCGAAACCGCTGTAGCAACGGCAGAGGGTAATGTCATACCTCTTTCCACCATCACACCTTCTGCATGGGCTGAGAAACTGGCCGCCCAGTACCAGATGGATCCCCGGGTCGTCGAAGTCGTGTTAAGGGAGACCGACTCTGTTGTCGGCGGGATATCCGGGTTTCTTTTGTGCATGAAAAATGGAACCCTGCTCCCCAATGCCGGTGTGGATGCATCGAATGCCCCGCTTGGCTGCGTTACACCGCTCCCGGAAAATCCGGACCGCAGTGCTCTTGCCATCAAAAAAGCCATTGAAATCCGTTGTAACGCGAAGGTCGGCGTCATCATTGCCGACAGCCGGACCCATGCCATGCGGCGCGGGTGCAGCGGGGTCGCCATCGGGGCTGCGGGTATCACTGCCGTGATTGACGAACGTGGAAGAAGTGACCTGTTTGGCAGGACACTCGAAGTAACAAAGCGTGCAGTCGCGGACAATATCGCCTCCGCAGCCGAGCTGGTCATGGGCGAGGCAGATGAGAGCACCCCGGGCGCGGTAATCCGGGGACTGGGTATGCCCATCGGCGACCAGACCGGCATCGAAACAATATCAGCAGAGGAATGTCTGTTCATGGGCCTGTTGCGAAAAAACCAGCAACCCTGAATAATTCAGGGATTCCCATTCATTTTTTAAACAGCAAATTCTATAATGCAGCAGATTTTGATTCACCATCTCATTTATGTCCTGGGACGATGAAGATATGGAGCGGGTCGCTACCTTGTTTCATGGAAAGTAACACAAGAAATGAAGAACGGGATATGTAGATTCCTGTCTTGAGCCATTTTTTTCTGCAGCTTAATTTCCTTTATTCAGTTTTTATTGGTTCTGCTTACGCTCGACTCCGACTCTTCCCTTCTCTACAGAGAGCACAAATCCGAGCTCCTCGAGATAAGCACGGCTTTTTCCGGTCCCGTGGATTAAAAGTTCGACAAGGTCCTCCTTCTCATCGATATCGGTATGGAGCCTGAAGGAATCGATCACTTCGTAAGAGAGTCCTGCATCCTCGGCATTTTTTACATGCTTGAGAAAACTCGTGCCATAGTAATCGAAATGAAACCGTTGCGGTTCTTTGAGGTAAATTACGTTTGTCCCTCCGCCACGGCCGGGCACAATCCCTACATCTTTTCCGGTGGCAAGGACCCGTTTAAGGGATGCTGCATCAGCAAGCGGGAGGTCTGCCATAATAATCAGGAGTTGCCCGGATGCCTCGGGCATGAGTGAATTGAGCGTCTGGTTGAGATCTGCATCCCTGACGGTAATCTGGACATCTTCGCTGTCGAACAACTCCGTCCCTATTACCACCGGGCTGCAGTTAACGTCTTTTACTGCAGAGATCACATCTGCAAGCATTGCACGGGCAAAAGATTCCCTCTCCTCCTGGCTGAGCACGCAGGAGAGACGGGTTTTCGGGTTAACAGGTTTAAAGGGGATAAAGGCATGCGGGCACATTTCATACGAAATATGCAGTGAAATGAAAAAAAGATGCTGATATCGACACCATAATGTCTGAGCAAAAAACACCTTGTTATTCATATTCCGGTTTTTCGTGGGTCTTGCAGATACCACACTGCATGATCAACTTTCAATAGATGAGACGAGTACAATTTCTCATGCAGCACCGCATCATCACATTCTCGCGGAATGTATTTCTCCCCCTCACTACCGTCTGCCGGAACCGCTGCGGGTACTGCTGCTTCCGTACCCCGGTCCATGAAGGTTGTCTCATGTCAACCAAAGAGGTTGAAAATACCCTGAGTAACGGGGCGGCACTGGGATGCACGGAAGCACTTTTTACGTTTGGTGAGCGCCCGGAAGAAGAACCGGGTTTTCTGGCATATCTTAAGCGTGCGGGTTATAGAACTATTCTTGATTATTGCGAAGCCATGTGCAGGAGAAGTATCACCTGCGGGATCCTCCCTCACACCAATGCGGGTATCCTCACCTATGAAGAAATGGACCGCTTGCGTGCAGTAAATGCAAGTATGGGACTGATGCTGGAAACTACTGCACATGTCCCTGCGCATGCCAGCTCAAAAGGCAAGGAACCTGCTGTACGACTGGGGATGATCGAGGATGCCGGAAAACTCAGGATACCTTTCACCACTGGTCTCCTTTTAGGCATTGGTGAGACCATGGCCGACAGGGAAGAATCCCTCCTGGTAATCCGGGATCTTCACCGGAGATACGGCCATATCCAGGAGATCATTATCCAGAATTTTTGTCCTAAACCAGGGACACCCATGGCACATTTCCCGGTGCCGGGTACCGAAGAGATTTGTTCGACTATCCGGCTGGCACGCAGCATTCTCCCAAAGGAGATTGCTATCCAGATCCCACCCAACCTCATCGATGCTTCCCGGCTCATTGAATGCGGCGTTGATGACCTGGGAGGTGTCTCACCCCTCACCATCGATTATGTTAATCCCGAACATCCCTGGCCTGCACTGGAAGAACTCAAAAAGATCGTTGGTGACGCTCATCTCCGTGAACGGCTTTGCATATACCCGCAGTATATAAGGAGAGGATGGTTTCACAAGGACTTGCAACCCCTAATAAACCGGCTCGACCAAACAGTAAAGGCAAGGAGCAGTGGATCGTGAAACAGAGAGACCTCCTCTACAAGGGCAAGGCAAAATCAGTATACACAACCAGTGACAAGGGAAAACTGATTGTAGAATTCCGCGATGATATCACCGCCTTCGATGGCGGAAAAAAAGATGTCCTGAAGAACAAGGGGAATTATAACGCGGAAGTCTCGGCTTTTTTCTTTGAATACCTCCAGCGAACCGGTATAAAGACCCATTTTTTCACCATGCTTGATCCTCACCGCATGGTAGTGAGAAAACTCGAGATGATCCCGCTTGAAGTGATCGTGCGGAATATCGCGGCCGGGTCCATTGTGAGAAATTATCCCTTCAAAGAGGGAACGCCACTTGTTCCTCCCCTGATCGTGATTGATTATAAGGACGACGCACGCCACGATCCCATGCTCAACGACGAGATCATCATTGCTCTCAACCTCGTCACCCCTTCCGAACTTAAACGGATCAAAAAGATGGCACTTGAAGTAAACCAGCTCCTTTCAACACTCCTTGCAGCACAGGGCATCACGCTGGTGGATTTCAAGATCGAATTTGGCCGTCAGGGTAAGACGATATATCTGGGCGATGAGATCAGCATGGACTCCATGCGTCTCTGGGACAAAAATACCGGCGAGTCACTGGATAAGGATGTATACCGGTTCGAAAAAGGGGATGTGATGGCCACCTACCACAAGGTGGCAGAACGGATAACAAAACCGGTAAAAGCACGATAGTGCGAGCTGCCGGTTTTCCTGAGGGCAGTCCTGTAACAATCGCAAAGACTAACGTCCCTGATAAAGAAATATATCGTGAATGAATATAGTACCCGGATGGGGTCTGGTGTCATGACAGAAGAAAATGCTGAAGAAGAAGAGATGCTCAAATGGGCAAAAGGATATGCAAAAAAGCAGGGCTGGACACTCAATACTGACGAAAAGCAACGCGGTACCGTGATCCGCGGGCTGGTGCGGAACAAAAAGAAGTTCGGGAGGCCCTACTGCCCGTGCCGTATCCGGAGCGGGGATGAGGAAAAGGATATCGCAATCGAATGTCCATGTGTGTACCATAAAGATGAGGTTACCAAAGAAGGG
>Ga0209079_10000913_pt1 | contig 11434 bp, 9 predicted proteins | sample PPLLaktember2015_2_FD_187259 | JGI IMG/M metagenome (GOLD analysis project Ga0209079, IMG submission 187259) | Freshwater sediment microbial communities from Prairie Pothole Lake near Jamestown, North Dakota, USA - PPLs Lake P7 Core (6) Depth... | ecosystem: Environmental > Aquatic > Freshwater... | reverse complement strand
ATTTTCAAAGGTAACTTCCAGTATTTCCTTTTTATACCTTTTACCTTTACAAGTTTCGCAAGTCAGATGCACATCGGCCATAAACTGCATTTCTATGGTAACTTCACCCTCACCTTTACAGGTTTCACACCTGCCACCGTCCACATTAAAGGAAAAATGGTTGGTCTTATAACCTCTGATCTTCGACAGTTTCTGGCTGGCAAACAAACTTCTGATATCATCAAAGGCTTTTATATAGGTTACAGGGTTTGAACGACTGGACCTTCCTATCGGGTTCTGGTCGACGAATTCTATACTTTTTATATACTTTATATCTCCCCGTAGGTCGGTGAACTGCCCGACCCTTTCGCCGTACTGCAGTAATTTCTTTTGCAGGGCAGGATAAAGGATGTTTCGCACGAGTGTGCTTTTACCGCTGCCCGAAACACCGGTAATCACGGTTAAAACATCGAGCGGAATTCTTACATCGATGTTGTTGAGATTGTGCTCACGGGCACCGATGATCTCCAAAAATTTACTCGCTTTCCTTCTTATTACCGGAATGGGGATCTGTAGTTTTCCTGACAAATATTTTGCCGTAAGTGAATTTGCTTTCAACAGCTCTTCAAAGCTGCCTTCTGCAACCAATTCACCCCCAAAGAGCCCTGCTTCCGGTCCGATATCTATGATGTGATCAGCGGCTTTCATGATTTCTTCATCATGTTCTACAACGATCACAGTATTGCCAAGGTCCCTCAGTTTTTTTAGTACAGAGATCAGTTTTTCGGTATCTTTTGAATGCAGTCCGATGCTGGGCTCATCCAGAATATACATGGAGCCCACCAGACTGCTCCCAATGGAGGTGGCGAGATTGATCCGCTGGCTTTCACCGCCCGACAGGGTATTTGAATTTCGGTTCAGACTTAAATATTCCAGTCCGACGTCGCATAAAAATTGTAAGCGGCTCTGAATTTCACGGATCAAACGATTGGCGATCTTGTTTTCGGTATAGTCAGGCTTCAAATTTTGGAAGAAGGTATTGAGTTCTCCAACAGGCAGTTGCACCAATTCACTGATCGATCGTCCGTGGAATTTTACATAATTGGCTTCCTTGCGCAGTCTCTGTCCATTACAGGTCTTGCACCGGGTCTTGCCCCGGTAACGGGAAAGCATTACTCTGTATTGAATTTTATAGCTCTTTTCTTCTATATACTTAAAAAATTTGTTTAGGCCTTTGAAACTTTTGTTGCCCGTCCATAATAAGTTTTTCTGTTCCTCAGTCAACTGATAATAGGGTTTGTGTACCGGAAAATCGAATTTATAGGCGTTCAGTATCAAATCTTCCTTATAATCGAGGAAGGATTCACTTTTCCAGGGCAGGATAGCATCTTCATAAACAGAAAGGGCGGTATTCGGAATTACAAGATCCTCATCGATGCCTATGATATTGCCAAAACCTTCACAATCGGGGCAGGCCCCATAGGGGTTGTTAAAGCTGAAAAGATGGACGCTGGGTTCCAGAAAGGACATCCCGTCTGCCTCGAAAAGATTGCTGAATTCAACGGAAGCCGATTGATCAGCCTGTATAATCCGGCAATAACCCTTGCCTTCGTAAAAGGCAGTTTGTACAGAATCTGCCAGCCTGGAATAGAAATCTTCCTCATGACTTACAACGATCCTGTCAATTACGAGTGACATGTTCTTAGTTATACTAAAATCGCAGTCTTCAATTTTAATGATCTGGTCATTGACCATGATTCTTGTAAATCCCTGTTGTAGGAATACATCCATGGTTTTGCGCAGGTCTTTGTTTTTATCGATTAGGATTGGTGATAACAAGATCAGTTTGCTGCCTTCCGCCAGGCCTTTTACAAAATCTATGGCATCACTCACACTGTGCTTTTTTACTTCAGTACCTGAAACGGGGGAATAGGTCTTGCCAACTCTGGTATACAAAAGTTTCAGATAATCATAAATTTCGGTGCTGGTTCCCACTGTCGACCTGGGATTTACGCTGTTCACTTTCTGCTCAATGGCTATGGCAGGGGAGATCCCTTTGATATAGGTTACCTTGGGTTTGTTCAGTTTTCCGAGGAATTGTCTGGCATAAGCCGACAGACTTTCTATGTATTTCCGCTGACCTTCGGCATAAAGTGTATCGAAAGCAAGGCTGGATTTGCCTGATCCGGACAGGCCGGTAATGACTACGAGCTTATTTCTGGGTATTTTAACATCAATTTTTTTCAGGTTATGGATCTCAGCTCCCTTGATGAAGATAAAATCTTTAAAGTCGTTGTATTTCAAGCCTTTCAGGGTGTTATAATATATGAAATTACAAATATACTAAGTATAATTTGTTAATAAAAAATTAAAAAATGTTAAAAAGATTAAAATATTTTTCAAAAAAATTTGTTTATTAAGAATATTTGTATTTATATTTGCTCCGAGACTAATGAAAGAACTAGTCTCCCCTGTAAATTTAGTATTAACCTTAAAATTTTTGTGCGTATAGTATAGTTCTACTTTCATAACAATAGCTAATCGAAGTTTATTTATTATTTAACTTCATAAAAAAAAGGGGAATTATGCAATCACAAAAATTGGATGACAGTGTACTTGTCAAAAGTTACATTGAGGGTAATGAGCGAGCGCTCGAAATACTTATCCTAAGACACAAACAAAGAATTTTTAGTTTTATTTATTCAAAGGTTCAAAACAGAGATGTTGCTGAAGATATTTTTCAGGATACCTTTGTGAAGATTATCAACACTTTGAAAATGGGAAAATACAATGAGGAGGGTAAATTTTTACCCTGGTCTATGAGAATTGCCCATAACCTGATAATCGATTTCTTCAGAAAGGGAAATCGTATGCCCACCTTTCAGAATACAGATGAATTTGATATTTTCTCTGTGATCTGTGATCCGAGTGGAAATGTAGAAAAGGATATTATTCGCGATCAGATATACAGTGATGTTAGAAAACTGGTAGAACAGTTACCGGAAGATCAGAGAGAGGTATTGAAAATGCGAATATTTTCAGATATGAGTTTTAAAGAAATCTCTGAGCAGACCAGTGTTAGTATCAACACAGCCTTGGGAAGAATGCGTTACGCGTTGATCAACCTGAGAAAAATGATTGATAACAACAAGATTATTTTGACCAACCAATAAATTTTTAAATTTTTTTTCGGTTCGGCACAATAAAGAAAAGTTTTGCTCGTTATAATACTAAACCCTTAATACTATAGTATGGCAAAACTTTACACAGAAAGATTTTTTAAAGAAAAATTAGAACCAAAAAGCGAAACGATCTCGTTTTTGCTGAACTACTCCAAATCAATTAAAGTAGTGAAGGTTGAAAAAGAAAGCTTAATGTTTCATTTGAATTAATCGGAAGAAGGCCCTTAAAGTAAATTTAAGGGCTTTTTTTATGGCTTTACTTTTTGTTTTCTGTCAGGCCTCTTGAGATCGGATCATTTTCCGGATTCCAGCCGCGGGCAGGTGAATATTCCCTACCATAAAAAATGATCTGCAGATGCAGTTTGTTCCAGATATCTTCAGGGAACAGTCTTTTGGCATCCTTTTCTGTTTGGATTACATTTTTACCTGAACTCAGTTTCCAGCGTTTCATCAGGCGATGGATATGTGTGTCTACCGGAAAAGCCGGCACGCCAAAGGCCTGACTCATAACTACTGAAGCGGTTTTATGTCCGACTCCGGGTAAGGCTTCCAGATCTGTAAAATTGTCAGGTACCCTGCCCCCGTGTTTTTCAATGAGAATTTCAGAAAGTCTGAAGATATTTTTTGATTTCATAGGCGACAATCCGATGGGTTTGATGATCTGTTCGATTTCTTCAATAGAAAGCTTGATCATATCTTCCGGGCTGCTGGCCTTGGAAAAGAGCAGGGGAGTTGTTTTGTTCACGCGTGCATCGGTGCTTTGCGCTGAGAGCAGGACAGCTATCAAAAGTGTGTATGGGTCTTTATGTTCCAATGGAATGGGTGGATCAGGGTATAATTCATTTAAGGTGTTGATTATAAAATCCACTTTTTCCTTCTTGTTCATTTTGCTTATATTTATGGTTTAAATGTACAAAATATGTCAAAGTTAATAATAGGGGATAAGGCACCAGCTTTTGAAGGTACCAATCAAAAGAATGAAAAGATACATTCTGATACGCTCAGGGGAAAAAAAGTAGTCTTATTTTTTTATCCCAAGGCCAGTACACCGGGCTGTACACTCGAAGCCTGTAATCTGAGAGACAACCATGAACGGTTTCTCGCAGAAAATTATGTTGTTATTGGAGTCAGTGCTGATACGGTAAAGAGTCAGGCAAATTTTGCAGAAAAACAACATTTACCTTATTCCCTGATCGCCGATGAAGATAAAAAGATCATAGAGGCCTATGGCGTCTGGGGACCCAAAAAATTTATGGGCAGGGAGTTCGATGGTATACTGAGAACTACGTTTATCATTGACGAAAATGGACTGATAAGTGATATCATCAGCAAAGTCGACACCAAGCAACCCACAAATCAGATATTAAAATAAATCCTGAATGCACATTTTCAGGTTTCTTTTATTTTTTTATTTGGGTTATAGCCAAATAAATGTTTCATTTTGATTATGTCCGCAACACCTTCAGGCAGATATGTTTCCCACCCGATCTTGTCTTGGGCTATCATTTTATAGACTGTTCGTGAATAGATCTCTAAAATTTCAGGATTGTAATCTTCTATATCCACCAGGCGGTTATTGTATTTAAAATATTTGTAAAGTTCCTTCATTCTGGGATGCACGATTACATTTTTACTCGTGATGAGTTCACCTGTTTCCTGGTCTTTTGAAGGGTACAGATAGATTTTCAGGTCCTTATAGAAAAGTTTGCCAAATGCTTCAAGAATACCACCACTGAGATTGCGGTAATACTTCTCATCAAAAATCTGGATGAGGTTGGTAATTCCCATTGCCAGACCCATGCGTTCGGTGGTGAACTCAGAGAAATAATCAATCAGTTTATAGTATTCCTGAAAGTTGGTGATCATGACCGTTTGCCCGAGAGAACAGAGCAATTCTGCCCTGTCCAGAAAATCTCGTTCGTCGATCTTGCCTCCTTCAGAGATCAGATTTGTCAGGGTCATTTCAAAAACAGTCTGCGTATTTTTTTCATCCACGCGTTTCTCTGAAAAGAACAATTTCTTACTCTGCTCAAAAATATCCAATGCAACTTTTGTGACAGGTCTGAAACTTCCCCTGAAAGCGAGTATGTTCTTTTTATACAATACGTTGGCAGGGTGCAGATTCGTGCCGGTTGGATCGAACATTACAGCATTCGTCATTCCGTTTCTGACAAGAAATAGGCTCATCAGTCTGTTATCAACATCGGTAAAGCGGGTACCGGTGAAATTCACCATATCAATCTCTATGGTATCGGACTCAATGTTGTCATAAAATGATTTCAGGAGGTCTTTGGGTCTGTCATACAGATAGAACGCGCCATAGATCAGGTTAACACCCAGCATGCCCAGTGTTTCCTGCTGAAGCATTGAATTCGTTTGTTTGAAGCGAATGTGCAGGATGATCTCGCTGTAATCCTCTTCGGGATCGACCTGAAACTTGATCCCTACCCAACCATGCCCTTTGAATTGTTTTGCAAAATCTATTGTTGTGACCGTATTTGCGTAGGAAAAAAATAATTTATCCGGATAATTCTTACGGTCTAAGCGGTCTTCGATCAGGTCCATTTCATAGCTGAGCATTTTTCTCAGCCTTGATTCGGAAACATATCTTTTATCGGGTACCTCTCCATATATGGAATCAGAGAAGTGTTTGTCATAAGCAGACATAGCTTTTGCTATGGTCTTCGATGCTCCGCCGGCTCTAAAAAAATGGCGAACGGTTTCCTGACCGGCACCAATTTCGGCGAAAGTGCCGTAAATGTGCTCATTTAAATTTATCTGAAGTGCTTTTTGCTTCAGTGTCGGAGCGTGTTCAAGTTCCTTGTCTCCTTTTAATATTCCCATCACAAACCATTTTATAACAAATATAAAGAAGTTTTGTGTAATCAAATAAAAAAGGATTTGCAGTCATTTGTTAAAACGTCTGCCTACAAATCCTTTCTCATATTCTATTGGGATTTTCTTACATGTTTTTCAATTCATTGATCAGCGACTGGATTGCTGATTTGGCATCTCCGAAAAGCATTGAAGCCTTCTGGTTATAGAACAACTCATTTTCAATACCTGCATAACCCGGATTCATACTACGCTTGTTTATGATGATCTGCCTTGCATTTTCAACATCTAAAATAGGCATTCCATAAATCGGGCTTGAAGGATCATTATGGGCAGCCGGATTTACAACGTCATTTGCACCAACAACGAATACTACGTCAGTTTGAGGAAATCGCGGATTGATATCATCCATCTCTACCAGTTTGTCATAAGAAACATTACTTTCAGCGAGCAGTACGTTCATGTGTCCCGGCATCCTACCGGCTACCGGATGAATGGCATAGACCACATTCACACCTTTTTTGGTCAGCATTTCTTCCAATTCATGGATCACATGCTGAGCCTGTGCCACAGCAAGACCGTATCCGGGTACGATAACCACATTACTCGCATAGTTCATCAGCACAGCTGCGTCACTTGCCGTTGTTTTTCTGACTGTTCCTGCCGTTTTCGCTGCTCCGGTACTTTGGACTGCATCGCCGCCAAAGGCCCCAAAGATTACATTGCCAAGGGAACGGTTCATAGCTTTACACATGGCAAAGGTTAATATCAGGCCGGCAGAGCCAACGAGTATACCACCAACCAGCATGACCATATTATCATACAGGATACCTGTGATCGCAGCTGAAATACCTGTTAAGGAGTTTAACAGGGAAATTACGACCGGCATGTCGGCTCCCCCTATGGGAATTACAAACAAAAAGCCATAGATCAAAGAAGCAAGAAGCAGGATGTAAACCAATACCATATTGTCACTTCCTGAGTAAACAAGGTATGCCGAAAAGGCAATGAGTCCCAATAGCATTGCATTATTCATCAAATTGTATTTGGGAAGCCTGATGTCTTTCATAGAACCATCCAGTTTGGCCCAGGCTACAACGCTTCCGGTAAAAGTAATTGCACCGATCGTGATTGCTGCCATGATAGTGGCTACAATTGAGGCACTTGCTTTTTGTGTATCATCAACCTGGGTATTTTTCATAAATTCAACCAAGCCAATGACCATGGCACTTGCCCCTCCAAAACCATTAAAAAGGGAAACAAGCTCAGGCATTTTGGTCATTTTAACCTTCATAGCCATAAACCAACCGATCAGTGAACCGGTTAAAATTGCAGCGGCAAGCAGCAGATAAACAGAGATTGGGACTTCGAAATCGTGTAAAAAGATGGTTCCGATGATTGCCAGAATCATTCCTGCTCCCGCGATTAAATTTCCCTTTCTTGCAGTGGCGGGATGCCCGAGCATTTTTAGACCAACAACAAAAGTGATGGTTGCTATCAAATAGATTATACTTAGTAAAAGTGTCATTATTTTTTCTTTTTAAACATGTGTAACATTCTGTCGGTAACAGCGAAACCACCCACAACATTGATCATTCCAAGCACCACTGCTATAAAGCCCAGTGCCAGACCAAGATAGTTATCCGGATCTGTGTTGAGCATTACGAGTATGGCTCCCATGATCACTACCCCGCTTAGTGCATTGGCACCTGACATAAGTGGCGTGTGAAGAACAGTAGGAACATTTTTGATCAATTCCAATCCAATAAATATCGCAAGAATGAGGATATAAATTAGCTGGAGGTTGCTGCTGATAAATTCTAATAAACCATTCATAATTATATTTTTTTTCTGTTAATACCATTCTGTACTATAAGTGTTCCGTCGGTAATTTCGTCAGCCAGATCCCATTTAAAATTGTTTTTATCGGTTAAGTGGACAATAAAATTATAAATGTTTTTTCCAAAAAGGTCGCTGGCATTGGTAGAGACACTTTCCGGAGCAATGGTCGTACCGATGATCTTAACGCCATTTTCTACAACAGTTTTATTCACCTGACTCAATTCACAATTACCGCCTGCAGCTGCTGCCAGATCAATAATGACTGCTCCGTTTTTCATTTGTCTGACCTGTTCGGCAGAGATCAGTACGGGTGCTTTTCTTCCGGGAACCATGGCAGTTGTGATCACCAGATCAGCCTGGAAAAGTGATTTGTTCACGGCCTCTTTTTGCTTTTGCAGATATTCCGGGCTGGCCTCACGTGCATAGCCATCAGCTGATTTCATGTCTTCTCCTTCAACCGTGATGAACTTTGCTCCCAGTGATTCAGCCTGTTCTTTCGTTTCAAGTCGAATATCTGTAGCTTCAACAATGGCACCGAGTCGCTTAGCGGTGGCTATGGCTTGCAATCCCGCTACACCCACACCAAAGATCAGAACACGGGATGGAGTAATGGTTCCTGCAGCGGTCATCATTAAGGGAAAGATCCTGGTCATTTCATTGGCCCCGACAATTACGGCTTTGTATCCGGCAAGGTTACTCTGACTGCTCAGAACATCCATTTCCTGTGCCCTGGTAATTCGTGGCATGGCATCGAGAGAAAAGGCTGTAGCACCTGTCTTTGCTATATCCTCGAGCAGCTGAGGATTCGACTGATGGTACAGCTGACTGATCAAAACATGATGTGAATCAACCCATTTTAAGTCTTCCGCATTAAACGGATTGATTTTGACCAGGACATCAGCATATTTGAATACAGCCGCTTTTTTATCGACCTTTGCACCTACATCAATGTAATCTGAATTTTTAAAGGAGGCTTGTTCACCGGCTCCTTCTTCCAAAATAATTTCAAAACCGTTATCGATAAACTGCTTTGTAATTTTTGGTGAGACCGCCACTCTCTTATCTCCTTCATTGGTTTCTTTTAAAACACCTATTTTCATTTATTTTCTTTTTGGTAATTTTATTTATATTTTATGAAACGAATAATTGTAAATAACTGGCTATTAATATATTAACATTTTACTTATATAATTTCAGTAAAATCTATCAAAAGTATTTTTTTTAGTCAATAAAAAGCTTGATAAAAGTCATTAATTTAGAAATTTAATAAATAAAACGGTTAATTTCAATTCACTTATTTAAATTTCAGCAGGCTATCTAATCGGAAATAATAGATATTCAGATCGAGCGTGATTTATCAAAATTATTATTGATATCAATTGCGTTAATTCTTATTTTTATCTCAAAATAATATCTGTATTGAAAATCACATTTTTAGGAACAGGAACATCGCAGGGCATACCGGTAATTGGCTGTACACATGAAGTTTGTATGTCAGCTGACCAGCGGGATAAGCGTTTGAGGGCTTCTGTTTTGGTCCAGATCGGTAAAACCAATCTCGTGATCGATTGCGGACCAGATTTCAGGCAGCAGATCCTGAATGCAGGAATTAGCTATGTAAGTGCCATTTTGTTCACCCATATTCATGCAGATCATACCGCGGGTATGGATGATGTCAGGCCGATTTCCATGAATCATGGTCATTTGCCCGTTTTTGCCAGAAGGGAAGTGATCGAAAATATCCGTGAGCGTTTTTCTTATATGTTTAAGATGGAAAACAGGTATGAAGGGGCTCCAAAAATTGAGATCAATGAGATCACGAATACTCCTTTTTTTGTAGGTGGAACAGAAATTCAACCTGTGGAAGTGGTTCATGGGGAACTCGATATTTTCGGATTCCGGATCGGGAAGTTTGCCTATCTCACCGATGTAAAGCTGGTTAAAGAGAAGGAAAAGCTGAAGCTGAGGAATTTGGATGTGCTGGTTGTCAATGCTCTGAGACAGGAATGGCACCCTACACATTTTAATCTGCAGGAAGCCCTTGCCTTTATAGATGAAATAAATCCAAAAAAAGCATACCTGACCCACATAAGTCATAAGCTGGGTTTTCATGCTGAAGTTTCAAAATTACTTCCGGATAACATCGAACTATCTTATGACGGACTCACTCTTGAGATCTGATCTCTCATTTTGATTTTTTGAACTTCCGAAGGATAGTTATCCCAATTCCATTTACTATGTATACGGTCAGACTTTCTCAAAATCCACGGCCACAACCTTGTATTCCGGAGTTAGGGTGAACTCATCGCCAACATTACCAGTGATCATGTTTATGAAAATTTCGGGCTGATGAAAAGTTGTTCTAACTACTCCCGGTTTTACCAGATACGTTAATTTAACCGGTATTTCCACACTACCTCTATCAGAAAATATCCTCACCTGGTCATGGGCATTGATGTTTTTCTTCGCAGCATCCAGGGGGTTGATCTCTAGGTAATCCATGGGAGATATCGTCTGGTTATCGGTTCTTCGGGTCATGGTACCGGCATTGTAGTGCTCGAGCTGCCTGGCTGTGGTAAGTATAAAAGGAAATTTGTTCTGGTGCTCTACCAATTCCGGTGTTTCTTCAAAATCAAAGAAATGAAACTGGCCTTTTCCGCGCTTAAAGTTTCCATTGAGGTGTAAGATCTTTGTATCAGTGCCATTTTCAGCTACCGGCCATTGAAGTCCGTTCTCGCCAAGTCTTTCCCAGGAAACTCCTTTCATAAATGGAATGACATCCGCTATCTCGGCCAGCACTTTTGCGGCATCATAAACCCGGCCTGTCGGCTGTTCATAACCCAGTTTGTACATCATATCAACGATGATCTGACCGTCAGGTTTTGAGTTGCCTATAGGCTCTATTACTTTGTTTACGCGTTGCACCCTTCTTTCGCCATTGGTAAAGGTTCCGTTCTTTTCAAAATAGGAGCAGGCCGGTAACACCACATCGGCCATTTCGGCAGTGGCCGACATGAACAACTCCTGAACTACCATGAGGTCGAGATTTTCCATGGCTTTTCTGATGTGGTTGGTATTCGGGTCGGTCATCAGGGTATCTTCTCCCATGATCCAGAGCGCTTTGAACTTACCGGAAATGGCCGCCTCCAGCATTTGAGGTATTTTAAATCCTTCCAATGGTGGCATAGCGGGAACGCCATATTTTTCTGCATAATATTTCTGGTTCTCCGGATTATTCACGTCCATGTATCCTGCGCCCTGATGTGGCTGAACGCCCATATCCGCAGCACCCTGCACGTTATTTTGCCCTCGCAGCGGATTAAGCCCCACACCGGGCCTGCCGATATGGCCTGTCATCATGGCTAAATCCGACAGGAGCATCACCGTTTTACTTCCCTGAAAATGTTCTGTTACGCCGAGGCCATGAAACTCCATCGCATTTTTTGATCTGGCATAGGTGAGGGCAGCCTCTTTCACCAAAGATTTGGAGACTCCGGTAATTTCTTCAAGTTCATCCATGTTCAGTGAAACCACCTGAGCTTTAAATTCGCTGTACCTCTCGGTAAATTTTTGAATAAAATCACTGTTGACAAGGT
>Ga0209079_10000912_pt1 | contig 11435 bp, 13 predicted proteins | sample PPLLaktember2015_2_FD_187259 | JGI IMG/M metagenome (GOLD analysis project Ga0209079, IMG submission 187259) | Freshwater sediment microbial communities from Prairie Pothole Lake near Jamestown, North Dakota, USA - PPLs Lake P7 Core (6) Depth... | ecosystem: Environmental > Aquatic > Freshwater... | reverse complement strand
ACGCGTTGGCTTAACCGTTGTCGCCAAGCAACCTGAAGTTAGGCAACCACAACGTGGCCGCAGAGGCGGACGAGGAGGCGGCAGATTCTGAGCACCGCAAACAGTAAACGAAACGAGAAATGGGCAATAGTCCACATCTTCAGCTCCTACAACAACACTTTAATCCACATAACCGACATATCTGGCGCAGAAACCATCGCACGCGCCACCGGTGGCATGTACGTCAAAGCTGACCGCATGGAAAGCTCACCTTACGCCGCTATGCGTGCAGCAACAGGCGCAGCAGAAGTCGCCAGAGACAAAGGCATCACCGCTATACACATCAAAGTCCGTGCTCCAGGCGGCTCCGGACCGAGAACCCCCGGACCAGGCGCCCAAGCAGCCATCCGCGCACTCGCCAGATTTGGCTTCCGAATTGAACGTATCGAGGAAGTTACCCCCATTCCCCATGACGGAACAAGACGGCCAGGCGGCAGAAGAGGAAGAAGAGTCTAAACTCTCCTAACCCCATTTATTAAGGGAAAAATACAAATAATGCACCGAAATATCGTATTGACCGCAAAGCCATTATAGTAACCTTATTGGAGTGTCTCAGCAAGTGAAGATAGAAGTCTTAGAAAAAAACGATACTAATCTCAGTATACTCGTTCGAGATGCGGATGTGTCTTTAATGAACGCTCTGCGTCGCTTAGCGCTTGCTGAAGTTCCCTGCATGGCAATCGAAGAAGTTGTTATAATAGAAAACAGCTCCATTCTCCAAGACGAAATAATCTCCCACAGATTGGGCTTAACCCCGCTTAAAACCGACTTAGATGCTTACAACCTGCCTGAAGAATGCACCTGCCAAAGCGAATTCGGTTGCACACAATGCCGAGTCACATTAACCTTGGATGCTGAAGCCAAAGACGGTACACGGACTGTTTATTCAGGCGAGGTAATTTCAGAAAATCCTGAAATTGTCCCCGTTTCCGATAGGATTCCAATTATCAAATTAGCTAAAAACCAAAAGTTGAAACTGGAAGCTTACGCACGACTCGGCAGAGGCAAAACCCATGCTAAGTGGCAGCCTGTGTCCATGTGTGCTTACAAGTATTACCCGAAAATAACGACTCCCGACGGGAAATGCGAAGACTGCCAAAAATGCGTTGACATCTGTCCCAAAAAAGTCTTCACCATCAAAGAGGACAAAGTGGATGTTCGCGACCTCTTGGCGTGCACCTTATGTATGGACTGCGTTGAAGTTTGCCCAAAGAAGCCTTCACCGCTGAAAGTCGAGTGGGAGAAGAACACATTTATCATGAACATTGAGTCTACAGGTGCGCTTCCTCCTGAGCGTGTGCTCAAAGAAGCCACAAGACTGTTAGGCAAGCAACTCGTAGAGTTTGAAGAACAAATAAAGGCTGAACAACAATGAGAGAAACCAAAACCACCAACCCTCAACTAATCGAACTTATCAGCAAACTACGCAAGCAAAGCAAAGAACAAGACGCACCCATATGGTTAGACGTCGCTGACTACTTGGCAAAAACACGTAGCCAACGCGTAATCGTCAACATAAGTAACATCAACCGCTATACAGAGAAAGCCGACGTCGTGGTTGTTCCAGGAAAAATCCTCGCCTCAGGCGCCATCGACCACCCTGTTACAGTAGCAGCTTTCGAAGTTTCCGCTCCGGCGGTTGCAAAACTTGAGGCTGCAAAAGCAAAATACCTTACAATCCAAGAGCTCATGGAGAAAAACCCCAAAGGCTCAAACGTAAAAATTATCCGGTGAAAAAAGAATGCAAACATCTAAACCCGTAAAATCCCAAGTTACACTGGTCAATGCAGAAGGTCAAATACTTGGCCGCATGGGCAGCAAAATAGCTAAACTGTTGCTCAACGGCGAAGAAGTCATCATCCTAAACGCTGAAAAAACCATTATTTCAGGCAAACGCAAAAGCAAAATCGCGGAAGCCCACCTATTTCTAGAAGTCGGAGCGCCAGAACGCGGACCCTTCCATTATCGCCGCCCCGACCGATACCTACGCAAAAGCGTAAGAGGCATGCTGCCTTTTAAGCAGCCAAAAGGCAAAGCAGCCTACAAACGCCTAAAAGCCTACATGGGCATCCCCGCAGAATTTATTGGCCAACCAATGATAACCTTCGAAGACGCTTCCTCAGCGGACTTGAAGGGACCACACCTCACCCTTGCCGAGTTGGCAAAAGAAATCGGGTGGAGAAACAGGATGGAATCTTAATGCCAGGAAAAAAAGTGATAGTTGTTAGTGGAAAACGCAAAACCGCAACCGCCCGCGCCATAGTCAAACAAGGCGTCGGCAGAGTGCGAATAAACTTGACTCCAGTTGAAATTTACGAACCCGACATCGCAAAAGCCAAAATCATGGAACCCCTGCTGCAAGCAGGCCCAGACGTCTGGCAACAACTAGACATGGACGTGAAAACCAGAGGCGGAGGCTACATGGGACAGGCAGAAGCAGCACGCATGGCAATATCAAACGCGCTTCTAAAATGGACCAAGAGCACACATCTGCGCACAGTTTTCAACGAATACGACCGCACCATGATCGCAGGAGACAGCCGAGCTAAAGAAACCAAGAAAGTCGGCGGCGCAGGCGCACGTTCAAAGGAACAGAAGAGTTACCGGTAGGAGCGAGAGACACGTGATTATCCCAGTCAGATGCTTCACCTGCGGCAAGTTGGTAGGCGACCGATGGGACGAATTCACTCGCCGAATCAAAACCGGCGAAAACGCCAGCGACGTACTAGACAGCCTAGGGTTGAAACGGTATTGTTGTAGACGTATGCTTCTCTCCAACGTGGAAATTATTGATGAAGTTTTGCGGTTCTACGAAGAAGCAGAAAAACGCAAAGAAGCCCGCAACATCTACTAAACCCCTTTTCACCAATTTTTGGTCATTTAATTCTGCTTTAGCTGAGGCTTTGTTGAAAAACATGTAGCACATAGCGTAACTTCCTCCCCTTATCTAGCAACAGAAGTTATTCTTCGATAAACCTTTAAATTCTACGTGCTGGAGAGAAAAGGTGCAAACCTGCCATAACGTACTTGTGCCGGGGTCTCCTAGCCCGGCAGGGAGCAAGCCTGGAGATCGTTACGCTCTTCAGGAGTGGGACCTGTTAGCTTGTGGCCTCTCGGGGCCGCGGGGGTTCAAATCCCCCTCCCGGCGCCATCAAATCCTCAACCGTCTTGAAGAAGAACAGGGTCCACAGTTGAAAATTAGAAGGATCCAGTCTTAATCTTTCCATCTCTAACATAGGTTGCTAGTATTACTCCCGTTGTAGAAACTCCGCTTTTAACTAGCTTAAAGGATGTTGGTATTGTGCCTTCTCCGAACAGGTGTTTACCAGTTCCAATAGTGACCGGAAAAATTTTTAGCCAAAACTCGTCCACGAGGTCGTTTTTCAGCACGGTTTGGATGAGGTTGGAGCTGCCGTATACCTGCAACTCGGGTCCGTCTTGCTGTTTGAGTTTGCGAATTTCCTCCGCGGTGTCGCCTCTGACTAGAACGGAATTCTTCCAATCCAATGCATTAAGCGTTGTGGAAACAACATATTTCTTGGCATTGTTAAGTATATTTGCGATTGGTTCTTTGGAGTTCGGCCAGTAAGCGGCAAATATCTCGTAGGTCTTGCGGCCAAGCAATAGGTCAAACGGTTCAGTCATCTGTTCGTCCATGACTTTTCCCAGATAATCGTCCCAGTAACCGACTGTCCAACCACCGTATTTGAAGCCGCCGCTGGTATCCTCGTTAGGGCCGCCGGGGGCTTGCATGACGCCGTCGAGTGTTACAAACGTTAAGGCAACAAGCCGTCTCAAACTTAGTCCCCTCTGAATGCCTTTTCCAAGGCTACTATGTCGAGTTTTTTCATCTTCAGAAAAGCCTCCGTTACCCTTGCCACTTTCTTCTCGTCCTTGTCGTTTATCATCTGGTCCAGTATGTTTGGGGTGACCTGCCATGAAAACCCGTATTTGTCCTTTAACCAGCCGCAGATTTCAGCCTTAGGGTCAGCTGAGAGCTTGTTCCAGTAGTAGTCTATCTCTTCTTGGGTTTCACAGTGTACGATGAATGAGGTGGCTTCGTTGAAGGCAAATTTATGTTCCAGCGCACTGTCCATAGCTCCAAACTCTTGTCCCTCAAGTGTGTAAGAAGCATGTTTAACTGTTCCTTCCCTGTCTGGTTCTTCGCCTTTGCCGTAGCGTGCAATTTCACCGACCGCTGAGTTATGAAATACTGATACGTAGAAGTTCACTGCTTCTTCGGCTTTGCCGACAACTTTGCCCACGAACATGACGGTCGGAATAATTTTTTGACTGATCGGGTGGTTGCCAAAAGCCATTAGTTGCCAAGAAAGACCATATTTGTCCATGACCCAAGCGTATCTTTCGCTGAACGGGTAAGAGCCCAATTCCATAAGCACACTTCCGCCTTTTGAAAGTTCAGAATAGTATGCGTCTGTTTCCTCTTTAGAGCGGCAAGCCACCAGAAAAGAAACGGATGGGTTGAACTTGAAAAGTGGGCCTGCGCTGATGAGGGTAAATTCCTGCCCGAATAATTCGATGGTGACGATGTCTGTGTCGCCTGAAGGAGTATCGTGTAGTGTTGCAACGCTTTTAATTTTTGAATCTTTAAAAATAGAAGCGTAAAAATCAGCGGCGTCTTTTGCCTCTTTATCAAACCATAAATTGGGTGTTATTTTTTGCTGCATGGAAATTCCTCAACAACGGATTCTCTGCTTGGAATTTAAGAATATGTAACTGTACCGTTGCAGACACAAGTTGCAGAGATGCCAAGGTGTGAAAATAAATGCATAAGTTAACCTCAGCGATAATGGGTTGTAGTGATCTGCTACCGGCGTTAACATTTAAGGCAATTTCCAACACTTCCTTTGATTTAGAGCGCTAATTGATATTTCCTGTTGAAATTTTGAATTTACTGATGTTCCAAGGCAGAGTCTCCTGCAGTATCTCCCAATAGACAACCTTATATTCGCTCATACAATCCAAAAATCCTCTGCTTTATGATCCAATTTAACACTTTCAAATCTAATGCAGTTTCTAAGTTATTAAGAATTGAATATGATTTTGAAGAAGCATAATGAATTTATTTAAAAATTTAATAAAGACAGAAATATGTGTTTGCTATACTTTATCTATTGAGAAGAATTTAATGAGTCACCGTAGATATTTTGATTCTCCTAATTGCGGGGGCTGTATGTACAAAGGAAGCAGTTACTGCTGGGGGCAATGCTCCCTTAACATCTGGAAAAGAGACAGAGAGTAAATAATTATTTTGGAATTACATATTCACAAGCTGTTAGTTATTTTTCTGTAGATTGTTTTATATCTGTAGTAACACTTTCAAATCCACAGAAAAACAAAAGAGCAGATCGACGAACAAAACATCTTCATTTGACATCATAAAGGTTTAGCAATTAGTATACTTATTTATGCATAAGATGTTTTTTTAATCGTTTGTTTATAAGCGCCTTTAGTATATACATTGATGGAAAGTATCTTTTGCTCTTGGGTGGGACCTAAGTAACTGAGACTTTTTAAAAAGTAGAGGCAAATCATAATGTTTGTACTAAAAGTTAGTTTATCGGAAAACTGCATCAAGTCGAAAGCACTGGGTAATTACGTTCATGATATACGGAAGGTCAATTAGATATGGTGAACTTAGGCGACCATGCGCAGTGTCCGGAATGCAATCGATCGGGCGTCATTGTTTGGATTTCAAAAAACGGATTGACGATTGGACTCCAATGTGCTGCAGTTCACAATACAATTAATTACCCCGATGCATATGGGTTCACACGTTCCAGTTCCAAGACGAAGGCAAATAGTGTTTTTCTAATTAAAACTGAATCATTGTTATTTCGATAAATATGCTGCAACAAAACCTGTCTTTTCTGATGAGACAGACATTGCTCTTGAATACCGTTGATATCAAGGTGTTTCTAGTACCGACTATAAATGGATTAAATATGATCGGGAATTGTGACATCTTGGTAAATGAAAAGCTTAACCGCCAGTTCGGTATTTAGTTGTTAACAGATTATGGTTATCATGCAATATGAAAATGTCATATTTCCTAATTCGGTAGGTTTTCGCTGTAGAAAATGCGGGGCTTGTTGCCGCGATCAACCCCCAGACATTAACTTTAAAGAACAACAGAGAATAGAAGCCGCGGGTTACAAGAATTTCATGCAAAACCCATCTGACCCAAATAATCGGAATATTCAGAGAAATAGAGATGGGAGCTGCTGCTTCTTTACCAAAGAAAACACCTGCAGGATTAACTCTATTAAACCTTCAATTTGTATTTTGGAGCCATTCATTATAACAGACTTTGACTTTAGAACAAACAAGATTTTTCTGGGCTTAAATCCGCTTGCAATCAAAGACTGTAAAGGTATTTCAGAAATAGAAAACGCTTCTGTTCAAGAGATTGGTAAAGCAGCCCAAACTATCATTAAAGATCTTTCGGAGATAATTATGGAGAGAACAGGGTTTTCAATTACCGACAAAAGGGTTGCCTCTCTAACAAAAACACTATTGAGGAACTTAAATTCCATTCGAGGCTAAGTAGAAAGTAAATAAGATAGTGTAAAATCCTAAACTAGTCAAGTCGGATAGACTCTAAATGCAGAATATGCACCGAGTACATATTGGCTCCCCAGCGTTTTGCTGGTAAATCTCATATTTTGGTTTCTTGTAGCTTAACTGGTAAGTGGCGCGATAAGTACGTCGATTGTTCCTTTTTTGCCAACACGCAATTGCCTTTCGCCTTTGAACGTCCATACGGAAGCATTCTTGATTTGTACAGTATCGCCGGCATTAACCATATCTATTTGTTCATTCCAAAGGCAAAGCTTAATTTTTCCTGATTCGTCCGAGATCCAGACATTGGTGACTCTGGCGCTGTTTCCATACCGTGTCTGCACTATTGAAGGGGTTGGAGTTTCAAGAACCTGAGCTTGTACACTGATTTTTTTCATTCCATGGCGCATGTTTTGGATTTTTATGGGAGTCTTAGATGAGCTTTTCTTGTTGATTTGTTGGCGCACTTTTTTAGTGTTCATCCAACTGTCGAAGCTTATGACTTTTCTAAGTAAAACCTCTTCTTCTACTGCAAACTGGGCGATAACACTGCTATCCTTTGTTATTAGAAAGATGGCTTCTTTTTTATTGCTTCCCCGATAATCAATTGTTAAACTTTGACACTGGCTTTTCTTTTTTTGGCGTGCCGTGACTATCGCTTGGAAGACTTCTGAAAGGTATAGGCCGTTCTTTATTGAAAGTAACGCAAGATACTCCATTATGGTGTCTTTTTTTCGATTCAATCTCTTTCTTCCTCTGTTGTCAGAGCTATCACGAAAAAGCAAGTTTCCCCTGCAGGTTTGACGATTTCTTGAAGAATCCGACGATATACTGACACAGCATTGACTATATAGGCTGATCTCTATAGAAGAATGTTTTTGCCATAAAATTTGGCAATTTGAGAAAACTAGAAAGTATCAACTGATTGGAAGAGACCCTTTCCTTAATTCTTAGTTATGCTGAGTTAGCTGGGTACGATTGTTTGACTAATCGTTCACTCCCTTTAGTAGCCTAAAGTAAGCTAATTTTTATATATTCAGGAAAACCTAAAGTTAAACGGCGTTTGGTTGCTTATAAAAAAAATAACCATCAAGCTTGTCTTTGGGTCAATACAGGTTCTTTTATCTTTAGTAGCTATTTTGCTGGCTATTCTTCTCAGGTTCAACGCATTTGATATGCAGGTAGCACTTAACACAAGTGTAGCTGCAATTAACTTTTATGTAATGTTCCTTTTGGTTTTTGGATTTGTTTTCATTGTTGCTGGTCTTTTTCTAGTTTATGACTGGTGGGAATCATGAACAGGGAAATGCCATCGAAAAATCGGAAAGGTCTTAGGCTATTTGACGTTGTAATAGCTGGACTTAGCGGCGCCATAGGCGTTGAAATCTTTGTCCTACTTAACTACGCATATTTCAACCTGGCCGGCCCCGCCGTCCTATATGCACTTGTTTTCGGTGGAATAATCAATCTGTTAATAATGTTGAGCTACAGTGAATTAAGTACTGCCATGCCCTTGGAAGGCGGCGAGTACACCTACATTAAAAAAGCCTACGGCGGTTATGTTGGTTTTATTTTCGGCTGTTTTAGGTGGCTTGCTGCCATCTTTGCTGCTTCCTTAGCCGCAGTTGCGTTCGTTCTGCAACTCGCCTTCCTATCGTCCGCCATTTCGTCTGAAATGCAAACTGCAGTTTTGAACCAATCTTGGATCATCTCAATAGTTATAGTGGCATTTATGGGTTTGATGGAGGTTAGGGGTTCTAAAAAGATTGGAACTTTCATAGTCTTAGCGTTTATTTTATTGTTCGTAGGTTTTATAGTCGGTGGCTTCATTCATGGACTAAATGACGTGAACCTGTTGTCTGCGCCTTTGCCTTTGGGGACCTCCGGTGTGTTTGCTGCGATTGTCTATGTTTTTCCGATGTTTATTGGAACTAAAGCTTTGGTTACAACTGCTTCTGGCTCAGAGAATCCAAAGAAAGACATTCCCCGCGCCTTAATAATTTCAGCAATCGTGATAATTCCCTTGTATTTGTTACTTGCGTTTGTAGCGATCGGCACCGTTAACCCTTCGGAAACTCTCCAACAAATTCCAATTCTAAATATAGCTGCTAACAACATTTTCGGTGGTTACGGTGGCGTCATCTTCGCAATCGCTGGTATGGTGGCTTGCCTATCCACGTTGGGAACAGCTTTGTCGGTTCAATCCAGCATCGCTCGTGGTATGAGCAGAGATGGATACTTCCCTAAACTCCTCCAATCAGTACATCCCCGCTTTGGCACGTTCTATGTCACCGCAATCTTGGGATCCGTTTTGGTTATGGTGCTGAGCGTTTTAGGTGCTATTCCATTTCTTGGCTACGCGGCAAGTTTCGGGTCACTTCTGGTTTTTGCCCTAGTTAATCTTTCGCTGATGAAGCTGAGGAAAACCCAGCCCTATATGGAGCGACCGTTTAAAACGCCTCTCTATCCATTATTACCTGTTTTAGGTGTTATTTTGTCTCTCTCAATGCTTGTTGCCCCTGTTCTTTTCGGGGACGGCAACGCTTTGGACGCTTTGACATCTGGACTTGGTCTTGTAGCCATAGTGTTGGGCTCTTATTATTTGAGAATGACCGGTAGGTTCCGTGTGCAAATAGCTTTAGGCGGGGTAGGAATCGGCACGGGCATCTCCCTTTTGTGTCTTAATTTAATTAGCCTAACGGGACTTGCACAACCCATCATTCCCTTCATACCTATCTATGTTCAGCTCTTTTTCAGTGTCATTCTAATAGTAAGCGGCTTCTTCAATTTCATTACGCACAATTATAAAAGCCAGGATAATGAATCTGGGCACTTAGGTGTTGCTAAATCTGGGTGAGTGTTTGGGTGAAAGCTTCATACTCGTCTTTTGAAATCCATCCGTCCTCTTTCAAACCGTTTAGCCCATTTTGAATTAGCGCTATATCATCACGTGACTTGAGTAAGTCAGCTTTACTTGCGGCTTCGGTTATTTCGTGCCTGAAAGCGACGTTTTCGTTCAGGAGCTCAATGAACCTGTTAAGGATAGAGACCGTTTTCTGCGACAGTGGTTGGAAAAGTTGAGTTAGTTTTTTTCTCCCCAGAGTTTTCAATCTCACGCCAAGGTCTATGTTGTTCACTTTTGAGGGTGCAACATAGCTGAATCGTTTTTCTGATTGCGCCGCCGTATAACAGAACAGGTAGAACGGCATATGAACCAGCAAGGGTGGTACACTTTCACCTCTGATTCCAAGGCTATCAAAGGCTCTTAACGTCTCTTCAATCATTTTGTAGAACTTGTCTATATCACTGGTTATTTTTGATGTGAACTCTTCTATTTTTTCCATCTCAGTTTGGCAATTTTTCTTTTCTGCATCCCGGGTGGCTTCAATTTCAACAAGCTCTCCTGAGGCTTCCTTGATTTTGGTTTGATTTTCTTGCCTAAGCCGGAAAAGCTCGTTATTTTTGTTTTCTTCAAGTTCTTGAATTTTCAACTTTAGATTTTTCGTGACTGGCACAAATTCGGGAATTTTCTTTTTCAGCTCATTCCTTTTTTCTTTTAGTCTTGATTCAGCTTGTTCGTCCTTGTTGATTATTGCGTTTTTTATCTCAACTTCTAAATGTTCGATGTCGGCGCTTATGTCGTTAATTATTTTTTCTTGTTGTATTGCTACTTTGTTTAAGGCTACATTTTCTTGTTCAAATTTTTCTGTGATTTCCGTGATTTTTTTCGAGTAGGCTTTGTCTATTTTTGTTTTTTCTATTTCCAAGTTTAATGTTGCTTTTTGGACTTGACCCATGTATTTACGGTCAATGGCTGTTTTTTCATCATTTAGAGCTGCGAGGAAAAACTGCGTTTTTGTGTTAAGAATTTTTATGGTTTCGCCTAATTGTTCAAGTGTCAATTTAAATTGGTTATGTGAATCAGCTATACCCTTTATTTTCTTAACAATCGCCTCCTCATCATGGGCTGGAGAAATTAGTACGCCGTCAACAACTTCGTTTCTGGTTGTTGCTTCCTTAAGGTAATCCATAAATTCCTTGACAAAGTCTAAATCTACAATCAAGCCATCGATGGTTATTGTTTTTTCACCGTTTGCTTCTTGGAAATATCCTGAATGGTTTGTAAGAAACGTTGAATAAATTTGGCGTGTCGCAAATCGCTCGTTTAGGTCATTTTTAAAGGCATCGACATCAGGTATTGTTGGGTAAATAATTGAATGCGACGAAATATTCAAACCGTCAAAGATGACATTTAAATTTTCATAAGAGGAAAACCAGAAAGGATAATACACTTTGTCTATGAAAACTGTTTTCTCAGATGGCTTTTTCTTTAAAAAACCGCCCCCTTTATCTCTATTTAATTCGGATAGGCAAAATATTGCCGATTTCTCCGTTTCAATTCTTACGGTGCCTTTGCTGTCGTCTGTATTGATTGCGAAGGGGAGCAACATTTTTTTATGGTTACTTTGCAAGGTTTCAACCATCTTTTCATTTTACTACTTGGCTTTATTACAGATTTAAAACTTGCTAAACTACCAAAAAGATAGTTGATTTGCTGTTAAATCAAAAAAATTTTAAAGTCAATTAGTTCTATAAGATTAGCAGGAGGGAATTAGCTGGGTAGCGATGAGGAGAAAAAAGAAATAGTTGTCAAAGCACCATCGCAGTCAGTGATTTCTTCTCAGAAAAGAGTTGAAAAAGCCACCGATAAAGCTCTAGAAGAAGAAAGATATAACGTAATTAAAGTCCATAAGAAGTTGGGTAAATTTTTTGGTATATCGTCTGCTTGCACGGGAGGGATACTTCTCATAGTA
>Ga0209079_10000911_pt1 | contig 11440 bp, 4 predicted proteins | sample PPLLaktember2015_2_FD_187259 | JGI IMG/M metagenome (GOLD analysis project Ga0209079, IMG submission 187259) | Freshwater sediment microbial communities from Prairie Pothole Lake near Jamestown, North Dakota, USA - PPLs Lake P7 Core (6) Depth... | ecosystem: Environmental > Aquatic > Freshwater... | reverse complement strand
ATCGCCACCATGACGCACGCGGTGATCGAGGCGCGTGACATCGACCGCGGACGCGTCTACATCGCCGGGATGTCGGCGGGTGGCGCCATGGCGTCGCTGGTCGCGGCGGCGTACCCGGAAACGTTTGCCGCCGTCGGGGTTCATTCGGGGCTGCCGCCGGGTGCGGCACGCAGCCTGCCGGAGGGCTTGGCGGTGATGCGCGCCGGCGCGGGCGGGACCGCATTGCCTGCCGGCATTCCCGCTCGACTGCCTTCGAGGGTAAGCCCTCCGGCCCCCGTGGACCTGCCGGTGCCGGCCATCGTCTTTCATGGTGATCACGATCAGACCGTTCACCCGCGTAATGCTGAGCAGGTCGTCGCGGCCGTGCTCAAGAGCCGTGTGTTGTCTCCCTCCTCGACCGCCAGTCGTCCGGTCATCGAGCAGGGCGTGTCGACCCAGGGTCGGCGCTACACGCGTTCGATCCACCGATCAGCCACCGGGCAGCCGATCGCCGAGCACTGGCTGGTGCACGGCGCGGGCCACGCTTGGTCGGGTGGACAGACGGCGGGCTCCTACACCGATCCGCAGGGCCCCGATGCCAGTCGCGAGATGCTTCGCTTCTTCCTCGAACAGGCAGGCCCGCAGAACGACTGAAGCCGCGGCACGATGCGCATCACTGCCGGTAGCGCCGACTTGCGATGGGCGCTGAGAGCACGACGCATCCCTGCCAGTAAGCGTCAGGTTTTGGTGCAGCGACCTGTCTGCTCCCGGATAGGTTCAGCGCGACGATCCCACTGATCCAATACAGGGAGCACGTCCATGCGGTCTTTCAGAACCACAAACAGGCCCAATATGACTTGCAGCCTTGCTTATGCGGCCAGCGGCAGTTGGGATTTCCGTTCGCGTGGGCGCCTTTTAGCCCCCTCGGGCGTGTGAGCGCCTCAGCAGGCAGTCGATTCGAGCCGGCACATTTCACCTAGAGGACTTTCATGGTCGCCAAGAGCATGGCTCACAAGAAGATCGGACGCACCCCAGCGCTCGCTGACGACACCGGGGTTGCAGCGTCTGTGGAACTACCGCCCAAGAGCGGCAGTTCGAAGACCAGCTCCAAGCCTCTGCGCGTGAAAGTGCCGAAGTCCAAGGAACGAGCCTTGATACGCGAGTTCGGGCTCGATGCAACCGCGCTGACCGAAGAAGAGTCCGAGAAGCGCCGCAGTGAATTGACCACCCTCATCAAGATGGGCAAGTCGCGCGGGTTCTTGACCCAGCAGGAGATCAACGACCATTTGCCGGGCAAACTGCTCGAAGCCGAAGTGATCGAGGCGATCGTGACGATGCTCAACGACATGGGCATCGCCGTCTACGAGCAGGCGCCCGATGCAGCCACCTTGCTGGTTGCAGGCGGTATGGGCGCGGCGGCGAGCGACGAAGACGCCGAGGAGGCGGCGCAGGCCGCACTGTCCACGGTCGACTCCGAGTTCGGGCGCACCACCGACCCAGTGCGCATGTACATGCGCGATATGGGCCTGTTCGATCTGCTGACCCGCGAAGGCGAGATCGAGATCGCCAAGCGCATCGAAGGCGGCCAGCAGGAAATGATGCTCGCCATCTCTGCCTCGCCGTCGATCATGGCCGAGGTGCTGGCCTATGGCGACAAGGTTGCCAACGGGGAATTGGCCATCGCCGCGGTCGTCGACGGTTTCGTGGACGTAGACGAGGCCGATGACTACGTGGCCGAGGAAGACACCGACGCCTTCAACGACGAAGACGACGAAGACGGGAACGCCAACCGGACGATGACGCGCCGGCTGGAGGAGATGAAGGTCACCGCACTCGAGCGCTTCGTGTCGATGCAATCGGGCTTCGACAAGCTGCGCAAAGCCTTCGAGAAGAGCGGCTACGACTCTCCCTCCTATCGCAAGGCACAGCACGCTCTCAGCGAAGAGCTCATGACCGTGCGCTTCACCGTCAAGACCATCGACCGACTATGTGCCATGCTGCGCTCGCAGGTCGAGGAGGTGCGCCGGCATGAGCGCGAGATCCGTCGCATTGCAGTTGACCGCTGCGGCATGCCGCAGCAACGGTTCATCGAACAGTTTCCCGCCAACGCGCTCAACCTGGCGTGGGTGCAGGCCGAAGCATGCGCCGGCAGTCCCTACAGCGCCACGCTGGGCCGCAGCGTGCCGGCCATTCGGGAACTGCAGGCCAAGCTTGTTGACCTGCAGTCGAAGGTCGTGGTTCCGCTCGATGCGTTGAAGGCGATCAGCAAGAAGATGAGCGAGGGCGAGCGTTCGTCGCGCGATGCAAAGAAGGAGATGATCGAGGCCAATCTGCGTTTGGTGATCTCCATCGCCAAGAAGTACACCAATCGCGGCATGCAGTTCCTCGATCTGATCCAGGAAGGCAATGTCGGGCTGATGAAGGCCGTGGAGAAGTTCGAATACCGCCGCGGCTTCAAGTTCTCCACCTATGCGACCTGGTGGATCCGACAGGCCATCACACGCTCCATCGCCGACCAGGCACGCACCATCCGCGTGCCGGTACACATGATCGAGTCGATCAACAAGATGAATCGATTCAGCCGCGCGCACCTGCAGCAATTCGGTGCCGAACCGGACATCGCGACACTGGCCTTGAAGCTGGAAATGCCCGAGGCCAAGGTGCGCCAGATGATGAAGATCGCCAAGGAGCCAGTCTCGCTGGAGTTGCCGGTTGGCGACGAGGGCGACACGACCCTGGGCGATTTCATCGAGGACACCTACAGCATCTCGCCGATGGAAGCGTCGTTGCAGTCAGGCTTGCGCTCCGTCGTTGGCGAACTGCTCGATAGCTTGACGGCTCGCGAAGCCAAGGTGCTGCGCATGCGCTTCGGCATCGACATGAGCAGCGACCACACCCTCGACGAAGTCGGAAAGCAGTTCGACGTGACGCGCGAGCGTATCCGCCAGATCGAGGCCAAGGCCCTGCGCAAGCTCAAGCACCCCAGTCGATCGGAGAAGCTTCGCACCTATGCCGAAGCCATGTGAGGCGCGCCGTCGACTGGCGACTCAGGTACTGCGGGCACCGGACTGACGGTACTGGGGAATCGAGGGGGCTGGGCCAGACGCGTCCTGAAGGTCCGCTTCCCGACCCGCATATGGGCCGAGTCGATGACCGGTACGGGTCGAGGTCGGGTGCTCGCGCATCGAATCTCGTTGCCCTGAACCTGCCAGTCGCGACGGAGGGCTATACGGCGCCCGTTCGCTGAGTCCTGGCCATCAACGGGCGTTGGTGAAGGTCGGGCACCCGCTTACCAGCGGGCGACGAACTGCGCCACTTGGCGCCCTGGGGAGTCGTGACGCCAGATCGCCGACAGCTCAGTCTGTGGTGCCCCGCGCAGGGGTACGTAGTGCACATCGTCACTGCGCACGCGCCGTAGGTGTTCGGCAAGCACGCACAGCCCTTCACCGGCCGCGCAAAGGCCCAGCGCGACATGTATCTGGTGGGCGCCGATGTACTGGAAGCGCTTGCCACGGCCGGTGTCAAGGAAGGCACGGTACCAGCGGTGCAAACGCGGCGAATCGGCCTCGTCGGGCAGGATCATCATGTGCCCAGCCAGGTCGCGCGGGGTCAGCGCCAGACGCTCAGCCAGGGCGTGCCCAGGCGCCATAGCTACCCATTGCTTACGGCGCGACACCACGCGGCAGGCCAATTGTTCGTCTGCGGCGGGAAAGTACAGGAATCCCATGTCCAGTCGGCCGTCCAGCACCTGCTCGGTCATCGCCTCCTCGCCCAGTTCGACCAGGCGGATCTGCAGATTCGGGAACGACAAACGCGTGGCGCGGATGCGCGCCGGCAGCTGGTCGTACAGGCTGCCGGCCAGGCAGCCGACTACAAAGTTGGACGCCCCTCTGACGCGGTGTTTGGCATAGCGCCGCCCGACCCAGTCGGCCTCTGCCGCAATGCGGCGTGCGCTTTGAAGGAATTCCGCACCGTCGCGGGTGAGTGCCGTGCCGTGCGTGGTGCGTGCCAGGAGCTGGGTACCAATCTCGCGCTCCAGAGCCTGGATCACGCGGGTCAGCCGTGAGGGTGACACATGCAGCTGCGCAGCGGCGCGCGTAAAGTTCAGCTCGGCGGCCAGACAGATAAAGGCACGTAACGCAAAGAGTTCGGTGTTCATTCGACTTCCCCCGGACCGTCTTCGCCATGATATTGCTCAAGATGCAATACCAAGCCGTCCTGTGCAATTCCGTTGAGACAAGGCGGCTGCTCCAATAGGGGCTGAATGGGCCGTTCCGGCCCGTTATTTCCCGACGAAGGAACCGACCCTCCACATGACCCATATCCTGACCCGCCAGCTGCAAGGCTCTGCCGCGTGGATGGCGCGCGACTTCGAGAACGGCAATTCCGCCTGGGTGCATCATCTTTCGGCCAGCGAGGTGGGCATCATTGATGGCGCGTTGGCAGACCTGCGATCCCGCGGCCGATCCTTTCCGGATTTCAGCGCCGAGGACTTCCCCATCCACGCTCTGCGGCCAAAGCTCAGCGACTGGGCCGAAGAACTGGAGAACGGGCGCGGCTTCCTGTTGCTGCGCGGCCTACCTATCGAGCGCTACAGCGACGACGACATCAATGCCGTGTACTACGGCATCGGGCTGCACATGGGCCTGCCGGTGTGCCAGAACCCGCGCGGCGACCTGCTAGGCGAGGTGATGAACGTGGGCGACATCCATGACAAACACACACGCGTGTACCAGACCAACTTGTACCTGCCCTACCACTCCGACCCATCGGACGTAGTGGGGCTGCTGTGCGTGCGCAAGGCCCGGCGTGGCGGGCTAAGCAGCTTGGTCAGCGTGGCCTCAGTCCACAACCGCCTGCTGGCCGAGCACCGCGAGTACCTGGGCCTGTACTACCGGCTGTGGTCGTTCTCGCACCTGTGCGAGCCGCAACCCAGCCTGTCGCCGATCTTCAGCTTCAACCAGGGCAAGCTCAGTTGCCGCTACCTGCGCCAGTACATTGAGCTCGGCCATGAGATCTGCGGCCTGCCGCTGTCGACCGTGGAGAAGGAGGCGCTGGACCTGTTCGACGCCGTGATGCTCGACCCGGCGATGCGCATGGACATGATGCTCGAGCCTGGTGACCTGCAGTTCGCCAACAACTACGCCGTGCTGCATTCGCGTAATGATTTCGAAGACCATGACGACCCGGCGCAGCGCCGGCGCTTGCTCAGGCTGTGGCTGAAGATGCCGAACGCACGCGCGCTGGCGCCGGAGTTTCCAGGCCGCAACGGTTTTCCGCCGCCGCATCCGGCCGACGCCTGACTGCGCGCCGCACGACGGGCAGAATCCGCGGCGCCCGCAGCTTGATCCAGCAGCTCTTCGTGGCTGCACTCACCGCAGCGCAGCGGCGGGAAACCGTGGGCCAGAACGCCGCATTCGAGGAAGGCGTCGAGCTTGTTCTTGATGAATCGCGGCGGTCACTGCCGCTGCTGGCTTGATACGCGAGGAGACTGGACGCGTGCTGCTTCAGCAGGCCGTACAACATGGTCTGGTCCGGGCGGTGACGTACGTAGTGGGACAACGCATAATCCGGCACCCGTTGGGCCCCATGCTGCAAGGACTACCGCTCCTGCGGGTCCTTGGACGGGTCCGACCGGCCGCTTGGAGGCCACAAGTGCAAGGCAACGGATATCGCCTTTCGGTCGCGTGCCGGTGTACGCGGCCGGCGGTCGACGGGCAGCAGTACGACGTACACCGGAAGTTCGAGGCCAGACGACCGGAATGTGCGGCGGTCGGCCGCATCGGTCCGGTGGGAGGTGCGTGACGGCCATCAGGAGTCGTTCATGAGTGGCAGCTCTCCGGCACCTCCTGGCAGCCTTCCGATGCAGGTGGCACCCAGACCGACACCAGCGTGGTCAGCTTCAAAGACTGGTTGTACCGGCAGCTGTTGCTGTGCGTGAGCCTGCAGAGTGGCCCCTGATGGCAGCGGGGCTGGCGGCCGTAGCTCGGTGGTGCGGCGCCGCCGCGTCTGAGCGCGCTGCGCCATGGCGCAGCCGACGGGCCGCTCACCGCCTGGCGCGCCGATTCAACCCGTGTGAACCGCCAGCCCCAGGGTGCCAGGTTCGGCGTCCCGCAAGGCGGTAAGCAAGGCCAGCAGGCGCCGGCGCTGCTGGTCATCGAGCGCCGGTTCGTGCAGCAGCGCGGCAAGCCAACTTGCCGACGGCGCTGGGCCGTTGGGCGGCGGGGTGCGGCCCTCCATCGCCTCCTTCAAAGCTCGCAGCTTCAACTGCTGGCGTGCCGCCCGCAATTCGGGGGCGGCTGGCAGGTCGAGCGCGATTTCCAGTTGCAGTAGCAGATCGTCCATGCGGTGTGCATCGGGCCGTGCAGCAGGGCCAGCTGCTGTGCTGACCGAGGATGCGCAGCCTGCGGCCTGCAGAGTTGCCATCCAGGCGTCGACCTGCGCTTGCCAGTGCAGGCGCACGGCGGTGGCTGCCAGGCCGGAGGCGACGGCGCGTGCGTCGCGGTAGCGGCTTTCAAGCGCTTGGCCGGCGGCGCGGGGTAGCAGGGCGGGGGCCTGGTGCCAGGCGCGGTCGACGTCACCCAGGGTGCTTTCGATCTGCGTAACTGGGGTGTGGGCGTGCAGCGCGTGGAGGCGCTGGATGAGGGCTTCGCGTTCTGCGACTTCGGCGGCTTGCTCTGCGTCACGCGCTGCGGCTGCAGCGTCGCGCTGCGCAATCACGGCGTCGGTCGCCGAGCGGAAGCGGGTCCACAAGGTGGTCTCCACGCCGCGTGGCAATGGCAGGCTGCGGGCGTGTTCCCGCCATTTGGCCTGAAGTGCGCGCAACTCGCGCTGCAGTTCGCCGCCCGGCAGGCCGCGGCCGTCGGCGAGGGCCTGCGCGCGCTGGATAAGCTGTTCGCGTTCGGCAGCCGCACGGTCGCGCGCCTGGCGCAGTGGCTGTTCAATGCGGTCCAGCGCCGCTTGCAGGCGCTGCCGCAACTGCTGGCGTGCATCAGCCGGTGCAGTGTGTTCAACCGGCCCCAGTTGACGCCAGGCCGCCTGGAAGGCGTCCAGCTGGCGCGCCAGTTCACGCCAAGCGGCCTGGCCGTTTGCTGTATCTGCTGCTGGCATGCCTGGGTCGGATGCAGGCGGCGCCAGGGCTTCCAGACGGTCCAGCAAGTCTTGGCGCGCCCGCAGGTTCTGCTGGCGTGCGGCCTGCTGCGCCGCGTTCTGCGCTGCCACGGGCTGGTAGGCGGTGGTCAGGGCGCCGTCGAAGCGCTGCCACAGGTCGCCGGGTGCCCCTTCGCCCAATTTGTCCAGCGCCTTCCAGCGCATGCGCAAGGCGCGAATCGCCTCCGCATGGGCGCGCAGGTTGAGTTTCAGGCGGAGTGATTGCGCTGGGTGCGGAGCAGCCACAGTGTGCTCGGCTTGATCGGTGGCGGGGGCGGGGGCAGAGACAGGCGCGGGTGTCGCAGTCGGCGCCTTTGCCTCGTCAGATGTTGATGCAGTGGCTGGCAGTGCTGGTGCGGCAAGCGCTGCATCGCCGCCAGCGTCGGACGTCGTGTGTGGGCTGGCTTCAGCTTCGGAAACTGTTGCTTCGCTCGGCGCTGCCGCTCCCTCTTGCGCGGCTTCGTCGGCGTTTGCTGAATGTGATGGTTCTCTTGCCCCGCCCTGCTCAGCGCCTGACGCGGCAGCCTGCTCCGACGCAAACACGGTGTCCGGCGGTTGCACCAGCCGCGCAAGCGCTTCAGCTTCCGCGATCAGGCCTTCTCGGGCCCGGTCGCCGCCCCAGGTCTGCCAACCTTTCAGACGCGCTTGCTCTGCACGCAGCGCCTGCTTGCGGTTGCGCAAAGCCATCGGCCATTGCGTGCCCTGGGCGGCGGCAAGCAAGGCTTCGGCGGCTTGCAGGTGCTGCTGCAAGGCTACCAGTTGGCCGTCAGCCAGGGCGGTGCTGGCTTGCTGCAGCAGGGCTTCCAGCTGCTGGCATTGCTCGGCGCTGGCCTTGCGGTCGCGCGCTGGCATGCGGTCGGGGGGTGGCTGTGTTGCGTCTTCGGGAGCGGGTTCTTCCGCAGCGGGTGGCGGTGCTGGTGGCGGTGCGTCGACCCAGGCCTGAGCAGCGTCTGCAGCGCCCAGCAGCTGCGTCAGCGCGGCGCCCAGGGTGGCCGTGGATGCGTTTGCCGGCCGCGTTTCCAGCAGCGCTTGCGCCTGGCTGCGCACGTCGGCCAGCGCTGCGTGCGCTTTTTCCAGAGGCTGGCTGCTGGCCCCAGCCACGGCGGCTTTCCAGGTGGGCAGCGAGCGCTGCGTCTGGGCTGCCCAGCGTTGCAACTGTTGTTCTGCATCGGCGCGCGCGCGCACGGTGCTGTCCAACCGGGCGCGCAGGGTCGTGAAGGCCACGTGCTGTGCGGGCTCCAGCAGCGCGGCGGGCAGGGCTTGCCAGTCGCGGTCCAGCGTGGCCAGGTGGTTCAGCGGCAGCTGCGGGTCTTGCAGCAAGGCCTGGCCGCGCTGCAGCAATTGTTCGGCAGTGGCGAGGGCTTTCCGACGGGAGACGGCCGCGCCCAGCCTGCTCTTGGCCAGGCGGTACACCTTGCGGTCGCGCGAGCGGAAGGCACGCTCGGCTTGGCGCAGGGCGTCTTCGCCGGCCAGTCCCTCCACGGCAGCGAGCTTGATGTCAAGGCGAGGCGCGTTGCCGGCCACCTCCAGCAGGGCTGCGTCGTTGCCCAGGGCATGTTGCAGACGGCCGGGCCAGTTCTCGGCCTCGCGTGCTGCGGCCTGTGCCGCCTTGGACTGCGCTTGCGCGGCCTGGCGCACCGCGTTGTCTGCCGCGGCGTCCCTTTCTCTGCGCCTGGCGGCGCCGGCCTTGGCAGGAGTCGCTGCAGATGACATGGATGCAGGGGCCGTGGTGCCGGTGGCAGGGCCACGCTTCTTGAAGAGCCAACTGAACATGGTGTCGCCGTCGCAGCGTCCGGTGGATGGGGGTGTGATCCGAAAGGCCGTGAACCGCGGCGCGCGCGCAGTGTAGGGGCCTTCGGGTTACTTCTATCATGACCAGCCGCAACTCCCGGTTCTGACCGCGGGGCCTCGATGCCGCTTGCCAGCCCACCACCGTGCCCCTGCTTAGCGACCTGCGCGGCTGGGCCTCCGCAACAAGCGCAACGCACTGGCCTTGTGGTTTCCGCGTCGCCATCCGAACGCCCCTGGCTGGCCAAGCTGCTTGCCTTGGCGGTGGTCGCCTACGCGCTGATCTGATCAAGGATCGCCGCGGGCCGCCTGGTCGTCGATGGTAAGGAGGGAGGCCGGGCGATTGCGACATTCGTCCCGCGCAGGAAACGAATGGCAGCTACGTGGCGACTCTGGGAACTGGCGGTCCCGGCCATGACCCGACGGTCACGAGCAGCAGCTATCACGCCATCCGTTGCAGCCGGTACTCGCTCCGTGTACCAAAAGCGCAAGGCGGTGATGCACCCACTTCGAGCGCGGGGCGGGGGCGGAGGCGGCGATGGGCTTCTGGACGGGGCCGCGAAACAGCACGCCACCGGCATGACGGAAAACCACCTTCCGATCAATCTTTGTTGCGGCCTACGGCTCAGTGCTAAATGCGTGGCCACCGCCGACGGTCCGGGTGCCTCTCATTCCAATGCGATCTGCGCCGTGCCCATAGGACTGCGATGCCGACCAGGGCCGCAAGCGGGGCCAGTGCGAGAAGCATCGAGGGAAGGATGTGCACGGTAAGCTTTGTAGCAGCAGCGTCGATGATGATCGTGAATGCTTTCCCGGGCCACACTCAACCCCACCGAGCACCATCCGCCACTTCTTCACGAATTGGGCAATGCTGCGCGGCGGTTCGTGCACCGGCAAGTCAGGTGAAAGCCACTTCGTTGCTGCGCTGCGGCCGCTGCGCATCGCGCGATCATGCGGCACTTCTGTGAAGCGGCGCCATGGCCACGCGGCAGGCTCCTACACTGATGCGCAAGGGCCAGATGGCAGTCGCGAGATGCTGCGCTTCTTCCTCGAAAAGCCGCGATCAATGAAAAGTTGAAGCCCGGCCCTGTGCGGCGCGCACCTCGTTCTTGGCGTCAAGTCGACCACCACACCGAAGCGCCGAAAGCGTTCTGGTGGGTTTGTGCGCGCGGCACATGATCGCTGCTACCCGGGGCCTTGCCAACTCCGAACCGCGTTGCGTCCCGATTCTTTGGCCGCGTAGAGAGCGCGATCGGCACGCACCAACGCTGCCTCGGGGTGGACGTCAGAAGCGGTCAGCACAGCGACGCCGACGCTGAGAGTGACCCTGGTCGCGCCTCCGGTGAACTGCAGAGGATCCAGAGAAACCTGAAGGCGAAGGCGCTCAGCCAATGCCTCGGCTTCATCGACGGTGGTATCCGGAAGTAGCACCGTGAATTCCTCACCCCCCGTGCGACCGAGGACATCTCCCAATCGCGTTTGCCCGCTGACCACTTGTGCAACATGCCTGAGCACGGCATCGCCAGCGGCGTGACCCCAGGTGTCGTTGACATCCTTGAAGTGATCCAGGTCAATCGCCAGCACACTGCACTGCAGCGTCGGGTGCCGCCGCAGCCGCTCGAACTCGATGCCCAGCGCCTCCATGAAGCTGCGCCTGTTGGCGACACCCGTCAGCTCGTCGGTGGTAGCCTGTTGACGCAAGGCTTCCTGGGCCTGCTTCAGCGCAGTGACGTTGTCGTGTGCCACAACGTAGCGCGGTGACCCGCTGGCCTCGATGCGCGATACGCGCACCATGAACCAGCGATTCTCCTCGGGCGAGTGACAGGGATACTCGAGCTGGAAATGCTGTCGATGCCCAGCAATTACCTCGCGCAACAGTGCCAGGAACTGCGCGGCGACAGCGGCGTCGGCCGAGGCCGCGCAAGCGGCGACTTCGCAAACCCTGAGATAGTTGGCGCCTTCTTGGAGCGAGCTCAGCGAACCACCGTTGGCAGCGGCGAAGTCGAGCCATGCCCGGTTCACGGTGACGATGACACCGTTGTCGTCTATCACGCAGACATGGGCGCCGAGACCGTCTAGTACCGATCGGGTGAATTGCTGTGAGGCCTGAAGCGCCAATTCCATGCGACGCCGTTCGGTAATGTCCACCACATATACGAGGCGACGCCACCGCCCTTCATCACCGGGCACGCGTACTGAGTGGGCGATGACGTTCAGCATTGAACCGTCGCGCCTCAGCACCACGCGCTCACCGTCCATATCGGCGCTGCGATCCAGGAAGTCATGATGCAGTGCCATGACACGGTTGTGCTCCGGTTGCGGAAGCAGCAACGTGAAAAGTCGTCCCAACAACTCTTCCTGTCGATAGCCATGGATCTGGCAAAAGGATGGATTGACGCTGCGAAAGACGCCGTCGTGGTCGATGACCGCCACGCCGATGGGCGAACGCTGAATGATCTGATCCATCAGCCGCAGTGCATGGCCGGATCGCTCAATGCCCTGAGGAGCGGACCAAAGGCCCATA
>Ga0209079_10000909_pt1 | contig 11467 bp, 9 predicted proteins | sample PPLLaktember2015_2_FD_187259 | JGI IMG/M metagenome (GOLD analysis project Ga0209079, IMG submission 187259) | Freshwater sediment microbial communities from Prairie Pothole Lake near Jamestown, North Dakota, USA - PPLs Lake P7 Core (6) Depth... | ecosystem: Environmental > Aquatic > Freshwater... | reverse complement strand
CATGAGCCGCTTATCCTCTGGTAAAAACCGCCTGCACCTCAGATCGCATAAGGGTGCGTCCACGGACCCGCATCGGCCACTGGCGCAGGATAGCTGAAACAAGGGTCAGCCCGGAAAAAAGATCGGGGACTTCCTGTTCAGAGAAATAATGCGTGAGAATGCCGGTGCCCCGACGGAAGGTTGCCTCTTCCGTTTCAAGCCCCTTTCCGAACCTGAAGTCATCCAATGAGAATTCGCAGAAGAACAGCATGCCACCGGTTCTCAGGAGCCGGATCACTTCGTTTGCGACCCGGTCCCGATCAGGAGCGGGTATGTGGCCGATTACATGGGATGCAAAGATCGCATCAAATACGGCATCTTTGAACGGGGACCAGCGGGCGTCAGCAACCATGGCGTTGCCCTGCAAAGGATCCGGGAATGCATGCCTGCAGAGTGCTGCCGCTCTTGAAGAAAAATCTATCGCGGTCACCTCCCATCCCCGCCGGACCATCTCCTGGACCGTTTTCCCGTTTCCGCACCCGAGTTCGAGGACACGGGAACCGGAAGGTAACTCCGGTAAATCGCGGGTTGCCCCGCTCCAGAGTATTCCCCTGCGGCAATAATCCTCTTCCCAGTCTTCCGGACCCGCAATTATTTGGGATTTGCGATTCTCACTATTCGTAATCAGTAGTGTTCGTTTTCCTGGTACATATGCAGTTTCCTCACACCGGAAACAGACAAAAACGCTGTATTCTGTAGTTTATGGGAGACCATCCGGCAGGACATGGTTATGTTGCCAGAACATGCCGGTTGACATCCAAATATCCCTTGTTACTCTTCCATGGATTTTTTCAGAAAAGATACATCCTTCAGGTGTTGTCCCGTTTTTGATAATGGATTTTTACATGCCGGAAATACTGAGTAACAAGGATGAACTAAGGGTCCACAACCAGACTCAAGGGAGAATGATACCCTCTGTACAAAGGAATTCGTAATATTGGATCTCTGACGGGTGATATTTCTTCCATTTAACAAAGCGACCCAAATACAGGTACGTGATAAAAAAATTCTCAAAAGATCCTACCGATCCTCAGTAGCCGGCATTAAAACGGGTGGCCTTCATCGCTACCCCAAACCCGCCACAGGACCGGATCACCGGAAGTACTGCATGAGTCGCTTCTTCACGAGCTCAGCCAGCTGCTCTATCGAACTTATGCCGTTAATCTCATCTGCAGTAACCAGCTGATGAACGGATTTACCGTTCTGGATGAATACCGCGGGAGCCACGGTATCCTGCATACTGAACTCCTGCTGAAATTCGTCGAGGTGCAGGAACCGGGAGGGAATGACAAAATCGGCGAGGACCCGTTTCCATCCCTTTTTCATCCCAACCGGTGTGATGATCAGGGAATACAGGGCACACCTTGGCGTTCTCAAAGGCCCTGCGCTGCGGTGGTAATCCGTCACCGCAGACAGGCTGCCCCGGTCAATAGCGTAGACAAACAGCAGCACCAGGTTTTGTTGCATGTTACATCCCAGTTTCTTTCCAAGGACTTAAGGATTGGGTTGTTTCTAAAGGGGATAGTCCGTGATCTATGAGCCTTTAAATTGCATGGGGTTACGTGATCCTGCCGCATCGTAATGTGTACAAGGAGTATGAGATGCCGGAAACCAGCACGGGCAACCTGCTTATGCTCCCTCCTCACAACCCCGGAATGCACATTCCAGCATGAAAGACCGGTTTTTCATCTTCTGGCGTGCGTGTGGTATACTGTAGTTTGCTTTGGAGAAACGGGAATGAACGGGAATGGTTCTCACCCAAACCATGAAAAATTGTGAAAGTATGACAGGCATCCGTAGCTACTTTGAGAGACCGTGGGCGGAGTTTTCAGCTCATTGAAGCGCCGCGGGGGCGTCCCTTTTTGGGGCGGCACAAGCCATCGCAGGAACGAGACTGGCACTTCCCGAAAATACTGGAATTGTGCAATTTGCATAGGAAACCTTAAGTTATCAACAAACTGTAAAGCTTCAATTTTACGGAGGGGATAGTGCCTGTCCCCCCGAACCGCCCTGCGCTTTGTGATTAAGTAGTATTACCTTTTCTGAGTTATCGCTCCAGGGGGGTGCCACAGCGGCGGGGGCGGAGGCTTTACATGACGTAGCCCCCTAAGAGCGTTAAGAAAATATTCTGGGGATTCCCAATAAGCCTGTATTTTTAACCTTCACCGATCTCCCGATATGACCGGAATTCCCGGCATGCAAAGGCGATACATTATGATGTATATTCGTGCAATAGTACCTGAGAAAAAGACAGATATGAGGGGATAGGCCATGCTCGACATCAGGTTCGTACGATCCAGCCCGGATATTGTCAGGGCAGATCTCAGAAAACGCGGAGATACTGAAAAGCTCGGTTGGGTAGATGACCTGCTGGCTCAGGATGTCGACGCACGCAGACTTAAAATCGAGACAGATACCCTGCGCCAGCGCCGTAACACGATTGCCAGGGAGATCAATGCGGCACGAAAAGCCGGACAGGATGTAACAGCTCTCATGGCAGAAGCCGCAGCCCTTCCCGGGAAGATCCGGGATAATGAAGCCGAACAGGAAAGAATCGCGGACACGATACGCGCTTACTTGATGCGGTTGCCCAATATCCTTCACGAGAGCGTTCCGGTGGGGAAAGACGATACGGAGAACGTTGAAATCCGGCGCGAGGGTCTGGTGAGGACCTTTGATTTTGAGCTGAAAAATCATGGTCAGCTGGCCGCTGAGCGGGGATGGGCTGATTTTGAGCGGGCGACAAAAATATCCGGGGCAGGATTCTATTTCCTGAAAGGGAGTCTCGTCCTGCTGGACCTGGCGCTCCAGCGTTTTGCCATCGACCTGCTGGCACAGAAAGGGTATACACCGGTCATCCCGCCGTATATGATCAACCGTTCTTCGTATGAAGGCGTTACCGATCTTTCCGATTTCGAAAAGGTAATGTACAAGATCGAAGGTGACGATACCTACCTTATTGCCACAAGCGAGCACCCGATAGGCGCCATGTACAGGGACGAGATCTTTGAGACAAAGGACCTCCCCCTCCGTCTTGTGGGTCTCTCTCCCTGTTTCCGGCGTGAGATCGGTGCGCACGGGCTTGATACCAAGGGACTGTTCCGGGTCCACCAGTTCACCAAAGTCGAACAGTTCGTTTTCTGCCGGCCTGAAGACTCATGGCAGATCCATGAAGAGCTGCTGGCAAATGCAGAAGAGATTTTCAGAAAGCTGGAGATCCCGTACCGGGTCGTAAATATCTGTACCGGCGACATCGGTACCGTGGCAGCGAAAAAATATGATATCGAGGCGTGGATGCCCCGGGAGAACTCTTACAAGGAAGTCGTGTCCTGCTCCAACTGCACCTCATACCAGGCAGTGCGGCTCAATATCAGGGTCCGGGACAAACATGACTTTGAATCAAAACAGCACCTGCATACCCTGAATTCAACTGCCATTGCAACGTCGCGGGTGATGCGTGCTGTCCTTGAAAATTTCCAGGAGAGCGACGGGAGGGTAGGAATCCCCGGAATACTCCGGCCTTACATGAATGACCAGGAATATCTCTGATTTTTTGACGCATAACGACCCGGATACTCAACAAATACTTATTTTTATTGCCAGCGCAATTATAGTTGAGAACGTGCTACTATGGGCTATCCAGAATTGGACCGTGATGAGTCCATAATCCTTGAAGCGAAAAATGTCAAATTCAAATCCATCTCATTTGATGCACGGCTTACTTCCCGTCGCATTATACTTATCGACAGCAGAAAAAATATTATCCCCCCCCGGGAGATCCTCCTGGCAACCATCTGGAAAGTTGAAGCCGGTGAAAATGCCATACGGGACCACCTGTTAACATTCACTGTCGTAAATAATGCCGGTGAAAAAGATCAGATAGTCCTGACCTTTCCCCGGCTGGCAGGTGCAGAGAGAAAACGGGAATGCAATGACTGGGCAAGGAAACTGCAGGGTCTCATACACCCGGCCCCTGCAGAGCCGGAACGTACCGTCCGGGAAGGATCCGGTCAGGAACCCCTGGAAAAACATAGACCAGAGATCCGGAGAGAGACAGCAGGCAGGCATCCGGTAAAAAAGAAGATCGAAGTTGCCCGTCCCCTCAGCAAGATAACTGAACCAGCCCGTCCCCATGTAGCCCCGGTAGCACCGGTTGAGACCTCATCTCTTCCCTCCGGTGTATTCTGTTCGCGATGTGGGAACCGGGTCCCTGTGGAATCCACATTCTGTAACCACTGCGGGACCCCGGTCAGACAGCAGGCTGAACCAGCACCGGCGCGACCTGCTGAAGTTCCCCGGGTGCAGGTCCCGGTTCCCCCGCAGCCTCAGATCCCGATACCGCCCCCGGCCATGTCGCCTGCCGAGCACCAGGACCGCCCAATCGAACAGATTATTCATTCCATTGAACCGCTGATCGAAGACTCTGTCCCCCGCAGCCAGCCGACGCCCCTGGTGAAGAAACGTGCTCCCCAGATAATCTCTGAACCGGTTCAACCGGAATCCCCGACCGAGCCGGTCCCGCCGGAATCCCCGTCGGTCCCCGTCCTGCCCGAATCTCCGGCTGAGACCCCACCTGCAGTCGTATGGCCGGTACTGCAATCAACAGATTCCCCCCTGGCAACAGTACAGGAACCAGTCCTGGAATTACCCGAATCTCCCCCTCCAACCCCGCCATCCGCTACGGTATCAAAACTGCCCGGCACCCTTGCCATTGCAGTGCTCGTGATCGTGGTTCTTGCATTCATTGCAGGGCTGATCATCGCAGCTAATTTCACGGCAGAACCGGCGGTTCCTGGAGTAAATGTCACCCCGGTAAAGACTGCCCCGGTAACCACTCCCCCAACACCACGACCAACGACCGTTCAGACAACAGCCCTCACCACTCCCGTATCAACAGAACCAGCTCAGGCACGGGTCCCCCCCACGGGCATATGGGTGAGGGTTACCTATCCTGGAACCTATACCGGTCTCATCGGTACCCCGGGGAACCTCAGAGATGTGACTGACACCGGGGAGCATCTGTATAGTGTTTCAACGAATGATGGGATCGTTTCGATCTCGGTCCAGAAAAATGATGGTTCAGCGGATAAGATCCTGGCGGAAGTGTATAAAAACGGGGTTATGGTGAAAAGCGGTTCGACCACTACTCCCCGGGGGATCCTTGAAATCCAGTTCGATCTGAAGTCCCTGGAATCCGGCAGCGTTAATACGACGCCCGCATTGTGATACCCTAACTAATTATTCTCTCGGGAAAATGCCCCCCCTCTTTTTAATTCTGGTGCTTCGCGATACTCAGTTCAGGAATCGCGAACGCTTTTATAACGATATATCGACATGATGGATGTCAGCTGGTTCAATCGGAAACCTGATACCGGGACAGTTCTATCGAATCATTCAACCGGAAACCTGAAACCAGGACGGGGTTATCGGATTTTTCGTAGGAGAAAACATGAGATGAGGGATATTGCTCCGGAAAAAAAGGATGTTATCGTCTTATCCACCTGTCTCAGGTAGTCAAACAAATTTGGGTCCCGGGGAGGGTGGGCAGCTCATGCAGATCTTCCTCCGTCATACTCGCTCTTCGCAACCCCGGATCCGGGAATATCCCGGTTAGCGTGCGTACGCCTCTACCAAATCCCGTGCGGTAATAATTCCTGCCAGTTGTTTCTTTTTGGTGAGCGGGAGCCGCCTGACATGCTGCAAAGCCATGGTCTTTGCGGCTTCATGGATACTGATACCGGCAGGAGCCGTCTTGAGCGGGGAGGTGACCGCCTTACCCACCGGGGTATGGAGTGTCCTTCCCTTCATGAGGAACTTCGAGAGGAGGTCCCGTTCGGTAAATATCCCGGACGGCTTTTTGTTACTGGTCACGATTACGCTCCCGATCCGCTTTGATCCCATGAGACATGCCACGGAGGCAACGCTCTCGGTTCCCGGAACCGTCACAATGTCAGTTGTCATGAACTCATCCACTTTAAGCGAGGTTTCCGGTGCGTCGGGCATCTCCCGTATCAGATCCGACGCGGTGATCACTCCTTCCATCTTTCCACACTCGAAGACCGCCAGCCTTCCTTTCCGGTGGATCATGGTCCGGGCAGCTTCCCGGATCTCAATGGACGGGCATATTTTGATAAGCGGATATGACATGACCTGCTCGACCGTTGTCGATTCCAGGTCAAGGCCATCCACAAGAACCTTGGAAAGGAGGTCCCGTTCGGTCACAATCGCAATGGGTGTACCGTATTTTATCACAATAAGGCTCCCGATATGCCGCTCTCCCATGATCTTTGCTGCATCTGCCATCGATGTTCCAATGGTGGTCGTGATGACATCACGGCTCATGATGTCAGCTACCCTGAGGTGACGTTTATAATCCTTGTACGCCCGATCGAGCACGCTCGGGAATTCAATTCCGGGTTTTTCTGGTGCAGGCATAGTATTTCACTCCAATGAGAGTTGAGTTCTCTATATTAAAAGTATCGGTGCCCGGTTCTTGGGAAGTAAAAAATTATTCCTGGATCCGGGTCCGATCCGGAACAGCAGGGATACGTCCGGACTAACCTGGGATAAAAAGATGGTGGGTGAATGCCGTAATAATCTAGAAATTGAAGACTTCCAGCCTGGAATTATTCCGATCTTCCTATTTAGTTGTCATGATTTTCGGAAAAAAAAGAGACCCGGATCAGGGCACTGAGACCGGAACCGGAGTAACTACGGAGTAAGCGATCAGGAAGAATGCGGCAATCACAATTATGATCAGGAGGACCACCAGGACTGACAGGATAACGGCAATCGCTGCTCTCACGGTTGTCATGTCATGGAGTTCCCGTATCCCGAAAATCCCGAGTATAAGGGACCATATACCGGCAAGAAGCCCGATGAAAGGGATCCAGCCAAAGAGCATTGCCGGAGTTGAGCCGAACGTGAGGGCCTTGAGGGTCTGGAGATACCCTCTCCGGCCTCCCAGAATATAGACAAAGAGGTGCAGCCAGGCAGCGCCGATAAAGACCAGGACAAACTGCACGATGATCATTCCCAGAGCATAAACGATCACACCGGCTCCGGTGACTGCCGGCAGCGGAACGCCTGCCTGCGTAAAAAGAGCAGAAAACGACGTCCAGGCTGTGCTGGCCATACCAATGCTCACGATAGCGGACAGAATGGCATTGATCACCAGGAGGATAAGGTAATACCTGAGGGAATCCCCCCAGTCAGTTTCCCGAACCTTACGGAACGACTCCAACGGGGAAAGAAGGAATCCTTTCATCATCTCGAGATAGTCCATGGGTATCAGGATATTCTTAACGCGTGGTAATTTAAATAATGTGAGATCCGGGAAATTCCATGTTGGTCCGGGCTGGTGAGAAGGGTCTGGTGGCAGGGAAATGGCAGTTTTTGTTAATTCCGAGGAGAGACTCAAAGCTCCCTGAATTCTATTCACAGTCTATGATCTGAAAAATATAAAAATAAGTAATTGTTACCGGTTTATTTCGTCCCATTCCCCGGACTCACTATTATCCGTCTCGTGGGTCCCATCTGGTTTATTACGGAAAGTTATAGGTTAACCACATCGTTATTGGTTCGAGACTGTCATTTGGATTAAGAAATACAGAGAAAAGACACGGGAAGAAGTGCTGATATGGAGCATAAATGAAGGCATTCACGGATAAGATTTCAATTTATCATAAAAACTCTTTTTATACCACAATGCTGAATTTTATGCGAGCAAAGCACTATATTACCTTTAATTCAATCAGCGATGGATCCATAATCAAATTTACAATATTTATCTGTATTATTCGGATCAATTAAAAAATTGGAAAATAAAAAAAATATTCAATATTATTCATTTACCAGTATTTACGGGGTCGGTCAATAATATTTATCTATCCCACCATAACCGAACATCTTATTCTGCTTGGTCTTCTCGATGAAGTTCTTAAGTCTCTTTTCGAACTCTTCAGGGCGATCCCTGGCGCCATTAATATAACTTATGCGGATCCGCTTATAAGGCTCTGAGAACGCTTGATAGTTCTTCCAGACCGTTGGGTCCTTCTTCAATTCGACCAAGATGTCAGAGGGAAAGACGAACTCCCTTTGGATAATCTCCTTTACCGATGCACGGACGGAGGGATGTAGAAGACCTTGCTGGTCCAGCCACTTGAGCCTCTCGATGTTCGTCTGCGACCAGTTGCTTTCCTTCAATCTTGGGGAGAACCTCTGAATCGTATGATACTTGTCGTAGGGTCTTTGGATTGAGTCGATCCACCCGAAACAAAGAGCCTCCTCCACTGTATCGTTGTAGGGGATCTTTTGCTCACCAGAGGAAATTTTCGGAATGATGAGCCAGATCTCATCCTTTTGATCGAAGTTTTCTGAGAGCCAATTCCTCCAACCTTTCCGATCCGAGAAATACACGGTCTCGATTCTGTCTCTTCGCATCTATCTCCCTTTGTATCCGCAAATAAAGTAATTGTCCCATTCACTGGGACGATCCCTGCGCGATCCTTGCAACCTATTACCTTCTACCCGGACTGTGGCATTGTACATAAAAATATCTTGATCTTTTATTTATCACAAAATCGTGATTTATGCCTCATTAGTGTGTTTTATGCGAGCGAAAATCCTGTCTTTATAGACTCCAGGATCGCTATTAATTTATTTTGTTCTTACAGAATAGAGAATAGAATCATCAGTGATAAAGTGCTGCTATGGGGATTCGAACCCCAGTCGCGGGCGTGAAAGGCCCGCATGATTGGCCGGACTACACTATAGCAGCGCCTTGCTCTATCTAGTTTCTCGGCACCTCATAAATAAGTTATGGAAAGAGGAGAAACATCCGGCGATTCGCTGCATGCCTGTTCTTTTTGAAAAAGTTATTTTTTATTGATGGGATAGCCTTCGGTTTCGGTCACGGTCTTGAACGCGGCCATCAGCTGGCGGGTTACCGGCCCGGGCTTGCCGGTCCCGATAGTACGCCCATCCACCCAGGTGATCGGGGCGACTTCCGCAGCGGTGCCGGTACAGATAACCTCATCTGCTGTATAAAGATCAAAGTACCCGAGGTTCTGCTCTTTTACAGTGATACCAAGTGAACCGGCAATTTCCAGGAGGACCATACGGGTGACCCCGCGAAGGTTGTTGAGGGTGTGGGGTGTCAGGATCTCCCCGTTCTTCACCATGTAGAGGTTGTCGCCGGAACCCTCCGAGATGTAGCCATTCGTGTCAAAAAAGATCGCCTCATCCCCGCCTTTGTAGTTTGCCTCGATCTTTGCTAGGATGTTATTCAGGTAATTCAGGCTCTTGACATTCGGCGGGAGTGCATCAGCCGGATTCCGTCGGACTGACACCGTGATTGCCCGCAGTCCCTTGTCATACAGGTCACCATACATCGCACCCCAGCTGGTTGCAATGACGATGACCGAGGGGACCGGGCATTTGCGCGGGTCGAGACCGAGGTCCCCCACCCCGCGGCTGATGATCGGGCGGATATATGCGTTGGTCAGCTTGTTTCTGCGGAGCACTTCGCAGATAACTTCTGTCAACTCTTCCTTGGAGAGAGGAGGTTTGATATCGATCGTTTTTGCCGAATCGAACAGGCGGTCAAGGTGTTCTTTAAGGCGGAAAACCTTGCCATTATACGCCCGTATCCCTTCAAACACCCCGTCCCCGTAGAGAAAACCGTGATCGAAAACCGAGATCTTTGCCTGATTGTCTGGAACATACTTCCCATCAATGTAAATGATCATAGTTTTTCATGGGGTGTAATGGGTTTTGTAGTTTTTTCTTTTTATCCGTTAATTTTGACAGGTTCACAGGACTTTGTTCGTTTTCCGGCAGAGCCCGACAAAATGCCGGAACATTCCCTCACTCGCAACAGGGTGCAGGTGGGTATAGCTGCCCAGCGTATTTTTTATTACCGCGCCATCAAGATTGTCCTGGATCCCAATCCCGCGGGAGAGCTGGTAGGCATAGCGTGTATCCCGGGGAAGCACAACTTCTGAGTAGTGAAATTCATGACCCCGGAAACGTGCTGCCCCGAGGGGGGAATCATTCGCACTCGTCCCTTCTACATAACTGACCACTCTGCGGGAAGGCATCCGGGTCTCGCCGGGAAAGACCCCGCACATCTGGTACTCCTGATCTTCCTGGAGGTCCTGCCAGCCTTTTTTCAGGGTCATATGATCGGTGAGATACATGAGTCCCCCGCACTCCCCGTATACCGGTAACCCGTTCCCCGAAACTTCGCGGAGGGCTTCCCGCATCTGGTGGTTTGCTTCCAGCTCGCCGACAAAAAGCTCCGGGTAACCTCCACCGATAATATATCCATCTGCTACCGGCAGCCGGTCATGCACGGGACTGAACGGAATATACTCTGCACCGGCTGCGTGAAGAATATCGAAAAGATCGGCATAATAAAAATTGAATGCCTCGTCGAGTGCAACACCGATCCTGACATCCCGCTCCACAGGCACATCAAAAAGAGTCGTATATTCCGGAGATTGCGGTGCTTCCTTCATGACCGACCTGAACCGTTCAAGATCCACATACTTCCCGATTATCTCGGTGATGGTCGATATACGGGCAGTGAAGTCACTCTGACCTGTACCTTCCCGGTACGGTACGAGTCCGAGATGCCGCATGGCAAGGTGCATCTCTTCCATGCGGGGTATCGCCCCGATGACCGGTATACCGCAATAGTGTTCGATGGCAGAGACCGCCTTGGCACGGTGAGATCCACCTTTTACATTATTGAGAATGACAGCCGCGATCTGCACATCCCGGTCAAATGCCTGGAAGCCCTTCACCAGCGCAGCTGCACTACGGGTGATGCTCTGTGCAGATACCACAAGGACGACGGGAATATCGAGGACTTTAGCCACAGATGCGGTACTGCCGATATCTGTCAGGGCGTCAGCCCCTTCGTAGAGACCACGGACACCCTCGACCAGCGCGATATCGGCGCCACGGCACCCGAAATGAAAAATGTCCCGTATCTGTTTTTCGGAAAGCGTGAAGGTATCGAGGTTCCGGCAGGGTCGGCCGGAGGCTGCAGACAGGTAGGAGGGATCGATATAGTCCATTCCTACCTTGAATGTCTGGACCCGGTTGTTTTTTGAGAGAAGTGCGGTAAGTGCGAGGGTGATGCTGGTCTTTCCGCTTCCTGATCTATCGCCGGTGATGAGGACCTGTTTCATTCAGAGGCTCCGCATAACGGCTCCAAACTCGCTCTCCACAATATCCCGCACACCGAGAGTTTTGGGGTGGAGGTCGATCTCCACGATTACATGCTGGTGCCCGATTTCCCTGAGCGGGCCTACCTGGCGGGGGCCGTTTGTCACCGAGAAGCATTCGATACCCCGTGTGTACTCCGGAGGAATTGCATGCGGGACCCCGCAGATCAGGGCAAATGCAGGGCCTGTTTCGA